>Ga0181519_10000504_pt1 | contig 35891 bp, 26 predicted proteins | sample PEATcosm2014_Bin_26_FD_121102 | JGI IMG/M metagenome (GOLD analysis project Ga0181519, IMG submission 121102) | Peatland microbial communities from MTU Mesocosm Facility, Houghton, MI, USA - PEATcosm2014_Bin02_10_metaG | ecosystem: Environmental > Terrestrial > Soil > Wetlands > Peat | place...
GAGCACCGGGCCTTTGAACGGGACGGCGCTCTTCATCAATGGGGCCATGCCGGTCGCCAGCTGGACGGCAAGAATGGCGAAGGGTGCGAGCAGGCAGAGGGACACGAGAAGCGCGATCTTGTCGGATCCGGTGCTGTTGGCCGCACCGCGTCGGGCCGTCGTCCAGCCGGTCGACACCAGGTAGATCGCGAGCGTGCCAATGAATACGTTGACGAGCTGGTCCGGAATCACGACGCCAAGAAATACCGCAAAGATGCCCATGACGACCATGGAAGCGACAAATACCGCGCCGGCCTTGCGGTGAACGGGCCCGCCCTTCCGCGCGAAAGCGGCCATCAGCCCCGAGGCCAAGCCAATTGTGCCGCCACCGATGTGAAGCACGAAGGCCAGCACCGTCATCGCGTGCAACACCGTGCGTTCTCCCGCTGGGTCCGCGACGATCACCGTCGCATGTTCGCACGCCGAGCAGCTGGGGAGCCTCGGTTCGCCGCGGCGCACGGTCGGCCTGCCGAGAGTTCCCTGGCGAAGTACACCGCGGGGCTCGATCGTTCGCGAATGCGAACCGGGTACTGGTCATGTGAATGACTGCTCATCCGACGTTCGCTGCGGTGCGGCAAATGGCTGCAGCAGAGGACGACGAGTCCGGCAAGCATGGCCGAGACGAAAGCAGACGTCGTCAATTGGATGAGTTCGCTCGCGCAACTCGCCAGGGTCGATAGTCAATTGGCAGACGGGGTCACTATTGGAACGGCGGCGTCGGACTTCCATCTCCACGCGTACCACACGATCAACAAGGTGCAGGGCACTTCCATCGTTCCAAAGAACAAATAGTAGGAAGTCGTTGTCGTGAGGTTGAAGATTGGCCCGATGAATTGAGTGAAGAGAACGGCGAGAGTTTCTATCACGCCCGCGACGATATTCGCCCACCGATTTGCTTCGGGCTTCAGGATCCACGACAGCAGAATCATCGCCATCGGGATCTCCATGAGTATCGCGATTCCTAACCACGCTCCCGGGGAGAAGTGAAGAAACATGGACCTGACATCATTCGATCCCAGGGCGTCGAAGCAGACGAACACGTCTGCGTAGATATAGTTGAGCGTCGCAAACACCCATAATATCGAGAGCCTGGCCCGTATGTCTTTCATGGGAGCCTCCAACGCTGCCTGGGCGGAGCTACGTTTCGAGCCTACCGCACTCAACCTCGGCGATGTTCGCGCCCTATGGAAACAGGGATTCCACGTCAGAATTCCATCGTATTCGCGAAGGGGTCGGGTCAACTTTCACTTCTGCGGCTGACCGAGAATTGCCAGACAAGCTGCGGCCTTCTCCCGGAGCTTCTCAACAGATTGGGGATCCGGAGTGATGCCGAAATGCGCTTTGCCCGGATTGATCAGATCATTCGCGGAAATGGCGCGCTCGTCCAAGATGGTCAACCGAATGCGTTCTACCGCCGCCAATTGATCGGCAACGGTCTTTGCGTCCGACGGCAGGGGGAAGCGCCCCGTCATTGCCGAGGCGTAATCGTCCCGAAGGCGAACCTGAGCATCACGCAACAGGTTGGCCCCTCGGAATGCCTCCGAATAGGTCTGAAAGCGCTCGTTGTCTATATGGTCGCCAATCTGACTGGCCACGGCGCTTTCCCAGGCTACGGATTTCCAGGCCCCCCTGATGAACGGCGGACCGAATTCGTAGAGCCGAAGGATCTCTGCGGCGTCGTGCTTGACCAAGTCCGTCTGCATCCTGTCGAGGTAGGCCTCGGCGCAGGGCTCCAGAACGGCGAACTGAGCGGCAAACGTGATGTCGAACTCAAGATCAGCACGAAGACGCACTTCCGCCTGCTGGACCTTGTGTCTCCAATGCAGAGACTCAACAGCCTGCTCCAAACCCAGCGCGATCAATACGCCGACAACAATGACGCTGATTTCCGAAAGAAACTCGCGCAGGTCATGCAGCGGCTTTGGCTTATGGATATGCATCCTGTCCCCAATCGTGTCTCGGGCTCATCTAACTGACAAGCCTCCAGCACCTAGCTCGTCACCCGCGCACCAGCGATTGGAGATGGTATCAGGCCGGCGGCCGAGCGGGTGTGGTGAGCTGAGGCAAACCGATTCCGGGCATGCCAACAGCCCGCGTGCTAGCAGTCAGTTTGATGCGGCAGGCGGCCGGAGCTCCCTGGTCGCTGCCGCTCGCGCTATGGATGCCGCCGAACGACCGCATTCGCCAAGCCAGTCATGAATTCTGAGTCGCCGCCTTTGGCTGTTTGCCGCCGCCCCACCCGCATCGGCTCCCCAGCCGTGGCCGGCTTGGGGCACAGCCGACGGTTATGCGAAGCACGATAAGGTGCAGCGGTTCAGTCACGGCCCGTGAAGTGGTGGAGCGACGTTACGCCGCTCCCGGAAGCACGGGCAATGTCCTCGCAACTATTACCCGCAGAGCCCGGCGCGCGCGCCAGAGATCGTAGGCGGCCTGCATGTGCAGCCAGGACTCTGCCGAACCGCCGAGTGCAGCAGCCAACCGCACCGCCATATCCGCGCTGACAGCGGCCTTGCCGTTCAGCACGCGCGAGATAGCGACCCGACCCGAACAGCGACATTCTCCGTACGTGGCGCTATCAGCGATCGCGTCTGGGTGGCGAGGCTGTACGACTGCCCAAATGAGAGATACCGGCCCTGGTCCTTGCGCTGGTAGTCGGCGTAGAACTGCCGGAGCCGCGGCCCGAAGCCGGAGCTTTCGCTGTTGGTCCCCTGAATTAGGCTTGGCCCCGGCCCTTTATAAAGGCATGCTCGCTCAGCCCGCTCGTGATCGAGAGGGCGCGGGTGCAAGGGGGCTTGGCGTGATTCCATTCATTACATCGCGGCGTGCACGCGTGCTGGCGTGCGCGGTGGCGCTCGCTGCAACGCTGTTGATCACGGGTTCCGCGCGTGCGCAGGTAGACCCGAGCCATTTTCAGGGCATGCAATGGCGCAACATCGGACCGTTCATCGCAGGAAAGGTGGATGCGGTGTCCGGCGTGACGGGGCAACCGGCCATTGCCTATGCAGGAACCGACAACGGGGGCATCTGGAAGACCGTGAACGCCGGCACGACCTGGGTGCCCGTGACCGATGGCGTGGAGGCCGTCAGGGGGTTCACGGCCCTCGCGGTCGCTCAGTCGCAACCGTCGGTTGTGTACGCGGGCACCGGGAGCGTGTTTGGTTCCCACTATGGCAGCGGAATCTGGAAGTCCACGGACGCGGGAGCGCACTGGGAAAGTGCCGGATTGCGGGATGCCGGTGCCATCAGCTGGCTGCTGGTGGATCCGCATGAACCCGACCGGGTGCTCGCGGCCACGCGCGGCATCGACCATCACAAAGGCGGAGCACGCGGCGTTTTCCGCAGCGCCGACGGGGGCAAGACGTGGAGCCTCGTGCTCGATGCGCAGCCCGAATCCGGCTCGACCTATCTGGCGAGCGCAACCGATGACCCGCAGGTCGTGTACGCCACGGTTGCACCCACCTACGTGCCGCCCGGTCTGACGGATCGTTCGCTCGCCAAGCATCCCGGGCCGACGAGCCTCTACAAGTCCACCGACGCGGGCCTTACCTGGACGAAATTGCAGGGCCGCGACCAGCCCGAACAGATAGGCGAGACGGCGGTTGCAGCAGGCACGCATGCCGAGCGCGTGTACCTGTTGAACCACAAAGGCCTGTATCGCTCGGATGACGGCGGTGCGAGTTGGTCGCTGGCCACCGAGAACATCTACACCTCGAGCAAGCAGGTCATCGTCGATCCGCGCGATCCGGACGTGGTCTATACGATGGGTACCTGCGTTTACCGATCCACCGACGGCGGGCGGACGCTGGTCGCCTTCAAGGGCGCACCCGGCGGTGACGACCCGAATCAGTGGTGGATTGACCCCGCGGACCCGCACCATATCGTCTACGGCGGCGACCAGGGAGCGTCGGTCAGTCTCGATGGTGGCCAGACCTGGAGCTCCTGGTACAACCAGCAGACCGCCGAGATCGACAAGATTGCCACCGATAACCGCTATCCCTACTGGATCTACGGCAGCAAGCAGGACAGCGGCACGTTTGCGATCGCGAGTCGCGGTGCGCTCGGTCAGGTCACGGATCTCGACTGGTTTCCGGTACCCGGCTGGGAATCGGGGTTCGTGACGATCGATCCGCTCCACCCGGACGTCCTCTACACGAACGGCCCGCTGGGATTCCTGCAGAAGGTGAATCGCAGGACGTGGGCCGCACAGAGCGTCGATTTCGGCGTCGGCCCCATCAGTCGCGTGAGCAACACGGACTTTCGCCGCGCGGTGTCGGCGCCCATCGTGTTCTCGCCGCAGGATCCGAAGGTCCTGTATTACGGCACGCAGAACGTCTGGGAGAGCCGGAACGGCGGGATTGCGTGGCGGAGGCTCGGTCCGGATCTGACCGCCCATCCGGGGCAGCCGCCGTTGCCCAACCCGGACGGGGTTCACCACGGCGACGCGCTCGTGGCGATATCTCCTTCGACCGTAGAGGCCGGGGTCATCTGGACGGGGAGCAATAACGGTGTCCTCTACTTGACGCAGGACGGTGGCAAACAGTGGCGGGACGTCACGCCACCCGACCTGTCCATCTACAGCGTCATCGACGTACAGGCGTCGCACTTCGATCCCACCGAGGCCTATGCCGCGGTGCGCAATGATGCGATCGGGGACCCATCGCCGCACGTCTTCCGTACGCGGAACTTCGGCAAGTCGTGGCAGCCGATCGTGACCGGCCTGCCGACCGGTCAACCGACCGGCAGCTTCGTCCGGACGGTGCGGGAAGACCCCGAGAAGCGTGGCCTGCTGTTCGCGGCGACGGAGACGTCCGTGCATGTGTCGTTCGACGACGGCGATCACTGGCAATCGCTGCGACTCAACCTGCCAACCACGTCTTTCCATGACCTCGTCATCCACGACCGCGATCTGATCGCGGCAACGTACGGGCGCGGCGTCTGGGTCCTCGACGATCTGTCGCCACTCGAGCAGCTGACGGACATGCGTGCGGATCAGGGGACACATCTATACCGTCCGCGGGCGGGCATCCGGACCCAGTCGAGCGTCAACCAGGACACGCCGTTCCCGCCCGAGGTCCCGCATGGCAAGAACCCGCCCCAGGGGGTGGTGATCGACTACTACCTGAACCAACCGGCGCAACAGGTGCAGCTGCAGATTCTTGATGCCAAGCGGAACGTGGTCCGTTCCTACTCGAGCGCACCGGTGGCGCCGCTCGAGCAGCCTTTGCCGCCCGCGCCCTCGTTCTGGGCACGGCCGTCGCGGCCGTTGCCGACCGGGCCAGGAGAGCACCGCGTGAACTGGGACCTGCGCTACCCCACTCCACCCGCCTTGTTCTTCGATCAGGCGAGCGCCGCGGTGCCGGAAGACACTCCATTCGTCCCGGAGGGCCCGATGGCCCTGCCCGGCGACTACCGGGTGACGCTGACGGTGGACGGCGTGTCCTATACGCAGCCGGTCCCGCTGAAGCAGGACCCGCGGCTCGACACATCGCCCGCCGCGATGGATGCCATGCGCCGTCAGCTCGCCCTGTCGCAGGAGATCATCTCGCTCATGTCGGCGTCCAAGGCCGCCTACGAACAAGGACATGCGCTCGATGCGACGCTGTCGGCTCCGCGCGAGGGCGCGCCGGGTGATTCCGCGCCGCGGCTCCGTAAGCGAATCGCGGAACTGACCGGAACCATCGAAGACGCGTCGATCGGGCTCTCGGGCGGGTCGTACGCCGACGCCATCCCCGCGGTCGAGGGCACCACCAGCTTCAGCAGGATCAACGGGCAGGCGTCGGCGCTGCTCCAGATGGTTGAATCAACCAGTGATCAGGCACCCGTGGCGTCCTTGTACCTGACCTACGCGGATCTGCGCCGGGATTTCGACGCCACTCTGGCTGCGTTGCGATCGCTGCGAGCAGAGACGGCCGCGTCGAATGGCGGACGCGACAGCCGTCCCGCGGGAGCCGCCGCAAGCCCGAGCGTGTCGTTGCCCGCCGGCGAGATCGTGCCGAGCCACTGACGGCCGCGCCGAGGGATTGGTGGCCGCCTGATCGGTGGTTGCGTAGCAGGCCGTCCGCGCGGCGAGCACGTCCGCAAGCCGATAAAGCAACCGCGAGAATCGGTACTGACCTCTGAATTTACCGGCGAATCCTACCGTATTTCATTGCACGGTGAAGGAGAGGACCCCGGGGAAGAACGCGGACGGCAGCTAGACGTTCACCGGAATCGCACCCCAGCTCTTAGGATCGATATCCGCGATCGTCTCGGTAAAGTCCCACCGATAGCCGTGGAAGTCTTCTGCGTCGTACTGACGCTCACCATACATGTGCTCGGTCGGCTGCGTCAGTATCCTGGCGCCCGCCTGTCGCGCTCGCTCGCAGTGGCCGAGCGCGTTCTCGATACGCACCTGCACGATGATCGAATGGCTGGGTACGACGTCGCCCTCGGCAATCGTGAAGCAGCCCTCGCCGGCGCGCATTTGAATCCTGTGATTGGCAATGCGCAATCGGACGGTGAAACCGAAAGCCTTGCCGAGCCATTCCGCCGCCACGCTCGGATCGGGGTAGCGCAGGACGGGAATCACCGGGCAAGGAGGAACGGAGCGGTTGGAGCGCACGACTTTCTCCTGGGCGGACTGCACTTGACTCTATCATCGAAACGATTCGTCTGAGGCGGCCGGCCTCAGGCGCAACGAGGCCGCTGCGGAGCCGTTCCCTGTTCGTCGCGTTCTGCAGAGCGAACCCTCCCGCCATTGCGAACAGCAACCATCCCGCCGGCACGCCGGTAAGGGGATGACCGAAAGTCCGGGCCGGTTCAACCGACGGCGGCGTCGGAAGATCGCCCGCAGGTCATCATCAGTGAACGAAAGGAACTCGCGGAGCTCGACCGGGGATAACGTGCCCGGGATGGCGCGACGGCCGAACGGAGGGAGATGCCAGCGTTCCATCGCAACCTCCTCATCGAGGGAGACAACGCTGGCGCCGGCGCTTGCGCGGATCGAGAAAGCAGACTGCATCGATACATCAGCGGCTTACGATTCTGCTGTACGCAACCCCATGAATGAAGTACGGATCAATAGCGGCACTTTCGGTGTGCCTTCTACGAGAAGACCGCTGAGAGCCGTCCGTCGGCCAACCGGGAGACCGGCGCGGGCGCTCGAGAGGCAGGCCATTCTTTCAGGTGACCCCAGCAGGTTCAGGACGGGGCGGTGTTGCCAGCTCTCTGTCTAACGATCGTTTTATAGCCTCTTTAAATGCTTAAGAGACGTTGTATAGATTTCTACGGCAGATCGCGCTTGCCAAGGCTCCATGGGTTATGTATAAGAGTCCATATATAGCTTTATATATAACTGACTAGTCTATTTAGAGTCTTTTATATGGTCCTTCCGATTCCCGCACCGGTGTCTCGCGCCATCACCAAACTGGGAGCGGACATCTCCCGCGCCCGACGCCGTCGGCGCCTTTCCCAGGCGTCGTTCGCCGAACGCATCGGGGTCAGCATCGGGACGGTGAAGCGTCTCGAGCAGGGAGATCCGCGCGTCGCTCTCGAGACCGTAGCCAGGGCGTTGCATCTGCTCGGCGAGATCGAGCGTCTCGCCGCTCTTCTCGATACCCGGGAGGACTCACTCGGGCTGACCCTGATGGACGAGCAGCTCCCGATACGCGTCCGTGCACGAAAGAGGACGGGTGCGATGTGAGCGGCCGGATTCTCCGGCACGACGTCGACGTGTGCGTCGGAGAGGCTGCGCTATCCACCGGGCGGCTGACCTTCGTGCAGGACGGGGCACGCGAGTACTCGGCGTTTGCCTACGATGCATCCTGGCTTGCGCATCGTATGCGATTTGCGATCTCGCCCGACCTCCCGCTCGTCGCGGGACACGTCACGCGTCGCAGTCCCACGCCCGACGACTCCTGCTTTCCTTTCGCATTCGCTGATACGGCACCCGATGCATGGGGCCGGCGAATCATCGCGCGTGCACACGCGAAGCGTCGTGACGAGGATCCGGACCTGCCGCCCCTCACCGCGTTCGACTACCTCGCCGCTGTCGATGATGTCAGTCGCGTCGGGGCGCTGCGGCTCAAGGACCGGAACGGGGTATTCCTGCGCAGCGGCACCCGGCATCGGACGCCGCCGCTCCTCGAGCTCGAGCGCCTGTACGCCGCAAGTCGTGCGGTCGAAGCCGGGACAGAGACACCCGAAGACCTCGCGTTTCTGCAGGGTAAAGGGACCTCGCTCGGGGGACTCCGCCCCAAATGCACGGTCCTCGAGGAAGACGGGCAGCTTGCGCTCGGAAAGTTCCCGAGCATCGGGGACGATCGAGCGGTGACGCGGGGCGAGGTGCTGGCGCTCGCACTCGCTCAACGCGCCGGAATCGCAACAGCCGCGGCGCGGATCGTGATGGTCGACAGGACTCCCGTGTCGCTGATTCACCGCTTCGACCGGCGCGATGACGGCGCGCGAATTCCGTACCTCTCCGGGGGCTCGCTGCTCCAGGCCTCGCGGCGCGAGGATCGGGCATACACGGAACTCGTCGATGCGCTCCGCGCCCTGTCTGCACGTCCGGCAGAAGACATCCGCGAGCTGTGGCGACGGCTCGTCTTCAACCTCCTCATCACCAATGTCGATGACCACCTGTGGAACATCGGGGTGCTCTACGCAGGAGACGGACTCTGGGAACTCGCGCCGGCGTTCGACCTGAATCCCTTTCCGGACAAGGCCCAGGAGTCCAAGACGTGGCTCTCGGAAGGATCAGGACCGATTACCTCCCTCGAGCAGTTGCTGCGCGAGGCGGACTACTTCGGCCTCGCGCGTGTGGACGCGGTGGCCATCATTGCCGAGGTCGCGGGCGCTACCCGGACCTGGCGCGAAGTTGCCGCGTCTTCAGCGGTCGGGATGTCCGAGCGCGAAACCGATGCTTTTCGAAGCGCCTTTGAGCATCGGCACGCGCAGGCGGCTCGCACTTTGAGCACCTGAGCCGCCCCCGGCATTCTACGCCTCACGTTTCATGGATTCGTCGGCGTGGTCGCTGCTCAATAACTCGTCAAAACCACAGAAATGAGCTCTTCCTCTGCGAGCGTTCGGTCCAGGCCCCCTCGCTTGAGCGGTGACTCGGGTTGATGATGGGCTCTCGAGCGGAACGGTGGACGTGTCCGCGAGGAGCTGAACTAACCCCACAACGTTGGACGCAATTCTGGAGCGTCCAATGGCAAGATATTCTGAACGGGAAAAGATTGAAGCGGCGCGAGACCGCTGTCGTGGCCACCCGGGGCTGCGGCAGGTCGCGCAGCGGCACGGAGTCAATGTAGCCTCCTTGAGACAATGGGCAGCGGCCTATCGGCTTCACGGGACACGGGGCGTCGTGACGAAGCGCCGCACGCTCCACACTGCGACGTTCAAGCTGTCCGTCCTGCAACGCCTGCGCAGTGACGAGGCGTCTCGTCGGCAGGCACCGATAGTGCAACGAGTCTTTCGCACATGGGTTAGCGGTAGCTCGGTCCGGTGGTCAGGCTGGATTTCTTAGGGACCTGATCGCGGGCTGCGCACGTAGACACACTCGTGACACAGAGTGTTACATGCCGGGAGGCCGCTCCCCGTGCGAAGCGTCGTTGCGCAACGCATGCACAACATGGTCACGCCGACAGGGCGTCCGCGTGAGGCAGGCGCCAGCCACGGAAGCCGCCCTGGCAGGATTACCCCCAGTATCAGCCGCACGCCACGTTGACTGGCCTGTTGCGATACACCACCGGCATCGTTCATCGCCGACGATCCGCCAACGGACGGGACGTGACGTTCGATTCGAAGTGTCTCCCGTGACTCCGGGAACTTTCGTCATCAGACCTAATCGAATCACTTCGTCATCGCAACTCTGTTTGCGGGTGCAAAGCAGTCGCGGAATCGACGTGAGCCTGCTGCTGGATTCGTGCACTGTCGAGCAACTTCGGGATGTCCGGTGCATGAAGTGAATAAGCTGACGCACTCTACCAACGCTTCTGTCGGCTCCACAGCGCCGGGTGCACCCGGAATTGGTCCCACGTGGTCGAGCAGCCGCAAGGAGATCATCGGCTGTGCGCTCGGCCCTTCTCGGCTGTGGTTCACAGTCGGGGCCGGCATCATCCACGAGGTCTATTACCCCCGGGTTGACATCCCGCAGATTCGCGACCTCGGCTTCATTGTCGCGGATGGCAAAGGTTTCTGGGTGGAAGTCAGGCAACTGTGGTCACACACGGTCGAAACCGCTGCGGAAGGTGTGCCCGCAGTGCATGTGGTTCACCAGCACGACCGATTCCAGCTCACCTTGCGGATTGCTCCATGCGCCATTCGCGACGTACTTCTTATCGAGGTCCATCTTGCGGGTTCCGATGATCTGCGGCCGTACGCACTACTTGCTCCCCACCTCGGGGGTACCGGCCACGGCAACGAGGCCGGAACAGGCCACTTTCGAGGGCGACAGATGCTGTGGGCGAAGCAAGGGCCGTTCGCCCTCGCATTTGCAGCAGTCGATGGAATGCAAAGGGACGCGTGGGGACGGACAAGCGCGGGCAACGTCGGCGTCAGTGATGGCTGGCAGGATTTCAGCGCCAACGGTGCGATGACCTGGGAATACGGATCCGCGGGCCCCGGAAACGTCGCATTACTCGGCGAGCTGCCGCGGTCGGCCGTTCTCGCACTCGCGTTTGGCACGAGCGACACGTCTGCGGCAACGCTTGCCGTCTCCGCGCTGCTGGAGCCCTTTGAGGCGAGCTGGTCGCGTCAGGTCGATTCATGGAGTCGCTGGCACCGTCGACGTCGCAGGAGCGCTGCTGCCCCTTCGGGACTCCCGCGAGCGATTCGCGAGCAGCTCTCCGTCTCCGCCATGGTTCTGCGCGTCCACCAGGATAAAGTTTATCCCGGGTCCATGGTGGCGAGCCTGAGTGTCCCGTGGGGGACGACTCACGATGACCGGGGCGGATACCACCTCGTCTGGCCCCGCGATCTTGTTCAATGCGGGCTTGCCTTGCTGGACCTCGGTTGCATCGATGAGCCACGGGACATGCTCCGATACCTGATCGCGACGCAACACGCCGATGGGCATTGGAACCAGAATCAGTGGCTTGGCGGCAAGTCATTCTGGAAGGGAATCCAGCTGGATGAAGCGGCTTTCCCGGTATTGTTTGCCGCTGCTCTCGCTGAACGTGGAGTACTCGGCGGGATCGAAGTATCCGATATGACGGCGCGCGCACTATCGTTCATCGCGCGCACCGGCCCTGCGAGTCCGCAGGATCGCTGGGAGGAGGACGCTGGCATCAACGCTTTTACACTGCCAGTGTGCATCGCAGCACTCGTCGCCGGCGCAGAATTCGTTCAGGAACCCGCGCGGTCATTCGCTCTCGTACTTGCGGACTTCTGGAATTCGAAATTAGAGGACTGGCTGACAGCGCAGGGAACGGCCTTCGGACTCGCGCACGCCGTGTCGCAATACTATGTGCGGGCAGCTCCAGCCGGCGTGCTACAAACGGCAGCAGCGCTAGACGAATCCATTCCGCTGCGAAATCGCAGCGATGGCAGGAATCTGCCTGCGACTCAGCAGATCAGCGTTGACTTTCTTCAGCTCGTGCGTCTAGGCCTCCGACGCGCCGGCGATGCGGCGATCAGGGACTCCCTCAGCCTCGCTGACGCGCTCCTACGGGTCGACACACCCGCTGGGGCCGCCTGGCACCGCTTCACCGACGACGGTTACGGCGAACACGACGATGGCTCCCCTTTCGACGGAACTGGTCGCGGTCGACTTTGGCCGCTGCTGGTCGGAGAGCGCGGCCATTACGCACTCGCCGCTGGGGAGGATCCGTTGCCGTACCTGAGGACTATGGCCTCGATGGCGTCCGCATGCGGGATGCTGCCGGAGCAAGTTTGGGATGCCGACGACATCCCAGCCCGCGGTCTGCAGATCGGCAGACCGACTGGCTCGGCGATGCCGTTAGCGTGGGCGCACGCCGAATTCGTACGCCTTGCCGCTTCGATGCGGCGCGGCTATCCGTCGGATCGACTCGCAGTGGTCTGGAACCGCTACCACGGCAAGCGGCCCGTGCCTCATGTGAGCTGCTGGTTCGAGCACGCGCCGATCCGGTCCGTCCCGGTCAACGCTGAGCTCAGAGTGTGCTTGCGCGAGCCTGGCATTGTCCGCGCTCAACACGTCGAAGGCACGTGGGAGCAGAATGTTCCAACGCGGGACTCGGGACTCGGGCTGCATCTCGCGGACCTGGACCTTGGCACCCTCGGCGTCGGCGACACGCTTCGGCTCTCCTGCCGGCATGCAGGACACGACGAGTTCAGGGTACTCGATAGCGGTGTTCGGATTGGCGGGCTTTGAGTGTTGCAGGACGCCTACGATGCACGTGGCAGTGCCGAGCTCTGCCGAAGCGACGCCCTGATCACATGGTGAGAAACCCATGGGATCGTTCGGAATGACTACATTCTGCTCGTGACGAACGCCTTGGCTGTATATCGCCGTGTTGGACATCGTAGCGGGAATGTTTCCGGGCCATCCGTGCACCGGGCAAGGCACACACGGCTGCCGCGATGCATCGTACCGACCCTTCAAATGTCAGTCTGCCAAGCGTAGCCGCCGCTGTTCCGACGAATCAGTAGTGCCGGGGCGCCGGGAACGCAATGACGTACTTTGTTAGCCGACCGCAAACTATTTTCCTCCTTCTGTTGTCGAATCATTGACGTCGGGTGAATCGAGGGAGTGTCAATCTGGAATATCACCATGAGGAAGGCTCGTACCAAGTGTCGCAGAGTTTTCTGGTTACTGAATTTACTTGCCGCAGCCGGGTGCACGTCGATGCCGGTGAATCGTAATGGCAGTGAGCACTGTACGCTTGAATCCGGATATCTGGATTCTTCAGCTGGGTGCTCGAGTCTTGAAAACTATCAGGACTGCTACTACGTCTGCCCGCGCTCTCGGGCGCGAATTCGCATTTGAGTAACCACTCGAAACAAACGCCAGCGAGCTGAGCAGTCACGACGGCCGCGCAGCCGCGATAACACGCACGTACCGGGCAAGTGGCGCATTTGCATGGCGTCTGGTCTGTAGCCGAGGAGATCGCGGTTTTGCGAGCGAAAATGCCCAGGCTGGGTGGACCGCCGCAAGGACACTTCGTGGCAGCCATCACTGGGCACTACGGCCGTTCCTTGGGTCCATTCGCGGGCGGGGACGAGCTCGAGCGACGCGCTACGGACAGTGCCGAATACGACGATTGTGGCGCCGACCGGGCACCTGCTCCAGAAACGCAGCACATACCGGTTGCTCGCGACGGTACATATGTACGCGCGGATCGAAGCGCCTGACGCTATCGAGATCGCGCCGTTCTATCTCGAAAGGACCACGTGCATCGCGTGACGCGAGGCAACGTGTTCGGTGCACTTGAAGCCGAGCGCGGTCAGATCGATGCCTGAGAGCAATGCCTCGCCCTGCCCCAGCAGTGCGGGAGACAGCGCGAGGTGAACCTCGTCGATCAGTCCAGCCTGCAGGTATTGGCGGACGGTGTCCGCACCGCCGCCAATGCGCACGTCGCAATCGCCGGCGGCTTTCTTCGCCGCTTCCAGGGCGGCTTGGATTCCATTCGTGATGAAGTGGAAGGTCGTCCCGCCCTGCATCTCGATGGGATCGCGCGCGTGGTGCGTGAGTACGAAAACCGGCGTGTGGTAGGGTGGTTCGTCGCCCCACCATCCCTTCCACGACTCATCGGTCCAGGGCCCGCGGACGGGGCCGAACATGTTGCGCCCCAGGATCCACGCACCGACGTTGGCAAAGCCGCGCGCCGCAAAGTCGTCGTCTATGCCCGTCTCCCCGCCGCCCTTTCCATGCATCTGCTGGAAGGTTCGCGTCGGAAAGAGCCAATGCATCAAAGAGGGGCCACCGATGCCCATCGGGTCGTCGAGGCTTTGCCTCGGACCGGCGCTGAAGCCGTCAATTGACATTCCGAAACTTGCCACTTTGACCGTGGACATGATGGGTCCTCCTTTCGTGGATTGGCGCGACACCTTGTGCCGCGTCGTCTCAACCGGACCCACCGACAACACAGCGGCGCTGAAGGTGAGGGCTTGTGGGAAGGCGCCGCAGCATACGGCCAGACATTTTGCGCCACACGGATGACCCACATTGACCGGGCGCAACCATTCTCCCTGGGGAATCCGACGCTCGGTGTCAACGCTGAAGAAAAAGTAGACTACCCCTGATCGTCGCCGCCGAAGTACCGGACGGTGACGTCACTTAAGCCAATCGTCGAGTCGAAGTCCCGTGACTCGCTTGAACTCGGCGGTGTTGTGAGTGACAAGCACCACGTTGAGGCTCAGGGCGTGTCCCGCAATGAGCGTATCGAGCGGGCCTATTGGCTTACCTGCTGTTTCCAGCGTGGCCCGCACGTTTCCGTAGGAATCTGCGGCCAAGTCATCGAAGGCCGCGATATCGAGCGGGAGCAGAAACTGGTCCAGCGCATTCCGGTTCTGCTCGACTCGCGCACTTTTCGCCACCTCATACCGTAGTTCGGCAAGCGTGATGGACGAGATACCAACGTCTCCAACTGCCTTCGTCTGAAGCCGCTTGATCAATTCGCGAGGTTGCCGCTTGATCAAGGCAACGCAGGTGTCAGTATCGAGCATCCATTTCACGATTGACTGTCCCGCTAGCCGAGCGACTCCCTGGCTTGCTGGCCAGGCTGCTCGCGGTCGTTCATGAAGTCGTCGGAAAATGCCCCGAGGCTCAAGAGCAACGTATCCCAAGACTTTGACTTCGGCAGCAGAACGACAGCACTGCCGGCATGCTTGATCATTACCTCGCTGCCGGCGAAGCGGAATTCCTTTGGCAGCCGTACAGCTTGGCTATCGCCGTTCTTGAACAGTTTTGCGGTCTTCATGGGCGTCTCTACCATATATACATATAATATATACGCCGTGCAGAGATGACGCCATACCCAAAAATGTGTGCGCGTAATCAAGGTGTTAAGGACGCGTCGATGACTATGTGAACGGTGCAGTGCATCGGTTTCCCCTGAACTGGCCTACCGCGTGAGTGTCCGGGATTGGCGCTGAAGTGCCGATGATGGTCACTTTCGTGGGAATCGACTCGATCGACTGGTCCGGACCGGCGAACGCATGCACAGTTATCCCACGAATGCCGCTCGACTGCGACATTCCCCGCGCAGACCGAATGCTACTGGCTGTTGCCAGATGCCCTCCGTGCCTGATCGAGGACGAACGCCTGAATCATTCGGGCCTGCTCCGCCGACATGTCATTGGCAAATGAGGGCATGCCGAGGATCTGCCGAGCTCCACCCCGGACAATGGCGTCGAATGCGGCGTGGGTTGCGGCATTCGAACGCCGGAGGTCCGGGACGGCGCCACTCTTCACGAAATTCCATTCCGGGTTGTGGCAGCGACGGCAGTGCACCGCAAACAGCGCCCCACCTTCGGTGATCTCGGAGGGGGAGGCACTTACCGTCACCGCCGGCCGTGGGATCGGCGTTTCGGCGCGAACGGGGATCGGCGGCAGCGTGTCCTTGCCGTCAAGGGCAAAGGCCAGTAGTCGCCCGGGGCCGACCTTGATCTTCGGGTCGGCGAAGATGCCCGGTGGTGATGCAAGAACGGCTACATACTGCACGCCGCCGATCGCATACGTCATCGGTGCGGCAGCGATCCCGACCTGCGCATTGAACTCCCAAAGCAGCTTGCCATCCGTGGCCCGGTAGGCCGCGAAATCGCCGTCGCCACGCCCCTGGAACACAAGATTGCCGGCGGTGCTCAACGTGCCGCCGCTTCGCAATACCGGGAGTTCAACGCGCCATGCCTCGCGCTTGGCGATCGGATCCCACGCCACGAGCCGTCCGGTCGGCGGAGGCAACGCGTCGCGTTTCGCCTTGAGCGGTCCGTCGTATCGTGGGTCGAAGCCAACCGTCAGGTCGTTCGTCTTGAACTGGTACGCCGGATCAACGACGTGCAAACGGGTCCCGCCATCGGTGACGGCGAAATAGAGCAATCCGGTCACGGGATTGAAGGACGTCGGGCTCCAGTTGTGCGCGCCGTAGTCAGCAGGCGACACCAAGGTTCCCGCGGTACTTGGCCTGGCAGCGGGTTTGAAGATAGGCCGTCCTGCCGAGTCGACTCCGGTGGCCCATGTCATCGTTGCATAGGGCTTCGCCGAGATCAGCTTCCCGGTTTCCCGGTCGATCACGTAGAAGAAGGCATTCTTGTTCGGCTGCATCAGCACCTTGCGCGGCGCCCCGTCGATGACGAGATCGGCAAGCGTAATAGGCTGAGTGGCGTCATAGTCCCAGCTATCGCCTGGGGTGGTCTGGAAGTGCCAGATGATTTCACCCGTGCTGGCCTTGAGCGCGACGATGGACGACGCGTACAGGTTGTCGCCTCCCTTGTCGCCGCGGAGCTGCGGGTACCAGGGCGACGGGTTCCCTGTTCCGACATAGATCAGGTCGAGTGCCGGATCGTAAACAATCGGATCCCAGGGACTGGCTCCACCACCTCCCTTCCACCATTGGCCCGACCATGTTGGGGCAGCGCGACGGAGGGCATCCGACTCAAATGGCTTCGACGGGTCGCCAGGCACCAGGTAAGTGCGCCAGGCAAGTGCGCCGGTCTCCGCGTCGTAAGCCGAGACGAATCCGCGAGCCGCAAATTCGGAGCCCGCGTTTCCGATGACGACCCGACCTTTGACTATTCGCGGTGCGCCTGTAATGGCGTACGGGCCATCCTTGGGCGTCGTTTGCACTGTCCAGACAGGAGAGCCCGAACGCGAGTCGAGCGCTATGAGGCGGCCGTCGATCGTGCCGACATACACCCGGCCGTGGTAGAGGGCGACGCCGCGGTTGACGACATCGCAGCAGACGAACTTGGCGTGCTCCTTCGGGACCGCGGGATCGTACCGCCAGAGTACGGTTCCCTGCCGCCCGTCAATTGCGTACACCACGCTCCAAGCGCTCGTCGTAAACAGCACGCCGTCGCTCACCAAGGGCGTCGCCTCCAAACCGCGCACGGTCTGCAGGTCCACGGACCAGGCCAGCCCCAGCCGCCTGACGCTTTGCTCGTCAACCTGACGCAGGGGGCTGAAGCGCTGCTCGGAGTGCGTGCGTCCGTAGGTGAGCCAGTCAGCGTTGTCGTCGGAGGCGGTGATGCTGGCATCGTCCACGTGCGCGGCAGGTGGGTCGAGGTGTGACGCCTGCGGGGGCGTCGGCGTCCTGGAGCAGGCAGCCAGTGCAATCACGGCGCAAAGCCCGAGCGCGAGCGCCAGAGGTCGACGCGTATTCATTGCGTCCCTGCATGCGCTGGCTGAATGACGCGCAGCCGCAGCTTTGGCAGCGCTTCAGGCGTAAATCGCATTGATGCCTACCTCCGCTCATGGGCGGCCTTTGAGTGCCGCAATTGTATCGGCTCCGAGCGATCACCAGCCGCGATCGAACGCGTCACGGCCTGGCAATGCACACTATAGCCGCCCCCGGGGCTGACCGAAGTCAGGACGCCGGCGGTCATCCGATCCGCCAGCGCGCATGGTGTAACGATGCGTGTTGTTCGCACAAGTGTATCGGGTTCATCTCTAGTGACGAACCTCCAGCATTCGCCCCGTCACCCGCACACCATCGATGGTCGAGGGTATGGGGCCAGCGACCGCGCGAGTGTGGCGAGGACCGCGAACTACTCTGCGTAGCGACACTGCGAGCGCGGTCGATTGGCCCGGGCGCCTTGATGCGGGTGCTTCCTAGCTCTGGTGCGGCTCGACACCGGCCGGGAAGCTCATGGTTCCACCGAAAAAGCACTCAATTGACGCGATCTGTCCGGCTCGGACTCGATGCAGCTCGACGTTGCGAAAGGTCTTTCCCGTCGTCGTGCGCCCGAGATACTTGATGAACGCCTGATCGCCGTTCGCGATCAATAACTCGACATCAAGAGCCCGAGTCAGATTGATGTTGGGCTCCCAGCACCTGAGCTTGAAAGCAGCCTTGCTGATATGGTCGTCGCCGTTCGGGCTGCTGAAGGTAAAGTCACCCGCCATGAGGGCGTCAAAGGGTGCCCAAGTCCGGCTTTCGCCCCAAAGCTTGAACCAGGATCGGATGACATTCTCGGTTTCCGATGGCGAGCCATCGCTGCTGAGCGCGCCCGACGCCGCGGGTGCAAGGGCCACTCCTGCGAGGCCGAAGGTTCCGAGTTCGAACAGGCTGCGGCGAGACAACGGATCTGACATGGATGGGTCCTCCGCAATTACCACGCATGCTAGCGAGCGAAAGCAGTTGGCACCAGGTCAAGCATTCCCGTCTTCGACCGGGCCAATCAACGCTGCGCGCACCGGAGACGATATCGCCATTATCGATGGTTATGCGACCTGTGCGGTGCAGCAGACTCGGATGAACTCATTGGTCGCGAGCGCGCGCGCCATCGATCCATTTCCCCCGCCGATCAACGACCGCTTCGTACAGCCGAACGGTGCTATCGGTTCGATGCAAGTAGCCACGGTTCTAGGGCTTCGTCAACCAATACTGGCGCATCAGTTCGTGTGACCATGCTGGTTGCCGAACGGTCTCTCGCGGCAGGAAATTGGACATGACGGGCTTAATGTCCAACACGGGCGTTTTGTCGATGGCGTCCAGTTCAGCAACCAATATCCGGGTGCCCTCGACACGCAGTAAGCGGCATATCGTGCTGCCAAGCCGATTTGGCCGGTTCTTCCCGCGTTGAGCAAATATGCCCACCGCCGGCCACAGTGGGTTGTTTCTCGGATGCCTGGCCCCAGTGATAATCTTTGCGTCTGCGACCTCATGAAAGAAGTAGAGGATTTCAACATGGGAGAAATCTGAAAGTCCCAGTAACGCATCCGCTCCGAAACTCTCGACGAGGGTGATCCATGATTGCTCGCCACCCCAGAAATCGTCCTCAGCATGTGGGCGCACCGCATCCACGTACCCAATAGGCTTCAGTTCGATCACAAGGTTCCTCCCGGTCCCCAAGTTAGAGAGCAGCGGCGATCGAAGTTCGGAGAACCATGTTGACAGCGGTCCCCTAACCATGCGCCTTATCATATGATTCTAGCCAAAACTTCCGCTGGACTGACTCCCTGCGAACAATTGCCATGACTTCTGTCATAGAGCACTACGAAAGTCATCTCGCTCCCATCTATGTCTGGATGGCGGGTGGAGCCGATGCTGCGCTGGCTCGCGGTCGCGCTGAGGTAGAAGCGGTTTGCCCGCGCCCCTCGCCGCTGCAGTGGGCTGTCGACTTGGGTGCGGGATTTGGAATGCACGCGATTCCGTTGGCCGATCTTGGATATTCGGTGCTGGCAATTGACAGTTCCGGGACGCTGTTAGACGTGATTAAGAATCACGCCGGTGGCAAGACTATATTGACCGTCCAGGACGATCTGCTGTCATTCAGGAACCACCTGACTGTCCCAGTAGCATTATGTGTGTGCATGGGGGACACGCTGACGCATCTGCCCGACTGTCAATCCGTGGAGCAGTTGATCGCCAATGTAGCAGAGGCGCTAGTGCATGGTGGCACGTTCATAGTTTCGTTTCGCGATTATTCCACGCCGCTTGCCGGACCGAAGCGCTTTATTCCGGTTCGAAGTAGTTCAGACCGCATTCTCACCTGTTTTCTTGAATATGAGGACGATGCGGTAACGGTCCACGACATTCTTCACGAGCGCGCTGGTTCGGAATGGCATCAGACCGTTAGCGCCTATCGCAAACTCCGACTATCCCCCGAATGGGTAACCCGCGCGCTAGAAGCCAAAGGGCTTCTGGTCACACGAGATCGGGGACTTGCTGGCATGATTAGGTTCATTGCGAAGCGCCCGCTTTGAGCGAGTTCAATCATTGAGCTGAATGACCGCTACTCGCCGGACGCAACTGGAGCAGCCCCTTTTTCAGCCGAACATGGCGCAGAAGGTCGCAGCGACATGTGCGCGCCATCTAATCGCGTGATTCACCTAGTCGCCACTAATGCGAAGTTCACTGCACTGCAGCAGTTGGCCCTGGACCAGAAGGCCGCGCACCGAGGGACGGGGTATGACTCGCCACAATAAATGGCACTGATTTCGCCGCGATATTTGGCACTGTAGGTCAGCGGATCCCCGGGATTGCTCGATATCGGTGACAAATAGCGCGGCTACTTTGGTGTCATTTATTGTCCAAAGTTACAGGGGAGGCCATTTCGCCGGGCACTCGCTCGGCGGCATGATCGGGCCGGCCTACGCGCGCCGCTACCCGGACCGCGTCCTCTCGATCGGGCTCTACAGTACCGCGGCGTTTCGGACAGCTGATGACAGCGCCAAGGTGCGCGCAGTCGTCGCCGCGATGCGGGCGAAGGGAATTGCACCGGTGCTGGAGACGCTGCGTGACCGCTGGTTCACGCCCGAGTTTGCGACGCGCCGGCCCGACATCATCGAGCGACGCCTCAAGCAGGTCATCGACACCGATCCCGAAGTCTTCCTCAGCGTATTCGACATCTATGCGGAGACGGAGATGGCGCCCTGGCTCGGTGAAATCCGGGCCCCGTCGCTCGTGCTGACTGGCGAGAACGACGGGGGCTGCAATCCGCGACTCAACCAGGCGATCGCTGCTGCCCTACCCGACGCGACGCTGGCGATCCTGCCCAAGCTACGCCACGCGATTCTGCTCGAAGCCCCCGAGATCGTCGCGCCGCCTGTGCTTCAGTTCCTGCGCCGGCAGAGTCGGGCCTAGGCGAGCGACCGTTGCCCTGACCTGCGCGTGATCACGACCGGGACCCGGCGTCGGCCGGTAGCGAGCCGGCGTGCTGTGACACGAGCGTCCTGTCCTTTGCCGGCACTCGTCGCCTCGGCATCGCTCCGCTGATCTACGATTCGAGGCCGTGCCAGACCACCGAGCCGGCGAGCCCGCCGATGTAGGCCCAGCCGAACGTGCGGTTGTGCTCCAGGCTCGCACGGTGATACCAGAGTGGCCAGCCGACGTAGCCGGCGGGTGGTTGCAGCGGAGCGCGGCGGCTCGTGATCCGAATGGCGTTGACTGCGCGCGGCGCGGCGAGAAAGACGACGGCGGCGAACGGCGTCAGGCGCGCGACGACTATCAGGACGACGACGATCGCGTACATGGCGAGGATGGAGACAACGTTGAGCCAGCGCGCCGATGATTGCCCGATCACGACCGGAAGCGTGCGAATTCCTCGTTGTCCGTCGAAGCCAAGCTGGTCGATGTGCTTGCCGTTCAAGATCGTCATGACGCCAAGCCCGTAAGGCAGCGACGCAAGCAGCGCATTGCCGGACAGCTCCCCCGTGATCATTGCAAACCCGCCGCCGATCATCAGCGGTCCCCACACGATCAGGACGGCGAGTTCCCCGAGTCCAATGCTCTTCAGCGGCGTCGGTGCAGCGTCGTAGAGGAAAAGAAGCGACACACCCGCCGCGGCAAACGCAACGGCCATCCAGCCACGCCCGACGACGAACGTCGCGGTGATCCCGATGCCGATCGCCGCGAGGATCGCGATGCCGACCAGGAGCGTCCGTCCGTCGAGAACGCCACTCGCCAGCGGATGCACGGTGTAGCGCATGCGGGGCGAATCGGGCGTATCGTGACCACGCTTGAAGCCGACGTAGTCGTTGCTCAAGTTACTGATCATGTGGGCAACGGTGAAGTCGAGCAGCACGCCGAGGAACGCCGGCCAGTGGAAACGACCCACGTCGGCCGCGAGCAGGCCTGCGATGACGGCCGCCTGCGCTGAGATCACTAATATGACGCTGCGAGCGGAGTACAGAAATCTCGAAACGGCATCCAGGCGGCGGGCTTGCTCCACACCCGGACGGTAGAAGCCGGTGAAGGCGCCCGCCCACAGCCTCGGCCTGGATGTGCTCATCGGTCCTCTCCCGTGGAATGCGCGTGCACGAGCCCATGCGCCGGCGGGCTTACCTGCTCCGGCCGTTGCTTCGCACGCCTGGCCCCGGTGCCGGTTATCGCCGTGTTCCTTGGCGGGCGGCTACGCATCAGTGCTGATGTACGCGCGAATCCACCGGCAGCTCCTCGCGGGTTCGACGGTGACGCGGCGGAAGAAGCGCGGTGTCGAAGTCGCGTCTTCCGCGCTTCGCGCCGAACTTCCAGACCGCGAGGGACGAGCCCCACGCGAGCACAAACAGACCGACGATGACATAGCCAAGGCGCGCAAAATCGATGAGCGCGATCGCGTCCCAGAATCGGCCGTGCAGGCCGAGTGCCTGCACCAGAAGCTGCAGAAGCTCGACCGATCCGATCGCGAGCGCAATCGCGACGGACAGTCCAGTCGTCGTGATGTTGTAAAAGATCTTCCGAACCGGATTGATCAAGGCCCAATCGTATGCCTCCACCATCAACACGCTATCGGTGGTGTCCATCAGCGTCATTCCGGCGGCGAACAGGATCGGGAGAGACAGCACCGCGGCGATCGGGATGTTGCCGACCGACACCCCGGCCGTCATGGCCAACATGCCGACCTCCGTCGCGGTGTCAAAGCCAAATCCGAACAGGAGCCCGAGCGGGTACATCTGCCAGCTCGCGGACAACAGCCGCTGCGCCCGGTTGCCGAGCAGTCGGTTCATGAGACCGCGCCTCGCGAGCAAGGCCTCGAGGTGCGCATGGCTGTGAGTGCCCGATCGTGCCTCGCGCCATACGTTGAGTAGCTCCAGGAACACGAGCAAGTTGAGGATTCCGATGAACAAGAGGAACGTGGCAGAGACGCCGGTGCCGATGAGGCCACCGACGTTCTGGAGTTGCGGCAGGTCGCGTTTCACCGCAGTCGCGGCGTAGACGATGGCTATTGCGAGACCGACGACGACGGTTGAGTGTCCCAGCGAGAAGAACAAGCCGACGCCCAGCGGACGGCGGCCTTTCTGCACCATGTAACGAACGCTGTCGTCGATCGCCGCGATGTGGTCCGCATCGAACGCGTGGCGCATTCCAAGCAAGTAGGCGGCAAGACCGAGGCCGCCGAGCGCCGGAAATGCTGCCGAAAACTTGAGATACAGACCCCAGCCGAGGCCGTGCAGCAGGGCCACGACGCCATAGCAGAGTGCGAGACGGCACCACTCCGGCCTCGAATACCGTAAACGTCGCGGGTCCGCCGCTCGTGAGTCGGGCGCGGAACGCCGCATCGACACGAACTCGGACGACGGCTGCACTCCGCCGCAGGACGTCATCGTGCGTGTCGCCATGACGCCACTATGGCTGCACACTCTGCCGGTCGGCGCCGAAGCGGTAACGGGCGGTGAGGCCGATCAGATTGACGCTGTCACGGTACGGCTGGATTCCGACCGCGAGCAGGTTCGGAAGGGTCGCGGGGCCGACGCCCTCAAGCGCCCAGTCACTGGAATCGTACGTCTCGTGCACGTAGCGCAGGCGTACGCTCACGGCGCGGGTCCACTGGTAGGAAAGGTCGAGGTGCACGGAGTCGAGTTTAGTCCAGTTCTGTGGGAACGACTGCGGCAGGCCGCCGACCAGGGAATCGGTGGCTTCGGTAGAAGGCGCATGCAACGCCTCGACGCTGAGCATCCAGTGTTCGCGCAGTTGCCATCGCCCGCCGACGCTTGCGTTCCAGAAGTCTTCCGTGTCGGCGGTCAGCCAGAGCGAGGCGATCGCACCGTTGGCACCGCGCTGCAGCGTGTACAGGCGCTGGTAGCCGCCATCCAGGTACACGCTCAGCGCTGCACTTGGCGTCCAGGTCAGCGTCGTTGAAGCGCGCCGGTCGTGCGCACCGAGCAGGCCGAGCGCGGCGGAGCGATAGTCATCTTTGGAAAGGCTCGCTTCGAGTGCCCAGGTCAGTGTGGCGCTCGCCTCCCAGCTGGTCGTGAAGCTCGAGAAGACGCGGTCGCGAGGCGCGTAGTTATAGGCGAGCAGCGACACCGTCTCGCCCGGTGGCAGTGCCGTGGAATCGAAAGCAGACGTCTTGCGCAGACCGTTGCCGACCTTGAGAGTGAAATTCACGCCCTTGAGCGGGCCAAGTGTCGCGCGCCCCCAACTCTCGGCATCCTTGCTGTGTGTCAGTACCTGCCCTGGTGCGTATTCGATTTGCTGGAACTCACCGCCAACGCCCAGGCGCGCGAAGCTCGCCAATTGGTAGTCGGCACCGCCATCGAGCCGCGTCCGGTCTTCGCCGAAGCGCGGTGTTGTGACCGTCCCGCCCGGAAAAGTGTCCGTGACGACGTACGTTACGGCAAGCGGTCGCGTGCGGTCGTCGCGTCCGTCGTAACTCGCGGCGCCACGAACGCTCAGCTTCGACAGCGGGCGTGCGGCGAGGCCGAGCCCAAAATGAGAGACGTCGACTTCGCCGTCCAATGATTCGGCGGGCTCAGAAGCGCTCCCCGGCAAGGTACTGATCGGCAGAAAGGCCGCGTTCTGGGAAAGTCGCCCCAGCGAGCCCTGGAAGCTCAGCGTCGTCGACCACCACGGCAGCCGCACATTGCCAGTGGCGGAGAACTGCTGCAGCGAGTTACCGGGTGGCAGTGCAAGGCGGCCGTTGGTCGAGCCGGGAACGATCGGCAGGTAGGGATTCGAAAAGGTGAGCGTGTCTGAATTGTCTTCGAACCACGAGCCCGTGTAACTGACGCGAAGGCTCGCCCGCCGGCCGGCCCACGCGGCCCCTGCTTCGAGGGAGTCGGTCACGTAGTTGATCGGCTCGGGCAATTGCACGGCGTTGGTCAGGAAGCTTGCACTCGTCAAGCCGGTGCCGCTCTTTTCCTCGTGGCGGAATTCGCCGAAGAAAGTCCAGGCGGAACTCGCGAAATACCGGCCGAGGAGAGCGAGCGTTCGCCGGTCGTACTCGATCTTATAGGGGGAGAGTCCCGCCTCAAGACTCGACATGCCGGCGGTCGAGCCCGCTGCCAGCCAGTTCGCCGGCAGGCTCAGGGTGCTCCCGTGAATCTGGTAGGGGCTCATCGCATCGTCATGGAGTCGCGCGGGCTCGCCGTCGTAGCTGACCCTTAGGTCAAAAAGGCCCTCGCGCCCAATCTGCAGCGCACCGTCGCGCGACGGCAGGCCGAGGCGTTGGAGGTCGTAATTCGCGTATGTCCCGTCCGCGCTACGCACGGCGCCACTTGACGCGACATCGGCATAGACGCCGCCGTGATCGATGCCCGTGTAGCGTCCGAAGCTCGCGTTGGCCCCACTCGCATACAGCGCCCCGGCCTCGACCTCCCCACCCGAACCCTGCATGAACGGACACTGGCTGCACGTCCAGCCACTCGTATCAGGCGCCGGTGTCTCGGCTGCTGCGGGCATGCACGTCGCTGGAACGCCGATCGCGGCGAGGCTCCATAGGACGTACTGGCGGAACGACTTCACGAGGGGGTTCTCTAGCGCATCAACGCCCGGCCAGACGGGTGATTGGACCCGTGGACCTGGGAATGGCAGTTGATGCAGCCGCCCGCAAGCAGCAGTGCGCTGGGCATGCCGCCGCCGGCGAGCCCCGCAGGCGTGTTCGCGATCGACGGATGTCCAGTGCCTTCGTGGCATTGCTGACAGAGGAACGGCGGCCGGACTTTGAGCAGACTCGCCTGCGTCGAGCCGTGTGCGTTGTGGCACGTGCTGCAGTCCTCGGTCACGGGCTGGTGTTCCCACAGGAACGGGCCGCGATATTCGGCGTGACACGACGTGCATGTCTCGTTCACGGTGTTCTTGACCAGCGATGCCGGCGCCGCCGACCCGTGCGGCGCGTGGCAGGACGTACAAGCCATGTTGCCTTCGCGCAGCGGATGGTGCGACGGCTTAAGCACGTCGCCGTGCTGTTTGAGGTGACAGGAGCTGCAGACCTCGATCTGCGTGGCCGGCTTCCTGACCGGGTCGAGAGACGCGTGCAGCGTATGACAGCTTGCGCAGGCGACATCGCTCGCGGCGTGCGCGCCCGTTGCCCAGTCGTGCGCCGCATCCGATTGGTGGCAGCCGAGGCAGACGGCATTCTGCGTGCGAGCGGGGGTGACCGCTTTCGGACCGAAGTCGATCATGCCGGCGAGCGGTCCGCCGTGTGCCTTGACGTGCGCGCCGCCCGGACCGTGGCACGCCTCGCACTGCATTCCTGCGCGACCGAAGGGACCGCGCGGATCGCCGGGACGGGCGTGCGCGGTGTGGAAGAGGCCGGTGACCCCGGCATTGTTGTGGCAGCCGAGGCAGGTGTCGGCGCCTTTCTCGCTGTAGCCGGACACCGTACCAGGCGCTGCGTCCGCCGCCAGAGTGCTTGCGAACGCGGCGAACAGCAGACCGGTCGCGAGGACTCGAGCCAAGCGCCGGGAGAGACGCACTCAGTTGCTCGGCGCAGGAACGTTGTGTACGACCGTCACGTCGGCGACACCGCCCGCGCCGTGGCAGAGAGTACACGTCTCAATCTGCGTCGGGATCGTTGACGGAATCGTCCGTCCTTCGGCGTCCTTCAAGACCGACTTCAGGCCGCCGTTCTGCAACATGTGTGAGTTCGCGATCGGATCCACGTGGCACGAAGAGCAGATGGCCATGTTGGCGGACGTCGAGATCGGAGTGCCGACGGACGTCGGGTTCGGAGTCTGTTTTGATAGCCCCGTGAACAGCGTCGTCGCCTGCACCGCGGAATCATTCACCGGGTAGTAGGTGCCGGACAGGTGGCAGGTCTCGCAATCGTTCAACTGGCCCGGGTACACCACGGAACTGAAGTCATTGACCGAGCCACCGTACCCGTAGACCACGAACGGCACGCCTGCCGCTGCGCGCGTACTCCCCGCATGAATCGCGTGAATCATGTATTTGAAATCGATCGTCTGTTCCCACAAGCCGTCAATCCCCGCAGCCACGAGCGTCTGGCGGCTGCCGACGTCGGTCGAGGCAGGGTTGTGGCAAGCGACACACACTTGGGTGTTGTTGTTGCGATTGTCTCCGTGAAGAGCAAGCACGCTATGGCAGGTATCGCATTTCCCAATGTCGACGACCACGCGCCTAGAGACCGGAGCGGCACCGAGAGTGCTCGCATACGCGACGGCACTCGTAACGGCGATGGCGGTTGCGCCTGGACCCGTCGTGACGACGCCCGGGTGACCTTCCAGGACAATCGAGAGGTTGGTAACCGGCGCACAAGGCGTCGTGCCACTCGGAGGGCAGTTGACGGCCGGCGCAGGGGGCAGCGGCACGGTCGAGGTGAGCGTGAATACCCCACTCGAATCCGGTCCCGTGAGACTCCCTGCCGGAACGGCTGACGCACACCCGGTCACGGCGAGCGGGTTGAATGACAACGGCTGACCCCAACTCGGGGGCGTGATGCCACTACCCCAGTTCGTGTAGTCCGCATTATCCCAGGCGACATCTATCGCGAGACGGGCCTTGCCACCGTTGGCGCAGACCGGCTGTCCGGTACCGGGATCGACTCCTGCGAATGGCGCTGCCGTGAGGAAGTTGTACGGCGCATTGTCGTTCGTGGGATCGACCACCGAGAATTTGACGACCGGATAGACCTGCCCGGCGTTGCCATGCATGAAAGTGATGCCGTTGACGATGAACTGGAAGTGCGTTGCAGCGACCACTTCGGGAATCGTGTGCGCCGCGACGACCTGAAGCTGCCCATTGTCGATCGTCGATGCCGGCCCGTGACACGTCACGCACTCGGTATCGTTGGCAACGATGCCCGAGGCATGGTTGGCGCCGGTCGCAAAATTGACATTGTCGTGGCAGGCTCCGCAGGCCTCGAGCGTCGGCACCGTCTTGAAGTTCGACGCATCGGTCAGGTTTGCGTGATTCTGCGCATGGCAGGTCGTGCAGTTGCGTGTGTCCTGTGGATAAAGCACGGTGTTGAAGTTCGACAGCGAATCCCCGTAACCCACGATCCAGTAGCCGGCGCCGAGCACCGGAGTCGTGTTCGGACCATTCGCGGTCTGGATGCTCGGCAAGGTGTTACCGGTGTGGATCTTGTGGATCATCACCTTCATGTCGAGGGCGTTGCCGCTCGAGGGGTCGGTGGTGCCGGGGTTGTGGCACATGACGCAATACTGGACTTCGACACGGGCGCCGCCGTGCGCCGTCAACGACGTATGGCACGAGTCGCAGGTTGCCGTGTCGACAATCTCCCGGCTGAAGATCCCCGTCGTCGCGCCGCTCGATGGCTGAAACGTGTACGCGCCGTTATTTGCCTGGGCGAGCCCGCGGATCTCGAACCCTACTCGATGCGTCAACGTCGCGACGTAGGAGACGAGGGGGTCGGTCGTAATGTCTTTCGCGAAGGTGTACTGGTAGGTGCCGTCGCCGTTGTCGCGAAGCGTGCCCGTCGTCCCGCTTTCAACGGTTGCCTGTATTTTCGGGGTGCTGTCGCACGCCGCGACTCCCGCTGGGCACGCGCTGGGAGTCACGGTGGAGTAGATGTACGACACCCACTGACTCGATCCGCCGTTCTGGCCCGGAACTAGCTTGGCAATCGTTATCCCAAGATCCGCGGCCGGCAGGCCCGTCAACGGCTGGCCATTCTGGCCGACGAGCCGGAACTTGACGACGGGCGGGCCCGCGATCGTGACGCCGGTCACGGTTCCGGTGATCGTGGTCGCCGCAGCGATCGTGGTCGAGGCGCCGGTGGGTGGCGGAGCTCCGGTGCCGTTTGCGCCCGTGGCCGCCGGTGGCCCAGCGGGCCCCGTGCTGCCGCTGCAGCCTGTGAGCGACATCGCAAGCAGCACGGCCCATCCGAGGCCCAGGCGTCGACCGCGCGGTCGCGCGTTCCGGGCCCCGTTCGCGGACGACATCTTTCATTTCCCCTTGCCATCCGCCAGTTCGCTACACCGTCGATTGCAGTCGACGGCACTCCGAACGGACGCTATTAGGGATCTAGAAAAGCGTCTGTGCGCAATCGCACAGAGACTCTGGCGCGCACGCGCGTACAAAAGCATCGGGCGACTGCATGCAGCGGATCGTGCTCTCCCGATCATTCAACAAGTCCACTCCAAGGATCGCCCATGCGACCGTTCGCCTCGCGCTTGCACTTCGCGCTGTTCCTGCTCTCGGCGGCAGCGGTCGCGACAGCCGCGGCCCCCGGCGACGCGAGCAGCTGCTTCGCGTGCCACGGCAGCAACGGCGTGAGCACTTCGGGCGACAACCCGACGATCGCTGGCATGTCGGTCGCTTACCTCGACAAGCAAATGGCTGGCTACCAGAGCGGAAGCCGGTCGTGCGCCGTCCCCTCCCCGTATGACATGTGTGCGATCGCGAAACAGACGACGCGCGCGCAGGTCGGTTCGACTTCGGCGTTTTTTGCCGCACAGTCGTTTGTTGCCGCGAAGCAGACCGTCGAGCCCGCGCTGGTGGCCGTGGGCAAGGCGTTGCACGAAGGTCGGTGTGGCATGTGCCATACCCGCGGGGGAAGTGCCGCCAACGATGATGCCGGGATCCTCGCCGGTCAGTGGCAACCCTACCTCGAAGCGACGCTGAAGGCGTTTGTCGCCGGGGCGCGCCCGCAACCGGCGCCGATGAAGCAGAAGACAGCAACCCTGACGCCCGACGACATCCATGCACTCGCGCAGTACTACGCAAGCGAGGCCTCGAAGTGAGCGCGCTTCCACCGGCCGGCCGCGGCTTTGCCGCATGGCTCTGGCGCCGCCCGCGCCGCTGGTTTCTGCTCGGCATTCCAATCGGCGGCGTCCTTGCATTCCTCGTCGGAATCGCCTTTACGGGCAGCTTCATCGGCGGCCTGAAGCTTGCCGAGACCGATGCGTTCTGTACCTCGTGCCACGAAATGGGCACGCCATACCAGGAATACACGCGCAGCGTTCATTTCTCGAACGCGATCGGAATCCGCGCGAGTTGCGGCAACTGCCACGTGCCGCCGGCCTTCATCCCGGGTCTCATCAGGCACATCCAGGCCTATGCCGAGGTGTGGGGCCACATGCGGGGCGAGCTCAATACGCCGGTGAAATACGAGGCGCACCGCGCGGAGCTTGCGCAAACGATCTGGAAGGAACTCAAATCGAACGATTCGGCGGAATGCCGCAGCTGCCACACCGTAGCTGCCATGGCGCTCGCCAGTCAGAACGCCTTTGCCGCGGCGCGCCACGCGCCGGGCTACATGACGGCGAACCACCTCACCTGCATTGACTGTCACAAGGGCGTCGCGCACAGCCTGCCGGGCGCCAGCTGAGCCGAACGCGCTGCGGCCGCGACTGCGCGCCCGCGGCCTGAGCAGTCAGCGGTCCGCGGCGATCCCCGCCGGCGCCGTGCCGCCGAAGTAGCGGCGCAGGATGCGGAAGATGTGGCCGATGTGGAAATTGAACAGGCGCCGGGGCCAGAACAGCTCGCGCTTGTCACAGACGGTGGACATGCTGAAGCGGGAGATCTGACCCCTCAGCTTCGCCGCCGCGGCGGCGCCGACACCATGCTCGACGCCCGCCGCAAGCTCGGCTCTCAGGATGCGCGCGGCCGCAATACCTCTCGCGACCCGCCGTCCGCGGCGCTTCGACAGCCGCCCCGTAGCCACCTTGAGTGCGTTCAACCGCTCGGCCGCATCGTAGGTCGCATCGACGAGCTGGCGGCGCGTCATCCATTCCGTCTCGTAATTCAGGATGTGTTCCCAGCTCGGCTGAATGAGCAGTGCGCGGTGTTCGGCAAGCGTCCGCGCAAACAGCCGGTACCCGAAGCGCTTGGGCTCCTCAAAGCCTCGACTGCCGGGATCGATGAACGGCCCCATCGGTGATATGAAGCACGACAGGCGCTTGCCGCCCATCGCGAAAAGCCGCCCACAGTACTCGACCGTCTGCTGCACGGACTCGGCCGTCTGCGCCGGCAACCCGATCATGAAGAAAATGTCGATCCGCGCGCACCGCAGCCGCAGCGCCTCCAGGATCATGTTCTCCATATCGGCTGTCGTGTATCCGGACTCGCCCTCCTGGGCATCGCGCACGGCCTGTTCGTGGCTCTCGGGGCTGAATTCGATGCTCCAGTTGCGCACGCAGCGATCGATCGTTTGCAGGAAGGTCGACGACGGGACGCCGAAGAACTCGAACACGATCATGTTCGGTACGTCAGCCACGCGCAGGCGCTCGACCACGTCCGCCGCGTGCGCCGCACCGGCCATCAGCAGGTCCCCCACCAGCACGACCGGGGCATCGGTCAGGCGGCACAGGGCTTCGACATTGGCGACAATGCTCGCTGGGCTCCGGTACGCCGGCCGCTGCCGCTTCGTTAGCTGCGTGCAGGACGTCGCGGAGCTACCGCAAGTTACGCACTCGTACGCACAGCCCTTGACCGTAAACACCGTCGTGATCGGGTTCTCCCACCAGCCGTTGAATGGAAGCGTGCTCTCGAGGTCACGGTGGCGAATGACCATCTCGACCATCAGGTCCGGCTGCAAATCGACGTAGTCGAGGTTCGGTGGAATGAACCGCAACGGATTGACGTGGATCCCGTCGGCGTCCTTCCACGTGAGGTTCGGGATCTGGTCGAGGCGCCCGCCCGCCTGCAGCGCGAGCAGCAGCTCGTGCAATGGCGGCTCCGTGCTGTCGCCGCGAAGCACGAAGTCGACCTCGGGATAGGCGATCAGCTCGCGGTGAAAGTAGCTGGATGAGAGCCCACCCATGATCACCGGTACGTCGGGATGGAGCTCTTTGACGATGCGCGCGACCTCGATCGCACCGTGCGCGTGCGGCAGCCAGTGCAGGTCGATGCCGACCGCCTTGGGCTTTTGCCGCGCGAGAAAACGCGGCACGTCGAATCGTCTGCTATTCATCATGCGCAGTGCGAGATTGACGATCCTGACGCTCATGCCGCGCGCCTGTAGGTAACTCGAGATCGTCAGAAAGCCGAGCGGGTACATCTCGAACACGGTCGATGAGGGAACCATGTCGCTGACCGGCCCGTACAGGATCGCTCGCTTGCGGAAGTCGTACACGCTCGGCGCGTGCAGAAGCAGAAGATCCGGAGCGGCGCGGGCGGCTGTCATTTGATCCTTTCACGCCATCCGGCGCGGCCTACTGGGGCATTGAAATGGGCGGGTTCGGCGCCCGCCGCGCGACGAACGGTGCGCGGCGTGGCGGCGCTACTGGATTCGCACCCGAATCAGCTCATCGCCCTTCGGGTCGACGACGTGCACGGCGCAGGCGAGGCAGGGGTCGAAGCTGTGGATCGTGCGCAGGATCTCGAGCGGCTGCGTCGGGTCGTGCAGCACGTGGCCCTTGAGCGCGGCCTCGTAGGGGCCGTCCGTGCCGGCCGCATCGCGTGGGCCGGCGTTCCAGGTGCTCGGCACGACAGCCTGGTAGTTCGAGATCCGTCCGTCATCAATGACGATCCAGTGGGCGAGCGCCCCACGGGGAGCCTCGACGAAGCCGACGCCGCGGGCGTGCGCCGGCCAGGATGACGGCTCCCAGCGCGCGTCGTTGAACGTGCGGACGTCCCCGCCCTTGATGTTGGCAAGCAGCTGGCCGTACCAGATTGGCAGCATGTCGCTGAGGACCTTGCATTCGAGTGCCCGCGCTGCCGTCCGGCCCATCGTCGAGAAGAGCGCCTCTAGCGGCAGCTGCAGCTGGCGAAGCGACTTCTGTACGAGGTCTTTCGTCGGCTCATGGCCACTGGCGTACAGCATGAGGACGCGCGCCAAAGGACCGACCTCCATGGCATGGCCCTGCCAGCGCGGAGACTTGATCCACGAGTAGCTGGCCGCCGTGTCGAGGTTCGCGAACGGGGGCTGCGGCCCAGTGTAGCTGAGCTGCGTCTCACCCCGGTACGGATGCCGACCTGACTCCTTGCCGCTCGTGTAGTTGTACCAGGAGTGCGCCACGTACTCCTGGATGTCGGCTTCCGCGGCCAGATCCACCTCGTGTATGTGCGACAGGTCGCGATTCAGGATCGCCCCGCGGGGCACGAGGAAGGTGGCCGGGTCATGTCCTGGCGAAGCGGGAAAGTCGCCGTAGGTCATGAAGTTCCCGGTGCCCTCGCCGTAGCCGCTCTTGAACCAGTCCTTATAGAAGGAGGCTATCGCGAGCGTGTCCGGAAGATACACCTGCTCGACAAACTGCTGCATTTCGGCGATCAGCTGCCCTACTTTTTGCAAGCCGATTTCGTTGACGGCGGTCGAGCCGGTGCCAGCGCCCGCATGGACGCTAATGGCCGACGGAACGCCGCCAACCAATACGTTAGGGTGTGGATTCTTTCCGCCGAAGATCGTGTGCAGCTGGACGACCTGGCGCTGCCAGGCAAGCGCGTCGAGGTAGTGCGCGAGCGCCATCAGGTTCGCCTCCGGCGGCAGCGCGTAGCCTGGATGCCCCCAGTAAGCGTTGGCAAAGATCCCGAGCTGCCCGGATTCAACCAGTCTGCGAACGCGGTCCTGAACGTCCGAGAAGTAGCCCGGTGAGGAGCGCGCATAGGTCGAAATCGACTGTGCGAGCGCTGACGTCGCCTTCGGATCCGCCTTGAGCGCCGACGGTACGTTGACCCAGTCGAGCGCGTGCAGGTGATAGAAGTGCATCACGTGGTCGTGGACGAACTGCGTGACGATCATCAGGTTGCGGATCAGCTGCGCGTTCGGCGGGATCGCGTAGTCGAGTGCGCTTTCGACTGCGCGCACCGAGGCGATGCCGTGCACGAGGGTGCAGACGCCGCAGATGCGCTGCGCGAACGCCCACGCGTCCCGCGGATCGCGCCCCTGCAGGATGATCTCTATCCCGCGCACCATCGTGCCGGAGCTCGACGCGCGGGTGATCACGGAGCCATCCACCTCCGCCTCAATGCGCAGATGGCCCTCGATCCGGGTGACTGGGTCGACGACGATGGTCTGGCTGCTCATGCAGAGCGGCCCGGCCCGGCGAGGTTTGCTGCAACGAGCTCGAGCAGGCTCTGCGGCTTGCGTTCCCAGTCAAAGTGCGCTTTCGCGTCGTCGAAGGTGCGGCGGCAGTCGGAGCAGCTGGTGAGGAAGGTCGTCGCCCCGGTGTCGTCTACTTCGCGCAACTTCGTCTCCATGGCCCGGTACCGGAGCGGTGCGGCACGCTCGATGTCGACGACTCCGCCGCCACCGCCGCAGCAGAACGCAAACCCGCCGTGGTTTTCCAGCTCGTGGAGATCGACGCCGAGTGCCGCGAGCAACGCCCGCGGCGCATCGTTTACGCCGCCCTTGCGCACCAGCTGGCAGGGATCCTGGAAGGTCGTCTTGCCGAGGTCTGCCCTGTTAAGCGCCAGTCGCCCTGCGCGCAGCTCGTCGGCGAGAAACTCCGTGACGCTCAAGACCCGGAACGGCAACGGTGCACCGTACAGGTCCGCTGCCTCCCAGCGCAGCGCCGTGTAGGCGTGGCCACACTCAGGAACCAGCAGCACCTTGGCCCCGCAGGCGATTACCTGGTCGATCAGCCGCAGGCTGATGTCGCGCTGCCACTCCTTGCCGCCGGCGAAGTAGCCGTAGTTCTCGGCGACGAGGCCATCGCTGCGAAAAGTGCACGAGATGCCGAGGTGAGCCATGACGCGGGCAAGCGCGGCAACCGCGCCCGGGTAGTCCTCGATATCGGTGCGTGGCACGCACAGCATCAGATCGACCTGGGTGCGGTCGAGCGGGATCTCGACACCAAAGTCTTTGCCGATCGCCAGCAGCCGCTCCCGGTACCGTTCCGCGCTCGCTTCGGGCTGCCCGGTCCGCTTCTGGTGTGCGGCCTTCGCGTACAGCTCCTTCGGCGCGAGCCCGGCATCGAACATCGCGTGCCGCGCCTGCTCGATAAGCGCCGCGACGTCGATTCCCATCGGGCAGATCAAGCTGCACCGGCCGCACAGGTTGCAGCTGTCGAACAGCAGGTGCTGCCAGTTCTCGAGCTGGGCGGCCGTGACCTCGCGCTTGAGGCCAAGCAGCCGCACGAGTGGCGCAAACGCGCTCGCCTCGCGCTTGTACGCCTGCTTGAACGGTTCGACCTTCCAGATCGGTGTGTACTGCGGGTCGTCTGTCGCGATGTAGAAGTGGCAGGCCTCCGCGCAAATTCCGCAATGGATGCACGACTCCATCCGGAAGGCGCTCAGCGCGCCGATTTCAAGCGCGAATCCGCGCATGGCGCCAGTGACCCTGGCGGCGTCGCTGCGATCCTCACCGGCCGCGATCGTGGCTCCGGGAATGACTGCCGATTCGTTCATGAGACGGCCCCCTTTCGCGCCAGCAGTGCGCCGTTCAGTGCCCGGGACGGGAAGATGTAGAACGCGTGCATGAGCTTGCCGAATGGAAACCACAGCAACAGCACGTCGAAGCTGAGGATGTGGAACGCCAGCAGCGTCTGGTACGGACCGCCGATGTGCGCAGTCGCTGCAATTCCAGTCACTAGGACGAGCAGCGTAATGAAGCAGCTGAAGTAGTCGTCGGCATTCGACAGCAGCCGCAGCACAGGATGGGTAATGCGCCGGAACACGACCGCGAGGAGCAGCGTGACGGTGAGCACCGACACGACCGAAATTGCGCCGCTCGGCAGCCCTGGCCAAGTGACACCCGACAGGCTCCCGATCAGCAGGATATGTGGCGTGAACAGCAGCACAACGGCAAACAGGCCGAGGTGGTAGCTGTAGCCGAGCGCCTCGCCCGCGCCGGTGCGCGCGATGAAGGCGCGGTGAGGCCATGAGCGTGAGCCGACCGCGACAACGCCCGAGAGCGCCGAGCGGAGCCACGAGTTCCTCGGCCGATTCTCCGTGCGCCGGATGCGCAGCAGCGCGATGGAGACAATTCGCCAAGTGACGCCGACGCAGAAGACGGCGAGCGCAATTTTGAGCGCGGGGCCCCGCGCGAAAGTGAGGAGATCCATGTCCCGCTAGTCTCCCTTTGGTTCGACGTCCGCGCCGTCCTGCTCGCGACGGTGCTGCCGCAGGCGGCCGAGCGCCGCCGAGGCGCCGCCCAGCACGGCGCCCACCGCGACCGCGCCCCCGCCGACCTCGACGACTTCGAGCGGC
>Ga0181519_10000505_pt1 | contig 35858 bp, 30 predicted proteins | sample PEATcosm2014_Bin_26_FD_121102 | JGI IMG/M metagenome (GOLD analysis project Ga0181519, IMG submission 121102) | Peatland microbial communities from MTU Mesocosm Facility, Houghton, MI, USA - PEATcosm2014_Bin02_10_metaG | ecosystem: Environmental > Terrestrial > Soil > Wetlands > Peat | place...
CGTGAACGCCGACACCTCGGCGTCCTGTTTGGAATCACTCATCTCGAGGTAGCCCTGCGGGGCGAGTTCGCTGTTGGGAACTCCCGGATCGAGCAGTTGGTTCGCGGTGACGAACTGGACGTGACGCTGAAAGTGCAACGTGATGAACTGCCACGCCGTCAACTGTTCCAGGTAAACGTCGGTCAGCATGATGGTGTCGTGGTGGGACTCGGTCACCAGGCCGCTGACGTGAACGAGTGGTTCGACTGGCGTGGCGTTGCCGGGCGTGATGGCGTATTCGTTGAGGGTCCAGTGTCGTGCGACCACGACCGAGGTGGCGAGTAGCACGACCACGATGATGACGACGACAGCGATTCGACGCGCGTACGGGTTGGGTGCTGAGATGTCAGAGTGCCAGCGAATGAACCCACGTTATCGCCCGACCTCGAAGAACGATTACTGCGCGCGGGATTCCTCCCCGAGACGGACGATGAGGTGTTTCTCTCGCAGTCCCTGCGTGCGCCACATCCGCGCCAACGGATCCTCGCTCTACGCGCGAGCAACCGGCGCGCGCTGCTCACTCGCGAGGATTGGGTGGCGGTACTCACCGACCCCGACGTCGACGTGCGACGCGACGCCCTTTCGCTGCTGGCCTACCTCGACGACGTTGAGCGCGACGTCCTGGTGTTCGTGCGCGAGTCGCTCGACGACCCCGACGCGCTGATCGTCGACGCGGCGATCTTCGCACTCGGCGAACATCTCGATGTGGAGTCGGTCGATCACCTCGCGCGGCTCGCGCGCGAGCACGAGGACGCCCGCTGTCGCGAGTCGGCGGTCGCCGCCCTCGGTGCGCTGGGCGACGACCGGGGCCGCGCGGCGGTACTCGCGGCGCTGGAGGACAAGCCCCCCGTTCGTCGGCGCGCGATCGTCGCGCTAGCGAACTTCGAGGGACCCGACGTCGAAGCGGCCCTGGCGCTCGCGGCCGAGGACCGAGATTGGCAGGTGCGCGCGGCGGTCGACCAGCTGAACAAGGAACCCGACTAGTCGTCCACGCCACGAAACAGCGCGTGCAGGGTGGACATCTCTTCGAGGCACGCCAGCAGTCCCTGGATCACGACGATGTCGGGGCGCGGGGCCAGTTCCACGTCGACCCCGGTGCTGGTGGCGATCAGCTCGGCGAAGTCGTTCAGCAATGCGTGACCTCCTACGAGCGAGAGACCTCGCGCGGAGACGTCCTGGGAGAGATCCGGCGGCGCGTCGGCGAGACACTCCTGGATGAGACGCACGGTCTGGGCCACGACTTCGCCCATGGCCTGGTTGACGAGTTCGGCACTCACGTCCACGACAACTGGCTCGCCGCGTTCAACGGTGCGCGCGGGTACCTTCTCCACGCCGCCGTTGGTCGAGCCCAGCGCCGAACCGAGGGTCATCTTGAGCATCTCGAGGGTCGCGGGCGACACCACGACACCCTGACGCATGCGCAGCAGCGTCGCGATCGCTGCGTCGAGGTCGCTACCACCGAGCCGACGGGCGCCGCTGGTGACGATGCCCCCGAGCGAAATCAACGCCGCCTCGGAGGCCCCCGCGCCGAGCACCGCGACCGCCGAACCGATCGGGTCCTGGATGGGCAGCCCCAAACCGATCGCGGCGGCGATCGGCGCCTCGATGAGACTCACTTCGCGCGCTCCCGCTTGCACGGCGGCTTGGCGCAACGCGCGTCGTTCGATGGCGGTCGCGAGCGACGGCACGCTCATCACCACGCGGGCGCGACTCATTTTAGAGACCCCCGCGCGATCAAACAGTGCGGTGATAAGCCGAGCCGTCACGTCAAAATCGACGGTGGCACCCTTTTCGAGCGGTCGAAACACCACGACGTGACGTGACGTACGTCCCACCAAGTCGGTCGCACCGAAACCGATGTCCACGACCTCGCCGGTGCTCGTGTCGATGGCGACCAACGTGGGCTCATTGAAGACGACGCCCCGCTGATTGGTCCCCAGCCGGGTCGAATAGGTCCCAATATCCAGTGCGACGTCCAGGGCCATGGCCCACAATGCTAGGTCGCTGCCGTCGCGGCGTAGGCCCGGCGGGCCCTCGGGTCCCAACCTCTAAGTTGTGGACGTGAGTTCTGACCCGTTCAGTGGGATGTTCGGCGACATCTTCAACCTGCTCGGCCAGCAGGGCCCCGACGCCTGGTTCCAGACCGCTACGCAATTGGGCCTCAACATCGCACGCGGTGAGGACGGCGACCCCAACCCCCAACCGAGCGAACGCCAGCGACTCGAGGAACTCGCCGTGCTCGTCAGTCGCCACGTGGACTCGGTCTTCGGTGTCTCGAGCGACGCAGCGATCACGGGGGTGAACCGCTCGGCGCTCACCATCGCGGCGCTGACCCAGTGGAAGCCCTTGATCGCTCCCATGCTCGAACGTCCTGCCTTTCCCGACCAGTCCGACGACGACGCCGAGAACGAAACGGCAATGTTGTCCCAGCTCGCCGCGACCATCGGCCCCTTGTTCACGGGATTCCAAATGGGCTCAGTCGCCGGTCACTTTTCCGAACGCGCCTGGTCACTCGCGGTGCTGCCGCTGCCCCGTCTCGACCCGACGCGCCTGATCGTCGTGAACAACCTGACCAGTTTCGCCGAGGCCTGGTCGCTCGAACGCGACGAGGTCTACGTTTTTGCGCTCACCCAAGAGTTCGTCGCGGCTCTCGTTCTCTCCCAGCCCGGCACCGGTGACGCGCTGCGCGCGCTGCTCATCGACGCGGTGCGCGAGGCGTCAGCCGCCCAGAGCAACCTTATCGAGCGCCTCCAGACGATGATCAACCCGGATGACCTCAACGAGTTGATGAACAATCCCGAGGCGTTGCTCGACGGCATCGAAGTGCCCGAAGAGTCCGACGCCACGCGCGCCATCAACGCGGCCGCGAGTGTGCTGCTCGCGTTCTTCGACCGGGCGGCGAGCGATATCACCGAATCAATACTCGGACCTCGACCGGCCCTCGCCGAGGCCTACGCGCGCCACCGGCGCAGCGACGCGCGTGGTGAGGACGCCGCCGCGGCGTTGTTCGGCATCGCAACCCAGGGACCCCACCACGACGCCGCGAAACGGTTCGTCGCGACCCTGACCGAGGCTCACGGGCTCGGCGTGTTCGACGCGCTGTTGCGAGTCGACGGCCTACCGAGCGCTCGAGAACTCGACGCGCCCGACGAGTGGTACGAGCGAGTCACGACCTCGCCCCTCGCCTAGTCCTCGTTAGTTCTCTTCCTCGTAACCGAGGTTCCACTCGACGAGCAGGTTCTCACGCTCGGCGTCGCGGTTCACGCGCTCGCGGTTGCGGCGAAACTGGGGGTCGTGCGGCGGCAGGAAACGAAGGCGGGCGTCCACGCGGTCGACGAAGGCCTGGATCTGCTCCTCGTCGCCAAAGACCATGCGACACTCCCAGTGCGGCGCCACCGGGCCGAGGTAGATCACCTGGACGTGGCCGACCGGGTCGACGACCTCGGCACTCTCAATACTCGGGACCTGGCTCACGTCGCTCCTCTGGCTGGACTGCGCTACCCATTCTACCGGTGGCGTGCCCTCGCGCTCCCAGTCCCTCGAGGGCCCTCTCGGCCCTAACCTCGTCTCGTGCTCGAATGCGTGATCAACCTCGCCGAAGGTCGAGATCTCACGGCGCTCGACCAACTGTCGGTCAGCGCCGGCGGGTCGCTGCGCGACCGCCACCACGACCCGGCGCACCACCGTTCGGTCTTCACACTCATCGACGACGCCGATCCGCTGGAACTCGACGTTCGCCACCTGATCGAGGCCGCCTTCAAACGGCTCACGCTCGTGGGGCACGAGGGCGTGCACCCTCGCATCGGGGTCGTGGACGTGGTCCCCTTCGTCGCCCTCGACCCGGCGCAGCGACCGCTGGCGCGAGCGCTGCGCGAGCGCACCGCGCGGTGGATCGCGGACACCTTTGGCGTGCCGACGTTCCTCTACGGTCTCATGGCGGACGGCTCGACCAGGACCCTGCCCGACGTGCGTCGGCTCGCCTTTGGCACTCTCAGTCCGGACTTCGGACCCGAGAAGCCCTCGCCGATCCTCGGGGCGGTCGCGGTCGGCGAACGCCCGGTGCTCGTTGCGTGGAACCTCTGGCTGGGCGAAACCAGCCTTTCGCGGGCGCGAGCACTCGCGCGCGAGGTTCGTGGTCCGTTTGTTCGTGCCCTGGGCCTTCAGGCGGGCGACGAGGTCCAGGTCAGTTGCAACCTGCTCGACGTGACGGCCCGCCCGCCGTCGTTCGTCTACGACCAGGTGCGCCAACGACTGGTCGGCGCCGAAGTGATCACGCGCAGCGAACTCGTAGGTCTCGCGCCGCGCGTGCTGCTCGACCGCGAGGACCCGGCGCGCTGGTCCGAACTCGACCTGCGCCCCGATCACACGATCGAGGCCGTACTCGAAAGGGGCTCAGCCCGCTTTTGAGCGGCGTTCGATCGCGCGGGCCCGGCGCAGACGTCGACGCTCGCGCTCGCTCATGCCACCCCAGATGCCAAACTTCTCGCCGTTGTCGAGCGCGTACTCGAGGCAGTCCCCGCGCACCACGCAGCCCCGGCACACTTCCTTGGCCTCGCGGGTCGAGGCGCCACGCTCGGGAAAGAACAGGTCCGGGTCCACGCCCATGCAGTTCGCCCGTGCCTGCCAGCCCCGGTCCTCCAGGCCACTCAATAGTTCGACGATTTCCACGTTGTAGTCCTTCCCGCAGCGGCAAGCGCCACCGATGTAATTACAACGGTGTCATTGTTGCTGGGTTTGACCGAAATTGCAAGTGGAAATTGCGAAAGTCCTGATCAGGGGGTTTCGAGGTCGGCGCTAGCCGGCCCGGTGGCTGCGTACGAAGTCGTCGAGCGCGTAGACGCCCAAGTCGTCGACCGAGGTATAAAACGTTCGTCCGCCATTGACTTTGGCGATCTGTTCGACGAAGGGGAACTGACTGCGCTCGATGTCCAGGGCGAAGGTGTTGATCGTGATGCCGGCCTTGGTGCAACGCACCACTTCGGCCATCGTCCTTTGCAGCGTCTCGTGCACGGGGGGCCAGGAGAAGAACGGTTCGCCGTTGTCCATCAGGTGGGCCGTCGGCTCGCCGTCGGTCACCACGACGATCTGGCGCTCGCCGCGCTCGCCGCGCATCAGGTGGCGACCGAGCGCCAGTGCATGCTGGAGGTTGGTGCCGTAGGCGTAGTCGATGGTGAGCGCGGGGATGTCCTCGATGCGAAGCTCCTGGGCCATCTCGCCAAAGCCCACGACGGCGACGAAGTCGCGCGGGAACTTCGAACGGATCAACTGGGTGAGCGCGAGCACCATCTTCTTGGCGGGCACGAGGTTCGAGCGCATCGCCATCGACAACGAGAGGTCGATCGCGAAGACCGTCGACGAGCGTCGCGTCGATTCGTACTCCTCGACCTCGAAGTCGTCGGGGTGCAGTTGGACCGGCGTGCCCGGACCCTGTCGCAAGACGGCGTTGCGCAGCGTTTTGGGCAGATGCAGGGCGAAGGGCTCGCCGGGCTCCCAGGCCTTGGAGGTCTCCTCGCGGTCCCCGCCGCGCGAGATCGTCGCCTCGCGGTGCGCGCCGAGCGTGGGTGAGTCGTGGAGTTGGGCGAAGAGGTCTTTCAGGGCCTGTTGACCGATCTGGCGGATCCCCTTGGGAGACAGTTCCAGTTTGCCGCCGTTGCGGTCGACGAAGCCCTTGTCCTTCAGGCCCTGTAGGGCCTTCTGGAGGCGCGCGACGTGGCGCGCGGCGTCGTCGCCGAGGTTGCGCCGCACCGATTCGATGTCCACTTCGGGCAGACCCTGGGCCGCGCCGGCGCGCCCGAGGAACTCCTCGAGGTTGCGCAGGTCACCCAACTGCTCGGCGACCGACGCGGCCTGCGCAAAGGACGAACCGTCCTGGCCGCGCATGCGGTGCGCACGGTTCCAGTCGATGTCCGGGGTCGCCTGGCGCAGGTTCGAGACCAGACGATTGAGCGAGAAGTTGAGCTCCATGTTCTCCATCATCTGGCCGAACAGGGCGCGCAACTCGCTCTGCTGCTCGCCCGAGAGCGAGTTGAACATCGCCTCGGCGGCGGCCGCGCGTTCGGCCATCGCGCGCACGACATCCTCGAGGCTCGTCGCGCCGGGAAAGAAGTCGCCGTACTTGTCCATGAAATCCTCGAAACTCGGATCGAGGGGTTCGCCGCGACGGTCCTGTTCGATCATCGTCGAGAGCGCGTCCATCATGTCGCGCATGCGCTGCAGCTCCGCCGGGTCGGGGCTCTCGAGGAACTGCTTGCTCTGTTCGAAGTACGTGTTGAGCACGTCGGCTTGGAGCTCGGACATCAACTGCTCGAACTCCTCGCGCGCGTCAGACGAGACGAACTCGTAGTTCTGGTAACTCGCGAGCCGCTCGCCGAGCCGGTCGCTCATGAGGTCTCGCTGCATGCGTCGCTGTTCGACGAGGTCGCGCGTGACTTCTTTGCGGCGTTCGTCGTCGGACGCCTCGGCCTCGGCGAGCAGGCCGTCGAGTTCCTCGCCCTCAGTCTGTTCGATGAGTTCCAGCCAGTCGCGGTAGCGCTGCATCTCTCCGTCGGGGTCGGCCTGCTGTTCGAGTTCGCGCCGCTTTGCGCGAGCGCGCTCAAGCAGGTCGCGCAACCCCTCGATGCGATTGCCCTCGGTGTCGTTGAAGCCGTCGCGCAATAACCGGTCCATCGCCTCGTCGAGGTCGCCGCTCTCCATGAAGTCGTCACCGAGCAGGCGTAACAGTTCGTCCGCGTCGAGGTCGTCGAAGTCGTCGTCGTCCCCGAAACGGCGAAAACCGTAACGAACGGGCACTACCGATTCCTCGAGCGATACAGCGCCCTCGCTCCCGAGGCGTCCTTGGCGAGTCGCTTGGTGAGGTACAGCCCTTCGAGCACGAACTCGGCGGCGGCGGCGAGTTCGCCGTTGCTCGCAGTCGGTCCGGCGACTCGGCGCACGGGCGCGTCAAGCGGCGGCATCGCCTCGAGCACCGCGAGGTAGTCGCGGTCGGGCAAGTCGTCACCGGTGTGCACGAGCGCCTCGGTCTGGAAGGCCTCGACGATCTCGGGCGCCTCCTCGAGGAGCACGTACTCGTTGAAGCACTGGCGAACCGCGAGTGAGACCAGCGCCGCGATCACCTGGTCCGAGTCGCTGTCGTCCATGGTGTCGAACTCGATCTTGCCCTGGGTGGACTGGACCATGGCGCTGAGGTCGCTGATGCGCGGCACGACGTGATCGTCGCCCGTGCGCAGCGAGCGGCGCAAGGCGCTCGCGACGACCGTCTCGTAGTTGGCGATAGACAAGCGCACCGACACCCCCGAGCTCTGGGAGATCACGTGGCTCTTTCGCGCGACGTGGCTGACGCGCGCCACGATGTCCTCGATGAACCAGGGCACGATGATGGGCTTGGGCGAGGTGGGCGGCTTGGCCTCTTGACGGATGATCTCGATCTCGGTCGAAATCTCGTAGGGGTAGTGCGTGCGGATCTGAGAACCGAAGCGGTCCTTCAGGGGGGTGATGAGCCGGCCGCGATTGGTGTAGTCCTCGGGGTTCGCCGTCGCCACCACCAGCACGTCCAGGTCGAGACGCACGAGGTGCCCGCGGATCTGTACGTCGCGCTCCTCGAGCACGTTGAGTAGGCCCACCTGGATCCGTTCGGACAGGTCCGGCAACTCGTTCATCGCGAAGATGCCGCGATTCGACTTGGGCACCAGGCCGTAGGAGAGGGCCCGGGGGTCGTCGAGGTAGAGCCCGCCGGCGACCTTGATCGGGTCGACCTCGCCGATCAAGTCGGCCATGGACGTGTCGGGCGAGGCCAACTTCTCAGCGAAGCGTCGCGATCGGTGCACCCATGAAATGGGCGTCTCGTCGCCCTTCTGCTCGACGAGCTCGATGGCGTAGGCCGAGATGGGTGCGAACGGATTGTCGCGGACTTCGGAACCCTCGACGATGGGCAACCACTCGTCGAGCAGTTCCACGAGCGAGCGGATCATGCGGGTCTTCGCCTGTCCGCGCTCGCCGAGCAAGATGATGTCGTGTCCCGCGAGCAGCGCGGTCTCGAGTTGGGGCAGGACCGAGTCCTCGTAACCCAGCACCGCCGAACTGAGCGGGCGGCCATCGGCCAGGCGCTGTTCGAGGTTGGCGCGAATCTCCTCACGCACGGATTGGTCGACGAAACCCGAAGCGCGAAGCGCACCCAGGGTCGTGGCGAGTTCAGGGGGGGCAATCGGTGTACTCATCTAGCCACCCTAGAGAATTGTCACCCGCGCCGGTACTCAGCCCGGGGTCGTCGACACGTTTCGCGCGGCGTGCTCGCGTTTGGCCAGGGCACGCAACTTGGCCCGGCAACCCTCGCCGGTCAGGGACAACGGCTGGGGCTGGGCGCCGCTGATCCCGGGTTTCAGGCCCGGACTCGCCCAGCTGCACACCCAGGGACCGGGCTCGGCGAGAGCGACGAAGAAGTCGCGCTGCCAACCGGTCTCGTAGATGCTCGGATCGTGTTCGGAATGGTCGAGCTGGACCGGGAACACCCCGGGCGCGTGCAGCGGCGTGCGCGACGCACCGAGCACGGGCCAGAAGGGGTTGATGTCGAGCTGCATGGCGGTGACCGCACCGGCTCGCAGCAGGGCGGTTGCCAACTGGGCGACGTCGACCTTGCCAATGGCGGCCGCGTACAGCAGGTTGCCACGACGGTCGACACCCAGTCCCGAGCGTGAGGTCAACGAGCCACCCGGATAGACCGCACCCCACTGAGCGAAGTCCGCCGGAGCGGTCGCGGGTGTCAGCGCGCCGTGCAGGATCATCGGACCGAGATTCTGACGGTACGAGATGGCGTCGAAGCCCGGGGCCGGAAACCCCTTGGCCCCCCAGACGCCCATGCGCCAGTGGCCCGCCGCGTCAAGGGCGAGGGTCACGTCACCCGCGACGAGTGGTTCGAGGGTGACGCCGTCGGCGACCGAGCCCCCGGCGTAGGCGGACTTCTTGAAGCCGCCGTTAAAGACCGCCACCACCCCCGCACGACCTTCCGAGGCCCAGTCAATTGCGGGCCCGGCGTCGGGCGGCAGGGCGCCCGCGCCCGGCGGGTCGAGTGAACCGGCGTGCCAGCGCAGCAGCGTGGTGCGCGCGCGAAGCCGCAGCACGCGAAAGACCGTGCCGCCCACGTTCTCGTCGATGTAGTCAACGAGTACGCCGCGCGCGGACGAACTGGCGACCGTCCAACCCGCCTGGGGGCGAGCGGGCGGCACCGTGGTCGTCGTCGTGGTCGTCGTGGTCGCGGGTTTGATGTCCCCCTCGCCCACCAGCAACAACAACACGCCGACCAGCAGCACCGGCGTGACGAACAACACGACGCGTCGGCGCGATTGGCGCGGCGATCGCCGGGCGTGGCGGGCGGACGAAGGACTCACGGGAACTGACTCGCGCGCCGTTGGCTCACGAGCGACGACTTAACGGTCCGCGACGCGGACCCCGCTCGAATCGGACTCGTTGTCGTCCACGATGAAGCGTGGCACCGGTGTCGCGTCGAGTTCGTGATGTTCGTCGTCGACGTACCTGGGCGCGGGGGTCGCGACGTACTGGCCTTCGGCGGTGCGCGTGACGACGTTCGCCGTCTTGCGCTTTCCGCCGCCGTGCAGGGCCTGGACTTCCTTGCAGATCTTCCACGTGATCGGGTAGGCGACGAACGGCGAGATGATCACGAGGATGCGCATCGCCCAGAGGACCTCGTTGAGCGGGAGACGGAAGAAGTTCGCAATGACGTCGGTTGAGCTCGCGATGAACAGCATGCCGAGCAGCGCCAGGGTCGCCACACCGACCGCGGTGTGCTTGGGGCGATCACTCGGTCGCACGAGCAAATTGTGCAAGGCCGTGTCCTTGGTGAATTTTCGCTCGATCGCCGGCCACACGTAGGCGATGTTGAACAGCAACCCGGGCAGCAGCACTGCGGGGACGAGCACTTCGAAGGGGATGGTGTACCCGAAACTATGGAACGACCACGACGGCCAGATGCGCAGTGCACCGTCGAGGAAGCCCATGTACCAGTCGGGTTGGACCGCGTAGGAGATGCGCGACGCCGTGTAGGGGCCGAACTGCCAGATCGGGTTGATCTGGGCGAAGGCGCCCAGCAGGGCGATCATGCCCGAGACCACGAACAAGAACCCGGTTGTCTTGGCCATGAAGACCGGGAACATCGGGGTGCCCACGACGTTCTTTTCGGTTCGACCCTTGCCGGGGAACTGTGTGTGCTTCTGGCGAACCAGCAAGAAGAGGTGCGCGCCCACGAGTCCGATGATCAACAGCGGCACGATCAGCACGTGCAGGATGTAGAAGCGCGGTATGACCGTGGTGCCCGGGAAATTGCCGCCGAAGACCCAAAAGCCCAGGTAACTTCCCACGAGCGGGATCGACAGGATGATCGAATAGGCGATGCGGATGCCGGTGCCCGAGACGAGGTCGTCGGGCAACGAGTACCCGAGGAACCCGTTCACGATCGCCAGGATCAACAGCGTGGTGCCGATGGTCCAGTTGAGCTCGCGCGGCTTGCGGAACGCGCCGGTGAAGAACACGCGCGCCATGTGCACCACGATCGACCCGACGAAGATGTCGCACGCCCAGTGGTGCATCTGGCGCATCAACAGTCCGCCGCGCACGGCGAAGGAGAGGTTGACCGAACTCGCGTAGGCCTCAGTCACGCGCTGGCCGTCCAGGGGCAAGTAGCTGCCGTGGTAGGTCACGAGATCGGTACTCGGTATGTAGTAGAGCGTCAAGAAGACGCCGGTTACGAGCAGTACCACGAACGAGTAGAGCGCGATCTCGCCGAGCATGAACGACCAGTGGTCGGGGAAAATCTTGTCCATGAACGTCCGACCGCCCTTGGCGACGCCCAGACGCTCGTCGAGTTCGTTGATCGCGTTGCCCACCTTGCCGTAGGGGCCGGCCGCCTGGCGCTGCGCGCGCTTGGTGTTCACGACGTCGCTCATGAGACTGATGAACCTCGCTCCCAGAATCCCGGACCGACCGGCTGGTCGAAGCCGCTCTGTGACCGCAGGAGACCCGCCGCGTCGATGTAGAGCGGCAACTGGGGCAGAGGTCGCGGCGCCGGTCCGAACTGCGGCAGCGCACCATTAGTGACGTTGAACATCGACTGGTGACAGGGACACACGAGCAACTGCAACTCCTGCTCGTAGAGACCAACCGGACAACCCAGGTGCGTGCACAACTTGGAGTAGGCAACGTAGCCCGCCGGGCCCCAGGTCTCGCGACCCTTCTGGGTGGTGAAGTCCTCGTCCGAGATGCGGATCAACACGGTCTGGTCGACCGCTTGACCCCGGTCGCTGTTCTGGAAGCCTTCGGGGTAGACCGTCACGATCGAACCAATCGCCAGGTCGCCGCGGTGCACGCGTCGTCCGGTGATGTCGACGAGGTACGTGCCCTTCCTCCAGTCGGTGCTGAACAAGGTGCCCTTGGGTAACGGACCGAGACTGCGCAGCAACGGAAACAGCGCCACGACGCCAAAGATGCCCAGGCCACCGCCGAGTAGACCGGCGAGCATCTTGCGGCGCTTGACGACGCCACCACCTCGTTCGACGATCGCCGCGGCCAACGCGTTGCGGTCGGCTTGGGAGTTGGCCAGTTCGTGGCGCTCCTCGACGAAGGGTCCTCGCGGCATGAGGTACTTGCCCCACGCGATCAGTCCGACGCCGAGGAAGAACAGTCCCCCGCCCATGGTCGCGCCCAGGGTCCAGGGCTTGGCGTTGACCCAGTAGCACGCACCGAAGCCCGCCACGAGGAGCAGACCCACGACGAAGCAGACCGCGATGACGCGTTCGACGATGTGGGGATTGCGAGCCAAGGGCTGCAGATGTGGATCGTCGGCCGCGATGCCCTGGAGTGACACCGGCGTGCGAAGTTCGTCGTGGTCGCTCACTGGCGCTCTCCTACCCAGTAGGCAATCAGGATCAACAGACCCACCCCGAGCAGCAGTCCGACGAATCCCTCGGCGACCGGCCCGAGACCACCGAGGCCGAAACCGCCGGGGTTCTGGGGGTGCTGGATCTCGGTGGTGACGTACTTGACGATGTCGTCGACCTGCTGGTCGCTGAGGTTGCCGGTGAAGCGCGGCATGTTGGCCGGACCGGTACGTACCGCTTCGACGACCTCGAAAGCCGGAACATCGCGCAGTGACGGTGCGAAGGTGTCGTTCGCCAGCGCGTCGCCGTCACCTTCGATGGTGTGACACGCGGCGCAGTTGAGCGCGAACAGTGCGGCACCGTCCGAGACGTTGGCGTTCTTCAGGTGCGGGCTCGGAATGTCGGGATAACTCGGACTCAACGAGTTCACCCACGCGGCGATCGCGACCGCCTGGTCCCTGGTGAGACGAGGAGTGTGACGAATTGCCTGGACGGCGCGAACGTTCGCGGCGGGCATGCGACCCGAGTCGATCCAGAAATCGATGGTCGCGGGTCCCAGCCCGACGAGGTCGGGGAACGAACCATTCGTGCCGTTGGCCGGCACGCCGTTGGCCTCGGTGCCGTGACACGAGGCGCAGTTCTGCAAGAAGAGGGCCTGGCCCAAGGTCACCAGCGCCGTGGAGGGAGCGTTGTAGGTGATGTACTTGTCGCCGTAACTGATCACGACGCCCGTCGAGGCGTTCACCTTCACGTCACTCGAATTGGGCGTACCGGCGTTCTTGCGCGTGGTCTGGTAGGCGGTGTGCGGCGAACCGGACGCTCCCGACGCGCTCGCAAAGACGAGCAGCGGTCCAACACCGACGAGTGCAGCGAACGAGAACACGGCGGCGCGCTGGAGGAAAGTAGTCGGTACCGGCATTACTTCAGCAAGAACAGGGACGAATACAGCCCGATCCAGACCACGTCCACGAAGTGCCAGTAGTAACTGACGCCCTGGAAGGTCGACAACTCACCCGGGTCGCCTTCGCGACCGCGCATACGAAAGAGCAGGAAGGCCATCGCCACCAGTCCAAGGAACACGTGCAGACCGTGGATGCCGGTCGTGATGAAGAACACCGAACCGTAGGAGTTGGTGTACCAACGCGTCGCCAGGTGCGTCCACTCGTAGGCCTGGTTGCCCACGAACAACGTACCCAGGACCATGGTCAGGATCACCCAGTTGCGCGCCTCGTGACGCCGACGATGTTCGATGAGCCACACGGCGTACTGCATGGTGAACGACGAGGAGACGAGGATGATCGTGAAGATCCCCGATTGGAGTACGTCGAGGTGCGTGCCCTTGGGGGGCCACGAGGCCAGGTGCGCTCGGATGGTAAATAATGCGGCGAAGAGTCCCGAGAAGAACATCAGCTCGCTGCCGAGCCAAATCATCACGCCGATGGCCAACATCGGCGGTCGATCGTGGACTATCTTCTCTTGCTTCGCCAGGCTATTGAGGGGAATCGCCTGACTCACGCCTACATTTCTAGCGGATGGCGAACGCCCGGTGCGAACACGGGCTGAGAAGACTTACAGAAGGGTCTCGGGAAGTGCCGTACAGGCGACGATCGCCAGTCGTCGGGTCGGACGGGTCATTGCCACGTAGAGCGTGCGAAGACCGCGTGGTGTCGACCGGGTCGGGTCCTCGGACCCGCGACTGGTGATCTGAGCGGGTTCGACCACGACGACCGCGTCGAACTCCAGTCCGTTTGCGCCCTCGGCGCTCAAGACCACCAGGTCCGCGCCCAGCCCCTTGGATTCGCTGTCACGCGGGTCGACCGCCTCCACGCCATTCGTATTCAAGATTTCCATTATCTCCACGACGCGTCGAGCGGTGACGATGACCGCCACACGGCCCGGTGCGACCGCCTCGACTTCGCGCTTGACCGCACGCACGAGCGTCGACGCGAAGTCGTCGGCGCTCACGGTCTCGACAATCGGCCTGAAGCCAGCCCTTCGAACCGGTCGAGGCGGCACGAGCCCCGGGGTCGCGCGTAGCAAGGTGGGCGCCGCGAAATCGAGGACCTCCTCAGGCGTGCGATAACTGACGGTCAGGTCGACTCGATTCGGCGCCCGGCGCGGATCGAGGACCTCGAGCACGGAATTCCAGGAGGCTGAACTCGACGCGGTAGTCGCCTGACCCATGTCGCCCACGATCGTCATCGATCCAGTGAGGTCACGTCGCTTGAGCACTCGCAGTTCCATCGGTGACAGGTCCTGGGCTTCGTCGACCACGATGTGTCCGTAGGTCACGAACTCGGCCTCGTCGAGTTCGGTCGACTGTTGGGGAGCGTTTCGCTGCGCCTCGCGCAACGCGGCCGCACGAACGTCACCCGCGTACGCGTCCAAGTCAATGCCGTCAAGGATGCCGTTGTCAGCGCTCTTGATTACCGGGCGGGGCCGCTTGCGCGGTCCGAGCAACACTCGCGCCTCGTCGATCAGCGCCGCGTCGGCCTTGGTCCACTCGATCTCTTCGAGCGTCGCCGAACGCTTGCGCACGAGGAGTTCGAGTTCGGCGTCGCTGAACAGACCCTGGCCCGCCGCACGAAGCAGCGCTGGCGCGCCAAAGAGATCGTGCAGCAACTCCTGGCCGCTGAGTCGTGGCCAGATGCGCTGGAGCACTTCTTTGAATTCTGGTGTCGCGCGAATCAAATCGGCGAGTTCGCCGACGGCGCTGACTTCGTCGACACCTTCGCGCACGAAGCGATTGTGGTACTCCTGGGCCAGGCGATTGGCGAGCTCACGCCCCACGGCCGAGCGTCGTTGGTTGTGGTTGCCGGGCCGACGACGAGCGCGTTCGACCACTTCTTCGGTATAGCGACTCTTCAGGGTGATGATCGCGCGACCTACCGGAACCGCCACGTCGTTTCGCAGCGCACGCTGGCGAGTGCGTAACGCGCGCGCGAGTAGCGTCGCCATCCTGACGTCACCCTTGAGCTGGTCAACCTCTTCGAGGTCCTCGCCACGGATCTCGACGTTGGTCACGAGTCCCGAGATCGTCGACAGCGTCACGCCCGACTCACCGAGGGACGGCAACACGTTCTCGATGTAGTTGAGGAAAAGCGGATTCGGTCCGACGACCAGGACTCCTTGGCGCTCGAGCGTGGCGCGGTAGGTGAAGAGCAGATACGCCGCTCGATGCAGCGCCACCGCGGTCTTACCCGTGCCCGGACCACCCTGGACGAGCAGTACGCCCGCGAGCGGACTACGGATGATCTGGTCCTGTTCGCCTTGGATGGTCGCGACGATGTCACCCATTCGACCGGTCCGAGCCCGACCCAACGCCGCAAGGAGCGCCCCCGGTCCGCCGAGCGCGAGACCACCGTCGACGAGTCCCTCGTCAGTGGCGTTGCGCACCTCGTCGTCGGGCAACGCCAGTTCGCCTGACGCGTCGGCAAAGTACTCGTCCTCGACGCCGGTCACCTCGTGTGCGCGGATCGCGACGTGGCGACGGCGCGAAAGACCGAGTGACTCGACTCCCGTCGCACGGTAGAACGCCTCAGCGACCGGGGCGCGCCAGTCGACCACAAGTGGGTTGAGCTGATCATCCGAGACCGCCAGGCGACCGACGTGGTACACGTCGCTCGCACCCGTCTCGTCGGGGTTGTAGTCAATCCGTCCGAAGAACAAGGGCTGATCACCGATCGCCAACTGATCAAGTCGATGCAACGCCGTGCCCATGACGACGTCGCGTTCCACGAGGTCACCGGCGCCGCGCATGTTCGCCACGGCGGCGCTGTCACGAAGTGACCGGGCCTCGTCTCGCATGTGGTCGAGCGCCAGCAGAGCACGGTCGAGGAACGCCTGTTCTTCGGCGACCTCGCGTTCGTGTGCCATGACAACCTCTTCCCGCCCCAAATTGGGGTCTGACAAGTCTAGAGGACGTCGAGGCTCGTAGCGCCAATCCACGTTGCAGGGCACTCCCCTAGATTGGAAGCAACGAAAAGGAGACCTGTGAGCGACCCAGTCTTTCTGCGGGCCTGTCGAGGCGAGAGCGTGACGCACGTGCCGGCGTGGTTCATGCGCCAAGCCGGTCGCTCACTACCCGAGTACCGCGCGCTTCGCTCCACGGGTTCGATCCTCGACGCCATCGGCGACCCTTCGGTGGCCTGTGAGATCACGCTGCAACCGGTTCGTCGGTACGGCGTCGACGCGGCCATTCTCTTCTCGGACATCGTGGTGCCCTATCACGCCATCGGATTCGGTGTCGACGTCGTCGCCGGACGCGGACCGGTCATCGAGCAGCCGTTTACGCGTAGCGCCGACCTCGATCGCCTGCGCGACCTCACGGAACTCGACGTGGCCCACGTCACCCAGACCGTCGAACTTGCGGTCAAGGAGCTCGAAGCGACCGACACACCGCTCATCGGGTTCGCCGGCGCGCCCTTCACGGTCGCGAGCTACCTCGTCGAAGGTGCGCCCACCCGCGACTTTGCGCTGATCAAGGGCATGATGCACGCCCAGCCCGCGCTGTTTGACCAACTCCTCGACCGATTAGTCGCGATCACCATTTCCTTTCTTCGTCTGCAGGTCGTGCACGGAGCACGCGCCCTGCAGTTGTTCGATTCGTGGGCGGGCTCTTTGACGCGTGACGAGTACGAGCGCTTCGCGCTGCCCGCGACCCAGCGCGTGCTCGAGGGTGTCGCTGACCTGGGCGTACCGACCGTTCTCTTCGGCGTGGGCACCGGCGAGCTGTTGGATCTCATGGCACGGGCGGGCTCGAGCGTGATGGGCATCGACTGGCACGTGGACCTCGACGAGGGTCGACGACGCGTGGGCGACCGGGCCGTCCAGGGCAACCTCGACCCGGCGCGCTGCCTGAGTGGCGTGCCCCTCGGCGTCGAGGCCGCTCGCGAGGTCCTGGTGCGCGCGGGCAACACCGCTGGACACATCTTCAACCTCGGTCATGGCGTCTTGCCGGGCACCGATCCCGACGTGCTGGCGGCGGTGGTGCGCGTGGTGCACGACGAGGGAAGGGCGGGCGTCGCGTGAAGACTGGCGTCTTGATCATGGCCTACGGCACACCCTCGACGCCCGAGGACATCGAGGCCTACTACACGCGAATCCGACACGGCCGGGCGCCGAGTCCCGAACTGCTCGCGGACCTCGTTCGTCGCTACAACGCCATTGGCGGCACGTCGCCCCTCGCGCAGCGTACCGAAGCGCAGGTCAAGGGCGTCGCCGCTGCGCTCGAGCGACTCGCACCGGGAGGCTACGACGTACGCTTCGGCTCAAAGTACGAACCACCACTGCTCGAAGAAACCGCCGCGAGTTTCCGCGACGACGGCTTCAACCTGGTGATTGGCCTCGTGCTCGCGCCGCACTCGTCGTCGATGTCGACCGACCAGTACATGAGTCGCGCCCGCGAGGCGCTCGGTCCCGACGTCGAATTCATCGAGATCGGCGCGTGGTACGAAGCACCAGGTTTTCTCGAACTCATCGCGCGACGCGTGAACGACGCGCTCGCGACAATCCCCGAATCGCGCCGCGCCACCACCGAGGTCATCTTCTCGGCGCATTCGCTGCCCGAAAAGATCCTCAGCCAGGGCGACCGCTACCCGGACCAACTGCTCGACAGCGCGAAGCGAGCCGCCGATCTCGCGGGACTTGCTCGCTTTGACATCGCCTGGCAGTCCGCGGGACGTACCGCGGACCCGTGGATCGGTCCGGACATCCTCGTGGTCTTGCGTGAGAAGCGCGCCCAGGGGGTCAGTGACGTCGTCTCGTGCCCGATCGGTTTCGTCGCCGACCACCTCGAGGTGCTCTTTGACATCGACATCGAAGCCCAGGGGGTCGCGCGAGAGATCGGCCTCAACCTGGTGCGCACGACGTCGCTCAACGACGACCCGGAGTTCGTCGACATCCTCGCCCAGGTCGTGCACGAAACGGCCTTCTAGGTGGTGCGGTCCTCGGTCGTCATTGTGGGTGCGGGGATCAGCGGACTCGCCGCCGCCTGGGAACTCTCGGGTGCGAGCGACGGTCCCCACGATGCCACGCCGCGCATCGAGATCATCGAGAGCGAGAAGCGAGTAGGGGGCGCCCTGGCGACGACGGTGTTCGCCGGACGCACGGTCGACCTCGGGGCCGACGGCTTCCTCTCGCGCCGACCCGAGGCCGTGGACCTGATCCGCGAGCTCGGCCTCGAGGACCAACTCGAGGCCATTGACGCGAGTGGCGCGTCGCTCTACCTGCACGGCGCGCTCTATGAGTTGCCGAACGGACTCGTGCTCGGCGTACCCACGAAGCCCCGCGACCTCAGAAACGTGAAGGGGCTCTCGCGTCGCGCGCGTTGGCACGTACGCCGCGACCAGTGGTTCCCGCGGCGACTCGTTGTGGGCGAGGACGCGAGCATCGGCCAGATCGTGCGCACCAAGTTGGGCGACGAGCTCAGCTACCAGTTCATCGAACCCATGATCGGTGGCATCCAGGCGGGACGGATCGACGAACTCTCGGCGGGTTCGGTCTTCCCCGCGCTCTTGGACGCGGCCCGGCGGGGTGGATCGCTGACCAAGGCGCTGCGGCCCCACGGTCCCGTCAGTCCCGGACCGGCGTCGTCGGTCATCGCGGCGGCGCCGCTATTCTCCACGATCCACGACGGTGTCGGATCGCTGACGAGCGAACTGGAACGTCGACTGATCGAGCGCGGCGTCGTCGTGCGAGTCGGCGTCGGCGTGAGTGCGCTGCGCCGGACCCCCTCGGGAACCTACCCGTGGGAAGTAGATACGCCCACGACGACGACGCCGGCCAACGCGGTGATCATGGCGGCACCGGCCAACGTCGCGGGCCGCCTGCTGGGCGCCCAGCATCCCGGGCTGCGGGCACTCGAGTCGGTGCAGTTCGCGGGCGCGGCCATGGTGACCTTTTGCGTGGCGAGCGGCGATATCGCCCTGCCGGCTCGGGGAACGGGCGTGTTGGTTCCCTTGGCGACACCCTGGTCGCACCACGAGACCATGATGGTGACCGCGATTACCCTGCTCGATCGCAAATGGCCCCATCTGCGACGCGACGGCGACGTGGTGCTGCGCGCTCACGTCGGTCGAATCGACGACGAGCGGGCCAACGACCTGGGCGACGACGAACTCATCGAGCGCGTGACCCAGGAACTTCGCACGATTCTCGGTCACTTTGAACGGCCCCGCGACTCACTCGTCCAACGATGGCCGCACGCCCTGCCGCAGTATCACGTCGGGCACGAACGGCTCGTTCGCGACGCGCGCGAGGCGGCCCAGGAACTGCGCGTCGCCCTCGCGGGCATGGCCTATGACGGCGTGGGCATTCCCGCGAGCGTGGCGTCGGGTCGGCGCGCCGCGCGCACCATCCTCGCGATGCTGGCTTAACGAAACTGGTAGTCGGGCCCGAACACCGCACGCGGCTTGTGGAAGATGAACTGCACGTCCGAGATGTGGCGCTCGAGGAACGCCCCCTCGCAGTAGTGCAGATACATGTCCCAGAGCCGCTTGAATCGGTCGTCAAAGCCCAGCGAGCGGATCTCCTCGAATCGTTCGTCGACGTTTCGCGCCCAGTGCCGCAGGGTCGTGGCGTAGTGCAGTCCAATGTCGTCGAGGTCCACCAGCCGCAGATCGGTCACGCCCGCAATGCTCGACGTGATCGCGGCGATGCTCGGCAGACAACCGCCGGGAAAGATCAAGTCTCGGATGAAGTCCTTGCGCAGTTTGGCGCGCTCGAAACTCTGGTCGGCGATGGTGATCGCCTGGAGCGCCATGCGGCCCGTTTCGCTGAGCAACGTGGAGCACTTCTTGAAGAACTCCTCGTAGTGGCGCCAATTGACCGCCTCGATCATCTCCACTGACACCAGGGCGTCGAACTTCCCCTTCAGGTCGCTGTAGTGCTCGCCGAGCACGGTCACCAGATGGCCAAGTCCCGCCTCCTTCACCCGCTGCTCGGCGGCGTGGCGCTGATTCTCCGAGATCGTGGTCGTGGTGACTTTGGCACCGTAGTGTTGCGCCGCGTGCAGGGCAAAACCACCCCAGCCGGTGCCGATCTCGAGCACGTGGTCGTCAGGACCGAGACCCAACTTTCTACAGATCCGATCGAACTTTTCGACCTGGGCCTCGTGAAGGGTCGTGGCCTCGTCCTGGAAGATCGCGCACGAATAGGCCAGCGTCTCGTCGAGCATCAACTCGAAGAACTCATTGGAGAGGTCGTAGTGCGCGTGGATGTTCTGTCGGTCATGCGCGTGGCTCTGTTCGCGACGCCACGCACCTGCGAGCGCGCGCACCCACACGGGCGCGACCCCGAGCAGCCGTTGGCGGCGACGCACGCGTCGGTCCTGGCGCTGACGACCGGGCTGGGAGACCCGAAAGAGATACCGGACGATGGCGCTCATGTCCGCGGTGTCCCACAAGCCGTTCACGTAACTGCGACCCATCCCTCGCGACCCACCAAAGACGATGGCGGCGTACGCCTCGCGGTTGTGCACGGTCATCTGGGCAACGAGGTCCCCCGTGCCGATCGTGCGCTCGCTGGCGCGGAATCCCCACGTCTCGCGAAGGTGCAAGGTGCCCGCGCCCTGGGCCTTGCGCGCGCTGACGAGGCGCAAAAAGACCCAGCGGGCGAGTCGCGAGAAGCGCTGGCGACGCGCCGGCAAGAAATCCGCCGGCGCGATGGTGCCCTCAGGGACTTGGGACATTCGTGGCGCCTCTCGCGGTCGAAGGGTGCGGCACGTACTTGACGCGCTTGGCGAACAGACGAGCCGCTTGAACGTAGATACGGAAGGAAACTCTAAACGCCATGTCGGGGTAGCGTCGAGCCGCCCGAGCCACCTCGCGGCTGGTCAGTGGCACTCGCATAAAGCTCATGGTCGCGCCAAAGCGACGGGCGCCCAGGCTCTCGTGAGAATCCGGTACCGGGTCAAAGAGGGTCATCGCGAGACGAAACGTCGCACCGGGCGTCGAATAGGTCAACCGGTACCGACCGTCCATCTCGAGAAAGGGTGACACGTGGTGGGCCTTGTCGAAGGTCACCGTTCCCGGGGGACCCAACACGTAGAGGTGGCGTTCACCCCAGGGCGTGTTCGTCACCTCGGCGATGGTGCACGCCACCCGAGGCCCGTCATAGAAGAAGTAGAGCGTGATCGGGTTGAAGTTCCAGCCCAGTGAGGCGAGGTTCGAAAGCACGGCAATTCGCCCCGGGGCGTCGTCACCGACGAGCTCGCGGTAGGCCGATCGCGCCGCGTGCTCGAGGGTGCCCCCGTAACCGGGGAGGAAATCGCGTCGGCGAAGCACGTACCGACCGGGCAGGCGACTGGCGAGAAGAGCGCGATCGTCGACACCGGTGACGTTTCCCTCCAACGCCACTCCGCGCACGTCACGGGCGATGTCCTCGAGCTCGTCGAGGAAGACGAGGAACATCATCACCCGGTAGTCGAACGCGTGCTCGCGCGGCAAGAACCGACGGTGCGTCACGCGTCCCCAGTAGATCGCCGACTCGCTCACCAGGACACTCCGAGCGACTCACACGCTTCGAGGGCACTCGCCACGCCGTCTTCGTGGAAGCCGTAGCCGAAGTAGGCGCCGCAGAACGACGTTCGCGCCGAACGAAGCTGATGACGTTGTTGCTGCGCGCGAATGCTTCGAAGGTCCAGCACCGGGTGCGAAAATCGAAAACGCGCGAGAACCTTCGCGGGGTCGATCGCGCGCTCCGAGTTGAGCGAGACCAGGTAGCGGTGGGGTGAGGAGAGTGACTGCAACGCCGAGACGTCGTAGGTCAGCGTCGCCAGCTGATCGTCGTGCTCGCGGCGATAGTTCCACGCCGCCCACGCACGGCGCGACCGTGGCAGTAACGTCTCGTCGACGTGAAGGGTCACCTCATTGGACTGGTAGCAAATGGCGCCAAGAATGTCACGTTCAACCTCGGTGGGTTGCTCGAGCATCGCCAGCGCTTGGTCGCTGTGACAGGCGATCACCACGTGATCAAATGACTCGACGCCGCCCTCGGTAATGACGTCGACGCCGTCATCGTGGCGGCGGATCGACAGCACGGGGGTGGCGAGGTGGATCTTGCCGCGCTCGGCGATCAACTGTTCGAGTCGGTCCACGTAGGTGCGCGATCCCCCCTCGATGGTCCGCCAGACCGGTCGGCCGCGTACGCGAAGTAACCCGTGGCGCGAGAAGAACTCAGCGAACGTGCGCGCGGGTATCTCGGTGAAGGTCAGGGGGTTGGCCGACCAGATCGCGGCGCCCATGGGCACGAGATACCAGTCGACGAATTCTCGACTCCAGCGGCGCTCGTCGATCACGTCGGCCAAGGTCAACTCGTCACTGAGCGACGCATCGAGCAGTCCCCGCAACGTGCGATTAAAGGACAGAATGTCGGTAACCATGCGTAGGAAACGGGGACGCAGGATATTGCGACGTTGGGCGAAAATCGTGTTGAGACTGCTCCCCTTCCATTCGAGACCTCGTGACACGTCGGAGAAGCTGAAGCTCATCGTGCTCTCCTTGGACGACACCCCGAGGCGCTCGAGCAGGGCGATGAACTTCGGGTAGGTGGCGTCGTTGTAGACGAGAAAACCGGTGTCGACGGGGTAGGTGCTGTCGCCGCCGGGTGCGTCGACCGTGTGCGCGTGACCGCCCAGTGTCTCCTCGCGTTCGAACAACGTCACGTCGTGATGGGAGCTCAGGACGTAGGCCGATGTCAAGCCGCTGACCCCGGCTCCCACAATGGCAATCTTCACGCTGAACTCTCCAACTCCGCTTCCGGTAGTTATTCGAGCCTAAAGGCGTCGCGGATGCGTGAATCTAGAGGTAATAGCCGGAGTGGATGTAGATGCAGGGCACTCCTTCGCTGACGTACATCGCGTGATTCTTCGGATCGTCATCGAGCGCGAGTTGAATGTCGAAACCGCGAGCGCGCAGCTCACGCAACGAATCACGCTTGAACTCGTCCACCCCCGAGTAGTCGCCGTACTCACGCATGATAAGTAGGTCCCATCGAATCCCGTAGCGCTCGAGCCACGCCAGCGTGTGCGGCTGGACGCGACGGGGACGCCCCGTCAGCAGCACTATCAACAGCGAGCGATCGAGCAACTCGAGCAGACGCTCGATCTCGTCGATAACTGGGTCATCGCCGCAGGCGTCGAAGAAACTGCGCCAATCCCCCCAGTCCAGGTAGTGCTGACGACCCGCCGCATCGGCGAGAACCCCGTCGATGTCGAAGATGACCGCGCGCGAGGGTTCGCCGGATTGATCGCGCCAGCGCCAGTTCTCGTGCTCGTTCGTCGTTGTCATCAGAGAATTCGGACCTTGAATGCCTCGTGCGGGGATGTCTGCGAGACTAGACGCCGTGGCGCAGATTGAACGATTAACGCTGCCGATCCCTTACGGGCATCACGTGTACGTGGTGAGCGACCTTTGCCTCTCCCCGACCACGAACCCGGCGAGTCGACCGGTTCACGAGTTCATCCAGCTCATGGGTGATATTGACGACGCGGCCGTCGTCGTGGTGGCGGGCAACCTCTTCCACCCCGACGCCACCTCCGATCTCGCCAAATTCATAAACGCCACCCTCGCCGCCCAGCCCGAAATAACCCGATCCCTGCGCGAATTCTGTTCGAGCCACAACCATCACTTGATCGTGCTGCCCGGCCGCGACGACCACGAACTCGCCGGGCACGAGGGCGCCCAACAGAGCCTCGGCGCGCTGGGGGCCACGATTGCCAAGGACCTGATGCTTCAGGTGGCGACCGCCGACGGCGTACGCGACCTCTTCGTGTGCGCCGGCAGCGCCACGACGGACCTCTCGGTCGCGGACCGCGACGATCGCTCCGACGCCGACCGATTGGAGGATCCGCCCGCCCTGGCCCGATTCGTCGCCTCACGCGTCCTCTACCGACGCCTCGGACCCTGGGTCTGGTTCCCGTTACTCGCCCTGGTGGGCTTTGACCTCTTCAACACGATCACCAAGATCATCGGCCACTTCACCCACCACCACTACCGCGTCCACGCGCCCCACACCACCACGTTCTGGGGAAATCTGCTGGCCAACGTGCTGCTCCTGGTGCTCCTCGAAGCACTCGTAGTCGCCATCGCGGGCTTGATCGTGCGCCGACGGTTCGACCACGACTCCAGGAACGAACGTACGGCGGCCCTCAGTGAACCGCTCGCACTCACCCACGCCTACGACGTGGACGCCCTCGAGATCGCGCGAAGGGTCTGTGAACGCGGAGGCGCGGGCGCCGTCGTGGGCGGCGCGCCTCGACCGGCCCTGGCATTCCTCGATCACGGGGTCTGCGCCACGCCCGGCCCCTCGCGCACGGTGGTCGTCGAGCGTCGAGGTCGTTTCGGACTGCCACCGGTTTTCAGTTCCGTCGATCGACTCGGCATCATCGAGATCGAAGCCGCCAGCACGGTGCACGTGCGACTCATCGCGGGCGAGTCACTGCGTCGTCGCGGCACCCTGCTAGAACGGCTGGTCGCCGGCCAACCCTTGCAACCGGCCCCACCGCACGAGACGAGCACCGTCGGCTCCTGGCCCAACGCCAGTCCCTTTCCGCTCAACGTCGAACGCCTGAGCGCGCAACGTCACCAACGCACCATCCGCCGGGTAGCGAGTGGACTGCTCTTTCTCGACGGCGCCATCAGCGTGGCGGTCTCCGCGTCACCGCCGCTTCGAGGTCGCCTGCATCTCGTGTTGACGGTGCTACCACTGGGCGTCGCCCAGTCCGCCGCCGCCTTGACCGCCGCCGCGGGCATCGGCATGATCATGACCGCGCGCGGCATCCGCCGAGGACAACGCCGAGCCTGGTTCTTTGGCGTGGGCGCGCTGGCCTTCACGGTCGTCGCGCACCTGGCGCGCGGGGGCGGTATTCTGTCGTCCCTGGTCGCAGCCGCTATCTTGGTCTTGCTCGTCACCCAACGACAGCACTTCCTCGCCACCACCGACCGCTCGAGTCTGGCCACGGCGCTGCCGCGCCTGGGCCTCATCGTGTTGATCACCCTCGTCGCGGCGACCCTCGGCATCGAGGCGACCTCGGGGCGCCTGCACCTACCCGGCTTCGGCGTGGTCTTCGTCGCCTGTGCGGAGCGACTGTTCGGTATCTACAGCATCAACTTGCCCGACGGCGTGGACGACTTCATCGATCCCACCCTGGTCACCGTCGGCGTCTGCCTCGTGGTCTCACTGTTCTATCTCCTCACCCGTCCCGTCGTCGATCGTCGTCTCTCACTCAAGGCCACCAGTGGCGAGCGACGCATCGCCGAACTGCGCGCTCGCGAGATCGTACGCCGCCACGGTCGTGGCACGCTCGACTACTTTGCGCTGCGCGACGACAAGCAATTCTTCTTCTTCCGTGATTCACTCGTCGCCTACGCGGTCTACGGCGGCGTGGCGTTGATCTCCCCCGACCCCATTGGACCGAGCGCCGAACGCACCGAGGTCTTCAGCGCGTTTCGTTCCTACGGCGAGTCGCGCGGTTGGACCATCGGCGTCATGGCGGCCAGTGAGGAATGGACGCCGATCTATCACGCCGCGGGCATGCATTCGATCTACCTGGGTGACGAGGCGATCGTCGACTGCCAGCGTTTCTCACTCGAGGGCGGCAAGATGAAGGGACTTCGCCAAGCCTGCACCCGACTCGCGCGCAATGGCTACACCGTGACGTTCCTCGATCCCGCGAACATCGATCCGGGCCAGGTCACCGCCATCGTCGACTTGATTAGCATGTTGCGTCGCGGCGAGGGCGAACGAGGTTTCTCCATGATGCTCGGACGCCTCTTCGACCCCAAGGACAAGGGGCTGTTGCTCACTATCGTGCACGGTCCCGACGGGCGACCGGCGGCGGTGTGTCAGTTCGTGCCCTCGCCCGCCATCAACGGCTACTCGCTCGACCTCATGCGTCGCGACCCGGGCGAGCACCCCAACGGACTGATCGACTACGCGCTGTGCTCGACGATCTCGTATCTAGCCCAACGCCGCGCGGGCGGACTGAGCCTCAATTTCGCGGCGTTCCGTTCGGTGCTCGACGGCGAGCGCGGCGACGGCACGTTCACCCGGGTCGAGCGCTGGGCTCTCAAGCGCCTGTCGGGGGTGCTGCCCATCGAGTCGCTGTGGACCTTTAACGCCAAGTATCACCCGGACTGGCTCGCGCGTTACCTCGTCTACCCCGCGGCCGAGAGTTTCGTCCCGGTCGTCGCGGCGATCCTTCGCGCCGAGTCGATCACCGAGATCCCGGTCATCGGACGATTCCTCGCCAATGACCCCTCGAACCGGCCCGGGACCGTCGTCCCTGATGAGGTGCTCGAAGCAGCGAAACGTGTCGACCGCGAGGTCGCGGCGCACTAACCCCACCGAGACAGCGTCGTGAACGTGCATTCACCGTTTCCAGCCACACCGCTTCCTACACTGGACGTGGGTCTGAGCCACGGCCCTCGTTCAAAAGGATCGCTGCGTGTCACGTGGACCTGACGTCGCCACCCCGGGAATTCGCCGCACCCCGGTTGCCGCCGACCATTTCGACCGCGCTCGCCGAGTTCGGCCCGACATTCCATCCGCGAAGGACGACACCGAAGCGAGCTGGTGGCGCCTTCACGCCTGGACCCTCGCAGCGACGTTCGCGATTCTGCTCACGGGCATGGCGTTCTCGTTCTGGTGGTTCCCGCTCGTCGATCACTATCCCGCGTGGTTCACTCCGACCGACTTGTGGAGTACCTACCGCGACGCGCAGTACGTGGGATGGAGCGGCGAGGGCGTGCTCTACAACGCCGGGACGTTCCTCGAGACGCTGCCGGGAATCGCCGTGGCACTCGCGCCGCTCGCCGCACTGGCGGGAGCGCTGCACCTGAGCGAAAGTTTTCCCTTGGCGCTGTTGCGACCCTCCGCGTGGTACTTGCTCGGCCCGGCGAATCTGCTGCTCGGTGCGCTGCTGCTCTTTCCCCTCGACGCCATCGCCCGGCGGGTGAGCGTTACGCCAACACGACGGGTCACCCTCACCTGGCTGTGCGCGGTCCTCATCTGGCCGGTGGTTGCCGAATGGGGCCATCCCGAGGATCTGGTGGCGCTCGCCTTCGCGCTCTACGGTCTCATGGCCACATCGGACGAAGAGTGGTTTCGAGTCGGTTGTTTCTTCGGACTCGCCATTGTCTTCCAACCCCTCGCAGTGGTGTTGTTTCCCCTGGCGCTCTCACGCGTGCCCGCGAGGAAGTGGCTACCGGTGCTCGTCGAAGCCGGTCTCCCCTCGGGCATCCTGCTCATCGCTCCCCTCGTCCAGCAGTGGCGCGCGACGACCACGTACCTCGTCAAACAGCCGAGCTTCATCGGGCTCAATCACACGACACCGTGGGCGTACCTCGCGCCGGTCATCTCACCAGCCCGGACCGCGTTCGTGAAGGTCGCCGAGAAGACGCGGGGACTCTACGGCGTCGACACGCTTCACGAAGTGACGAGGAAGGTCATCGACATCGAGATTGTCGCCGCCGGCCCCGAGCGCATCATCGCCCTCGCTATCGCGTGCACCTTTGGCGTGTGGGTAGGTCTGAAGCGACCACCCCTCGTCCAGGTACTCTGGTTCGCCGCGGCCGCCCTCTGTCTGCGCTGTCTCGTCGAGTGCGTCGTCGACTCGTACTACCTGGCGCCCGGTGCACTGCTGGCGATTCTCGTCGCCTCGACGCTGTCTACTCGACGCTTCGCCACGACCGTCGCCGCCGCGGGCCTCGCGACGTGGGCCACGTACTGGTACACGAGTCCGTGGCACTACTACCTGGCGATCACGGTCTTGATCGTGGTGCTCTTGGCGTGCTCGGCGCCCTTTGTGGCGAGGGACTCCGCCAATCGGCGTCCACCAATGTCCGCCTTCGACCCTCGCGGCACTGACGATTCGTCGCCACGCGACGTTGCGAGACCAAACCCGACGGGGCACGAGACCCGCCGACTCCGGCACTAAGTGGCAGAAGACTCGGGCCCGGGGCGAAAGACGATCTGCGAGCGCTCAGGATGCTCGAAGTCCAACTGCACATTGAAGGGCTCGTCGTCGTCGCCTTCGCCGGCCCCCTCGACGATGATGACCTGTTCCTCGTCCTGGGGGCCGTAGATCGCCTGGGCGAGACCAAGCATCGCCTGGCCCAGGACCTGACCGGCCGAGGAGCGCGCGATACGACTCCCGACGGTGCCCACGGGAAACTCGCCGTTCGGACCCGCTTCGGTGTCGGTCGCCTTCAACCACTCAATCCACTGCTGATCGGTCCACTCGTTGGGGTCGGCGGGGGGCACCGAGGTGAGCGGGTTGAAGTACTCCACAGTCTCACGCTACCGGGAGCCTTCAATCGCTGCACATCGCCGCGTTACGCCACAAGATAACCACACCACGGCCCAGTTCGCAGTACCGACGGCCAGCGACGCGCACCACGTCTACGTCGTCGCGACATCACCAAGTTGTCACACTCCGATTACCCCAGGATTGGGATGCGTTCCCTCGCGCTTCGTAACATCATCCCATGGAACGCCGACGAGATTTCGATCGAGCGTCACCACGGACCTCGGACGAGTTCTCCTCCATTCGACGCCGGTACCTCATCGGAGCGGGGATCGTGCACACGGGTGAGTACATGGCCATGCTGGTCACGACGTACCTGGTGTTCCACAAGACGCACTCGGTCGTCGCGACCGGGCTCATCCTGTTGTGCTTCAACGTGCCGTCGCTAGTGCTCGCCGGCAGCGCCACGGCGATCTCACACCGTTTCGGCGCGGCGCGCGTCGACGCGTGGGTCAACCTGGGTGAAGGCGTGTGGGCGCTCTTCCCCATGGGGCTCGCGGCGACTCACCACCTGGGCGTCCTCGCCCTGCTCGGTTGGGTTCTCGGTTACGGCGTGTTCGAAGGACTCAACGCACCCAATTCCTACCTCGTTCGCCAACTCATCGCCGAGCCCGGCAAGCTGCCCGAACTCAACAGCGCCTACACCCGCAACGTCGCCGCCGCGGCGGTAATCGGACTCTTGTTGGGCGGGGGCATCTTCGTCGCGGTCGGCCCCACGTGGGTGTTCCTCATTTGCGCGGTCACCGCGGTGCCCGAGGTGCTGGTCTTCTTCTCGACGTCACGACACGAATCCGCCCGCCACGTCGAAGCGGCCTCGGAATCGTTCTTCGACGCCCTGCGGTTGTTGCGGTCCGAACCAGGACTCTGGGCCGCGTGTCGCTTCGCGGTTCTGTGCTTCTTCGTCGCGAGTTACACCGTGACCCTGCCCGCGATCGCCGACACGATTGGTTCGAACGCGGAGATCCTCTCGGTCCTCGAGTCGGGTTCGCTCATCGGTGGGATCCTGGTCGCCTTCGTCGTTCGACGAATCCACGGTCGCGTGCGCTGGGGCAAGGTCCAGCGCCTCTGCTACTTCGGGGCCGGCTTGGGACTGGCCGCGATGGCGAGCGCCGAGGTCCTCGGTGGCTCGCACTCGCGCGCCACCGACCTGGTCGCGTTCGTCGCCACCATACCCATTGGCTTCGCGGTACTGATGAATGCGTCCATCGTCACCTCGGTGATCCAGATCGGCACGCCGCGCGACAAACGGGCTTCGATGTTCACCTTGCTCGCACTCATACCCCTCGTCGTGGGCCCGCTCAGCCAAGAGACCGTGGGTCTGCTCGCCGACCACCTCTCGGTCTCCTGGGCGCTGGGCATCGTCGCGGTCGTGACCGTCGTGGTGAACTTCGTCGTCTCGCACCGCCCGATGAGCCGGCACTTCGACTCGCTGGACAACTTCGAGAATCCCTTCAGCGTGAATGAGATGATGTCCCAGCGAGGGGCTCGACGCTCGCGACTGCACGTGGTGCACTGGCCCGACCCCATTTGATCGGCTTTACGTGGCCGGCCTCACTGGCCACCTTCACGTGACCCGGTCGTTCCCGACGTTCCGCGCGATTCGCGTCGCGTGTGACAGTATGCACTGACCCTGAACCGGGCAAGGTGGGACTGCCATGAACTTCTGCACGCGCTGTGGCACCAAGGTGAGTGGGAAGTTCTGCACGGTCTGCGGACAACGCACGGCACCGCCCGACGGTTCGCCCGCCGCGCCCGGCGGCGACGGCACCCTGGCGAGTCCACGCCCGACTCCCGCTTCCGAGGTCGGCCAGATCGCGCCGCGCCGCGCTGACGAGGAGCCGAACGAGCCCGAACACTCGGAGGCGACGGCAAGTACCTCGAGCACCGCTGCGAGCGCTTCCACTACACCACCGACGACGCGACGTTTCCGCTGGAAAGCGCCTGCGCCCGCAGGGGTCGTGCTGCCCGAGGGCCACGCGCGACGCCAACTCGTGCTCGAGACGCGCTTCGTGATGATCGCCTTTCTGGTCCCAGTCGTCATCAACGCGGCACTCGTGCTCGCCCAACAACAGTCCGGCGTGGGCGAAACGACCCGTTTCGCCACCATCGTCCACCACAACCCGCTCGAGAACATGTTCCTCGGCATGCTCGCCTACCTCCCGGTCGCCGCGGTCGTGCCCCTCGCACTCTTCCTGCTCGCGCGCACCGGTCAGGACCGACACGTCCTCGGACTCGAGCTGCCACGCTTCGATCGCGACGTGTTCCCCGCCATTGGTCTCGGCCTCGCGGCCTTCGGGGTCGAGCTCGTGATGCTGATCCCCTTCCTCGGGTTCCTCAACACCCACAAGGGATTCATCAACACCGTCACCGTGGGCAACGAACCCAAGTACTACCTGATCGAGGGGATCTTCATCTCCGCGGTGACCGCGGTCACTGAAGAGGTGCTCGTGAACGGTTATATCATCACGCGACTCGGTCAACTCGGCTGGACCAATCAGGGTTCGCTGGTGTTGAGCCTCGCGCTGCGCACGAGCTACCACATCTACTACGGCTGGGGATTCCTGCTCACGGTCCCACTGGGTTACTTCGTCACGAGGTCGTTCCAGAAGCACCACAAATTGACCCGACCCATCGTGACCCACTTCCTCTACGACGCCATCCTCATCACCATCAGCATCCTGAAATAAGTTGTCCTTGCCAGCCACCCGACGAATGGAGCACCGTGCCCTACTGCAGTGAATGCGGGACCCTCGTACAAAGCGACCAGCAGTCCTGCCCCCAGTGCGGCAAGGCGACGAGCGGCGCCTTCGCCGAGGCGGGACCCATGCCGTACTTCCCGATGGACGAGACCGCCGCACCCAGTACCCAGCCGCTCGCGGGCTACTGGTGGCGCGTGTTGGGCTACATCATCGACTCGATACTGCTCGCCGTGGTGATCGCCCTGCCCCTGCGAGCCCTGCACTTCAATACCTACGCCGCCGCGGTGGTGAACGTCCTCGTGACCTTCGTCTACGGCACGCTCCTGCTCACCTACGCCTCGGGACAGACCCTGGGCATGAAGGTCGCGCGCGTACACGTCGCCAACGTCGAGGACGGCGTGGCGATCACGAACGTGCAAGCCCTCAAGCGCACGGCGTTGTTCTGTGCGCTGTCGCTGATCGGCAACCTCTATCACTACAGTCGCTACGTGCACCCGACGTCCCAGCAGAAGCTCGCCGAGGGTCGACACGCCCTGGTGGCGCTCGCGTTGCTCGTGCCCTTCTTCTTGAACCTGCTCTGGCCCCTCTGGGACAAGAACAACCAGACGCTCACCGACAAGTTCGCGCGCACCGTCGTGCTGCGACCGGGCTCCTCGAACTAGTTCGTCGAAAGCCGACGCGCGATGGCGCGCGCCAGACGCGGCGCCGCGGCGGGCTCGAACTGCAAGAACAGCGAGGGCTCGACGAGTTCGAGTTCCATCAACGCCCAGCCACCCTCGTCGCGCACGAGGTCGACCCGCGCGTAGAGCAAGTCGCGCCATTGAAGGCCCTCGAGCACGCGCCCGGCGAAGGCCAGGGCGTCGGGTTCGACCTGGGCGTGGGCGAGTTGCTCGAGTCGAAACATCGGGTTGCGCTCGGGGGCGGGCGTGTTGAGCATCGCGCCCTTGTTCATGGCGTGACTGAAGGCGCCGTCGATGAAGACCAGGGCGCGCTCACCCGATTCGTCGACCGAGGAGACGTAGGGCTGGATCAGCACGTCGCGCCCGCGCTGGTGCAACGAGCGCACGTGCGCGCTCGCGGGCGCCCACTGGTCGGCGCGGTAGCGCTCCGCGTCGATGGACCCGGCGCCCACGCAGGGCTTGACGACGAAGTCGCCCGAGGGAAAGACCGGCGAGTCGCCCACGTCACAGAAGTACGACGGCACGATGCGGTGCCCAGCCGCGCCGAGGTCGGCGAGATAGTGCTTGTCCGACGAGTACTCGAGCGCGCCAAAGGGATTGAGGACCCGCGCCACGCCGCTCGCCCAGCGGAGGAACTCGGTCCGACGATTCGCGTAGTCCCAGGTCGAACGCACGACCGTCAGGTCGTAGCGGTCCCAGTCGACCCGGTCGTCGTCCCAGATCGCCAGTTCACCGGTGAGACCCACTTCGGCCAGGGCCGCCATTAGGAACGGCGTGTCGGGGTCGACGTTGTCGCCGCGAAAGGGCGAGTCGGGATCGGTGTCGACCCCCGCGCAGGTCGCCACACCGATCAAGCTCACGGATGGAACAGTAGCGTCGCGTGCTGGACCAGGGTCGCCAGCGGACCGGGCCACACGCCAAAGACCAGGGTCATCGCGACGCCCGCGCCGATCACCAGTGCGCTCGATCGCGGCACGACGACGCGCGCCGCGTCCACGGACTCGTCGGCGTAGAGCGTGAGGGCCCAGCGAAGATAGAAGAACGCCGCGATCGCCGCACTCAACAGCGCGATAAGCGCCAGCGCGATGCCGCCCTGGTCAATGGCGGCCGCCAGCACCGAGTACTTGGCGTAGAAGCCGGTCGTGAGCGGCGCCCCGAGTTGCGAGAGCAGCAGCACCGCCATGGACGCGCCGAGCCAGGGCTGGCGCCGCGCGAGCCCGCGGTAGGCGTCGATCGAGTGGTTCTCGTCACCGAGTCCGCCCACGAGAGTGAGGATGGCGAACGTGGCGACGACGGTGGGCGCGTAGGTCAACACGTAGAAGAGCGTTCCCGCGACCCCGCGCACGCTGCCCGCCCAGATGCCGAGCAGGATGAAGCCCGCGTGGTTGATCGACGAGTAGGCCAGGATGCGCTTCGCGTTGCGTTGCACGAGGGCGAGCGACGCGCCCACGACGGTGGTGAGCACGACGAGCACCCACAGGATCGGCCGCCACGTCTCCATCTGGGTCCCGAGGGCCGAGATCACGACGCGCACGAACGCGGCGAATGCGCCGACCTTGACGATCGAAGCCATGAAGCCGGTCACCGGCGTCGGCGCGCCCTCGTAGACGTCGGGCGACCAGAGGTGGAACGGCACGGCCGCCACCTTGAAACCGAAGCCAACGATCAACAGCGCGCCGCCCGCGTAGAGCAGTCCCGGACGCAACAGGACGTTGGAACCGAGGAAGAACGACATGGTCGTCAGGTTCGTGGTGCCCGTCGCCCCGTAGACGAGGGCGGCGCCGTAGATGAAGATCGCCGACGCGAACCCGCCCAGCAAGAAGTACTTGAGGGCCGCTTCGGCCGACGTCTTGCGGTGTCGGTCAAAGGCGACCAGCACGTAGAGCCCGAGTGACATGATCTCGAGACCGAGGAAGATCACGATCAGGTCGTTGGCCTGGGTCATCAGGATCGCGCCCGCCGAGGCGGCGAGGGCGAGGATCTGGTACTCGGCACCCTGGACGCGTTCGCGCACCGCCCAATCGTGGGCGACGAGGGTCGCCATCATGAGACTCACCGCGATGACCGCCGTCGCGACCACGCTGAAACCGTCCAGGACAATAGCGTGCGCGATCGTCGTGGACGCGCCGGACTTATCGAGACATCGCCACTGGAAGTAGGTCGCCACCAGCACGGCGATCGACGCCGCGACGGTCACCGTCGTGGCCAGCATCTGCGTGATCTTGGTGCGCACGAGTGCGGTCACGAAGACCAGCACGAGTGATGCACCGAACAAGATGAGCACCGGCAGGATCGCCAAGTAGTGAATCGAGGGGATGACGATGGGAGTGTTGGTGGTCACTTGGACACCCCGCCCGGCGCCACGTGCTCGATCAACTGCTGGACCGACGGCGAGATCCGGTCAAGGACCGGACGGGGGAAGACACCGAGGGCGACGATCAACACCACGATCGGCACGAGAACCCAGCGCTCCTTGGTCGAGGCGTCGCGAATCGCGGCATTCGCCCCCACCGCGCGACCCTGGAAGACGCGCTGGTAGGCCCAGAGCAGGTAGACCGCCGCCGCAACGACACCAAAGGCGCCCACCACGCCCCACCAGGCGTGCACCGCGAAGGTGCCGATGAGGATCAGGTACTCGCTCACGAAGCCTGACAGTCCGGGCAGACCGATCGAGGCGAGCATCACGACGGTAAAGACGCCCGCCAGGACCGGTGCGGGGCCTTGCAGACCCTGGAGGTCGGCGACCTGGTAACTGCCGCGGCGCTGCTCGATGAATCCGATGATGAGAAAGAAGCCGATGGTGATGATGCCGTGGTTGAACATCAAGAGGATCGCCCCGACGGTGGCGATCTTCGAGCCCGACATGACCCCCAGGGTGATGAAGCCCATCTGGGCGAGCGAACTGTAGGCGACGAAGCGCTTGAGGTCCTTGGCGACGCACGCGAGGATCGAACCGTAGAGGATGCCGATCACGGCGAGAGTGAGCAACACCGGGCGCACGTCGGCGAGCGCCAGGGGGAAGAGCCCCACCGCGAAGCGCAACAACCCATAGGAGCCGAGTTTGGCGAGCAAGGCCGAGAGCTCAATCGACCCCGCCGTGGGCGCCTCGGCGTAGGTGAGCGGTGACCAGGTGTGCAGCGGCCAGATGGGGGCCTTGGCGGCGAAGGCGATCGCGAAGGCGGTGAACAACCAGATCGCGGTCGAGTGGGTCATCGCGGTCGAGGCGAGCACGCCGTAGGCGAAGGTGAGCGCTCCCCCGGTCTGGTGCTGGTGGGCGAAGCCCAGGTACAAGACACCGATCAACAAGAACGCCGACGCGCTGAAGGTGTAGAGGAAGAACTTGAGCGCCGCCTTGTTGCGTTCGGCGCCACCCCAGCCCGCGATGATGAAGTAACAGGGCACGAGGGTGAGTTCGAAGAAGATGAAGAACTCGAGCAGGTCGTGGGCAACAAAGCTGCCCATCGTCAGCGAGGTCAGGATCAGCAGCCACGACACGAAGGAAGGCTCGCGCCGCTTGTCGCGACCACCGAGCAGCGCGAGCAACACGACGATCGCGGTCAGTTCGACCATGAAGAGCGAGATGCCGTCCAGGGCGACGTCGTAGGCGAGCCCAAACGGCGCCGACAGGACGTAGCGGGTGGCGAAGTCGAAGGTCTGGGCCCCGGCGACGTGCGCGTTGTAGAGGAAGAAGATCACGACGCCGATCGCCATCTCGACGACGGCACTGGCGACCGCGATTGCGTAGGAGAGACCTTCTTTGGTGCGTCCGAGCGCGGCGCCCGCCGCACCCAGCAGCGGCACGACGAGCAGCGCGCAGAGCCAGAGGGAGGAATGCATGCTTAGCCGACCCTCGCAACGAGATACACCACGATGACCGCAACCCCGAGTGCCATGGCGAGCGCGTAGTGGCGCACGAAGCCCGACTGAATCTTGCGCACGCCCTGGGAGCTGCGAACGATCCCCGCGGCGAGTCCCATCACGCCGCCGTCAATGACCTCGTCTTCGACCACGGCGTCGCTAAAGACCGCCAGGTGCTCAAGCGGTCGTCCGATCGTCGCGTCGTAGAAGTCGTCCCAGTACCACACGCGCTCGAGAAACTTCGGGGTGAGCTTCTCATCCTCGTAACGGCTGCGCCAGATGGCGAACGCCGCCGCGAGCCCAATCAGCGCCGCCGCGACGTCGACCGCGGCGAGTCCCCACTGACTGACCGTGCTCTGGCTCGCGATCGGCGCCACGTACCCGAAGGTCGAAC
>Ga0181519_10000510_pt1 | contig 35763 bp, 31 predicted proteins | sample PEATcosm2014_Bin_26_FD_121102 | JGI IMG/M metagenome (GOLD analysis project Ga0181519, IMG submission 121102) | Peatland microbial communities from MTU Mesocosm Facility, Houghton, MI, USA - PEATcosm2014_Bin02_10_metaG | ecosystem: Environmental > Terrestrial > Soil > Wetlands > Peat | place...
CGTCGTCGTGCTCGCCGCCGACAGCCTGCTCCGCCTCTTCGACCCAAAGACCCGAACCGCCACCGCTTGATCAGCCGGACAGCCGAAAATCAGCCTTTTCTCGACTTATGAAAGAGGCTCTGGCGTCATCGAATTGCCAAATGGTGGGGCGGGGGCCTTCGCCATCGCCAGCGTCAATCTCGGGGTGTCCGAGCCGATCATCGTCTCCGCCGATACCGGTCCGGTTTCCCTGCCGGTCACCACGACGCTCTGTCAGACGGATCCGGGCAATGGCCAATGCCTGAGCGCCCCTTCCCCCACCGTGTCGCTGAGCTTCGCGGCTGGCGCGGAGCCGACCTTTTCCGTCTTCCTGCAGTCGAGCGGTGCCATTCCCTTCGCGCCCGCGACATCCCGAATTTTCGTGCGCTTCAAAGCCGCCGACGGCGATTTCGTCGGGCTGCCCTATGGCGGCACCAGCGTGGCGATCGAAACGGCTGGTTGATCCGGATCAAAGGGCGCACCGACCGATCAGCCTAGGATTGCCGAACTGCCCTGCCGTCGCGCGAGCGATCATCGAGGATGGTCCAGGCATTCGTGGCGTCGGTCGCGAACCGCCGACGAAGGAACAGACGTCATGCGCATCGCCCGTCTCCGGTCGACGATCATCCTGATCGCGTTCAGCCTCGCCGCCTTCGCCACGAAGGCCCAGACCGTCATTACGCTGCCTGTCATCAACGGCGGTGTCAGCACGCCTTACGGCATCGCTCTCGATGCCTTCGGCAACGTCTTCGTCGCCGATCGCGGCAGCAGCACGATCGTCGAGTTCCTCGCGTCCGGCGGCTATGCCACGGCCCAGACCCTGGCCGTGCCTGCCGGCACACTCATCGATCCCGGCCATATCGCCGTCGACGCCAGCGGCAATGTCTTCGTTGCCGATGCCGGCGACAATTCGGTCAAGGAGATTCTGGCGGCCAGCGGTTACGTCAGGGTCGTAACCTTGGCAACTGCCAATGGCAATTTCAACCAGCCCGGCGGGGTTGCGGTCGATGCCGGCGGCAATGTCTTCGTTGCCGACACGATGAACAACGCGGTGAAGGAGATATTCGCGGCGGGCGGCTATGTCACGGTCAACACGCTGGCCGTCGCCAACGGCAATTTCGACGAGCCGATCGACGTCGCGGTCGACGGCAGCGGCAACGTCTTTGTCACCAACCACGGCAGTGGCAACCTCCAGGAGATACTGGTGGCAAGCGGCTACGCCACGGCGAAATTCATCAACACTCCCGGCGGCGCGACGGCCGGTCTCACGCTCGATGGCAGCGGCAACCTCTTCATCGCAAATGCCGGCAGCAACGGGGTTACGGAGCTTCTGGCCGCCGGCGGCTATACGACGATCCAGACGATCGGTCAAAGCAGCCTGCCCGGCCCGACCGGGGTCGCGGTCGATGGCAGCGGCAATCTCTTCGTCGCCGAGGCCATCGGGAATTCGGTGAAGCAGCTCCTGGCCGCCGGCGGCTACGCCACGGTCAACACGCTTGCCGCCGCCCCTTTCAACGGACCCTCCGCCGTTGCGGTCGATGCCGCCGGCACCGTCTTCCTCACCGATCGGGCGAACAATGTGGTGAAGGACATTCCGCTGTCGAGCGGCTTCAGCACGGTCAATACGCTCGCCGGCGGCTTCTTTTTTCCGATCGGAATTGCGGTCGACGGCAGCGACAATGTCTTCGTCGCCAATGCCCAACACGAAGGCGTCACGGAAGTCCTGGCCGCCGGCGGCTACACCACCAGGGTGCAGATCGTGCCCTCGAGCCTGATGTTTTCCTCCGCGCTTGCCGTCGACGGCAACGGCAATCTTTTCGCGGCCGGCCTCAACGGTGTGTTCGAGGTCCTGGCGGCCGGCGGCTATACCACGGTCAGGACGCTGGTCCCGAATGTCGGCAACGCGGTCTTTCCGGACGGCATCGCGGTCGATGCCGACGACAATGTGTTCGTGTCCTATTTCGGCAGCAACCTGGTTCAGGAGGTCCTGGCGCCGAGCTATTCGACGATCAACACGCTCGCCGCCGCCGAGGGCAATTTCAATTCGCCGGGTGGCGTCGCGGTCGATGCCGGCGGCAATGTCTTCGTTGCGGATACCGGCAATAACGCGGTGAAGGAGATCCTGGCGGCCGGCGGATACGTCACCGTCAAAACGCTCGCCCCGGGCAATTTCAACGGCCCCACCGGGGTCGCGATCGACGGCGCCGGCAATGTCCTCGTCGCCGATTTGGGCAACAATGCGGTGAAGAAAATCCTGCTGGCGCCCTCGCAGATGGCGGCGTCCATCCTGCCGGGATCCCGCTCGGTCGCGGCAGGAACGCCGGCGACCGTCTTTGCCACGATGCTCAATACCGGCGAAACCGATCTCACCGGCTGCGCGCCAAGCCTCCCCGGCACGGCGCCGGCAGCCTTGTCGCTCGTCTATGAGGCGACCAACCCCGTGACCAATGTGGGGCTCGGAAACCCCAACCAGGCCGTGCCGATCCCGGCCAAGGGGTCGCAGAGCTTGTTCCTGGGATTCTTCGCCGCGACGCCGCTGGAATCGCCGGCGACGCCCGTCCTGTTCGGCTGCACCGAAGCGAATCCAGCGCCGATCATCGTGGGCGTCGACACCGTCGATCTCACCTTCTCCGCGACGCCGACCGCCGACGTGATCGCAATTGCGGCCACGGCGACCGATAACGGCATCGTCGAACTGCCGAAGGCAGGAGCCGGCGCCTTCGCCCTCGCCAGCGTCAATCTCGGGGCGACGGCGCCGCTCGTCGTCGCGGTCGATACCGGCGCGGCCACCTTGCCGGTCACGGCGGTGCTCTGCCAGACGAGCCCCGGTACAGGGCAATGCCTCGGCGCCCCGGCACCGTCGCTGTCGCTGAATTTTGCGGCCGGCGCAGAACCAACTTTCTCCGTCTTCCTGCAATCGAGCGGGGCGATCCCCTTCGCGCCCGGAACCTCTCGTGTCTTCGTGCGGTTCAAGGATGCGGGCGGCGGGCTCCACGGTTCCACCAGCGTGGCGATCGAAACGAATTGAGCGCCGGCGCGGTTGCCCGCAAGACCTCCTCGGCGCGCGCATGGCGATTGTTGGGGCGGCGAAATACCTTGATCTGGATCAAGGCCGGGTCGCCGCCTGCATGATTTCATGACCATTGCCGAGACCCGCGGAGCGGATCGGCGCCGTGCGCTGCCCGCCATGGCTTCCATGCCCACGACCAGAGAGGACGATCATGATGAAAGCGAGCGAAGCCGCATCCAAGCCCAACGGCACCGGGGCGGATCACCTTGCCCGCTTCGCCGATGCGCAGCAACGCGGCACGGCATCGATGGCGCAAGCGAGCGAGATCATGATGCGGACGGCCAATGCCGTCTTGCAGAAGCAGGCGGCCTTCTTCCAGTACGAGGCTGCGGCCTCGCTGAAAGGTTTGGGGGCGCTGCGTCCAGGCACAAACGGCGGGCTGCCGGCGACGGATTACCTCGACACGCTGCATAGCGGGATCGAAAGAGCGGTGACCGACGCACGCGAGATCAGCGACGTGATCCGTGAAGGCGCCTGGCAGATGTTCGCTCTCTATGCGGGTTTGTGGCCGCAGGCCACGAAGCGGGCCGAGCCGTAATATCTGCCGTTCTCCGGGCGCCGGTCGAACGGGTTCGAGGGGCGGCGGTGCGCCGCACGCCCTGACTCGACCGGTCGCTCGGTTGCGGGCGTCATGGATCAGGGAAGGTTTGCGATGAACATCATCGATGCGCTCCATCACCGGCGGTCGATCCGGGAATTCACCGACGCGGCGGTCGACCCGGATCTGCTTCGCTTCCTGATCGCGACCGCAGTCGAGGCGCCCAACTCTGTGAATCGGCAAGCCTGGTCGTTCACGGTCGTCACCGACCGGGCCTTGCTCGAAAACTGCTCGACGCGCGCCAAGGCGCATACATTGGCCGGGCTCGCCGCGGCCCCGCATCTGGTGGCGCATCGCGAGCATCTGGCGGCGCCCGGCTTCAATATCTTCTACAATGCGCCGGCCTTGATCGTGATCTCGGCGACCGAGAGCGACGCGATGGCGCTGCAGGACTGTTGCCTGGCCGCCGCCTATTTGATGCTGGCCGCTTTCGAACGCGGCCTCGGGACCTGTTGGATCGGTTTCGCGGAATCCTGGCTCAATCAGCCCGAGGGCAAGGCGGCCCTCGAAATTCCGCCCGCGCATATCGCCGTGGCGCCGATAATCGTCGGATATCCGACCGCCGCACCGCCCGCGCCGGCCCGCCGCACCCCGGCGGTCACCTGGATCGGCGACCAGGCCGAGATGATTTGAGCGCGGTCACCTGAGATCATCCTGATCCAATAATCTGCCGCGCGATTCAGGCTTCGCTTCGAAGCCGTCGCGCTCCGGGTTTTGTTCTTGCATCGATGTTCTGAGCCGCGGGCGAAGCGCTGGCTTGAATCCATGCACTGGCGGGAGCGACCACAATGCACAGCGGGCACGCATGCTCGGGTTTGCAGACCGGCCGAGCGGCATGGACGCGCCGATTTCGCGCCGTGCTCGGTACGGTCCTCGCGATCGGCCTCGTCGCCTCGGCGGCCGATTGTGCCGAGGGTGGCGATCAGGCGGGCCAGCCGGCTTCCGGGCCGAACATGCCGCTAGCCCAGATGCCGAGTTTTGCACCGCTCGTGCGCAAGGTCCTGCCGGCCGTCGTCAATGTCGCGGCCGCCCTCAATGTCGCAGCACCCGACGAGGACGAGGAGAGCAGCGCGACCCCGAAGGGCGGCGACTCTGCGCAGTCGCCGCTCGGCGAATTGCTGCACCGCTTCTTCGAACTGCAGCACCCCGCCCCGCGCGCGAATTCATCACGTTTCTCCATCGCGTCCGGTTTCATCATCGACCCGGCCGGCGATATCGTGACTGCCGATCACGTCGTGGCGAATGCCGACAAGGTCACGGTCATCTTCCCCGACGATACGCAACTGCCGGCGAGGATCATCGGCCGCGACGCGCTGACCGACCTGGCGCTGCTCAAGATCGAGGTCGATCATCCCCTGCCTGCGGTCGAGTGGGGCGACAGCGATGCGGCCGAGGTCGGCGACTGGGTGGTCGCCGTCGGCAATCCGTTCGGTCTCGGCGGCACCGTCAGCCCCGGCATCATCTCGGCGCGCGGCCGCGACATTCACTCCGGCCCATTCGACGATTTCCTGCAGATCGACGCGTCGATCAATCGCGGCAATTCCGGCGGCCCGATCTTCAACGGTGACGGCAAGGTGGTCGGCATCGCGACCGAGATCTACACGCCGAGCGGCGGCTCGGTCGGCATCGCCTTCGCCACGCCGTCGAACCTCGCGCGGCCGATCATCGAAGAGCTCCGTACCCAGGGCCGGGTCAAGCGGGGCCAGCTGGGCGTGCAGATCCAGGAGGTGACGCCCAACCTCGCCAAGGGCTTCGGCCTGCCGAAAGCGGAGGGCGCCGTCGTCGTCGAGGTGACGGAAGGCGGTCCGGCCGCCCGCGCCGGCATTCGTCAGGGCGATGTCATTCTGTCGTTCGACGGCCATGTCATCCTGCATGTGCATGATCTGCCGCTGCTGGTCGCGCAGGCGCCGCTCGGTCAAGCGGCTGCGGCGGTCATCTGGCGTGCCGGCCGCGAAATCACGCTGTCGCCGGTCGTCGAAGAGCTCCGCGATACCGCTTCGGCGGCGGCCGACCACGACGTCGAGCCGAAACACGAGGCCCGGCCGACCACCCGAACGATGGGCTTGACCCTGGCGCCGCTGACGCCGGCATGGCGCCGCGACTACGACGTTCCGAGCCGGATAAAGGGCGTGCTCCTGGTCTCGGTCGCCGATGGCAGCGCCTTCTCGGGCCAGGACATTGCCGCGGGCGACATCATCGTGACGATCGACCAGCAACCGGCCGCGACGCCTCGGGACGTCGCCGCGCGGCTGAGAGACGCCGCCGAAAGGGGCGGCGGGACGATCGTCATCCTGGTCTATACGAACGGCTCGGAACGCTTCGTCGCCCTGTCGGTGGCGGGCGCACCGCCGTCGGGCGACACGGCCAAGCGCCGGCGATAGGCCGAAATCGTGCGTCCGGAATCGGCCGATGAATCGGCGCGGCGTTCATTCTCCGTCGAATCTGCCCCCTTGGTTGATCTGGATCAAGCACCGCCGCCGCCGGGGTGGCTAGTGTCGGGCAACGCAACGAAGAGCAGGGGGAGCCTGGCCCGATGACCTATCCATGGACGAAAGCCGGCTGCGAGCCGTCGATCATCGACTTGCTGTCCGATCCGATCGCCGGCGCGCTGATGCGCTCGGACGGGATCCATGTCAGCGATGTCCTGGCGATCGTCGATCGGATTCCGCGGCGAAACCACGCCCGCTTTCACGCGGGCGCGCCTGGCGATCGGGAGGAACCGGGATGCCTTGCTCGTGCCACCATGATCCCGCCCTCTGCACCGGGCGCGCTCAGCAATCGGAGTCTATCAGCATGACCAGCATGATTAGGGGATATGTCATTGCCGCCGCGGCCGCCGGCCTGGCGCTCGGCACAATGGTTCCGGCGGCTCCGGCACGCGCGGACGCTGCCGTCAAGGTGGGCGTGCTCACGTGCCATGTGGCCAGCGGCTGGGGCTTCGTCTTCGGCTCGTCGCGGTCGCTCCGCTGCGTCTACACCGGCGGCGGTCATTCCGAACGCTATGTCGGCGAGATCTCGAAATTCGGCGTGGATATCGGCTTTACCCAAAGCGGCGTGATCGTCTGGGGCGTATTCGCGCCGACCACCGATTTCGGCGTGGGTGCGCTCAGCGGCAAATATGCCGGTGCTACCGGCGGCGTCGCCGTCGGTGTCGGGGCGGACGCCAATGTCCTGATCGGCGGGTCGACGAAGTCGATTTCCCTGCAACCGCTCAGCATTGGTGGCGAGACGGGGCTCAATCTGGCTGCCGGCATCGCCGCGGTCACCTTGAAGCACCAGCGCTGACCGCCGCTTGACCCCGATCAACGACGCGACCGCCGGCAAGGCGCTACTTTTTTCAAGAGAGCGGGCCATGCTGTCGAACCGCCCGTCCCGATTTGCCGCGGACAGGGAAGGAAAGTAGGCTGGATCATGACATCACGCGGAAAGCAGACCCTCGCCGCCCTGATCGGCAGCATGACACTTCTGTCGGCGGGTTGCGTCGTCCAGGACGCCCCGCCGCCGCCGCCACCTCCGGAGCAGGTCGCGCAGGCCGGGCCTGAGCTGGCTCAGGCGCAACTCGATGAACTCGTAGCGCCGGTGGCGCTCTATCCCGACCCGCTGCTGGTCGACATCCTCACGGCGTCGACCTACCCGCTCGAAATCGTCGAGGCCGAGCGCTGGCTTGCCGATCCGGCCCATGCCGCGCTCAAGGGCGATGCTCTGACCGCTGCGCTCGTCGCCCAGAATTGGGACCCGAGCGTCAAGTCGCTGGTGCCGTTCCCGGCAATCCTGCAGATGTTGAACGGCCATCTCGACTGGACGCAGCATCTGGGCGAGGCGTTCCTGGCGCAGCAGGCCGATGTCATGGATGCGGTGCAGCGCCTGCGGCAGCGGGCGCAGAATGCCGGCGCGCTGAAGAGCACGCCGCAGGAAACGGTGACCAATGACGGCGGCGCCATCGTCATTTCGCCGCCGGCGACACAGGTCGTGTATGTCCCGAGCTATGACCCGTGGTGCATCTACGGCCCCTGGCCGTACCCGCCGTACCCGCCGTTTTATTATGAACCCTGGTCGGGATATTGCGGCCCGGGGCCGTGGTTCATCGGTTTCGATGTCGGCCTGTTCTGGCCGTTCGGGTTCTGGGAATGGGGCCGGTTCGACTGGCATCATCATTTCATCCATATCGACTCCGAGCGCTGGGGACGGCTCCACCCGGGCCACCGTCCGCCGGGGGAGGAATGGCGCCACGACCCGGGCCATCGCGGCCTGGTCCCCTACCGCGACCCGCGCAACAGCAGCGCATTCCCGCAGGCGCGGGATTATCATCAGTCGTTCCGCGGCTATCCGGGCCGCGACGGCGAAGCGATCGAGCCGAGCCGGCCGGCGCCATCCGCCTTCGACCATTTCGCACCGGGGCCCGCCGCACGGGCGCAGTCGGAGCGCGGCCAGAGCAGCCAGGGCGGCGGTTCGGCGCGGTCGTCCGGATCGTCCGGGTCGTCCGGCCGGGGGTCCTCCGGGACCGGCCGGCATTGACGCCCGGACGATATCGGCCCCTCTTTGATAAGGATCACAGTCCCATGTCCAGACTGCTCCCGATCGGTGTGAAGCCGGTCATTCTGATGGTCGGCATCCTCCTGGCCGGTGCCGGCCTGCCGCCGGCTCATGCCGCGAAGCCCCAGCCGGAAGGTTTCGCCGCGCCCGAGCAGGCGGTCGCGGCCCTCATCGGCGCCGCGCGCGACAATGACGCGGCCGAGCTGCTCAAGATCTTCGGCCCGTCCGGCGGAGATCTGGTCAGCTCCGGCGACCCGGTCGCCGACCGGGAAGCCCGAAGCCATTTCGCCGAGCGCTATGCCCAGGCCAGCAAGATCGTGCCCGACGGCGCCGACAAGGCTACGCTCGTCATCGGCGCCGAGGAATGGCCCTTTCCGATTCCGCTCGTGCGCCGGCTCGGCAAATGGCAATTCGACACCAAGGCCGGCGGTCGGGAGATCCTGACCCGGCGGATCGGCCGCAACGAGCTGAACGCCATGGATGTCTGCCGCAGCTATGTCCAGGCTCAACGCGACTATGCCGCCGAGCGCGGCGGCGCGCCGGGTCAGACGGAATACGCCCAGAAATTCATCAGCACCGAAGGTCAGCATGACGGGCTCTACTGGCCGGCGCAGGCGGGCGAGAAGGAAAGCCCGATCGGTCCGCTGATGGCGAGCGCGCGCGCCGAGGGTTACGCCAAGCCGGATGCGCAGGGGCAGGTCCAGCACGCGCCCTATCACGGCTATTTCTACAAGATCCTGACCCGGCAAGGCCCGGCGGCGCCGGGCGGCGCCCGCGACTACATCGCCGGCGGCCACATGACCGGCGGCTTCGCGCTCATCGCATTTCCCGCCAAGTACCGGGATTCCGGGGTGATGACCTTCATCATCAGCCAGGACGGCGTCGTCTTCGAAAAGGATCTCGGCCGCGACACGGCGACCATCGCGGCCGGCATGACCGAATTCAACCCGGATCGCAGCTGGAAGACACCCGCCATCATCGGCGACCGGTAGGCAGGCGAGGGGTTTCGAGGCCGGAGGGACAGCGCTCCTTCTCCGCCCTGAACGGCGGAGAAGGTTTTCGCTCAACCGACTGTTCGGATTTTTGCACCGCTTACGGGCTGGACGCGGGCGATATAGTCAAACCGCTAAACCGATTGCACGAGGTGCGCGCCGTCCGGGAGGGTGAAATGCGCCGTCAGCCCGAGCTGCGTCACGATCGCCTGCGTCCGATCCAAGGGCATCAATGAGAAGGCGGTCGACAGCGCATCGGCAGTTCCGGCGAGCGGCGCAATGACCGAGACGCTGGCATAGCGACTGCTGGTGCGGCCCGTCTTCGGATCGAAGATGTGGTTGAAGCGGCCTGCGGCGTCGAACATCGTGCCGTAGCCGCCTGAGGTCGCGATCGCCGTGCTCCTGAGGTTGACGGTCTCGGCGATGCGGTCGGGGGCGGCGGGATCCTCGATGCCGATACGCCACGGCGCGCCCGACGGGCTATCGCCCAGCGCCCGCGTCTCGCCCATATCGACGAGCGCTCGTTCGATGCCCGAGTTCAGCAGCAGTTCGGCAACGCGATCGGTGATGTAGCCCTGGGCGATCCCGTTGAGCGTCACCGCCATTCCCGGGTCCAGGCGGATCGCGCGCTCATCGATCGCGATGCGGTCGTGGCCGACCCGTGACAGCGCCGCCGCGCGCGCCGCCGCCGAAGGCCCGTCCGGATCCGCGTTAAGCGTGCCGAAATGTTCGGCGTAGAGAAGCCAGAGCGGTTGCACGGTCACATCGAAGGCACCCGCCGTCAGCCGGCTGAACTGTTCGCTGTCACCGAGCAGCCTGACGAGATCGGCCGGCGGATCCGTGAGCACACCGTCGCGGTTCAGGGATGAAATCGCCGAATCATCCCGATAGAGGCTGAACACGCGTTCGAGGCGATGGACTTCGGCAATCGAGCGATCGACGAGACGCTCCGCGAGCGCCCGGTCCGGATGGTGGATCTGCAGCAGCGCGTCGGCACCGAGCGCGACACCGCGCCATACCACCGGCTCGGCCGAGGTTGCGCCGGAAGCTGCCCGGCCGTGAAAGGCGAGCGGCAGCAGCGCCAGGCCGGCGCCCGCCGCCGTGATGCCGATGAAGCGCCGCCGCGACGGCCAGGTGTTCCCGTTCATGGCTTCCTTGTCTCCGCACGATCGCTGACGGCCGGGCTGTCGGTCGCGCCCGGATCGCTCTGCGGCAGGATGAAATCTTCAGGCATCTCGTCGAAGCGGACGACGCGGCCGCCATTCTCGGCGGCGAACCGCGCCGCCTGCGCCGCCTCGCCGAACGGAACGGCCTCATCGGCTTCCATGCCGCCATGCCGCCGGCTGCCGATGACGTAATAGGCGCGCTTGGCGTCGATCCAGCTGCCCGGCGCGGGCTTGTCCCAATTCGTCGCCTTGCCCATGTCCGACACATAGATCGCCGCGACGTTCTTCGGCTCCTCCGGCAACATTGTGAAGGCGAAGGTTTCACGGACCGATGCGAACCAGATCGGCTCCGGCCTGTCGCCGACGAAGATCTGTCCTTTCGGCCCCGGGTGCTCCGGCAGCGACATGCCGCAGAAATGCCCGATCGACGTCTCGGAGATCTCCTGTGGCTTCGGCGGTTCCGCGGGCGGTGCTGGATCGCAGCGGACGAGCATGAATGCTGCGAGGATGAGCGCTACGATTTGCCGGGAAACGATCATAGCTGCCTCCTTGAAAAGACGGCGGTCGCGAGGCCGAGCGGTACGGCTGCCCAGGCGGCGAGTGCCGCGGCCAGGAGTTTCGGGCCGAGCTGCGCCTCGGCACTCACGCCGGCCATGCCGGCGAACACCGAGACGTTGGCGAAGCCGGTAAGATTGAGCAGCCGGTAAACGTCGGCGGGATTGAGCAGCAGAACCCAGTTCAGCCGCTCCGCCGTCAGGATCCGCCCCTGATCGGCGACCAGTATGCCGAGCAGGGCCATGTCGTAGATCAGGACGAAGAGCAGCCAGATGCCGATCGCGACGCCGCCGGCCGTGCCGCGATGGGCGACCGATGCGCTGACCAGATAGCCGATGGCGACAAAGACGGCGCCGAGCAGGACGCTCGAAGCGATCATCGCGGCGAAGGGTCGCCAGGCCTCGGCATCGAAATTTCCGCCGGCGAGTTCGAGGGCCAAGCCGGCGCCGCCATAGCCCATCGTCGTCGCCGCCGCCAGGATCGCGAGATGGCCGATGAACTTGCCGAGGATCACCTGCCAGCGCGCGACCGGATAGGTGAGAAGCAACGCCATCGTGCCGCGATCGATCTCGCCGACGATCGCGTCATGGGACAACAGCAGGGCGATCAGGGGAATGAGGAAGATCGTGAGGCTGGACAGGCTGACGACGGTGACGGTGAGCGGACTCACCTTCACGGCACCGGTCGGTGCACTGCCGAGGAAGGCCAAGGTCAAAGCCAGCGCGGCCAGCAGCAGCGTCGTCGCAACCACCCAGCGATTGCGCCACCCGTCGCGGAACTCCTTGACGGCGATGATCGCGAGCGATCCCATCATTCCTCCCGCGCCAGGAAATGCGCATAGATGTCGTCGAGATTGGGCTGCGTCACCTCGACATCCTCGATCGGCGCACGGACCGATCCCAGGCTTTGGATCGCCGCGACCTTGTCTTGATCGAGACAGCGGAACTCGAAGTTTCGGTCGCCGAGATTCGACCAGCCCGGCAGCCCCGCTGGACCATCATTGGCGGCGAGGCGAAGCGCCCCCAGACGGATCCGGATGCGCACCGGCAGGGCCGCGGCGCGGCGCAGATCGGCCATCGTCCCGTCCGCGACCTTCCGGCCCCGATTCATGATGACGATGCGGTCGACCTGCGCCTCGATCTCGGTCAAGGCGTGCGACGACAGCAGGATGGCGGCGCCCTGGTCGCGCAGCGCGCGGACAATCTCGTAGAAGCTCTGCCGGAGCGCCGGGTCGAGGCCCGTCGTCGGCTCGTCGAGCAGCAGCAGTTTCGGTGCGCCGAGCAGCGCCTGGGCCAGGCCGAGCCGCTGCCGCATGCCTTTCGAATAGGTACCGACCCGCTGCCGGGAGGCCCGGGCGATGCCGACCCGTTCGAGCAGCGCCGCGTTCCGCGCGACCGGCTGCCGCTTGAGGCGCGCATAGAATGCCAGGGTCTCGGCACCGGTCATCGCCGGGTCGAAGGCGACGTTTTCCGGCAAATAGCCGATTTCGAGACGCGTGCCGGCCGCTGCGCGCGCGCCGGGGTCCTCGCCCAGCACGGCGAGCCGCCCCCGCGTCGGCCGGATCAGCCCGAGCATGAGTTTGATGAGCGTGCTCTTGCCGGCGCCGTTATGCCCGGCGAGGGCGAGGCATTCGCCCGGCCGCAGTGTGAAATCGACCTCCTCGACGGCGGCCTGGCGGCCATAGATCTTGGTGACGCCGGCGAGTTCGACGGCGTTGCCGGTCATGGCCGCGCCTCGAGGCGGTCGGCGGCCGGGATCGCGGGCGGCGCCATCAGCGGCGCGCTGTCGATCACCCCGCCCGGATGGATCGCCGGGAATTGCCGCTGCGCCCAGCGCACGACCTCGACGGCCGGGCTGTTCAGCAGGAGCTTCGCCGCCGGTGCCCGCCACAGCACCTGGTCGACGATGCCGTTCGGCCGATAGGCGGTGTCGGCGATGCCGTCGCCGTTGAGGTCGAAGGCGGCATTGTCGCTCCAGTAATTGCCGCGGCCCTTGTCCGACCAGTCGAGCGACCGCGTTCCGACATACATGACCTGGGTTCGATTGCCGATGAAGGCGTTCTCCGTGATCGTGTTGCGCTCCGCGCCGGCGGTGAAATGGATGCCGATGCCGCAATCCTCGAATCGGTTCCGGCGGAAATCGTTCTTGTTGGCGTTATAGATGAAGACGCCCGTCGCGCTGCCGCGCACGGCATTGCCGGTAATTTCCGCGTCATTGGCGTAATTGAGCAACAGTCCCTGGTCGCGGTCTTGGTCAGAGACATTGTCGCTGATTGTCAGGTGGTCGGAATACATGATCACGAAACCGGCGTGATTGCCGATCGAGGTATTGCCGCTGACTTCGCTGGCGTTGGTGTACATGTAGTGGATGGCGAAGCGGACGCCGTGCAGCGTATTGCCGACGAAGCGGTTGTTGCGGCTGGCATTGGTGAAGATTCCGTCGCGCCCGCCCGAAATGTCGTTGTCGATGACCTGGGCACCGGGGGCGTTCCAGACATAGACGCCGTTCCCGGAATCGTTCGGGTGCTCCAGCACCCGTCCAACGATGCGGTTGCCGCGCGCGACTGCGCTTGGGGCGCCGTGGATATAGATCCCGACCAGATTCTCCTCGATATCGTTGTCCTCAACGACGGCCCGGGCAGCGGTTTCGGCGAGGAAGACCGCGGCATCCATCGTCTCCAGGCTCATGCCCGATCCGCGGATGGCGAGGCCGCGGATTGCGACGTCGGGCGCGGTGACCTCGATCGTCCGGCCGATACCGTGACCGTCGACGATGGCGCTCGGCGCCCCTTCGAGAGTCACCGGCTTGCCGAGCGCGACCGGTCCGTCATGAACGCCGGGCGCCAGTTTCAACACATCGCCCGGCGCCGCCGCGGCAAGCGCGGCGGCGAGCCGGCCGGCCCCGGCGGGCACCTCGACCGTCGCCGCGCGCAGCGGTGCAGCGGACAAGGGGAGGCCGACGCCGGCGGCAAAGACCGCCGGTGTCATTCCGAGCCATGTGCCGATACGGCTCATGCGTTCCGCGGCTCGACGATCATCCGCCCCGACATTTCCATGTGGAGCGCATGGCAGAACCACTGGCAATACCACCAATGGACGCCGGGCCGATCGGCGATGAAGGTGACGGACGAGGTCTGCTGCGGCGAGATTTCCATCATGACGCCATAGCGGATGATAGTGAAGCCGTGCGTCAGATCCTCGATGTCGTCCATGTTCGTGACAGTGACCGTGACCTCGTCACCCTCCTTGACCGTGAACTTCTCAAGGCTGTAGGTCGGCGCAATCGACGTCATGTAGACGCGCACCTTGTTGCCGTCCCGAACGACGTTCGCCGCTTCTTCGAGATTGACGCCGTCTTTCGCCGCCATCCGCCTGGCGTCCTCCCACATCGGGTCGTCGCGCTTCCAGACGACGATCGGATGCACCTTCGAGCGATGCACCAGGCAGATGTCGTGCGGCTCGGCATAGCTCGGCCCGTCATGGGCGAGCACCATCTTCTCACCGGATATGTCGATGAGCTGGTCGTTCTCAGGATGCAGCGGACCCACCGGCAGGAACCGGTCCTTCGAGAACTTGTTCAGCGACATCAGCCATTTGCCGTCCGCTTCCTTGGTCTCGCCCATGGTCGTGTGGTTGTGGCCGGGCTGGTAATGGACGTCGATCTTCTGCAGGATCGGATCGATTTTCTCGCCCTTATAGGCGCGCCGCGCCTTGTCGATGTCCCATTTCACAACCTGGCTGTCGAGGAACGTCGTGGTGAAGGCGTTGCCCTTGCCGTCGAACGCCGTGTGGAGCGGACCCAGCCCGACTTCCGGCTCGGCCACGATCGCCTCGCGCGGCTTGATCTTGTCGTCGAAGAGGTCGTCGAGCAGCCGGACATCGATCACCGACACGGTCGGCGAGAGCTTGCCGGCGATCATGAGATGGATGCCGTCCGGTGCCGTGTTGCAGCCATGCGGGTTGTTCGAGATCGGGATATAGCGGGTATAGGCCGAGCCATGTTTGCCGTCGACGACCTTGACCCCATCCATTTCCTTGAAATCGCCCTTCTTGAGCGCCTCTTCTATGCGCTTGAGGTTGAACACGACGACCCAATCCTGCTCGGCGGCCGTCATCTCGCCCGTGTTCAGGCCTTTTTCGGAATTGTAGCAGGTCGAGAAGGCGTATTTTCCTTGGTAGTCGGCGTCGCAATTGTCGAGATTGCCGTCGACCAGGACTTGCCAGGCGACCTCCATCTTGTCGCCGTCGATCGCGGTAAAGACCGACCAGTAATTCGTCTTCGGATCGGCGTCGAGGATCTTGCCGTCATTCGGAATCGGGATGATGTGTTCGCTGTTGGCGAAGACATAGCCGGTGCGCGGGAATTTCTGCGGCCGCATGCCATGAATATCCGAGGCGTTCGGGACCTCGATGATCTTGTCGCATTTCATGACGTCGCAGCGCACCCGCGCGACGCGGCAATTGGCCTTGTCGTTGACGAACAGGTAGCGACCGTCATAGGTGCCGTCGGTGAACGACATATGCGGATGATGGGCGTCGCCGTTGACGAAGCTGCCGCCTCTGGTCTCGAGGAACTTCCTGGTCCGCGGCAGCAATCCCTCGGTCAGGATCTTGCGGCTTTCGTTGGTGAGGCCCCAGCCGGTCGCACTGTCGCGGTTGAAGATCGGAATGCGCATGATCTCGCGCATCGAGGGCAGCCCGATGATCCGGATCTCGCCGGTCTGGCCGCTGCTCGAAAACCCGTAATATTCATCGAGGTCCCCCGGATGGACATCGACGCTCTGGGCGCGCGACGCCTGCTGCGCGCGGGCGAGGGAGGCGAACTCCGTCGCGGTCAATACCCCGCCGGCGCCGGCCAGGCCGGCCGCGCCGGCAATCGTCGCCGTCCCGCCGAGCAAGCCTCGGCGGCTTATTCCTGCGGGTTCGGGCTTGTCTGTGGACATCGATGGTCTCCTCGCAAAATCGGGCCGGTCGGCCCGCGAATCAGCGCGTCGTGGTTTCCTTCGGGCGGGCAGCCTCGGCGCCGGGCCGCATGCCGGCCGACATGGTCGCGAGGCGTCGTTCGCTCTTCAGCCGCTTCTGGATCATGACCGGGCATTTTTGATCGTGATGGTAGAGCATCTGGCAGTGCAGGCACTGGATGCACTCGTTCGGGTTGATGTTTCCCTCTGGATGGATCGATTGGACCGGGCATTCATTGCCGCAGCGCTGGCATGGATTGCCGCATTCGCGATAGCGGCGCAGCCAATCGAACATCCGCAGCCGCGCCGGGATCGCCAGCGCGGCGCCGAGCGGGCAGAGGTAGCGGCAGAAGAAGCGTTCGATGAACAGGTTGGCAGCGAGCAGGGCGAGAGCGAAGGCGACGAACGGCCAGTCGCGCATGAAGCGCAGCACGATCGCCGTCTTGAACGGCTCGATCTCCGCCGCCCGCTCGGCCATGCCGAGCTCGTGCAGCGACAGCGCGAACAGGACCAGGAAGATGATGTATTTCACCGTCCACAGCCGTTGGTGCAGGCCGAACGGCACCTTGATCTGCGGCACGCCGACCAGTTTCGCGCCGCGGTTCAGCAGCTCTTGCAGAGCGCCGAACGGGCACAGCCAGCCGCAGAAGGCGCCGCGGTTCCAGAACAGGATGGAGGCGGCGGTTGCGGACCACAGGATGAAGATCAGCGGATCCAGCAGGAAATACTCCCACCGGAAATCCGTGCGCAGCGCCGTCGTGAAGGCGAGGACGTTGACGACCGAGAGCTGCGCCTGGCAGTACCAGCCGAGCCAGACCAGCGTGAAGGTGAGATAGCCCAGCCGGAAACGGTCATAGAGTACCGGGCGGCGGACCAGGACATCCTGGAAGAAGAAGACGCCGGTCAGGACGAGGAGGGCGACCAGGAGCACCGCAATCTTGGTCAGCTTGGCGCGCCGGAGCTGCTGCCAGAGCGCGTCACCGGGTTCCTCGGCAGCGGCGGTGCGTTCGGCGCTTGGCGGCACCGCCGCCACCACGGTCTGTGTCGTCCTTATATATTTCTCCGGCAGCGTGTAGTCGAGGTCGAAGGTCAGGAACGCCTTGTCGCGGGCGCCCATCGCGCGCTGGACCAGGAGCTGCAGGCGCCAGGGCTCGACCGGGTCGAGCGATGCCTCCTCGGACACGGCGAAGACGCCGATCTCGGGAAATTGCGGCGCGCCCGCCGCCGCTAAATCGCCGATCCGCTGATGATTTCGATCGCGGAAGCGGATGGGGTTCTCGCCCTGCAGGATGGCGATGCGATCGAAGATGCCGCCGCGGACATAGCCGGAGCCCTTGAAGGAGTAGAGTCCCTGACCGGCGATGAGAATGGCCTGCTGGCCCGGTTTCAGCCGCTGTTTCAGTTGCTCCCAGCCGGCATCGCCAAGCAGGCTGCGCCCGATCGAGGGCACGCTGGCGAGTGCCGCATATAAATCGATGAAGCTGTCATCCGCATTGCCCGTTTCGGGATGTGCGACGGCCTCCTGATTGCCCGACTGTTCGAAGGCCCGGTTGATGTCGGCGATGCTGAGATGCAGCCGACGGATCGAGCCGTCGCCGAGCAAGGCCGGCCAATCCTCGACGTCCGATTTAGTGTCGTCGACCGTACGAACCACCAGGGGTGCGGTCGATGCTGCCGGCCTTTGCGTCCCGCCCAAGCCGCGTGCGCGGGCGACGGCGATGGACGAGCGGGTGATGCTGTCGCCGATCACCATCATGCTGACCGTGGCGCCGCTCACGATGTCGACCGGGGGACCGGAATGCGCGCCGGGTGGCGTTTCGAGAAAATTCAGCCCGACATAGCCGTGGATGAAATTCTCGACCTTAGCCTGCGGGACACCGACCAGCACGATCGGCTCATGGTGCTCGACGAGTTTCGCGCCGGCGATCTTGCCGTCGAGCGTCAAGCCGATAACGATGACGATCGGCTTGCCCGAATAGCCGGTCGCGTTGGCGACGTCGATGTTGAGGTAGACATAGCCGAGAAGGCGGTCCCCGGCATAGGCCGGCGCTGCCGGAGGCTCGCCGTCGATCGGGCCGAAGCGGTCGGCCCCGGGAAAGATGTCGCCCGGCTGCAGCGTCTTTAGAAACTCCGGCAAGCGGCTCGGGCCGCCCGCCGCTGCCGGGTGCATCCCCAGCGCCCCGACGATGACGAGCAACAAGCTGAGCAGCCTGGCCAGCGCCGCGGCGGTTCGGCGCACCGGGCGCCAAGCCTCCGCGCCGAGATATGCCGCGACGGTCTGTCGGATTTTTCTCGTCTGGTTCCCGGATTGATCCATCGTCACCGCCCGCAAGCGCAGGGATTGCCTCTTCCGCGCGGCGGCCCTAGCTACCCGCCCGGCGGTGAGCAAATCTCGGTATTTTCGGCACGACAGTCTTTGATTTATATCAATAGATCACGTGATATCGGGTATATAATATAAAGATATTAGGAGAAATAATTTACCTTAAAACTCTTATAGGTTGATTATCATGACCTTCGGGCGGGGGTGTGGATGACGGGGTTCAAATTAGTGCCGCCGCGGATCCGCTCCCCTGAGGAGCTTATGGCCTTGGCCCATGCTCTCGAAGCTGAGGCTGCTCGCCGGTACCGTAACCTGGCCGCGCAGATGCGCCGGCGCGAAGAAACTCGCCTTGCCGAGCTCTTCGATTTCCTCGCCGGTATCGAGGAGAAGCATGCGGCGCAAATCGTCGGGCGGGCGGTCGAGGCGCTCGGTGGCTGGGACGCGACGCAATTCATCGCCCTGGACGTGCCGGAGACCTTCGACGCGGAAGCAGGCAATTCGCGCCGCCTGACGCCCTATCGGGCGCTGGCGATTGCCGTGCGCAACGAGGAGCGTGCCTTCGCCTTCTACACCTATGTCGCTGCCGACGCGCCGGATGAAACCTCGCGCCGGCTTGCCGAGGAACTGGCGAAAGACGAGCTGGCGCATGCCTTTCTGCTTCGCTCCGAGCGGCGGAAGGCTTACCGGGAGGAAGTGCGCCGCAGGCCGTCAGCGCTCGATCGAATTCCGGCAACGCTGGAAGAATTCTGGTCGCTTTGTGCCGACACCGAGTGGTCGGCGGCCCGATACCATCAAGCGATGGCCGAGGCTCTGCCTGAACAGACGCAGACGGCGGCGGCCTTCCTCGCCGCCGCGCAGGAGGAGGAACGCGATGCGCAGGAAGCCGCGGCGTGCATCGGGCAAACGCTGCCGAGCGAAGCTCTCGCCGCCCCGCCGACCGTCGACGGCGCCTTGCGCCTGCTCGAGGAGGCCTTCGACCGCTACGCCGACATCGCCGAAAGATCGAAGAACGAGGCGGTCGTCCAAGCGGCGCAACGCCGCGCTGGGCAGGCCGTCCACCGGCTGACCCTGGCCCGCGGCTCATACGCCAATGCGCTCGCCGATTGATGCACCTTCGCAAAGGGCCAGCGCCGGATGACGTCGATGCGCAGTTTTTCCATCCTGGCCACGCCCCACGCTCACCCGCACTCCAAGGTTTTGGATCGGACGCCATGACGAAAGGCGACGACGGCCAGCTCAATTCCCCGGCCTGCTCGATGCACGAAGCCGATGACGTCTACATGGGCTATGCCCGGAAGACCGAACGGCTCGACGCGCTGAACCGGTTGCTCGAAGTCGAGCGTGCCGGCGGCGTCGATCATCCTACCGGTCTCGGCCGGAACAAGACCGGTCCAGAAGCCCGGTCGTAGCCGCCGGAAGCAGTCGCCTGCGAGGATCGGTGGACCATGGCCGAATCGTCGGGATGCGGCGGGTCGTATGGTTATGGCCGTGCGCCAGGATGTCGGAAAGCGACCGGGTGAACCTCAATGTTTCGCCCTGACGATCGCACAGCACCCGACCATTCCCAGGAATGCGGCACCCTCGGTGTCTTGCACATAGTCGCGCACGGCTCGGTAGATCCCGAAATGCTCCAATTCGGTCCGATTCCGCACATCGTCGAAGTCATGGAACAGCATGAAGCCGCCCGGGATCATCAGCCCGGTCAGCAGATCGCAAGCGCCCTTCACGGCCTCATAGCTCTGCGCGAAGTCGATGAAGGCGAAACCGATCTGGCGACCGTGCCGAGCCAGGTCGGAAAGGATCGGCGCGGCGTTTCCAACCAGGCCGCGATAGCAATGATCCAAGGCGCGGTCGGAAAGGATACCACTCGTTTCCCGGTGGCGAGCGGGACTGGCATCCACCGCGACGACCTGGACGCCGCTCCGGCTATTGCGGACGGCCCGGCAAAGAATCGAGGTCGAGAGAGCGCCTGAGGCGCCGAGTTCGAGGATGTCGCCGCCGGCGTGATAGGCGAATTCGTAGAGGGACAGACCATCGGCGACGCGCAGGAGCCCGGGAATGTCGCTGCGCATCATGGCCGCCGAGTCGCCGACCGGCCCGATCGCTCGATGACTGCCGTCGATGAAATCGCCGCTGCGCGCGAAGGCCGGCCGATAGGGAGAGATGGCTCGTCCGAGGTCGTCGAGGCCGGGAAACTCCCGCGGCCCGAGACGAAGTTCGGGCACATGCCGCGTCCGCCGGCGCGGCAGCCGCCAATGAAGTGAACCGATCCGCCGCCTGATCGCCAGCTTGCGACGGAGCCGGTCGAGCGGATGCAGCACCGCCGCCCCGTTCTCGCTCCGCGGCGGCGCCGGTGCGCCCAATGCCAGGGCAAGCGAAGGTTCGTCGGTCGCCTCAGCCGTGCGCGGATCGTCCGAGCGCAGCCGATCGAGCGCGGCGACGAAGCTCAGGCGAGCGGCCGCTCCGGCATCGGTGCCGTCGAGCTTTTCCAAAACGATCACCATCTCGTTCTCCAGCTGTCGCGTCGGCTCGAAGCGATGACAGCGGAACGGCAGCAATCCGAGATCGGCGAGCGCGATCAGCGTTTCGAGCATGGAACGCGGCGTGAAGGTCCAGCAATGCACGTCGAGATATTGGGGCTGCGTCGCAACCGCTTTCGCGACCTCCAGCGCCTGGCGCAGTTTCGCCACATTCAGGTGGGCGGCGGGATCGGGCGTGATCTTCGTCGTGCTAGCCGGGTCGAGTTGGGCGAAATACGCTCCCTGGTCGAAGATCTGCGCCGGTGTCGGCCGGCGGGCGCGGGTGAGATACGCGCCGATGAACTCGGCCAGGCCGCTTGTCCGGCGATAGTAGTCGAAGGTGTAGCGCCTGTCGGGAACGGCGAGATAGAGCCGCCCGCCCGGACGCAGCACGGCTGAGATTTCCTGCAGCCAGCCGATCATGTCCGGCACGTGTTCGACGACATGCGACGCGATGACGAAGTCGAAGCCCGGATCGTTCGGAAAGCATTCGGCCAATGTCCGCTCGCCCCAAAGGCAATCCACATCGACGAGGGCGGCGACATCGACGTTCGGATCGCCAGCGTATTTCGCCGCCAGAGCGTCGCGGTCCGCCCAATCCACATAACGGATATCGGCCTCGGATTTGCGGACCAGAGGTGTCGCGAGCGCGCCGATCTCAATGCCTCTGCCGCGCGAGAGATCGAGTCCGGCCAGGATCCTTTCCCGGCGTCGCGTGAACCATTCGGGCTCGGGAGCGGATGGTAAGGTGGGAGCAGAGATGTTCATGGACGGCGATCACCGAGGGGAAGTAGCGCTGCGATTCATCGCGCTATTTGCCAAAACAATTATCGTCGTGCCGGCGTCGAGTTCCCGCTCGGCGGTTGCGGCCGCCAAAGCTCCCATGGTAACCCAAGCCGGCATTGTGCCTGCTGAAATTGCTCGGCGCTTTCGATTTCTTCGAGTCCGGCGGTCGGATCGCTCGTGGCACCCTTCGTTGTCTTCTTCATCGCGTGCTTTATCGCGACATTGGCCGCATCGCGAGCCTTCGGGTCGCCGGCGCGGGCTGTGGTCTACAACCTGGCTTTCATCTTCCTGGCGCTCGCCCTTTTCGAAGCCTGGCTGGAGATCGAAGCGAGGATCGAAGCCCGCCGGGCAGCGCTGGTGCCGACGGTCCAAGCGGCGATTCCCGCAGCCGCACCGCAGACGACGAGAGAGGGATCCTACCTCGACAGGTTCCTGGCGGACGACCCGGAATTGGGATATCGGATCCTCCCGGCGCAACGAAATCTCAGAAGCATTCTCAAACGCGCCGACGGGACACTGATCTACGACGTCGAATACTCGCTCGACCGCAACGGCATGCGCCAGGCCAAGCCGGCGGGACCGGGCACGGTCTATTTCTTCGGCGATTCCTTCACCTTCGGCGAAGGGGTTGACGACGAGCAGACGCTGCCGGCGGTGTTTTCCGAGATCTCGGGGTTGTATTGTCTCAATTTCGCTGCGCCCGGTTACGGGCCGCATCAAACGCTGCGGCAATTGGAGCTGAACGTGCCGCAAGCGGTCGGAGCCCCGCGACCATCGATCGCGATCTATACCCTGCTGACGGGGCATATCGACCGTGCCGCCGGCCGGTCGCCCTGGGACACCCACGGTCCGCATTACGAGCCGGCAGGCGACGACGCAGAGTATGTCGGCCCCTATGTGCCGAAGGCGGCTGCAGCGCAAAGCCTCTCGCCACCGGCACCGAGCTTGGCCGTACGGCTGGTGCAGCGAGCGCTGGCGTCGTGGCGCACCTATCAGCTGGTGGTCGCCCGGCTGCACGAGCGGTCGATCGCTGCTGAGCGGGATGCCGACCGGGCGAGGCTGGCAGCAATCCTGATGAAGTCGCGCAAGCTGTTGCGCGAGCGCTACAATACCGAACTGGTCATCGTCCTCTGGGACACGATTCCAAGCAACGGCGAGGCCGACGCCGCCTGGATCGCCGCCAAATTGGAGGAGGAAAGGTTTCCACTGCTCCGGATATCCGAGGCGTTGCCGGAATTGCGCGCGGAAAGCTACTATTTGGCCGGGGACGGTCATCCCCGCGGCGCGGCCTATGAACTGGTCGCGAAGGCACTGCTCCCGATGGTTCAATCGCTTGCTCATTGATCCGGCGGCTTACTTCAGGCGCGGCAGGGCCACGAAATAGCGCAGCACCGGATAAACGAACACGACGAATTTCGGATAGCTCATGATCTCCATGACGATCATGCGGCGCAGCAGCTTGTTGCCGAACGGCAGCTTGGTCAGCTTGGTGAAGCGACGCATCAGCTTGACCGAAAGATGGCATTGCTGCCAGCGCCGGTGCGGCAGATGGCGAAAATACTCGGCGAGGGCGGCGCCGTAGAAGCGCGGCGCGATGATGTCCCGAACATAGAAACGGACCAGTTCCCGGTCGTCCGGATATGCCTCCAGCAGCTTGCCGGCAAAGATATCGCGGCTGATCCACATGCGCTCGGAAAAGGCGCTGCTGCTCGAATGGCGGCGATAGCGGACCAGCGCGTCGGGGTCGTAGCTGTTGAGCCATCCGGCGCGGAACAGCCGCAGGAAAAGATCGTCATCCTCATAGCCCGATAGACGCTCATCGAAGCCACCGACCTGTTCGAACGCCGCCCGGCGCACGACCGCAGCGGACGGAAAGATGAACATGTCGCCGCCCAGCATATTGAAGATGTTGGTTTTCGGATGCTGGACCGCTGGGTTGAGACTGTGCAGGACACGCAGGCTGATGAGCCCGCCTTCCGAATCGATCTCGTCGATGTCGCTATAGGACCAGCCCAGCCGGTCGTCCGCCTCCAGTGGTGCTACGAGCTTTTCCAGATGCTTCGGATACCAGATGTCATCATGGTCCAGAAATGCCAGGTATTTTCCGGTCGCTTTCGAAGCGGCGAGGTTTCGCGCCGCCGATTGGCGCTTGTTCGGCTGACGCAGCACATATTTCGGGAAGGGCGTTTCGATCGCCTCGGCCAGCTTGTCCGATCCATCCGTCGACCCGTCGTCGACGATGAACAATTCGGTCGGCTGAAGCGTCTGCGCGATCACACTGGCAATCGAATCGCGAAGATAGCGGACGCCGTTATAGGCCGGAACGATCACGGAAATCGTTGGGTCGGTCACGAATGGTCCTTTACAATTTCTGGCCGCATACGGAAAATGTACCGATGCCGAAGTTAAATCGCGGCGATGGATTTGTCGACCTGCCGCGCAACGCCGACCAGACATGGGCGCTCGCAGGATATCGCTTGTCATGATTCCGTAACGGCTGCGCAAGCAACGGCTGGACAAAAATAGCGCAGGAATTCGAATCGAAGGGTTTTGTTCTGAGCGAAAATTACCGTGATCACCGCCGGACAGAAGTCGGTTCCGATCGCGGCTTCGGTATTACCTTTGCGCTGATCTGTGGTGCTGGCGCCGTTTGGAACTCGAAGGCCGCGCCGGGATGGCCGCTCGGCCTCTCGATCACGGCCGCCGTCCTCCTCCTGGTCGCCGTGACCGCGCCCGGCTTGCTGCGCCCGCTCAATGTCGCCTGGCACCGGCTCGGCTTGGCGCTTGGCCGAGTGGCGGTACCGCTGACCATGGCCGTCGTGTTTTTCGTTGCAGTGACCCCCGTCGCGGCCGCCTTGCGCTTGATGGGCAAAGATCCGCTGCGCCTGAAACGGCGACCGGACGCAGCGAGCTATTGGATCGAACGTCGGGACTCCGCCGCGCCCGGCGATATGACGCAGCAATACTGAGGTTTCCGGTCTTGGCGACGTTGTTCGAATTCTGGCGCTTTCTCAGAGTCCGGAAGAAATATTGGTTGCTGCCGATCCTCGTGATGATCTTGGTGCTCGGCGGCTTGGCCGTCCTGACGCAAGGCTCGGTAGTGGCGCCTTTCATCTATACGCTCTTCTAGGCTTGATGTTGCGTATTCTCGGGCTGTCGGCCTTCTATCACGACAGCGCCGCGGCGCTGGTCGAAGACGGCCGCATTATTGCCGCCGCCGAGGAAGAACGCTTTACCCGGCGCAAACATGACAGCGGCTTCCCGCACCGGGCGATCGAGTATTGCCTCGCGGCCGCCGGCTGCACCCTCGACGCCGTCGACGCCGTCGTCTTCTACGAAAAGCCGTTCCTGAAATTTGAACGGCTGCTGGAGACCTACACGGCTTTTGCACCGCGTGGATTTGCCTCTTTCGTAAAGGCGATGCCGATCTGGATCGGCGACAAGCTGTTTCAGAAGGACATGCTGCGCCGGCACCTGAACGATATTTGCGCCGATTTCGATTGGCGGAAGCGGTTGCTGTTCTCGCAGCACCATCTGAGCCACGCCGCCTCGGCGTTCTTTCCTTCGCCCTTCCAAGAGGCCGCGGTTCTGACCATGGACGGCGTCGGCGAGTGGGCCACGACGTCGATGGCACTCGGATCCGGCAACCGGCTGGAAATCCAGCGCGAAATCCAGTTTCCCCATTCGCTTGGCCTGCTCTATTCGGCATTCACCTCTTATCTGGGGTTCCAGGTGAATTCCGGCGAATACAAAGTCATGGGGCTGGCGCCTTACGGGGAACCGAAATATGCCGAGCTCATTCTGGCGAATCTGATCGACGTCAAACCCGATGGCAGCTTCTGGCTCGACCTCTCCTATTTCGGGTATTGCACGGGTCTGCGGATGACGAATGAGAAATTCCATACTCTGTTCGGCCAGCCAGCCCGACGAACGAACCAAGCACCGATCACGCAGTTTCATATGGACGTCGCGGCGTCGATTCAGCGCGTCACGGAGATGATTTTCCTGCGCATGGCATCGGCGATCCGCCGCGAGACCGGTGCCCGGGCACTCTGTCTCGCCGGCGGTGTTGCGTTGAATTGCGTCGCCAATGGCAAGCTTCTGCGCGCCGGCGTCTTCGATGATCTATGGATTCAGCCTGCGGCCGGGGATGCCGGCGGTGCCCTCGGTGCTGCCATGGCCGGCTATCATCTGCATCTGGGCGGTGCGCGGTACGCCGACCCGACCGACGACAGCATGCAGGGCGCCTATCTCGGGCCGGAATATCGCCAGGCGGACATCGAAATGCGCTTGGCCGCAGCGGGCGCCGAATTCACGGTGCTCGACGACGAGATGTTGTTGGTCGCCGCTGCCGCTGCCCTGGCCGAGGGTGAGATCGTCGGCTGGGTGCAGGGGCGGATGGAATTCGGCCCGCGAGCGCTTGGCAATCGCTCGATCCTCGCCGATCCGCGCTCGCCGCGCATGCAAAAGATCCTGAACGCCAAGGTGAAGCATCGCGAGAGCTTCCGTCCGTTCGCACCATCGGTCCGTGCCGAGGATGCTGACCATTGGTTTGAGCTCTCGACAGCCTCGCCCTACATGCTCCTGGCGGCACCGGTGCGCCAGGCGCATCGGATCGAGAGATCGCCGTCCGAGGCAGAGGGCCTAGCCAAGCTCGACCTGTCCTGGTCATCGATTCCGGCCGTGACCCATGTCGATTATTCGGCCCGAATTCATACCGTACGCGCCGATGTCAACGCACGATACTACGCGCTGCTCCAGCATTTCGAGGCGATCACCGGCATCGGCATCCTCCTGAATACCAGCTTCAACCTGGCCGAAGAGCCGATCGTCTGCTCGCCGGAAGACGCGTTTCGCTGCTTCACCGCAACAGAGATCGACGTCCTGGTCGTCGGGAACTGCGTTCTCCGAAAGAAGGCGGCACGCGGGCCGACGACACAAGCCTGCTGAGATCCAGGCGCTGGTGACTACGCGGGACTGGCTGCGTCCATTTCGGGGCCGCCTGGTGGCCAAAATCTGACGCTTGGCATCGGCTTCAACAAGGTGGTATCGAAACGAGAGCCCGTGTCGCGCCGAAGTAACCGCTCGAAAAAAGTGGTAGAATTTCTGTTCTCAGGATCACGATCGACGCCGAACTTGGACCGTGTGAACGGTTATTATTTTCAATGCGTCAAGAGCGTGCGCGAATTATCGCTGGGGGCTCGTTCCCGTGCCGAGTCGCACCGGGTCTCTGTCGAGGAAAGTGGCGGTTCCGGTTGCCGGGCGACGTCGGACCGGCCGAATTGGCTGCCACTTCAGAGTGAGCATATCCCCTACAGGAGCATACGAAGTGGAGAGTATAGTAAAGTATCCGTCCGTACTCGCTTGACACAAGATACATTCCGCGCATGAATTGGATCACAAGGTGGCAGTATCGACCGGGTTTTCTCGGACGTAACTAAAAAGCAGTCGCAAAGCCGGTCGATGCAACGGCAAATACGTGGGTTTCGCCGGGCGAGCGCAACTGAAAAGCAATGGCATGCGACCGCAAGCCATTGCACACGGAACTAGAGTTTCGAGACATGGTGCCTTGGATCGTCATCAAACACGTGGCCGGCCCCCGGGCCCACAGAATCGACCAGTTCGCACTGGACGGTACGGAAGAACTGGTCGTCGGGCGGAGCCGAGGCGCCGATATCGCGTTCGACGGGTTGCTCGACGATACCGTCAGCCGCCGGCATGCGCTGATCCGGGTCGCGCGCGACGGCAAGTCGCGCTTTACCATCGTCGACCTCGGCAGCGTTAACGGCGTTCGCGTCAATGGGTGCGCCATCGCAGGCGAACAGGCGGTACGGCCGGGCGACGTGATCGAGCTCAGCCCCGGAGGGCCTGCCTTCAGCATCGCCATCGAGCCCGAGCTGACGATGCTCGAGTCGGAAAAGCCTCACCTTCCGCCTGCGCACGCCGACGCCCGCAGCAGCGGCGGGTGTCTCGGTCGGTCCACCATCGCCGTGGCGGGGCTGGCGGCGGTCGGAACGCTCACCGCCGTCATGTCCGGCGACCGGAACGGCCGGCCGGTGGCAGATACGAGGGCCGTCACGACCGCTCGCGCCACGCCCGGTGCGACACAGGTTGTGGTTCCTCCGACAAATCCTGCCGACGCGATCGTTGCGGTCCGGGCAACCTGGCGGCTCTACGACGGGTTCAGCGGAAGACCCGTGTTTCAGAAGGTAGGGACGGAAAGTGGCCAGCGCTTGCCTTGCTTTGTCGATTTGGACGACGGCCGGATCGTGCCCTGGCTCACCATCGAGGACGGCGGACGCACGAATATTCCGATCGGCGGCCGTCTCGACGGCAGCGGCTTCATCCTCACCGAAGGCGGCAGCCTCGTTACCGCCAGCTCTGTGGCCGCCGGCTGGACGGTGCCCTATCGCGGGGGCGCCGATTGGCATGGGCGCGTCGCGGTGTTCCCGCTGCAGCACAGCGATGAGCCGGCCGGATCGGGCCCATTGGCCGATCTGATGATCGCGTCCGAGGGCGGCTTCGATGTGCCGGCGCCGTGGATCCCGTCCGAGAGCGGCATGCTGTTCGACGAACGCTATCCGGCGCCGCTCCGCGATTTGCCAAGCCCGCTCGAAGGCCGCAACGACGTCCTGAGCATTCGCCTGCCCGGCGCTCTTAGGGATGTTCCGGCTCACCTCGTAAAGATCGCCGCGCATGCCGATCTGGCGGAACTGCGGATCACCGCGGATGCGCCGCTGACGGTGATCGCCCTGGCATCCGATGCGGCGTTTCGGACGGATGAGCCGGTCAGCGTCTTCGCATACCCGCCCCATGCCGGCGAGGCGGACGAGACCGCCACTACGCCGGTGCTGACCGAATACGGCGGCACGATCGGCAAGGTCGAGAATTCGGGAGGCGTCGGCTCGGCGCCTCTGCAAGTGTCCGATGCTCTGGCGGGGCAGATCGATGGCGGCGCCGTGCTGGCCGAGGACGGCACGGTGCTCGGGATGGTCGTGTCGGATGCTTCAGGCCGGCGTTTCGCCGCGCCGGTGAGCCTCATCCGCCAGCTGTCGCGCAGACCCTGATGGCTCGGAAACGATCGCGCATGTCTTCGATCCTGCCCAAATTTCTGCCGAAGCGCCGACAAGCGCCGGCGCCACTCTATCTCTCCGGCGTGATGCGGAGCCATCCCGGCTGCGTCCGTCCCAGGAATGAAGACGTCGCCGCCTATGTCTTGCCCCGCCCGGACGACGCGTTCGCGCGTCATGGGGCCTTGGCGCTGGTGGCGGACGGGCTGGGTGGGCACCGATCCGGCGAGATCGCCAGCCGGCTCGCGATCGACACGATCCGCCGTCATTTCTATGAGCAGGATGGCGCGGTGCCGGAGATCCTGACGGCCGCCTTCTCGGCAGCGAATCTGGCGATCTACGAGCGGAGCCGCGTCGATGGCCGGTCAACCGGAATGGGCACGACCTGCACCGCCTTCGCCGTCAGGGACGGGCTGATCTATCTGGGGCATGTCGGCGACAGCCGGGCCTATCTCCTGCGCGCCGGGCGGCTGCGACAGATCAGCCAGGACCATTCGGTTGTCGCCGAACTGGTGCGCGGCGGCGTCATCACCGCCGCAGAAGCTGCGCGCAGCCCCTATCGCCATGCCGTGCTGCGCGCGCTCGGCACCAAGCCCGCGGTCGAGCCGCTGATCTGGCGTGAAGGCATGCCGCTCGAACCGGGTGATTCGATCATATTGTGCACCGACGGGCTGAGTGACGTGCTCGATGATGCCGCGATCGCCCAGATCATCGGCCGCTTGCCGCCATCCGATGCCTGCGAGTCCTTGATGGCAGCGGCGCTTGAGCGCGGCGGCGCAGACAATATCTCGCTCGGCGTCTTCGCGGTCGGAAGCGGCGCACCGCCCGAGCCGATGGCCGCGACGCGTCAGGTCGTGATCGACCAGGCGGCAGGAGCGGCGCCATGATCGGCCAAGCCCTGGGGGCTTACACAATCCAGGCGATGCTCGGGTCCGGCGGCACCGGCTATGTCTATGCAGCGTTCGACCGGCGCCAGAACCGGACGGTCGCGATCAAGATCCTCCGCCCGGAATTCGTCGACGATCCGGAATTGCTGCAACGGTTCCGCCAGGAGGCGGACAGCCTCGCGCGTCTGACCCATCCTAACATCACTGAGTTTTATGCCCTCGAGCATGCGGTGCTGGCCGGCCGGCAGAGCCTGTTCATCGTCATGGAACTGATCGACGGCATCACCCTGGAAGAGGTCATCGCCCATGTCGGCAGGCTCGGCCCGAAAGCCAGCCTGGCCATCATGGCGCAGGCGATTGCCGGCCTCTCCTACGCTCATGGGCTCGGCACCATCCACCGGGACATCAAGCCGTCCAACCTGATGCTGAACGAAGCCGGTGTGCTGAAGATCATGGATTTCGGTATCGCCCGGGTCGAAGGTTCGGACCGCCTCACGCGCCAGGGCATGATCGTCGGCACCCTCGCCTATATCGCGCCGGAGCAGATCAAGGGCGATGCCGGCGATGCTCGGAGCGACATCTATAGCCTGGGCTGTGTGCTTTACAAACTGCTCGCCGGCGTGCAGCCCTTCCGTGGCACGAATGACTACGAGCTGATTCGCGCCCATATCGAGCAGGCACCGCAACCGCTGAACGATCTGGCACCGGACCTGGCGCCGCAGATTGGCCAGGCGGTGATGCGTGCCCTGGCAAAGGATCCGGCCGAGCGGTTCCAATCCCTGGACGAGTTCGCGGAGCAGCTCGTCGTCGCGGTCGTTCGCGACGACGCGGCAACGATCATCCGCACGCAGGTCCTGCCCGCTGCCGGGCGCGCCGCCCTGGCTCCGGTGGAAACCGACGCGACAGTCCTGGCCGCCCCGCGGCCGGCCGGTCCGCCGGCGGCCGCGGTGCAACCGGCCGAACCGACGCCCTCTCTAGCGGAATCGATTGACCCGCCGCTTCCCGCGGCGCGACCGGCCGGGACGCCGGCTGCCGCTGCCGTTAGGCCGTGGCAGCGCTGGGCACGGAAGCGGATCGTACCGCTCGGCGCCGCTGCCGCAGCGGTCACGATCTTCGGCGCGGGCTATCTCATCGAGCAGTCCTACCTGGCGTCAACCGATCTGGCCATGCAGACCGCCTCATCGCCGGCCAGCGAGACCAGGGCGAGCCCGCCGCCGAGCACCCCACTCGCGGCCGCACTCATCCCGTCCGCGTTCGACGCCGGATCGGCCGCGCGCGCGCCGGATCCGGCGACCGACGCATTGCCGAATCCCACGGAGCCTGCCGGCGGCGCCGGGCCCGCGGTCGCGCTCATCCAGTCCGCGACCGACGCGGGACCGGCTGCCGTCGACGCGGGGCTGGCTGCGCGCCCGCCCGACGTGCCGACCGACACATTGCCGAATCCCGAGGAGCCTGCCGATAACATCGTTCCCGAAACCGTCGCCGGCGACGTGTCCGCCTATGCCGGGGAGGGCTGGCCGGTGATCGAGGGCCATGTCATCAGGCTTTCCGGTCTCGATCTGCTGGCGGAGGCGGCAGCCAAGCCCGCAGCGGCCTGGATCAAGGCGCATGGCAACTTCCTCGACTGCCGCCTGGCGTCAGACAATGCGTATCGTTGTCTGACCCGGCAGAACCTCGATCTGGCACAGGCCATCCTGCTCAATGGCGGCGCCCGCGCCAGCGTCGACGCGCCGGTCGCCTATCGCGATGCCGAAGCGGAGGCGCGCAAGGAGAAGCGAGGGCTGTGGCGATGAATCCCGAAGGACGATCCACCATGAAACCCATCTCATCGAAATATGCGATGCGTCGGGCGATAGCCACTTTCGCCGCGGGTTTCATCGCCTGCGCACTCGGCGGCTGCTCCCATCAGACCGCGCAACCGGCCGCTGCATCCGCCGTACCGGCCATCGGGGAGCCGGAGGCGATTGCGGCGCTGCTCAGCGGTTCCGCCGCGCTCGACTGCGGGCATGACTGCGCCGCCGCCTGGACCGCGGCCCGGCCCGAATTGGCGCGTCGGCTGAATGGCCGCGACTGGCATGGCCTGGCGCTGCTCGTCTTGCAGACGCGGTACCAACAGGATCTGGGCTACTACTATCTAGGCCGTGCCGCCGAGGAGCTGGGCGCCGCCAGAGCCGCCATGCATTACTACCAGACGGCGCTGGCGCTCACTGTCGGCGACGCCCCGGAGTCGCGCTGCGGCGCGAGCCCCGGCGGCTGCGATGGTGCGGTCCTGCCGACAGATGAGGCGCTGCATATCGGAATGACCCGGGCGGCGCTCGGGCCGCGGGTGGTGGCGAGGCATGGTCCCGGCGCTCTCCCGACCGCTGCCCAGACCGTCGCCCCGCCGGCGACCCCACCTGCCGCCGATGACACGGTCTGGGTCGATCCGCCGCCGATACAGCCGGGTCAATGAGTGTCGCTGCCGAGGCGTTGCAGGCCTGCGTGGCACGATCAAACGCCACGAAGCCAAGCGATTTTTTTTAGAACAATCTGACGCGACGCGAGCGAACCCTCAGGATTGGGCCCCGGGAAGGCGGTGGTTAAGTCGCACCGAACCGCCGCTCGGCGCCCGGAGGTTCAAATGAACCGGGGCGCGGTAGTCTGTTTGAGTTGATCTATTGATCCCGCTGGTCGGAGTGAGAGGATTCGAACCTCCGGCCCCTAGCTCCCGAAGCTAGTGCTATTCGATAACAGGGCAGCACACGGCTTATCAGAAAATTCAGTGAAATATATGTAATTGTTTGATTTTATCGATATTCGATGTAACATTGATTCACGTGCCGAAACCCTGAAGAACCTGGCATTTTGTTACCCACATGTTACCCAGAGGCGTGACTATGGGCGCAAGGAATTTCACCGAGATCGGAATCGAGCGCGCCAAGTCCGCTACGAAGGAGCAGGGCCGATACGAAATCTGGGACGCGCTGCTCCCCGGTCTCGGGCTGCGTGTTACGGCGTCCGGGACAAAGACGTTCTTCCTGATGTACCGCATCGCGGGCCGCCAGCGACGTATGACCATCGGGCGCTATACCGCCCAATTCAAACTGGAGAAGGCACGAGCGTCGGCCCGTGTGGCGCTGGAAAAGGTACAAGCGGGTGTCGACCCCGCAGAACCAAACAAGGAAGAGCAAGCCAAGGAGAAGGGGAGGCCATTGGCGGCCGGCAGGTCAGAGCTATCGGGCGAAACGTCGTTGTCGAACGTGCTGGACGCTTGGATCAAAGGGCCGGTTAAGCAGCGGCGTGGCGATTGGCAAGCGGTCGAGCGAGCATTGCGATTGGACCTTGGAACCAGGTTCGGCGATCGCCCCATATCGTCGATCACGCGTTCCGATCTATTCGAGGTAATCGACTCGATTGTCGAACGCGGATCGCCGGTACATGCAAATCGTCTCCTGTGGATGATGAAACCGTTATTCCGATGGTGCGTCGAACGCCAATTCATCGCCGTAGACCCTGCCGCGCCGATAAGCCGGCCGACCAAAGAGAAGTCCCGAGACCGCGTGCTCAGCCTTCCCGAACTGGCGCGAATCTGGCGAGCGGCCGTGCTTCTGAATTATCCCTTCGGGCCGATCGTGCAGTTGCTGATGCTGACCGCGCAGCGCCGTGACGAAGTGGCGGGAATGCGGTGGCCGGAAATCGATCTCGACGCATCGATCTGGACGCTGCCGTCCGAACGATCGAAGAATGGCCGGCAACACCAAATCGTCTTGGCGCCGGCCGCGCTGGAGATCATCCGCGCACTGCCGCAGCAATCCACCAGCATGCTATTCAGCACCACCGGAGAGACCGTGGTGTCGGGATGGAGCCGGGCGAAGAACCGCATCGACCGAATTTTGACGCCGTCCAGCTCCGAAGACGGCCGGCGCGCTCCAATCGATCACTGGACACTGCATGACCTGCGCCGCTCGGCGGCAACGGCTATGGCTGGGCTCGGCGTCGCGCCTCATGTGATCGAAAAGATCCTTAATCACCAAAGCGGTACTCTTGGCGGCGTGGCGGGGATCTATAACCGTCACTCCTATCTGGACGAAAGGCGCGCCGCGCTCACGCTTTGGGCCGACACCATGATGGGGCTGATATAGGTGCTGGAGGCAGGGCTACGCATCAGCCTCTTGATCGACGGATACGGACTTCAAGACGTAATGCGCCACTCGCGCGGGCGACCCGAATAACGGTCGGGCCACCGGTCACGAGGCTCCAAATGGCTACCGCTAGCGCCGCCGCCGCCGACAAGGGTCCGTCGCTGACGCTCCCGCGCGGCGTTGCCGCGCGCCCTTGCACCGTCGCCGCCTCGCGGTCGCCGGAGGGTAGCAGGGCGGGAAAGACGGGCGGCGATTCGTTGCTCATCACCCGCCCGTATGCCCAGCAGCGGAGCGCCCATCATGAGATCAGACGACTTGGAAATCGAGCAGCTGAAGGCCAGTGTGAACTGCGCCGTGCTACTGGAACGACTGCCGCCGGTCTGGCGGCTCGACCGGAAGGAGAGCACCCAGCACTGCCTCAAATACCGGCGCGGTGAGGGTGAGATCCTGATCGTCAATCACGAAGGCAGGGGCTGGTGGGATCCGCAGAGCGATCGCAAGGGCGATGCCTTCGGCCTGGTGCAGTTCCTCGACCCGACGCTGACTTTCGGGATGGCTCGGCAGGTGCTGCGCCGGTTCGCCGGACTCGCGCCGACATTCCCCGAATGCCCACCGAGGCGGCGACGGCGCTTGCCGGAGATCCCGATCCCGGAGCGATGGGCGAGCCGGCCGCGCCTGCAGCCGCTCTCGCCGGCATGGCGTTATCTGAACCGGACCCGCGGCCTGCCGGTCATCGTGCTGCGCGCAGCGATCGCAGCCGATGTGATTCGGGATGGCGCCTATGGCAGCGCCTGGTTCGCCCATCGCGACGACAACGGCGATCTCAGCCATGTCGAGATCCGTGGTCCCGGCTTCCGCAGCTCGCTCGCCGGCGGGCGGAAGACCCTGTTCCGCTTCCATGGTGGTCCGCAGCCGATTCGGCTGGTGCTCGCCGAGGCACCCATCGATGCGCTCAGTCTGGCCGCTTGGGAGGATATCCGCGCGGACACGATCTATGCCGCCACCGGCGGCGGAATGGGACCGGGCACGATCGATGCGATCGGCACCATCCTGCAACGACTGGCCGGAATTGCGGGAGCGGAACTTGCGTCCGCCGCCGATTCGGATCGAGCCGGAGAGCGCTATGCCGCGCGGCACGAGGCATTGGCAAAGGCGGCCGCGGTGGCGTTCACCCGGCTCGCTCCGCCGGTCGAGAACGGCGACTGGAACGACGCGTTCAAGCTGCGGAGGGCGGCGTGAGTGTGCTCGACGACCTGACGCCGATGCAGGCGGAAGCCGCCGCCCAGGATGGCGCCGTGCTGGTCCTGGCCGGTGCCGGCACCGGCAAGACCAAGACCCTGACCGCCGCCGTGGTTCATCGGATTCGCGGTGGCGGCGTGCCGGCGCATCGCATGCTCGCCGTCACCTTCACCAACAAGGCCGCACTCGAGATGAGCCGGCGGATCAGCGCCGCGCTCGGCGACGCCGCGATCCCCGATTGGATCGGCACATTCCACGGTCTGGCCGCCAGGCAATTGCGAGCAGAGCCGGAGGTCGCCGGTCTGCGGCCGGGATTCAACATCCTCGATGCCGACGACAGCCGGCGGCTCGTGAAGCGGATCCTGCAGGCATTGAACCTTGCCGGCAGCGGCGAGGAACCGGCGCCGGCCGGTCGCGATCCGGTCAAGGCAATGGCAACCCGCCTGTCGCGGCTCAAGGATGGATTGATTGCTCCCGATGAAGCGGCAGCCCATGTGGAAGCCATGATTGCGGCGGCCGAACGGCGCGGGGAGGGGTTCGACACCATCGGATGGCGCACCACCGTCCAAGTCTACGTCGAATATCAGAAGCGGCTTCGGGAAGCCAACGCCGCCGACTTTGGAGATCTGCTGCTGTGGCCGACCCGCGCGATGCAGCGGAGCGACGAGTATCGTGAGCGCTGGGCCGGCCGCTTCGATTGCGTGCTCGCCGACGAGTACCAGGATGTCAATTTCGCTCAGTATACTTGGCTGCGGCTGCTGGCCATAGACCATGGCCGGATCTTTGCCGTGGGCGATGATGACCAATCTGTTTTTTAAGTTACTTGGAATGGAATCGAGATCGTCCTCCAAGGTGTCAATCGGGGCCGGTTAACCGGCCCCGATTGACACCTTGGAGGACGATGATGCCAGAAGCCGCATGGTCAC
>Ga0181519_10000511_pt1 | contig 35754 bp, 30 predicted proteins | sample PEATcosm2014_Bin_26_FD_121102 | JGI IMG/M metagenome (GOLD analysis project Ga0181519, IMG submission 121102) | Peatland microbial communities from MTU Mesocosm Facility, Houghton, MI, USA - PEATcosm2014_Bin02_10_metaG | ecosystem: Environmental > Terrestrial > Soil > Wetlands > Peat | place...
GTCGCATGTCCCCGATTCGCGCGGCTCGGAGCGCGGTCTGTCGCTGGGGCCGCGGGCCGCGCGACTGGCGCTGGTCACGCTGGCGAACAACAACTTCACGCGGGCGGCGCGCTCGCTGCTGCGTGCGCTGGTGGATCGCGTCGGCGAGACCGTCAATCTGACGGCGCTCGACGGCGACGAGGTGCTCTACATCGAGCGTGTGGAGACGAAAGAGCCGCTGCGCATGCAGATGCATCCGGGCATGCGCGTGCCGTTGCACTGCACGGCAAGCGGCAAGTTGTTTTTGTCACAGATGCCGGTGCTCGAGCGTCGTGCCGTGCTCTCGCGCTTGTCGCTCAAACGCATGACGCCGCGCACGATCACGGACGTGAGCCTGCTCGACGCGGAGCTTGACCGGCTCGCCGCGCGCGGCATCGGTATCGATAACGAAGAGTTCGTGCGCGGCATGGTGGCGGTCAGCGTGCCGGTGCGCGCCATCGAGGACGGACACGTACGCGCGGTGCTCGCCGTCCATGGCCCGACCGCGCGCGTGACGCTGGAACAACTACTGGGTATGGTGCCGACGCTGCGTGAAACCGCGACGGCGCTCGCACCGCTGCTCGACTGGCAGCGGGCCAGCAAGGCGCAGGCGTTGGCGAAAAAGGCGGACGCGCAGGCCGAAGCCGACAAAAGGGCGAAAGCGCTCTGACGCGTCAGAACGTCTTGGCGAGTTCCTTGGCGGCTTCTTGCAGACGCGGCACGAACTCCATCGCCTTCGATAGCGACGTGCGCGAGACCGGGGCGTGCACGGCCACGGCGGCGATGCACCCGCCGTCTTCCTTGAGCACGGGCGCGGCCACGCAGGCGATGCCCAGCACGAATTCTTCGTTATCGACGGCAATGCCCTTGTGCGCAATGCGGTCTAGCTCGCTTTCCAGCAGCTCGGGATCGGTCAGCGTGTTCGGCGTGAAGCGTTGCAGCTTCATCGCACGCAGAAGGGCGGCGCGTTGCTCGCGCGGCATCATGGCCAGTAGCAGCTTGCCGCTCGCGCTGCTGTGCGCGGGCACATGCGATCCCGGCTTGAGATCGAGACGCAGCGGCCACGGCGCTTCCATGCGATCGAGGTAGAGCACCTCGGTTTCGTGCAGCATCGTGAGGTTGCACGTCTCGCCCAGATCGGCCACGAGACGGCCCAGAATCGCATGACGCATGCGTCGTGCGCCCGCCTGCATCATCACGCCCAGACTCAGTTGTGCGAGGCGCGGGCCGATCACATAGGCGTTCTTCTGCCCCGGTTCGCGTATCACCAGCCCGCCGGCTTCGAGCGAGCCGAGCATGCGGTGCAGCGAAGCCTTCGGCATCTGGATGTCGTGCGCCATGTCGGCGAGCGAGACCGGCGCATCGGCGGCGACGAGATATTCGAGCAGCGCAAACGCCCGCAGGGTCGGGGTGTCCGCCTTGTTCTCTGAGGGGGAGTCGTGCTGGGTCGCTGCGTCGTTCATATGCGCCGTTCCGGAAAATGGATCAGCGGTATTGTACCCAAACGGGCTATCGAACGGATTGAACGCCATTGGCCGGCTTCCGGGTTTCCGATGTATTTCAGTTCGTTCGAATGTAGACGGGCCGCCGCACAGCGTCAATCAGTTATTTAATTATCCGGAACGAATTGTTTCTAAAAATGGTTAACGTTATGATGCCCTGACATTGCCTTGGCGCAGTGAAACCGTGGAACCGTGGAACAGGAGAGGGACGTGATGGAGACCGCAACTCAAGAGCCGGATCGTCTGGTCGATGCCCGCACCGTATTCGGCATCGATACGGATCTGCAAGTGCCGGCGTTCAGCGAGCGAGACGATCACGTGCCCGAGATCGATACCGCGTATCGCTTCAACCCCGACGTGACGCTGGCGATTCTGGCCGGCTTCATGTGCAACCGGCGCGTGATGGTGCAGGGCATGCACGGCACCGGCAAGTCCACCCATATCGAGCAGGTGGCTGCGCGCCTGAACTGGCCGTGCGTGCGGGTGAATCTCGACGGGCATATCAGCCGTCTCGATCTGGTCGGCAAAGACGCGATCGTCGTGCGCGACGGCCATCAGATCACCGAGTTTCAGGAAGGCATCGTGCCGTGGGCGCTGCAACGCCCGGTCGCGTTGATCTTCGACGAGTACGATGCGGGCCGTCCCGACGTGATGTTCGTGATTCAGCGCATTCTGGAGCGCGACGGCAAGTTCACGCTGCTCGACCAGAATCGCGTGATCCATCCGCACCCGGGCTTTCGCATGTTTGCCACGACGAACACCGTCGGTCTGGGCAATCTCAACGGCCTGTATCACGGCACGCAGGTGCTCAATCACGCGCAGATCGACCGCTGGAATGTCGTGGCGACGCTCAACTATCTGTCGCGGGACGACGAAGCGGGCATCGTGCTCGCGCGCGTGCCGGAACTCGACAGCGACGCCGGGCGTACGCTGATCGACTCGATGGTGAGTGTGGCGGAACTCACGCGCAAGGGCTTCGCGACCGGCGATCTGTCCACGCTCATGTCGCCGCGCACGGTCATCAACTGGGCGGAGAACGTCGGCATTTTTCGCGATGCCGGACTGGCGTTCCGCCTCACGTTCCTGAACAAGTGCGACGAAGCCGAGCGTGCGGTGGTGGCTGAGTACTACCAGCGGGCGTTCGGCCGGGAGTTGCCCACGAACGACGGGAGTCGCTCGCTGCTGGCCGATGCGTCATGACGATCTCGGATCGCGAGGCGGCCCGGCGCGCCGCGCGTGGCGAAGCGTTGTGCGCCGCGACGGCGCGCGCGCTGACCGGCGACGCCGCGCTGCATTACAGCGGCGCGCGCCTGTGCCGGAACATGCGGCCGTTGCCGCTGCATGCGCCGCATCTGCAAACGCTGCCGGGGCCCGCAAACCCATCGACGGCGCTCGTGACGCTGCGCGGTGCGGCCGACGGTGCGGCGCTGCGGCTGCGGCACAGCAACGCCGCGCTGCACCGTCGTCTGCAACCCGAAGCGCCGATCGAGCGACTGCTCTTCGAGCTGATGGAGCAGTTGCGCTGCGAGACGTTCATTCCGGCGGGCATGCCCGGCGTCGCGAAGAACTTGCGCGATCGATTCGAAGCGTGGTCGCGCGCGATGCACGCCACCGGTGTGGCCGACAGCCATGTCGGTTTGCTGCTTTACACCGTCGCTCAGATGGGCTGGTCGCGCCTGAGCGGCTATCCCGTCATCGAGGACACGGAAGGACTCATCGAAGCCACGCGCATGGCCATCGCGCCGCGTATTGGCGGCGCGCTCGCGGGCATGCGTCGCACGCGAGCCGATCAGGCTGCCTTTGCCGTGTACGCGCGCGAGTTGGCGGCCGACATCGCGGGGCTGATCCGTGCGGCAGGCGGTGAGCCAGCGGAAGACGACAAGGATAAGGATGAAGACGACGAGAAAGGCGTGCGCAATGCCTTCTCGTTGTTTCTCGACTTCGACGAACAGGACGACGACGGCATCACGCTCGCGCATTCGGGCGATAGTCGCGTGCTCAAGGCGTCGGCACAGGGCTATCGTGTTTTCACGAATCGATACGACCGTGAACTGTATGCGGGCACGCTCGTGCGCCGTGCGTTGCTGACGGAATTCCGCGAGCGTCTTGACGAGCGCATCGTCGCTCAGGCGATCAACGTGCCGAGGCTTGCGCGCGCACTCAAGGCGGCGCTGGCGGTGCCGCAGCGCGATGGCTGGTCGTTCGGCGAAGAGCAGGGGCGTATCGACGGACGGCGCCTTGCGCAGTTGGTCAGCTCTCCCGCCGAGCGACGGCTTTTCCGGCTCGAAAAGCACACGTTGATCGCCGAGTCGATGGTGAGTTTCCTCATCGATTGCTCGGGGTCGATGAAGGCGCAGATCGAATCGGTCGCGATGATCGTCGACGTCTTGTCCCGCGCACTCGATGCGGCGGGCGTTACCAACGAAATCCTCGGCTTCACGACCGGTGCATGGAACGGCGGACGCGCCCGCACCGATTGGCTTGCGCGCGGCAAGCCTCGCTTTCCGGGGCGTCTGAACGAGGTCTCGCATCTGATCTTCAAAGACGCCGTGACGAGTTGGCGACGCGCGCGAACCGACATTGCGTCGCTGTTCAAGGCCGATCTGTTCCGTGAGGGCGTTGACGGTGAGGCGCTCGAGTGGGCCTGCGAACGGCTGCGCTCACGTAGCGCCAACCGGCGTCTGCTGATCGTGATTTCGGACGGTAGCCCGATGGACGCCGCTACGAATCAGGTGAACGACGACCACTATCTCGATCATCATTTGCGTGAGGTCGTGGCGCAGCAGCAGGCGCTCGGCGACGTGGAGGTGCTGGGCCTGGGTGTTGGCCTCGATCTGAGTCCGTACTACCGGAACTCGCTCGCGTTGGATCTGACGTCACTGCCTGACATGACAACGCTTTCACGGCTGGTTGACTGGATCGGCAGCGGCGGGCGTCGCGCTCAGGCATAACTCCGTAACGTCGTAGCGTCCAGCGTCAAGCCATCTCCCGCAGCGCGCTCACCATCAGGTGTGCGCCCAGCAGCATCAACGTGAGGAAGGCGATACGCCGCGTCGTCACGCCGGAGAGCGGCGGCGGATGACGGCGCGCGAGCAACGTGGCAAACGTGACGACAGGCAACGCCACGGCCGCCTGCCACCATATCGAAGCCGGTAACTGACCGGCGAAAGCGCTATAGGCGGTACGGATCGATGCCGTAACCGCGAACAGCAGAATCAACGCGCAGCGAATCTGCACCAGCGTGAGCGGTTGCCGGTAGAAGTAGAAGATCAACGGCGGTCCGGAGATGCCGAACATGCCGCTGAGCAACCCGCCGAAAATCCCGCTGAAGAAGAATCCCGCGTCGCCGGAGCGTTCGGCCTTCGGCGCGGGACGCAGCGCGGATCCGACACCGCCGTAGAGCACCACCGCTCCGAGCAGCAGATGCAGCACGTTCGACGCGGTGCCGTTCAGATAATCGAAGAGCAGCACCCCGATGACGACCGACGGCAGGATGCCGAGCGTTGCGGCGCGCACGGCACGCCAATCGATGTGATGAAGCGTGCCCGGCAGCGCGAGCGCACTGTTCACGAGGGTGACGAGACTCACGAGGATCGCCACGCTCGCCACTGGCGCCAGCCCGAAGCCGCTGGCACCGCCCAGCACGATCATGCCCAGCCCGAAGCCCGTGACCGTCTGGAAGTAGGTGGCGAAGCCTAGTAACAGCATCAACGGCAGATAGCCCTGAATCGCGTGAAGCGTCATGGCCGGATGGCGAGCGGCGAGGTTCCGGTGAGCTTGGTGCGGGCCGCCTGCGCCTGCACGCAGGTCACGCCGATCACGTAATAAATGTCGTCGGCACTGCAACCGCGCGAGAGATCGTTGGCCGGACGGTTCAGCCCTTGCAACAATGGGCCGATGGCCTTCGCGCCGCCGATGCGTTCGGCCAGCTTGTAGCCGATGTTGCCGGCATCGAGACTCGGGAAGATGAGCGTGTTGGCATGCCCCTCGACCTGCGAGTGCACGACCTTGCGCTGAGCGATTTCGGAGACGATGGCCGCATCGAGCTGGACGTCGCCGTCGATGGCCAACTGCGGCCGCGCCTCCTTCACGAGACGGGTCGCTTCCACGACCTTGTCCACGGCCGCATGTTTCGCGCTGCCGCTCGTCGAAAACGACAGCATTGCAACGCGTGGCGGCTCCATGAGCAAGGCGCTCGCACTGTCGGCCGCAGCGAGTGCGATCTGCGCGAGCTGGGCGGCATCGGGATCGACGACGAGAGCGCAATCGGAGAAGATCAGGCCGCCCTTCATCGTATGGAACGGCTCGCAGAGCATCATCAGGAAGAAGCTCGACACGAGTTGGAACGACGGCTGCACGCCGATGATCTGTATCGCCATGCGCACCACGTCGGCCGTCGTATTCACGGCGCCGGCGACCGAGCCGTCGGCATGACCGAGCCGCACCATCATGTTGGCGAAGCCCAGCGGCGAGCGCATTTCCTCGGCGGCTTGTGCGCGCGTCATGCCCTTTTTGGCGCGCATGCCGTGCCAGGTTTCGGCGAAAGCGTCCGCCATGTCCGACGTTGCCGGATCGATCAGTTCCATGCCGGCCAGATCGATGCGTGCCGCGTCGGCCGCGCGTTGTGTCCTGCCGATGTCGCCGACGAGCACGATACGGGCGATCCCCTCGCGCGTTGCGCGCGCGGCGGCGCTGAGCATGCGCTCGTCTTCCGATTCGCACAACACGATGCGCATCGGTGCGCGCCGCGCGGTATCGATGATGCGATTGATGGCTTTCATGATGTCGAGAAATAAAAAAAGCGCCCCCGGCACTCACAGAGCCGGGAGCGCTGTCACACGAATTACCGCAACCGCGTCAGACGTAGTCCTTGTACTTGTCGAGCATGCGCACCGGCTTCGACAGCGCGTCTCGACGGAACGGATCGCCCAACTCGCGGGTACACATGATTTCGATGATGGTCGTCTTGCCGTGATTCATCTGCATGTCGATGGCTTTCTTGAGCGCCGGGCCGACGTCTTCCAGACGATCGACCACGATGCCCTCGGCACCCATGGCGCGCGCGATGTTGGCGAAGCTCGGGCTATCGAGTTCACCGGCCACGAAGCGGCGGTTGTAGAAGTCCACCTGGTTCTTCTTCTCGGCGCCCCATTGACGGTTGTGGAAGACCACCGCCGTGACCGGAATGTTGTGGCGCACGCAGGTGAGCGTTTCCATCAGGCTCATGCCCCAGGCGCCATCACCGGCGTACGAGACGGCCGGACGATGCGGGGCGGCGACCTTGGCGCCGATGATCGTCGGGAACGCGTAGCCGCAGTTGCCCCAGCTCATGGCGGCGAAGAAGCTGCGCGGCTTGTTGAAGCGCAGGTAGCTGTTGGCCACCGAGTTGATGTTGCCGATGTCGGTCGAGACCATGACGTCTTCCGGCATCGCCTTTTCCAGCTCGCGCAGCACCTGACGCGGATGCAGATACTCGCCACCGTTGAACGTGCGTTCCTGCTTCTGCTCCTCGATCATGTCGAGGCTGTACGGATCGCGTTCGTGGGTCCACTCGTCGAGTTCCTTCTCCCACGCGGCCTTCTCGGTGGCGATCTGGTCGGCGCGGGCCGCGCGCGTGGCGTCACACACGAGCGTGCGTTCGGCCAGACGCTGCGACAGCGCCACGGCAGCGGCCTTCGCATCGCCGCAGATGCCCACGGAGATCTTCTTCACGAGGCCGAGCATCTTGTGATCGGCATCGATCTGGATGATCTTGGCATTTTTCGGCCAGTAGTCCAGACCGTGCTGCGGCAGCGTGCCGAACGGTCCGAGACGCGAACCGAGGGCGACGACCACGTCGGCCTGCGCCAGCAACTTCATGGCGGCCTTCGAGCCCTGATAGCCGAGCGGACCGCACCACAGCGGATGGTTGGCCGGGAACGAGTCGTTGTGCAGATAGCTGTTCACGACCGGCGCGCCCAGACGTTCGGCAAGTGCTTTGCATTCTTCGACGGCGTCGGCCATGACTACGCCGCCGCCCGAGATGATGACCGGGAACTTGGCTTGCGCGAGCAGTTCGGCCGCTTCGTTCAGGCGTTCGTCACCCCCCGCACCGCGGTCGAGCCGTTGCGGACGCGGAATCTCCGTCTTGATCTGACCGTAGAAGTAATCGCGCGGAATGTTGAGTTGCGTCGGGCCCATTTCGGCCATTGCACGATCGAAGCAACGGCCCGTGAATTCAGCCATGCGGGCCGGGTGGGTCACGTGTCCCTGATACTTCGTGAACTCCTGGAACATCGGCAACTGCTTCGCTTCCTGGAAGCCGCCGAGGCCGATCCCCATCGTGCCGGCTTCCGGCGTGACGATCACGACCGGGCTGTGTGCCCAGTAAGCCGCAGCAATCGCCGTCACGCAGTTACTGATGCCGGGGCCGTTCTGACCGATCACGACACCGTGACGACCCGACACGCGCGCGTAGCCGTCAGCCATGTGACCGGCGCCTTGTTCATGCACCACCGGGATCAGACGAATGCCGGCCGGCGCGAAGATGTCCATGGCGTCCATGAAGGCCGAGCCCATGATGCCGAACATCTCGCTCACGCCGTTGGCGACCATCGTCTCGACGAAGGCTTCGGACGGCGTCATGGCCTGCGGGCCACCGTCGGCGGCAGTCAGTTGCTGGGCGGCCGTAGCCGGGTCTTTGGCATTCATGGGTGTCTCCATTGAAAAATAAACGGAACAAATAATTCCGATTTCGTTGCGTTAGTGGAAATCTAGGTGATATGTGTGTCCTGGTCAATCGGTATTTTTATTATTTGGTACGTTTTGTATTGAAAAACGAAAATGACCGTGGCGACGCCGGAGAACCACGAGGCGATGAATAGGGGGCGCAGTGGTGGTCAGAGCGCCGGGCGGTCTTTGCGGAAGGCGTTCTTCACTTCGATCTTGCCGTCGCGCAGGGTGAAGACATCGACCATGCGCGCTTCGACGCGGCTGCCGTCTGCCTTCGTGCCGCGAAACGTCGATTCGGACACGCCGCGATTGCCGGCGACGAAGTGCACGCCCTCGGTCCACGACGCATCGGGGAAGGTCTCCCACGCGGACTGAAACGCGGCGCGCACGGCGTCACGTCCTTCGAACGTGCGGCCCAACATGTCGGGGCCGGCCACGGCATGAAACACACAGGCGTCTGTCATGCACGCCATGAGCGCGTCGATGTCATGGCGATTCCAGGCGTCGTTGAAGGTCTTGAGCAACTGGATGTCGGCGGATGGGTTCTGAGTCGTCATTACAGATTCCAAAAAAGGAGAGGGAGACGGATCAACGCGCTTCGTCTTGCGCGTGATACCGCTGATAGAGGAAGCGCTGGCCGATGCGGCGGAACGGCGCGAAGCCCTGCCACTGCACGGTGCCGAACACGTTCGGGTATTGCAGTGCCGAGTCGTAGATCGGCAGATCCCACGACGGGTCGCGCTGACCGGCAATGCGTTGGGCGAGGCGGCGTCCCGCGTGAGCGGAGAACGACACGCCGTTGCCGCCGTAGCCCACGGCGTAGAAGAGGTTCTGTCGCGGATCGGGTTGCGTGACGCGCGGCATCATGTCGTGACTCACGTCGACCCAGCCCCACCACGAGTAATCGATGCGAATGCCCTTGAGCGCCGGAAACTTGCGATGCAGGCCTTCGACGAGCACCGCCATGTGCTTCGGATTCTGCGCATCGGCGCCGGTGATCGAGCTGCGGCTGCCGATCTGTACGCGGTTATCCGGCAGCAGGCGGTAGTAGTAGCGCAGCGTGCGCGTATCGGTGATGACCTCGTGGGTGCGGAAATTCGTTGCCGCGATTTCGTCGGGCGTGAGCACACGCGTGACGAGCGAGTTCGACAGAATCGGCATGATCTTGGCGCGCAGCGCCTTGGTCACGTCGTTGCGCGTGTAGCCTCCGGTGGCGAAGGCGACCGCCTTGGCGAGCACGACCCCGCGCGGCGTGCGCACGTGATGCACGCCGTTGATCGTCTCGACACTGAGCACCGGCGTGGACGGATGCACGCGAGCGCCGAGCGCACGCGCCATGCGCAGATAGCCGAAGGCAAGCTTGAGCGGATGCACACCGATGCCGTCGGGCTCGTGCAGGGCGCCGCAGCTTTCCTGATCGTCGACGTACTGCTCGCTGACCTCGGCGCGCGAGAGGATGCGGGTGTCGTAACCGAACACGTCGCGCATGACCCTGGCTTCGTTGCGCAGGAAGTCCATCTTGCGCTCGCGGTGAGCGATGTAGAGATGGCCGCCCGGTTGCGGATCGCACTCGGGCACTTCGGCGATGAGCGACTTGAAGGTGTTGAAGCCTTCGCGGATTTCGGCATCGAGCCGCAGGGCGGTTTCCTTGCCCCAGCGGGCGATCCATTGCGAGCGATAGAGTCGTCCGCTCGCGTTCTGTCCCTGACCGCCGTTGCGGCTGGTGCAGCCCCAGCAGGTGCGGTTGGCTTCGAGCACCGTGGCGCGAATGCCATGCTCGCGAGCGAGGAAGAGGGCGGTGGAAAGTCCGGTGAAACCGGCACCGACGATGACCACGTCGACGTCGGCGTCGCCGGGCAGCGGGCCGTCGTCTTCGGGCGGCTCGCCGGCGGTGGCGACCCAATAGGTTGGTGCGTAGTCCATGCCCAGACCGGGACCGGTCGAGACCAGCGGATCGTAAAGCGGATCGTATGGCGCAGCTTCGGAGCGACGATCCAGCGCGAAGGATTCAATCGTACCCACGTTAGGCTCCTGACGGAAATGAGCCAATACTGCCAAGAACATTTCCCCGGGATTAGTACCACCGCCGCTTTGTGATGGTGCCAGCGACAAGCGGCACCGCTGCTGCATTTTCACGGCATGGGACGGGCATCGCTGGCACCACACTTTTCTGTCATGTGGCTCTAAACGGCGCGAATTTTGGCTGTGGATACTGGGCCAGACAACGGGCCTTGCGTCGTCATCCGACGACGAGGTTCAGGCATGCGCCGCGATCGTCGGCGCACGCGCACCGAACAACGCCTCGCGTAGCGGAGACAGAACATGCTCAGATTGCTGATTGGCCTCGGATTGCCGTATCTCGGCGTAGTGGGACTGCTGCCGTGGGCGGCGTCCGTCGAACGGTATGTGCTCGGCGTGCCGTTCATCTACGGTTGGATCTTCCTGTGGTTCGTGCTCACGTCCGTGTGCCTGTGGCTGTGCTGGACGCTGTTCGACCGTCACACCGCCGAAGAACCCGCGTAACGCCCGCAGGCCTGGTCCCTGCGCGTTGCTCACGGCGCACGGCCTGTGCGTTTCGCCGTCATGCCCAGCGAGCGCGATACCGCGCTTGAGTACTGAATTTCCGGAGATTGCGTCGATGGCAACCCTCATTTTTACCGGCTTCATCCTGTTGTCGGTCTATCTCGCGTTGCGAGCGCGCGGTGGACGCGGCCCGCAGAGCGTGCACGATTTCTTCGTCGCTTCGCGGCAGTTCGGCGCGTGGCTCGTGTTCTTTCTCGCCGCCGGCGAGATCTACAGCATCGGCACGATGGTCGGTTTTCCCGGCGGCATTTATGCCAAGGGGCCGACGTATGGCGTGTGGTTCCTCGGCTACATCCTGCTGGCTTACCCCATCGGGTATTTCCTCGGTCCGAAAATCTGGGATGCCGGCAAACGCTACAACGCCATTACGCTGCCCGATCTTTTCAAGGGGCACTTCAACCACCGCTTCCTCGAACTGGTGGTCGCGGTGACGGCGATCGTCTTCCTGTTGCCCTGGGGCCAGTTGCAGTTCACCGGGCTGGTTGCGGCGCTCAAGGGGCTCGGGTGGAATTTCCAGCCGCTGTGGCTCATCTCGTTCTCTGCGGCGCTGGCGTTCGTCTACATCGCGATCGCCGGGGTGCGCGCGTCGGCCTACATCGCGGTGCTCAAGGACGTGCTGATGGTCGCCGCGATCGTCATCACCGGCGTGGCCGTGGCGTGGGAAGCGGGGGTCACGCCGGTATTTCAGGCGGCGAGCCAGCACGTGAGCAACGCGATGAGCACGCCGCAACTCACCTTTGCCATGACGACCATCGTGTTCCAGTCGCTCGGCATGTACGTGATGCCATTCGGTGTGCAGAACTTCTTCACCGCGAAGAGCGCGGCCACGATCCGTCGCACGCAGATCGCCATGCCGCTGTACATGCTGATGTATCCGTTCCTCGTGCTGGCGTCGTACTACGCGATCAGCCAGAACATCACGCTGGGCTCGCCGAACGAAGCGTTCTTCGCGGCTGTGACGCAGTTGCTGCCATCATGGCTGGTCGGTCTGGTAGCGGCTGGCGCGGCATTGTCCGGTCTGCTGGTGCTTGCCGGGATCTGTCTGGCACTCGGCCCCATCGTCACGCGCAACATTTTGTCGGGCATGCCCGAGCATCGTCAGAAGGCCAGCTCGAAGGTCGTCATCGTGCTGTATTTGCTGGGCTCCATCGTGTTGACGCTGCTCACGCCCAACCTCATGCTCACGCTCATCAACATGGCGTATTACGGAGTGACGCAATTCTTGCCGGGCGTGATCGCCGTGGTCTTCCGCCTGCGAGTGCGGGCCTCGGCGGTGGCCGCCGGCGTGCTCGCAGGGCAAGGGCTCGCGCTCGTGCTGTATTTCAAGAACCCCGACCTCGGTGGCGTGAACCTCGGGCTCATTTGCCTGGTCGTCAACGTCGTGGTCATGTCGGTGCTCAACCTGCTGCTCGGCGGCCATCGGGCGCACTCGATGGACACGGGCGTGGGCACGCTTTCCCCCTATAAGAAGTCGCGATGACAGACAGAGACAGAGACAACACCGTAGCCAGCCGAGACGACATTCGCGTGTACGTCGCGCGCAAGATTCTCACGATGAACCCGGCGCAGCCGGTGGCAACGCATGTGGCCGTATGCGATGGACGTATCCTCGCCGTCGGCGGCCGGGAGGACATGCGTCGATGGACCGATGCGACCCCCGACGAGACACTGCGCGACAAGGTGCTGATGCCCGGTCTGGTGGAGGGGCATTGCCACCTGATGGAAGGCGCGATGTGGGACGCCGTCTATGTCGGCTATTACGACCGGCGCGGCCCGGACGGGCATTTGTGGGAAGGGCTGAAGACGCCGGCCGCTGTGCTGGATCGCTTGCAAGACGCGCAGCAACGCATGACCGACGATCACAAGCCATTGCTTGCCTGGGGCTACGATCCGATTTTCTTCGAAGGCACGCCGCTCGTTGCGAGCGACATCGATGCCGTGTCGATCACGCGCCCGATCGCCATCCTGCATGCAAGTGTGCATCTGATGAACGTGAACACCGCGATGCTCGAACTGGCGGGCATCGACGGGGACACCGACATCGAAGGCGTTGTCATGGGAGACGACGGCGAGCCGACCGGCGAGTTGCAGGAGTTCGCCGCGATGTTCCCGGTGTATCGCGTGATTGGCGAAGGCTTGTCGATTGCCGCGTGTGAGAGCCCTCGCGCGATCTGGAACTTCGGACGCGTTGCGCAACTTGCCGGGGTGACGACGGCCACCGATCTCGTCAACGATCTGACGGCGTCGGGCAACGCGAACCTGCTCGAAGCGACACGCGACCCGAAGTATCCGATTCGCATCGTGCCCGCGTTCGCCCCGCAGCGCTGCCCGGAGGGCGGGCCGCAGCGGGTGCTCAACGCGAGAGAAGGCAACACGGACAAGCTGCATTACGGGCCGGTCAAATTCATCGTCGATGGATCGATTCAGGGCTTCACGGCGCGCCTGCGCTGGCCGGGGTATTACAACGGCAAGCCCAACGGCCTGTGGCTGATTCCGCCGTCGCAGTTGGTGGAGACGTTCATGCCGTTTCACACGGCGGGCCTGCAACTCCATATCCACACGAATGGTGACGAAGCCACCGAAGTCGTGCTCGATGCCATCGAAAAGTTGCTGGCGCTGCATCCGCGTGTCGATCATCGGCACACGTTGCAGCACTGCCAGATGGCCGACGTCGCGCAACTCACGCGCGCAAAGCGGCTGGGCATGGTGGTGAATTTCTTCGCGAACCATGTCTACTACTGGGGAGACGCTCACTATCAGCGCACGATGGGCCCCGATCGCGCCAACCGGATGGACGCCGCAGAGATCGCCCGTCAGATCGACCTGCCGTTCGCCCTGCATTCCGACGCGCCCATTACGCAGCTCAATCCGCTGTTCACCGCATGGTGTGCGGCCAGGCGCGAGACGTCGTCGGGCCGGGTGCTGGGCGAGTCGTTGCGCTTGCCGGTGGCGGACGCCTTGCGCGCCATCACGTTGGGCGCAGCGTTTTCGCTGGGCATGGATCATCTGATCGGCAGCATCGAAGTCGGCAAGTACGCCGACTTCGCCGTGCTCGATGCCGATCCGTTCGAAGTGCCTGTGGACGACCTGCGCCAGATGCCGGTGTGGGGCACGGTGCTGGGCGGCGACATCTTCCGCGCGCCCACGTGACGACCATGCAAGCGACGCACATCACCGCGCCGGAGGCGGTTGCGGCGGCCGTCAGGCCACCGATCCCGATGGTCGTCCTTGGCGGCTATCTCGGTGCGGGCAAGACGACGCTCGTCAACGCGCTGTTGCGCAATGCCGAGGGGTTGCGCGTGACGGTGCTCGTCAACGATTTCGGCTCGATCAACGTCGACGCTTCGCTCATCCGTGAGCGCGGCGATGACGTCATCGGGCTCGAGAACGGTTGCGTGTGCTGCACGATCGGCGGGCGTCTGGTGGAGACACTGATTGCGCTCGGCGAGCGCGCCGACCGGCCCGACTTGCTGGTCATCGAAGCGAGTGGCGTGTCCGATCCGATGCGCATTGCGCAAGTGGGTTTGCTCGATCGGGCGTTTCGCTTGCATGGCATCGTCGTGGCTGTCGACGTCGACGGCATCGATGCGGTGCTGGACGACCGCTATGTCGGGGACATCGTCAAACGTCAGATAGCGGCGGCCAGCGCGCTCGTGCTGACCAAGACCGATCTTGTGGATGAGGCAAAGCGGGATGCGGTCAGACGTCGATTGGCCTCGCTGGGGGCGACGCAGATCGTTGTGACGGCGAAGGACGGGGTTGTGCCGCCCGCCATTCTCTTTCCCGACGATGCCATGACCCTACCCGGGCTGCTGAGTCCGCGCCCGATGCGGGCGATATCGCGTGCGCTGCCGCGCGGCTTGCGCAGTTTCAACTTTGAAACCCGCGGTGTGTTCGACCGTTCACGCTTGAAAGCCGCGCTGACCCTGTTCCCCGAGAAACTGCTGCGCGCGAAGGGATTCGTCTCGCTGAGCGCAGGTCAGACGAGCGAGCTGCATGTCGTCGGGCGTCGCTCGATGCTCACGCGTCGACCGGATCTCTGCGCGTCGTCGTCAGTCATCGTGCTGATCGGCATCTTCTCCGACGACGACCAGCGCTTGCTGACGCAGGCGCTGGCGTCCGCCGTTCTCTGAGGCCACCGGCCGCATCCCCTGAGTCAAAGCACTCAAACCACGCCACCATTGCAGTGTGAAATCGCGCGGCGAAAAAAAGCCGGCGGCAGAGTCTCTGCCGCCGGCCGTGACCTGCGCGCTGCGATCAGATCTCGAAGCCCGGATCAGGCGCGCGCAGCTTGCGCCAGATCGACCGCACGGTGAACGCGACGAGCAGCACCGTCAGGCTGACGACACCCAATGCCAGCGGCGTGCGCTGATCCGGAATGAAAGCCATTGCGCCGACGATGGACAGCATGCCGATGATCGCAACCCACGTGAGGTACGGAAAGCCCCACATCCGCACCTTGAGCTTGCCCGGTGCCTCACGCTCCAGCCGCTTGCGCAACTTCAGTTGAGAGAACGCGATCAGCACGTACACGAAGATGGCCACCGTGCCGTATGAGTTGACGAGGAAGGCAAACACCGTGTCGGGCGCGACGTAGGACATCACCACGGCGACATAGCCGAACAGTGTGCCGACGAGAATCGCACGCACCGGCACGCCACGCGAGTTGAGCCTGGCGAGCGAGCGTGGCGCGTCGCCCCGGCGCGTGAGCGCGAAGAGCATGCGTGACGAGGCGTACAGGCCCGAGTTCAACGCCGAGAGCACGGCGGTAAGCACGACCGCGTTCATGATGTGCGCGGCGGCCGGAATGCGCATGGCTTCCAGCGCGCTCACATACGGCGTGGCCATGCCGGCCGAGTTCCAGGGCACGAGCATGACCACCAGCAGGATCGAGCCGATGTAGAAGAACAGCACGCGTCCGATGACCGAGTTGGTCGCTCGTGCCACGGCTTGCTGCGGCTCTGCGGCTTCGGCAGCGGCAATCGTCACGATCTCCGCACCGAAATAGAAACCGGTGGCCGCGACCGCGCCCGCCATCACGGGGCCGATGCCGTTGGGCATGAAGCCGCCGTGCGAGAGCAGATGGCCGGTACTCGCCACCGCGCCCGGCCACAGGCCGAATACGAAGAGCGCGCCGAGGAACAGGAACACGACGATCGCCGCGACCTTGATCGAAGCAAACCAGAATTCGAACTCGCCGTACGACGCCACCGACACCAGATTGGTCAGCGTGAGCACGACCAGCAGTACTAGGCTGATGGCCCACGCGGGAATGTCCGGCAGCCAGAACTGAATCAGGTTGGCGCCCGCCACGGCCTCCACGGCGACCACGATCACCCAGAAGTACCAATACATCCAGCCCGTCAGAAAGCCGGCCAACTCACCGCCGACCGGCTTGTCGTTCCACGCGAGCCGGGCGTACTCGTAGAACGACCCGACCGCGGGTAGCGCGCACGCCATCTCGCCGAGCATGCGCATGACGAGCACCACGAGCGCACCGGTGATGAGGAACGACAGCACCGCTGCCGGACCGGCCGCGTGCACGACCACGCCGCTGCCGACGAAGAGGCCGGCACCGATCACGCCGCCCAGCGCGATCATGCTCATGTGCCGTTGCTTGAGACTCGATTGCAGATGGGTCCCGCTGTCACGATTGGCCATGGCGACCTCCCGTGAGGTGGCTCGTCGTGGGCGCGGCATCGATGGCATCAATGTCGTTGGCGAAGACGGCGGGGGAACGATGGGAATGGAAGAACCGGGGGGGAACGACAACAACGACAACGGCGGCAAGGTGCCGCTCACGGGCAAGACGCCCGCACTGCAATGTCTCGACTGCCACACAACCTCCTGAATGCCTTGTTTGACGGCAGGTGCGGCGGGGGGAGCCGCCCTGCGTCTTTTGTGATGACCAACGGACCTGCTGACGGCCTTCTCAGACCTTGCCTTTCCAGGGCACGAGCACACGCTCGAGATAGCGCATGATCAGATCGAAACCGAAGGCGAAGAAGCCGATCACGATGATCCCCATGATCACGATGTCCGACGCGAGGAATTCCGCCGCGTTGAGCACCATGAACCCGAGCCCGCTCGATGCCGCCACCATTTCGGCGGCCACCAGCGTGGTCCAGCCCACGCCGATGCCGATCCGCATGCCGGTGAAGATCTCCGGCAGCGCCGACTTCACGATCACGTGCATGACGATCTGGCGCGGTGAGGCACCCATCGAATACGCCGCGTGAATCTGCTCCATCGATACCGAGCGAACGCCTGCGCGCGCCGCGATGGCGAGCGGGGCGAAGATGGCCAGATAAATCAGGAATACTTTCGAGAACTCGCCAATGCCGAACCAGATGATGACGAGCGGCAGATAGGCCAGCGGCGGCAACGGGCGGTAGAACTCGATGGGCGGATCGAACACGCCGCGTGCCACGCGCGACACCCCCATCAGAATGCCGACCGGGATGGCCGTCACGCACGCCAGCGCAAACGCGCCGAACACGCGGTACAGACTCGCGAGCGTGTGTTGCCACAGCGTTGAACCCGCGAAGCCTTCGGTCATGACCTGCATGAACTTCTCGACGATGGCGCGCGGTCCCGGCAGGAACAGCGGCTTGATCATGCCCGACGAGGTAATGGCGACCCACAGCAGCAACAGGGCGATCACGGTCACGATGCTGATCGCGAGGCTCGGGCCTTGCCCGGGAGCGCCGAACGATTCCCCCGCCTTGACGGGGCGCGGCGCAAACATGCGCGCGAACCAGCCGCGCTGACGCGGCGGGCGTGGCGAAGCGGCCGGGCGTGGCACGCCGCTGCCGGAAGCGGTGGCGGTCGAGGGCGCGTGGGGCGTGGTGACGGGTTTGGTCATCATGATGGCAACGTCTCCTGCGTCGATCAGGCGGCAACCGCGCCGGCGCCGGACGGGGTCGTCTGGCCTGCACGTTCGTCGCCATAAATGATGCTGAGCACGGTCTCTCGCATGGCGATGAAATCGGGGCTCGACTTGATGGCGCGCGCATCGCGATTCTCGAGATAGCGCTGGTTGAAGTCGAGTTCGTAGGTGTGCGTGATGCGCCCCGGACGCGGCGACATCACGATCAGGCGGCTGGCGAGAAACAGCGCTTCTTCCACGCTGTGCGTGATGAAGAAAATCATCTTGCCGGTCTCGCGCCACACGTCGAGCAGCAGTTCCTGAATGGTTTCCCGGGTGAGTGCGTCAAGGGCGGCCATCGGCTCGTCCATGAGCAGCATCGACGGATTGCACGTGAGGGCGCGCGCAATGCCCACGCGCTGCTGCATGCCGCCGGAGAGCTGGTAAATCATGTGGTTGTGGAAGTCCTGCAAGCCGACCAGCGCGAGATTGCGTGCGGCGCGGGCGCGTCGTTCCGTCTTGGGAATGCCTTGCAGCTTCAACCCGAATTCGGTGTTCTCCATCACATTGAGCCAGGGCAGCAACGCATGCTTCTGGAACACCACGCCACGGTCGGCGCCGGGGCCTTCGATGGGGGCGTCGCCCAGCAGCAGTTCGCCGGACGTGGGCGCGATGAAGCCGGCCATCAGACTGAGCAGTGTGGTCTTGCCGCAACCCGAGGCGCCCAGCGCCACCACGAAATCGCCGGGCGCGATGGTCAGGTCGACGTGAGCGAGCGCCTGCACCTGCTCGCCGGGACGCCGGCCGGGATACACGACGCTGACGTCGTTGACAATGAGTTGTTCCATGAAGCCCTTCTCCTGTCGATCGAGCGATCGGGGAGGGGCGCTCGCGCCGGAGGCCGTCCGGCGTGATCGCCCCGGCACGGCTTACTTCAGTTTGAGTGCGGCGTCGACGTAGCGCGACGTGACATACGGTGTGTAGTCCGCCTTGACGGCGTTGATCTTCTGCTGGCCCTTGAGGAATTCGGCGGTGTCCTTGAGCGCCTTGGCTGCGCGGCTGTCCTTGCCACCGCCGAGCCATTCGCCGGACGCCTGCTGCTGCGCCGACGGATAGGCGTAGAGCGAGAGGGCGCCGGGCACGTCTTCCGGCTTGCCGCCGATCATCTTCACGATGGCCTTGACCTGCGGCGAACCGGCGCCCCACGTGGCCTGATTCTGACGATACGCCGCGTCGGCGTCGGCAATCACCTTGACGAACTTCGCCATGAAGTCGGCGTTCGCCTCTCCCCATTTGCGGTCGACGGCGATGCCGTCAAACGTCGGCTTGCCTTGCTTCGACAACTCGCCGGACGTGATGAGCACGTGACCGCTTTGCTTGATCTGCGCGAGCGCCGGGTCCCACACGTAGGCCGCGTCGATATCGCCGCGCTCCCACGCCGCCACGATCTGGTTCGGCTGCATGTTGAGCACCGTGACCTCGGTCGGCTTGATGCCCCACTGCTGCAACGCGTACATCGTGTGGTAGTGCGTGGTCGAGACGAACGGCACGCCGATCTTCTTGCCCTTCAGGTCGGCCGGTGCCTTGATGTTCGACGCGTTGCGCACGACCATGGCTTCGGCCTGATTGATGTCGTCGAGAATCCAGAACAGTTGCAGATCCAGCCCTTGCGAGACAGCGGCCGCCATGGGGCTGGAGCCGAGCACGCCGATCTTGATGTCGCCCGAGGCGAGGGCCGTTGCCACCTTGGCGCCGGATTCGAACTGACGCCAATGAATCTTGTAGCCCGTGGCTTTTTCGAACTCGCCGCTGGCAATGGCGACCAGCCACGGATCGACGATCTGCTGATACGCGATCGTCACCTCTTTTTCCTGCGCCTGCGCCGTGGCGGGCAGCGTCAATCCGAGCGTGAAGGCGGCAGGTAGCGCGGCAGCCGCCAGCGCCGTGGCAGCGAACGCCCGTCGCAGCCGGTTCGGAAGTCCATTCATGGTTCACCTCTGATCGGAGAGTTTTCGGTAGAACACTCGGGTTGACGCAACCAAGGTTACGAATCGGCGTCAAGTGACTGCATCATTGCTGCCTGCATTTTTGTTCGTTAGAGCCAGTTGGCCGCATTTGATGATGCCAACTGGTCCAGATGACGTGCGATCGGCCCGTAAGCCGCATGGATGCTGGAGTTCGGCGGGATTTCACTCGACTGCGGATAAACCCGAATTCGGAATTAACGTCACCGTCTCATGAGTAATAATTGACGTTCTGGAAGTAACAAGAAGAGAGGGCGCGATGTCGAGCCGGATTTCTGCGGCGATGTGGAACCAGTTGTTTCTGATGTCGGCGCGCGCTGGCATGAGTTTGCAGAGCCAGATTCGCCAGATGCTGGTGTCGGCGATTCTGGACGAGCGGCTCATGCGCGGTGCTCCGGTGCCGTCGTCACGCGAGTTGGCGGAGGGGCTTGGCGTGGCGCGCAACACGGTGGTGCTGGCTTATCAGCAACTGGTGGACGAGGGGTATCTGATTGCCCGGGAGCGTCGCGGCTACTTCGTCAACGGCGACATCCTTGCGCCGCGCGTCGGATCGCAAAATGCACCTGCGCGAGCGGTGCCCGAACCGGTGGCTGGCACCATCGCGCCGCTGAGTCCGTCAACGCCGGATTGGGAAGGGCGGTACGTGGTGCGGCCATCGGGGCAGCGCAACATCGTGAAGCCCGTCGACTGGCAGCAGTACCAGTACCCGTTCATCTACGGGCAATTCGATCCGACGATGTTCCCGACGGCCGACTGGCGCGAGTGCTGTCATAAGGCACTCACCGTCATGGAGATTCGCGACTGGGCGCCGGACATGATCGCTCGTGATGACGAGACCCTCATCCAACAGATTCGCACTCGCGTGCTGCCCCGGCGTGGCGTGTGGGCAGACGCCGACGAAATCGTGCTGACCAACGGCGCGCAACAGGCGCTCTATTTGCTGGCGGACTTGCTTGTCGGCGCACGCACGACGGTGGGGATCGAAGATCCGGGCTATCCCGATGCGCGCAACATCTTCGCGATGCGAACGCCGAAGTTAGTTGGCTTGCCTGTCGACGAACATGGATTGCCCGTCGACGAACGACTGTCGCAATGCGATTACGTGTACGTCACCCCTTCGCATCAATGCCCGACGACGACCACGATGCCGCTCGCGCATCGCGAGGCGTTGCTGCGTCGCGCGGAAACCGACGACTTCGTGCTCATCGAAGACGATTACGAAAGCGAGAACAGCTATTCGGATATCCCGATTCCGGCGCTCAAGAGTCTGGATCGCAGCGACCGGGTCATCTACATCGGGAGCCTGTCCAAATCGTTTGCGCCGGGGTTGCGGCTCGGGTACATCGTTGCGCCGGCGGCGCTGGTGGCCGAGTTGCGCGCGCTGCGTCGCCTGATGATCCGCCATCCCTCGGCGTTCATTCAGCGTTCGTTCTCGATGTTCCTCGCGCTGGGTCATCACGACGCGTTGCTGCGACGTCTGGCGGACACCTACGCCAAGCGTGCTGAAGTGTTGAGCGCTGCGCTGGCCACCTATATGCCGGAAGCGTCGTTCGTGCAGGTAAAGGGTGGGGCGTCTTGCTGGGTGCGCGGGCCGCAGACGCTGAACGTCAACGTGCTGGCCGCACGGGCGAAGGCGCGCGGCATTCTGATCGAGCCGGGCGATGTGTTCTTCATGGGCGACGCGCCGCCGAGCAACATGTTCCGGCTGGGCTTTTCGTCGATACGGCTCGAGCATATCGAGGCAGGCATCGCCGCACTGGCTGAGGTGCTGCGCGAGACGATGGCGGCGCAGTAGGCGCGCGGCCCGGCGAGTGCCGGGCATCAAGGCGAAGGAATCCAGGCGGTTACGTCAACGCCACGGCATCAAGGCGTTCCGTTGCGTCCGTAGCGCCGAAAGCCTTCGTTCGACGACAGCCGTTCGTAGTAGGACGCAACGCCGTCGAGCGGCGGATGCTCGATGGGGGTGCTGAACCAGCGGTGCACCGAGAGGCCGATGGGGATGTCCGCGAGCGTGAAGGTGTCGCCGCACACGAACGCTTGTGTCGACTGCAATTGCTGGTCTAGCACGCGCATGAGGTCGGTCCACCGCTCGACGCTGGCGCTCAGCATGCGCGGGTCGTCATAGCCGGGGGCGTGACGAACGAGCGACTTGAAGGGATAGCTCCACGCAGGATTCAGATCCGAGGCTTGCCAGTCGATCCACTGATCCATACGGGCGCGCTCGCGTGTCGCCAGCGGGTAAAGATCCGCGCGTTCACGTGTGGCCACGAGGTAGCGCAGGATGCTGTGGGATTCCCACAGGGTAAAGCCATCGTCGTCGATCACCGGCACCATCCGGTTCGGATTGAGCGCGACGAATGCCGGGGCGTCGAGCTTTCGGGAGGGGTCCCCATCTCCCCACGGCGTATTGACGAAAGGGATGTCGAGTTCGTGACACAGCCACAACACCTTGCGAACGTTGATGGACATTGGTCTGCCGAGAATGTTGAGCATGAGGCGCCTGGATCGGTGGGTAGGGGGCGAAACCATTCTAGTGGCGGCTGCGAGGCGATAACAGATACAGATTCGCCATTTCTGGCCCGAACAGCGTCGGGCGAGGCGCGTTGGCGCAGCGGCCAGCGAGCCGCGGGAAAGTCTGCCGCCGGCGATTCGGCATAACGCCGCGACAGGCAAGGATGGGAGGCGGGTCGCGCTGATACCGTCCGTCTCAACGCGGTGCGTCACGCCGCGAGTGAGCGCGTGCCAAATTCCCAAAGCGCGGCAGTGACGCTTCGGCTAGGATGCGGCGCTTTCCTACGTGCATCCGATTTACGGGAGACTGTATGCAAACGATTCGATGGGGCGCGGCGCTGGCCGTGCTGATGACCAGTGTTGCTGTGCAGGCGGCGTCGCCCTGCGACAATCCGATGGATCAGACGACGATGAACCAGTGCGCCTCGAAGGCGCTCGCGGCGTCGGACAAGAGGCTCAACGACGTCTATCAATCCCTTAACAAGAAGGTCAGCCCCGAAGGCAAGGCGGCGTTGCAGAGATCGCAGCGCGCCTGGATCGGGTGGCGTGACGCCCAGTGTGCTTTCGAGACGATGGGCACGGTGGGGGGCAGCGTACATGCGGCAATGTATGCCGCCTGTGTCGACGAACTGACGCAGGCTCAGACGAAGCGGCTTAGCAGGATGAATTCGTGTCAGGAAGGCGACCTGTCCTGCGCGACCCCCTAATCAGCCGGCGCTAATCGTCACGAATCGTCACCAGGCGGCGATAGCCATCGTGGCGCTGTGTGAAGATCTGCGCGGCGCCCATTGCCTGATAGCGTTACTCAGCGCCGACCTCCTTGGCTCCTCAGACTGGCTTGATAAGACTGGTTTGGACTGATTAGGAATGATTGGAGGCAGTTAAGGTTTGTCAGGGGCGGACATGCCATAGATGTCTGCCCGTTCGAGCACAGCTTTGGGGCGCCGCGACGCACGACGTTGAGCATGGCGTTGCCGAATCCCCCGATCGGTTCGCGCGGCGCTCCGACGACGCTGCCCTCTTAGGCGCGCAGAGCTTGCGTCCAGCGGAGATTGGCGACAACCCCGGTCTTTGGCGAACCCGGCTCGACGAGCCGTTCCAAACATCGGTATGAATCGGGAGATTCCGTCGCCTGATTCTCTGCCCATTCATTCACGTTCAAATTCGATTCGTATGACGAATCGTCAAAAAGCAAAACGATTGTCTTGCGCTTATAATCCGCAAAATCGAGCGCGTGTTATTCGGACCGAACGGGGATGTTCATCTCGGCCGTATTAACGCCTTGCATTGACAATCGAGCGGGAGAGGGTTCGATGGCACGCCGAAGGTGGATGTCGTCATGTTCCCGTTTTGCGTCGCAAGGTAGTCGCTTCTCGACGTTTGTCCATAAAGCCGCTTTCAGGCGAGGAGACCACTGATGAAGTGTCCCCCTGTATTGCCGATGGAAAAGGAACGACTGGCAGCGTTGGCCGAGTACGGGCTCGGTAGCGACCGGCCGCTGCCTAGTCTCGATACCGTCGTACGAATCGCGGCGCACATGTTCGACGTGCCGGTTGCCGCGGTCAACATGGTCGGTAGCGATCACGTATTCTTCGCCGCCACCACCGGCTTTTCCAGCGACGATGTCGACATGAGTCGCGACGCCTCGTTCTGCGCTCACGCGATCCTTCAGGACAGCGTGATGGTCGTGCCCGACGCGACACGCGATGAACGCTTTCATGACAACCCGCTCGTCACGGGCGGCACGCAAGTGCGCTTCTATGCGGGGGTGCCTCTCCTATCGGTGCGCGGCCACGTGCTCGGTGCGCTGTGCGTGATCGACAACAAGCCAAACCACCACTTCTCCGCCGTCGATCGCGAACGCCTGCGCGAACTGGCGCGCATGGCATCGGATCGCCTCGAGTTGCGCCGCGTCGAGCTGTTCATCGAGCGCGACCGGCGAACGTTTGCCGAACCCGAGCGGCACTCGCCGACCGCGATGATTCGCTTCGATGAGCGTGGCACGATCCTCGACTGGAATCTTGCGGCCGCCATGCTCTATGGGTACGACGTCAGTGAGGGGCCGGGTCAGTCGATGGACATGTTTGTCCCTGAGCGCGGGCGGTTCTCGCTGCGCGAGCAGATCGCACAAGCCGTGTCGGCCGGCTCGGTCGACGGCATGACCATGCCGTCTGTCGTGTACGGACGGCGCAAGGACGGCACGGAATTTCCGTTGAGCCTCTCGCTGTTTTGCTGGCGCGAGAACGGCGCATTGACGTTCAACGCGCATGCGCATGATCTGAGCGCGCTGCACAGCGAGAAGGACACGCTCAACCGCCTTGCCAACACCGAAGCTCTCACCGGTGTGGCGAATCGCACAAGCTTTTACCGGAACGCCGAAGTCACGTCGATCGGTTCGACCGGTGCGGCCGTCGTCATCCTCGATCTCGACGGCTTCAAGGACGTCAACGACACGCTGGGACACGCCGTCGGCGATGGCATGCTGTGCGAAGTCGCCCGACGCCTTGCCGGGCTCGTGCGCCCCGAAGATACGGTGGCCCGCATCGGGGCCGACGAGTTTGCGTTACTGCTGCCGGGCGTGACCAATACCGAGGACGCGCGCCGCTTTGCTGACGCCGCAGCGACGGCCATCGCGGAGCCGATGGTGATCAATGGCTTCGACGTGCGCGTGACGGCTTGCTCGGGCATCGCGGTCACGCAGCAACATGCAAAGGAGGCAATGACCCTCATTAGCGACGCGGATCTCGCGCTATCGAGGGCCAAGCATCACGGCCCGGGGCAGGCATTCGTATTTGTCGATGCGCTGCGCAGGGAGGCGGTGACGCGTCGCGTGTACAACATCGAGTTGCATCGCGCGATGAGCGACGGCGAGTTCGTGCTGTTCTACCAGCCACAAGTGGATTTTCGCGATGGCGCGCTGACGGGCGCAGAGGCGTTGATTCGCTGGCGGCATCCGCAACGCGGCTTGTTGTCGCCCGCCGCGTTTCTGCCGGCACTGGAGCGCGGGCCATTGGCGGCGGCCGTGGGTGCCTGGGTGCTCGACGAGGCTTGCAGTCAGGCGGCATTCTGGCGGCGCAATGGCGCACCGGCGTTTCGCATTGGCGTGAACCTGTTCGGGTTGCAGTTCCGCATCGGGAGCATTGTCGACGAGGTGATCGCGGTGCTCGATCGACACGGCTTGCCACCGGAAGCGCTTGAGCTGGAAGTGACCGAAAGCATCGTGCTCGACGACGACGTCGTGCTCGATGCGCTGCAACGGTTGCGCGACTACGGCGTTGGCATCGCGTTCGACGATTTCGGCACGGGCTACGCATCGATCAGCTTGCTCCGGCGTTATCCGCTCAGCCGCATCAAGATCGATCGTTCGTTCGTGCAGGGGATGATGGACTCGACACGCGATGCGTCGGTCGTGCGCGCACTGGTGGACATGACGCGCAGTTTCGAGTTGCGAACGATTGCCGAGGGTGTCGAGACGGCGCAGCAGCGCGATGACCTGCGTCAACTCGGCTGCGACGAAGGGCAGGGCTATCTCTTCGGTAAGCCGATGCCCGCCCGCGAGTTCGGTGAGACGTTCGACATCGGGCGGCGCAGCCAATGGGCCGGCTGGCAACTGAATCGCGCGTAGGTCAACGTTGTCTCAGCGCTCGTCAGCGGCATGCTGCCGTGTGCCGTGCGCCCTGAGCAGGCGGCTCCACAACGCAAGCAACCCGGTTTCTCCCGGGGTGCCCTAGCGGATCTTCCCAGAGGTCATTGACGGCGAATCACCGACGCTGGCATGTCGGGAATCGCCGCCGCATCGAATGGGACTCGCTCAGGCGTAATGTGCGACGCCGTTGCCGAGTGACCAATTCTCTTTCTCGACCTCGATCAGATTCACGAACACGTCCTCCTGTCGAATGCCGGGGCTATCGCTGAGTAACGCCGCAATCCGCCGAAACAGCGCCTTTTTCTGATCCACCGTCCGCGTGTTGTTCGCGGTGATCTGGATGAACACAAGGTCGTCGCTCCGCGCCACGCCAAGGTAAGACATGCCGTAGCGGAAGTTTGCCGCATCATGCTCAGTGATGGCCATGAACTGGTCGTCCTCCGGCACATTGAATGTTTCGCGCATCGCACGATAAACGCCATCGCAGATTGCCTGCCTGTAGGTTTCCGTCTTTCCAGTACGCAACGAGATGTGAGTCAGCGGCATCTTGAACTCCGTTTTCAGTGGTGTCGTTCCATAGTATCTATTCTGATAATCTATGCATCTTTATTTCAATAATAACGATTTGAAATGACTGGGCATTCTCTGGACTTAGATGCCGTGAAAGCCTTCGTTCGCATTGCCGAACTCGGCAGCTTCACGCGTGCGGCTGAAGCCTTGCAGACCACTCAGGCCGCCGTCAGCCTGAAACTCAAGCGACTCGAGGACAGGCTCGGCTTCCGGCTCGTTGAGCGAACGCCTCGGTATGTGGAACTCTCGGCGCGGGGTACGGCTTTCCTCGAGCACGCGCGAGAGCTTCTGGCGGTTCACGACCGCGCGCTCTGCGTGGTTGCCGAGTCCCGGCAGCGGCTTGCCATCGGCATAAGCGACCATGTCGCCGGGCCGGAACTTCCCGCGTTGATCGCGCGTATGAACGCGCAGGATGCGCAACTGGTGATGGACATCCGGATCGGATCGTCGAGCGATCTTCTTCAGAGCTTCGACAGGAGAGAGCTGGATACGGTGATCGTTCGTCTGCACACCGGACGAAGCGACGGCGAGGTGATTACCGAGGAGAAGTTTGGCTGGTTCGCCATGCCGGGCTGGCAGCCTCGTGCGGGAGAGCCCCTGCCTCTCGCCACGATGGCGGAACCCTGTGGTGTGCGAGCGATGGCCGAGCAGCTTCTCGATTCCGCAAGCATCCCCTGGACTGAAGTATTTGTGGGCGGCGGTGTAATGACCGTTGCTGCGGCGGTCATGGCAGGTCTCGGCGTTGCCGCGCTGTCTCCGCGCATGGTGCCGTTCGGTGCCGTTGAGGTCGGCGACAAACTCGGGCTTCCCGATTTGCCGCGCCTGCCGATACTGCTCCACACGAGGGTCAGGGACGGTCGAGCGCGCGATGCACTCGCGGCGCTCGCCGCAGCGTTCAGGAGCGCGGTGCGCGGCTAGCCGTGTGTCAACGCTTCGCGTCCTCCGGCTTGTCGCTCTGGGCCGGGGCAAAGCGGCTTTGTACGGCGGCAAGTGCGTCGTCGGTCGTGGCGACAAGCCACAGGCGTGCCTGTTCAACGATGTGGCGGTTGTGATCTTTGAGCGGCCCCATCGCAGCGGCCGCCTTCCAGACGATCGGGCCCATGCGACTCTTTCTGCCCGAGGGCGCGCCCACGAGCAGGCAGTGCGGGCCAAGCGGCAGCGATACGAGGGGCAGAGCCGGGCTGGGGAGCGCGCGCCAGTCGACGAACGGCGCGTCGCCGATGAGCAGCGGCGTGGGCAAGCCGTAAAGCACACTGAAATCGTACAAAGCCAGTTGCGCTCGCATGCCCACGTAGACACGCCGGATGTCCTCAATCACGGCAGCACGGATTTCGTCCTCGAACATGGGCTCTTGCGCATAGCGGGCAAGGGCCTCGCGGGCGGCCGGCTGATAGGCGCTGAACAGTCCCAGATCCACACAGTCAGCGACTGCGCGCTGAACTTCGGCAACCGAGCCGGCTTCTTCCGGCTTGCCTAACTGTGCAGCCTTCAGAAAGCGTGCCAGCCCCGCCTCCTGAATCGATGGGCCCTCCACGGACGCGTCATCGGCAGCGTTCTCCTCTAGCGGAACGTAAAAATAGGCTTCGGCCGCAAAGTGCGACTTCTTGCCTTCGTCGAACTTGATTTCGCCGTCGGCGCAGTCCAGATAGCGGGTGCCGATTCGGCCATGCTCCCAAACCCAATTCTTCAGGAAAGGACGTAGCGGATGCAGCCTGTCGTGAGTCGCCATTCAAATCTCCAAGGTCTGCCGTGTCGTTTCAACGGGGCATGGTGTCGGGGGATGGACGCGGCGGGGATTCCGCCGGCGTCTCAGATAACCGGCTTGCGCCAGACGCTCGCGAGCCAGGGTCGCTGCGCCAGCGGCAAGCCGTCGGGGCGGTAATAGTGTTCGAGTTCGACGAAGCCGGCATGCGTTATGTATCGGCGCCACGCTTCGATGTCATGGAAGGTGCCGTAGCGGCCGTCATGCCAGCCCTCCTGATTCGCGCCGCGCGGGTTGGAACTGAACAGCACGCCGCCGGGCTTGAGCGTTGCATGCAATTGCCCGAGCACGCGCGGCAGATTCTGACTCGGGAGATGAAACAGCACCGCATTGGCGAAAATGCCGTCAAAGCGCGCGTCCGGCAGATCGAGGTGCAGAAAATCCTGCTGCAATACTTCGCAACCGGTGTCCTCGCGAGCCATCGCGACGAAACGCTCGGCACCATCGAGACCGACCGCGCAATGGCCCATTGCGGTGAACGTCTTGAGGTCTCGGCCCGGCCCACAACCGAAATCGAGAATCGTGAACGGCGGCGCGACTTCGATATGACGCAACAACGCCGCGATGTTTTGCGTAACGTCGTGATCGCGCGTGCCTTCGCGGAAGTCGTCGGCATTCGCGTTGTAGTGCTGCAAGGTACCGGTACTGATTTGTTTGAGATCGTGAGACGTGAGTTTCATGGGAATGCCAATACCTTGCGTGAGCACTACGGGCGGGTCATCAGATACGCGGCCACTGCCTGATAGGCCGGCAACGAGGTCGGGTCGTTCGCCGCGTTGCTTGCGGTGGGGTGCGATGCGAAACGCGCAATCACCATTTGCGCGGCGGGATCGACGTAGATCGCTTGGCCGTGCACGCCACGCGCCATGAACGCCCCGTGATCGTTGTGCGAGATCCACCACATGCCGGTGTAGCTCCACCCCTTGAGCAGGCCATAGCCCGCTTTTGCGAAGGCGGCCTTGTCACCCCCGGCACGAATGTGGTCGATCGCCTGCCTGGGCACCAGCCGCTTGCCGTTGATGGTCCCACCTTCGAGCATCAGTTCGCCGATCCGCGCCATGTCGCGCAGCCCGGCATTGAAACCTCCGCCGGCATAGGGCGTGCCAAGCGAGTCGACGGTGTAGTAGCCGTCTTGCTCGGCACCCATACGCCGCCAGATTCGCTGGTCGAGCAATTCGGCCACCGACTTACCGGTCTTGCGCGAGATGATCCACCCCAGCGTGTCGGTGTTGATCGTCTTGTAGGCAAACGCGGTGCCGTGCTCGCCCTGTTTGCGCACGGTTTCCAGATACTCCCAATAGGTTCGCGGCCCGGTGTAATCCGGCGGGCGGGGAAGCGGGCTTCCCGCCGCCGCATAGCGCCAGACTTCTGAATCGGGATCGCTGTAGTCTTCGCTGTACTGAAGGCCGGTTGTCATATCCATGACCTGACGAACGGTGGCGTCGCCGAAGCCACTTTTGCCCAACTCGGGAATGAGGGTGTCGACCCGTGCCGTGTCGTCAATGACGCCTTCCGCGACGAGGATTTCACCGAGCAGGCCCGTCAGCGATTTGGTCACCGACATCGCGCCGTGTTGCCCGTTAGCGTCGAGACAGCCCGCGTAGCGCTCATAGACCACTTTGCCCTTGTGCAACACGATGATCCCGTCGGTGTAGTTGGCGTCGAACGCGTCTCGCCAGGTCATCGGCTTGTCGCCACCGAGCGGCGTGAAGGTGACGGCGTCGATGCCCGCATCGAGTTTTCGTGCGAAGGGCACGGCCGCGCCCGGACCGCGCGGTACGCCGACCGTTGGCATGAGTTCGCGGAAATGACACACCGTCCACCGCGACTTCGGGAACGCGAAGTAATCGCCATCGGTGAAGCGAACGGCTTTGTCGTCGGGCGGCGGGAAACCTGTCATCCAACCCAGCGCGCGCGGGTCGGACTGCGCTGCCGTCATGGGGGCGGCGGTTGGTGCCTGCGAGACGGGCGCACCGATGGCCGTGCCCAGTATCGACAGCCCGATCATTGCGGCAACGCTCGATCTGAGCGATTTCCACGACACGATGCGTAGGGGCGAATGCCGTTCGATGGTGTTCGGCGCGCGGGATGAGGTGCCTGATCTGATCCGCAACTTGGACCTTACTGAATAGGTGGAGGGAGGCCGGACTCAGCCGCCAGTATGCCACCGAAGGCATTGACGAACGCACTGAACCCCGGCGCGCTTGCACCGGGCAAGCCCGAACGCCTAGCAGGGAAATCCATCGGTAAACGCACTGCGCAGGTAGTCGACGAACAGCTTGACAGCCCTAGGCACATGCGGCGCATAGGGGCGCACCACATAGATCCGCTCGGCAAACGCGCCGACCGGACGCCATTCGGGCAATAACACCACCAGCTTGCCAGCGCGAACGGCCGCCTGCGCCGTGAAATCGGGCACGAGCGCGATGCCCAGATCGTCCAGCGCGGCATCGCGCAGCGCCTCGCTGTTATTCGCGGCCACCGGTCCGTTGACGTTGACCGTCACCGGGCCCGCCGCCGATTTTCTCGCTGTGCCGTGCTCGAACGACCAGGTGTTGGCGGTCTGCGTGCGCGGGTAGGCGAGGCAATCGTGTGTCGCAAGGTCCAACGGCGAGGCAGGCGTGCCGCGCCGCTTCAGATAGGCGCGCGTGGCGACGATGAGCGAGCGCGAGTCGCACAGCTTCCAGGCCACATGCGTCTCGGGCGCGTTCGTGCTGTGCCGGATGGCGAGATCGAAGCCCTCCGAGGCAATCGAACTCAGTCGGTCGGACAAGTCGAGTTGCACGCGAACCTCGGGGTGCTCGCGCAGGAAGCGCGACAGCCTCGGGATTACCTGCTGCCGCCCGAGGGCCACCGGCGCCGTCACGCGAATCAACCCTCTCGCCTCGCCGGCCCGATCGCGCAGATTCGAAAAACTGGTCGCGATATGGTCGTACTGGCTGCGCGTGTCATCGACGAGCTGTTGCCCCGCCTCGGTGAAGCGCACGCTACGTGTTGTGCGCTGCACCAGAGACACGCCGGCCGCGCGTTCCAGTTCTGCAATGCGCTGACTCATCGCGGCCTTGCTCACGCCCAGCCGGGCTGCCGCCGCCGTAAAGCTACCCTGCTCGGCGAGCACCGTCAGCCAGTGAAGGTGCGTCCACAGGCCTTCAATTTTTTCTGAATCCATGAGTCGATTGTTCGCCAGCGTAAACAATAAATTCAATAATAGCGCCTATGCTTCGTCCCTGGTGGTTCATACACTGCTGGCATGTTCATCCATTCCTGAGGAGTCGAAATGCAAGCGTTCAACGATACTGCCGACGTGCTGCACTACATCAATGGCCAGCGCGTGAAGGGGAACAGCGAGCGGACTCAGCCGGTCTTCAATCCGGCGACCGGCGCCAGTGCGCGTCAATTGGTGCTGGGGGGTGTCGCCGACGTCGATGCCGCCGTGGCAAGCGCCAAGGCGGCGTTCCCCGCATGGAGCGATACGCCGGCCATTCGCCGTGCGCGCGTCATGCTGAAGTTCCTCGAATTGATGAACAAGCACCGCGACGAACTCGCCGCGATCATTACCGCCGAACACGGCAAGGTGTTCTCGGATGCGCAGGGCGAGGTGTCGCGTGGCATCGACGTGATCGAATTCGCTTGCGGCATTCCACAGTTGCTCAAGGGCGACTACACCGAGCAGGTGTCGACGGGCATCGATAACTGGACGACGCGTCAGGCGCTGGGTGTCGTTGCGGGCATCACGCCGTTCAACTTCCCGTGCATGGTGCCGTGCTGGATGTTCCCGGTGGCGATTGCAGCCGGTAACGCGTTCGTTCTGAAGCCGAGCGAGCGCGATCCGTCGGCATCGTTGTTCATGGCCGACCTGCTCAAACAGGCAGGCTTGCCGGACGGCATTTTCAACGTGGTGCAGGGCGACAAGGTCGTGGTCGACGCGCTGCTCACGCATGCCGACGTCAAGGCGATCAGCTTCGTCGGCTCGACCCCGATTGCGAACTACATTTACGAGACCGGCGCCAAGCACGGCAAGCGCGTGCAGGCGCTGGGCGGTGCGAAGAATCACATGGTCGTGATGCCGGACGCCGATCTCGATCAGGCCATCGACGCGCTGGTCGGCGCGGGCTACGGCTCGGCAGGGGAGCGCTGCATGGCGATCTCGGTGGCGGTGCTGGTCGGCGATGTTGCCGACAAGATCATGGATCGACTGGCCGAGCGCGCCCGTACGCTGGTCATCAAGAACGGCATGGAGCCGGACGCCGAGATGGGCCCGATCGTCACCCGGCAAGCGCTCGAGCGTATCGAGAGCTACATCGCGCTGGGTGTGGAAGAGGGCGCCAAACTGGTGGTGGACGGTCGCGGCCTGAAGGTGCCGGGCCATGAGGCGGGCTTCTTCACGGGCGGCACGCTGTTCGATCACGTCACGCCGCAAATGCGCATCTACAAGGAAGAGATCTTCGGGCCGGTGCTCGCGTGCGTTCGCGTGAAGGACTTTACCGAAGCCGTCGATCTGATCAATGCCCACGAGTTCGGCAATGGCGTGGCCTGCTACACGCGCGACGGCCATATCGCACGCGAATTCGGTCGCCGTATCGAAGTGGGCATGGTAGGCATCAACGTGCCGATTCCGGTGCCGATGGCATGGCACGGCTTCGGCGGCTGGAAGCGCAGCTTGTTCGGCGATATGCACGCCTACGGCGAAGAGGGCGTGCGCTTCTACACCAAGCAAAAATCCATCATGCAGCGTTGGCCGGAGAGCACCGAAAAGGGCGCCGAGTTTGCGATGCCGACGGCGAAGTAACGCGTCAGTCTTACGGCGAGAGGAAGGCGTGAGCGGTGCAACGGGGTGTCCGGTTGCACCGCTCGTCATTTCCGGCACACTGACAGGCGCCTTGGTTCAGAGAAGCACGCACTGCCCGGTAAAGCGGGTGCCGCTCCACGTGATGTTGAGCGGACGCGCCGGCTCTTTGCAGATGAGCGTTTGCAAGGTGCCGAACCGATCGGTTTGCATCGATATCTGTTGGCCCGGCTCCAGCCCGTAAAAGCCCGAGTACTGCTTTTCACATCGGGCAGTGAAATCGCCGGCGTTGTCCCCCGTGACACACCACGCGACGTTCACGGTGTAGCTGCACGTGTTCTTGATGCCGGTCTCCATGTCCCAAAAGCCACCCCAGCCTTTGGCGCCGCGCGCAATTCGTACCTGTTCGACGCAGCCATTGATCGGGGCGACTGTCTTGCGTGGGGCGGTCGCGGCATTGCCGTTGGACGATCCGCCGTAATTTCCTGACGGCGACACCGGCTGCGCAACGGGCATGGCCGCCGATGGTGACGGCGTTCCCGACGCCGCTTGCAGTGCCGTGGCGACGACCTGATATTGCGCGGCGTTGCGTCCGCCGCCGCCTGCGACGCCTTGTGCCGCGGCTCCCAACAGGCCGGCGACGAAAGACAGCACGCCGGGGCCGTCGTTGGAGGATGTGGCGCTTGTCCGCGCCCCGTTGGCATACGTGGCGATGAGGGTGCCATCGGCCCGGGTGTCGGTCCCGTCGTAGAGCTTTCCTTCGACAAAGGACCCCTCACGCACGGCACCATCGGATGCAAAGGTAATGACGCCCGGGCCACTGAACTTGCCATTGAGCCACTGACCGCGGTAGGTGTTGCCGTTAGGTTCGACCTGATAGCCCTGACCGGTGATGGCGCCGTCGACGAAGTCGCCTTCATACCGCTTGCCGTCGGCCCAGACATAGACGCCTTTGCCGCTGAGCTTGCCTGCGACGAAATCGCCTTCGTAGGTCGCGCCGTTGACCCAGAAAAACTTTCCCTTGCCGGTGCGTGCGTCGTCCACGAAGGCGCCTTCGTAGCGATTGCCGCTCGCCCACGTGTAGGTGCCGACGCCAGTGCGTTTGCCTTGCTTGAGCTCACCTTCCAGACGCTGGTCGAAAACCCCGTTCTTGAACCATTCCTCCGTGCCCGGCCCGTCGGCGTAGCCCTTCTTGCAAGGGCCGGTCCACGTTGCGCTCCAGGTGATACCGGTGTCGGACGGATCGTTCGACCACACCTTGCAGTCCTGGTTGGTGACGCTCACCCAACCTTCGGCGTGTGCCGAGGGGCCGCCCAGCAGGCCGTACGCGCCCGCAATACCCAGCGCGAGCATGGCGCCGCGTTTGACGTTTCGCTCGTGAGCCATGACTTTCTCCCTGATCCTCTGTTTATGACTGCTGCTTTGGGAGGATAGCGAAGGGTCTGGCGGTCCGGCATCCCTCATTTAGGGGATGAGATGTTGCGGCCCGTTCGTGCCGGGCGAACGGCGAACCAATGGCGAATGTTGAGGCAGATGAGTTGCGCGAGGTCTTGCGGGAGAACGCCGCGTCGTTGGCCAAGTGAATCGGCCTCGGCAATTGGACGATTGTCCGGGGGTTAGCGAGCTTCGCGGCTCAACGCGAGGCATAGCCAATCGCAAAGCAGGGTAGGATCGACGGGCTTTTCGAGAACGCAAAGCGCTCCCTCCGACATGGCGGTTTGCGCAATGTCTTCGGAAAAAAAACCGGTGACGAAGATGATCGTAAAAGTGTAGTGACCTTCTCGCAATTTTTGCAGCAGTTGCAGGCCGTTGGTGCCCGGCATCTGGATGTCGGAAACGATGCAGTCGAGACACGGGGCGCCGTCCAGGGCAAGCGCTGCGAGGAATTGGTCAGCTGAAGCGTACGCGCGCGCCTGCCACCCCATAGAGCGCACGAGGCTCTGGGTGGAGTTTCGGATCGACTCGTCGTCATCGACGATTGAGACAACTTTAAGATTGGGCAAGAGGGACCTCTTGGGGCCACGTAAGCGCGTTGCGCGGTGTTTATGCCAAAAGGTTAGTACGTTCCGGCGGCGAGCGAAATCATACGACCGTATGCTCTTCACGGTGCCGATGCGAGGTCCGTTCCGACGGCGCAATTCAGGCGTCCGCCGGTGTGATGCCCAACAATTGCGTCTTGCGCACCAGGTCGGCAACCGAGCGCGCCTCCATTTTCTTCATGGCGGCGCCACGGTGAATCTTTGCTGTAATTTCGCTCACGTTCATCCGTGCAGCGATCTGCTTATTGAGCAGGCCGGCAATGACGTAGGTGATGACTTCGCGCTCGCGCGGGGTCAGTTGCTGATAATTCTCGCGGACCTTGCGCTCGGATTCCGCTTTCTTCAAACGCTCGGCATCTTTGGCGAGCGCAGTGGTGACGGCGTCAAGAACGTCCTGATCCCGGAATGGCTTCGTGAAGAAGTCGAGCGCCCCGGCCTTCATCGCGCTCACCGTCATCGGTATATCGCCATGCCCCGTCATGAAGATGATCGGGATGAGGATGTCCAACTCAGCCGCTTGCCGCTGAAAAACCAAGCCACTTTCTCCGCGCAAACGCACGTCCAATAGCAGGCAACTGGGGACCTCCGGCCGCTTTGCCGCCAGGAAACCCTCGGTTGCCTCGAAAGCATAGGCTTCCATGCCGAGTGAGCGGAACAAGCTGCAAAGTGCCAATCGGGTCGACTCATCGTCGTCGACGATGTACACGATCGATTTGGCGGTCTTGGCGGTTTGA
>Ga0181519_10000513_pt1 | contig 35654 bp, 23 predicted proteins | sample PEATcosm2014_Bin_26_FD_121102 | JGI IMG/M metagenome (GOLD analysis project Ga0181519, IMG submission 121102) | Peatland microbial communities from MTU Mesocosm Facility, Houghton, MI, USA - PEATcosm2014_Bin02_10_metaG | ecosystem: Environmental > Terrestrial > Soil > Wetlands > Peat | place...
GATTTCCAGGACGCAGGTTACGAGTTTTCCGCGGCAGGCAGTTCCCTGGCCAGTGCACTGGGCTGGGCCGAGAGCCGCGGCGCGCCGGTTGCGTGCGAAAGGGTACTTGCCTGCACGGCCCTGGCAGACCGATTGTTGTCGAACGAACCGCCCAGCCGCGACGACGTTGTGATGGGGTTCAAATCCCTTGGAGCAGCGGTGGACGCATTGCACCGCAAGATCGCAGCGGCCGCCCCGCATGAAAACCTGGCGGTCCGATGAAGCGGGGCAGCACACAGCGGCCCTAAGGGATTGCCTTACGGTGAACCGCGGATGCGTCGTTGAACCACAATGTTTAACCTGGAGCCTCTCCGGGCGCAAGCCCCCGCGCCCGGAGGAGCCCCTCATCCCCCGGCTACTGTCAGGCGAGCCTCGCCGGCCAACGCCTGACACGCCGGGGGGTCTTTTACAGCCTGCAACCGCCTGCCCATGATCCATGGCGGCCGTCGAATGGGACGGCGCGTGCATAATCGCTCCCGAGTTGGCGCGTCGTCCGGTTACCGGCGACCATTGCCCGGGGAGAACGAATGGAAGTCACGTGCAGCCGCAATGTTTTGGGGGCGGCAATTGCAGCGGGGGTTTGGCTTGCCGCGACCCTGACGGCACCGGCCGTGGCGCAGGACGCCGGCACGCTCAAGAAAATCAAGGACACGCAGGCCATAACACTGGGGCACCGCGAGTCCTCCATCCCGTTCTCTTATTACGACGACCAGCAGCGCGTTGTCGGCTATTCCCAGGACATGATGCGGATCGCGGTCGACGCGATCAAGGCGCAGTTGAATTTGGCCAAGCTCGACATCAAGCTCCTGCCGGTCACGTCGGCCAACCGCATCACGCTCGTGCAGAACGGCACCGTCGACATCGAGTGCGGTTCGACGACGAACAACCTGGAGCGCCAGAAGCAGGTGGATTTCTCCACGTCGATCTTCGTGGTGGGCACGCGCCTGCTCACCCGCAAGGATTCGGGCATCCGTGATTTTCCCGACCTGGCCGGCAAGAACGTCGTCACCACCGCCGGAACCACCTCGGAGCGGTTGCTGCGCAAGATGAACGAGGACAAACACATGGGCCTGCGCATCATCTCGGCCAAGGACCACGGCGAGTCCTTCCTGACGCTCGAAACCGGCCGCGCCGTGGCTTTCATGATGGACGACGCCCTGCTCTACGGCGAAATGGCCAAGGCCCGCAACCCGGCCGACTGGGTTGTCGTGGGTACGCCGCAGTCGCGCGAGGCCTATGGCTGCATGCTGCCCAAGGGGGATGCGGCGTACAAGCGGGTCGTCGACAAAGCCCTGGCGCAGGCGATGACCTCGGGGCGCGCCGAAAAGATCTATGCGCAATGGTTCCTGCACCCCATCCCCCCGAAAGGCCTGAACCTGTCGTTTCCGCTTTCCGATGACATGAAGGCGCTCTACAAGGCGCCCACCGACAAGGCCTACGAGTAGGCGCCCGCGCCGAAGGCCCGGCCCGCGCATCGCATGGATTACCACTGGCACTGGGGCATCCTGCTCGCGCCCAGCGCGGTGGGCGACGGCACCTATCTCGACTGGCTGCTGGCCGGCCTGCGCATGACCGTGGCGCTGTCGCTTGCGGCCTGGGTGCTGGCCCTGGCTTTGGGCTCGCTGGTGGGGGTGCTGCGCACGGTCCCGAACCGGGTGCTGGGCGCGCTGGCGGCCGCCTATGTCGAGATTTTCCGCAACGTGCCCCTGCTGGTGCAACTCTTCCTCTGGTACTTCGTGCTGCCCGAACTGCTGCCGCGGGCAATCGGCGACGCCTACAAGCAAAGCGATCCGCTCGTCCAGCAGTTCGCCGCGGCGGCCCTGTGCCTGGGCCTGTTCACCAGCGCCCGCATCGCCGAACAGGTGCGCGCCGGCATCGAGTCACTGCCGGCAGGCCAGCGCAATGCCGGGCTTGCCCTGGGCCTCACCCTCGCGCAGACCTACCGCACCGTGCTGCTGCCCGTGGCCTTCCGGATCATCGTGCCGCCGCTGACCTCGGAACTGCTCAACATCTTCAAGAACTCCTCGGTGTGCTCCACCATCGGGCTGCTGGAGCTGACCGCGCAGGGCCGCCAGCTGGTGGACTACACGGCACAGCCCTACGAATCCTTCATCGCCATCACGCTCGCCTATCTGCTCATCAATGCGCTGGTGATGCTGGTGATGCATCAGGTGCAGGTTCGCACCCGGCTGCCGGGCGATCCGGCGCGCGGCGCGCGCGCCTCAGGCACGACGGCCGCAGCGCCATGAATCCGGGCTACGCCTTCGACTGGTCGTCGATCCCCGGCGCCCTGCCCTTTCTCGCGCAGGGCATGGGGATTTCCCTCGAGATCACCGGCGTCGCGGTGGTCGCCGGGATCGTCTGGGGAACCTGCCTGGCGATACTGCGCCGCTCGCCGCTGCGGCTGCTTTCGTGGGGCGCCGCCGCCTATGTGAACCTGTTCCGCGCGGTGCCCCTGGTCATGGTCCTGCTGTGGTTCTTTCTCATCGTGCCCCAGTTGCTCGCGCGGCTCCTGGGCCTGCCGCCCGGCACCGACATGCGGCTCGTCTCGGCGATGCTCGGTTTTTCCCTGTTCGAGTCGGCCTACTACGCCGAGATCATCCGCGCCGGCATCGACTCGGTGGCCAAGGGCCAGATGGCGGCGGCCAGCGCGCTGGGCATGCGCCCCGCGCAGGCCATGCGGCTGGTGATCCTGCCGCAGGCGTTCCGCAACATGGTGCCGCTCCTGCTGACGCAGGGCATCATCCTTTTCCAGGACACCTCGCTCGTCTATGTGTCGGCCCTGGCCGATTTCTTCGGCACCGCCTACAAGGTGGGCGACCGCGACGGCCGGCTCGTCGAGCTGCTGCTCTTTGCCGGCGCGGTCTATTTCGTCATCTGCTATGGCGCCTCGCTGCTCGCGCGGGCGTACCAGCGCAGGACGCGCATGGCATGAGCGTCCCACCAATCGCGCGGTCCCGCAAGGAAACGGCATGATCGCCATCGACAAGGTCAGCAAGCACTACGGCGCCTTTGCCGTTCTCACCGACTGCAGCGCCCGCGTGGACAAGGGAGAAGTCGTGGTCGTTTGCGGGCCTTCGGGGTCCGGAAAGTCGACCTTGATCAAATGCGTGAACGGGCTAGAACCCTTCGAGCAGGGCAGCATCGTCGTCAACGGCGTCTCCGTGGGCGACCCGCGCACCGATCTGCCCCGGCTGCGTTCCCAGGTGGGCATGGTCTTCCAGCACTTCGAGCTTTTCCCGCATCTCACGATCATGGACAACCTGACGCTCGCCCAGGTGAAGGTCCTGGGCCGGGACAAGGACACGGCACGGGAAAAAGGCCGGGCACTGCTCGAGCGCGTCGGCCTTGCCGCGCAGGCGGGCAAGCACCCCGCCCAGCTCTCGGGTGGCCAGCAGCAGCGCGTGGCCATCGCCCGCGCACTGGCCATGGATCCGGTTTGCATGCTCTTCGACGAGCCGACATCGGCCCTGGACCCGGAAATGATCAACGAGGTGCTCGATGTCATGACGGAGCTGGCCCAGGAGGGCATGACCATGATGTGCGTGACCCACGAGATGGGTTTCGCGCGCCGGGTCGCCCACCGCGTGATCTTCATGGACCAGGGGCGGATCGTCGAGGACGAGGCCAAGGACGCGTTCTTCGACCATCCCCGCTCGGCCCGGGCGCAGCAGTTCCTGGCCCGGATACTGCAGCACTGAGCGCGGCGCTCAGCGCGAATCACTGCGCCCGCAAGCGCCTTGCGGCCAACGGACGCGGGGCAGCCTATCCGGGCACGACCTGGGCGTCGTAGCCCTCGCTCTTGACGGCCAGCACCAGCTCCGCGGGATCGGCTGCGCCATCGACGCGTGCCGCGTTCGCTTCGAGCATGACCTGGGCCGACTGCACGCCCGGTACGGCGGCAAGCGCGGCCTGGACCGCGCGCACGCAGTGATTACAGGTCATGCCCGAAATGGCCAGGGTCGTGATCGTCATGGCGCAGGCGAAGCGCTGGGTTGGGCAAGGAAGCCTGCCGCCGCAACGGGCAGCGCTGCTGCGGGCGGCGCCCAGGGCCGGATACGCCGCAGGCGCAGGCTGTTGGCAAGGACGAAAACGCTCGACAGGCCCATGGCGAGGCCGGCAAACATGGGATTCACGGTGATTCTCCAGGTGGGATAGAGCACGCCGGCCGCAACCGGGATCAGCAGCACATTGTAGAAAAAAGCCCAGAACAAATTGGCGCGAATGATGGCCATGGTGCGTGCCGCCACCTCGAAGGCACTCACCAGGACACCGAGTTCGCCACGCGCCAGGGTCACGTCGGCCGCCGCGATGGCGATCTGCGTTCCGCTGGCCACCGCGATGCCCACCTGGGCCTGGGCCAGGGCCGGCGCGTCATTGATGCCGTCGCCCACGAACGCGATACGGGCGCCGTCAGCCTGGCGCCGGGCAATGGCCTCGGCCTTGCCGGCCGGCAGCACGCCCGCCAGCACGTCGTCGATGCCGGCGGCCGCGGCCACGGCCCGCGCCGGTGCCTCGGCATCGCCGCTCATCATGGCCACGCGCAGGCCGCGGGCGCGCAGCGCCGCAACCACGGCCGGCGCGCCGGGCTTGAGCGCGTCGGCCACGCCCAGCACGCCCCAGGCCTCGCCATCGACGGCCACGAAGGTGAGGCTGCGGCCCCGGGCGAGGAGGCGTTGCGCAGCCGCCGCGACCGGCGCGGTATCGACCTTCTCGCCCTCGAGCAGGCGCAGGGCGCCCACCAGAACCCGGCGGCCCCCGACCGTTGCACGGACGCCCTCGCCCGGTACGGCGGCAAAATCGGCCGCGGCGGGCAAGACCAACGACTGTGCGCGCGCCGCGGCCACGACGGCAGCGGCCAGCGGGTGTTCGCTGGCCGCATCGGCCGCCGCCGCCATTTGCAGCAGCGCGGGCGCTTCGATGCCCGCGGCCGGCTCGACCTCCGTCACCGAGGGCTTGCCCTCGGTGAGCGTGCCGGTCTTGTCGAAGACCACCGTATCGACACCGCTCAACAACTCCAATGCCTCGCCGCGGCGGAACAACACGCCGAGTTCGGCGCCGCGGCCGCTGCCCACCATTATGGCCGCGGGGGTTGCCAGGCCCATGGCGCAGGGGCAGGCAACCACCAGCACGGAAACAGCACTGACCAGGGCCAGGGCAACGGCCGGGGCCGGCGCGAACACCATCCAGGCCAGGAAGGTGAGAGCGGCAATGATCAGGACGACGGTGGTGAATACCGCGACGATGCGATCGGCGAGGCGCTGGATCGGCAGTTTGGAGCCCTGTGCGTCCTGCACCATCTGCACGATCTGGGCCAGCATCGTGCGACTGCCCACTTCGGTTACCGTGATGTGCAGCACGCCCAGCTGGTTGACCGTGCCGCCGACCGTGCGGGCGCCGGGACCCACGGCCACCGGCATGGGCTCGCCGGTAACCATGGAGGCGTCGACGAAGCTCGAACCGCTCTGCACCACGCCGTCGACAGGGATGCGTCCGCCCGGCTTGACGACCACGACATCGCCCACGACCACGGCGGCGATGGGCACCGATACCTCCCCGCCGTCGCGCACCACGATGGCATCGCGGGCCTGCAAACCGGCCAGCTTGCGGATGGCGTCACCCGCACGTCCCTTGGCGAGTGCCTCGAGGTATTTGCCCAGCAGCACCGCCGTGACGACAACGGCCACCGACTCGAAATACAGCGCGCGCGCGGCCACGGGAAACCACTGGGGTTCGGCCAGCACGGCCGTGCTGTAGAGCCAGGCCGAACCCACGCCCATCATCACCAGGGTGTTCATGTCGGGCGAAGCGTGGCGCAATGCGGTGGCGCCGGCGGAGAAAAATCGCCAGCCCGGACCGAATGCCACCGCGCTGGCAAGCACCCATTGCGCCAGGCGCCAGAATCCCGGAACCGGTTCGAGGCTCTGGAACAGTGGCCCGAGGGGGGGCACGAGCATCGGGCCCATGGCGAGCACCAGCACCGGAACCGCCAGCAGCCCCGCGACGATCGCGCGGGCGCCGTGCGCATGCAACTCGGCGGCGCGCGCCCGGTCCTGTTCGCCGCCGCCACCGCTCACCCCGGCCAGAGGCCGCGGCTCGTATCCCGCGGTGGTAATTGCCGCTTCGACCTTTGCCAGGTCCACGGCGCCGGCAAAGGCGTGCACGTGGGCCTGCTCGGTTGCGAGGTTGACGTCGGCGGCCAGGACGCCCGGCAGGGCACGCAGGGCGCGCTCGATGCGCGCGCTGCAGTTGGCGCAGGTCATGCCGCCGATGCCGATATCGATATCGGTCGCCACGGCCGCATAGCCCGCCTTCTCGATGGCGCGGCCCAGCGCGGCGGCATCGCTCTGCTGCGGGTCAGCAACGACATGCGCGCGCTCGGTAGCCAGGTTGACCGCGGCCTCGCTCACGCCCGGCAGCGCACGCAGGGCGCGCTCGATCCGGGCCGCGCAATTGGCGCACGTCATCCCGGTGATGCCGATGTCCAGGACCTGGCCCGCCGCCGCTTTCATTGGGTTTTCTCCGTTGGCCCCGCGGCCGTGCCGTTGGCGCACGGCGCTGCACGAGCCTCGCTTATGCGGGGCCCCCAGCCACTATTGCGGGATTCCAGAGCACCGTCTGTGCGCTGTCGATCACCCGGACATCCACCGGAATCGCCGCGCGGACGCTCTGGGTGACGACGCAGAAGTCCTCGAACTGGGCAAGGATCCGGTCGAGCATCTGCACCTGGGCTTGGGCAATGGCCAGGTGGAGATCGACGCCGATACGACCGATCCGCAAGCGGCGCTGTTCGTTGCGCACCAGGCGCGCCGTTGCCACCACGCGCAAGGGTCCGGGCTCGTTCTTGTACTTGCGCATGGCAAAAAGCAGGCTCGCCGCCAGGCAGTTGGCCACTGCCGTGGCCAGCAATTGCGTCGGGCTCGGGCCGGCATCGGCGCCGACCGGAGCACCTTCGTCGGTGATCAACGGGGGTATGCGCGGGTTGCCGAAATGCACGGCAAAGCGGTAATCGGCCTCGTGCCGCAGTTCGATGCGAAATTCGCCTTCACTATCCATTGCACACTCCATCGCCATTGGGCGAAGCGTTTCCGGTCACGGGGCTTGCCCGGGGGTCATGACGGCGCCAGCCGCGAGCGCCCCAGCACGGCAAGGTCAAGCCGACGGGCCACGTCCGCCGGGTCGGCCGGGGCCAGCCAGGGGATACGCCCCAGGCAGGGCGCCGCAACGATGCGCTCCAGGGCGAGCACATTGCGCTCCTGCTCGGGCATTTGCGGATCTATCGTGTTGACCACCCAGGCAGCCAGCTGCAGGCCGCGGGCCCGCACGGCCTCGGCCGTCAGGGCGGCGTGATTGAGGCAGCCCAGGCGCAGTCCCACCACGAGGACAACGGGCAGGCCCATCGTGCGGGCGAGGTCTGCGGTGCCGTAATCGGCGCCGAGGGGCACGCAAAATCCGCCCACGCCTTCGACGACAACGCTGCCGGAGCGCGCACGCAGGCGGCCGAAGGCGGCGAGGATAGCCCGCTGATCCAGGCATACGCCCGCGCGCTCCGCGGCGATGTGCGGTGCCATGGGATCGCGCAGCAGATAAGGACAGATGTCCTCGCGCGGCGCCCCGGCGTTGCCGGCCGCGGCGAGGGCTTCGACATCCTCGTTGCGCCATGCGCCATCGATCCACTGCGCACCGGCCGCTACCGGTTTCATGCCGCTGACGCGGGCGCCGGCCGCTGCCAGCGCCCGCACCAGGGCCGCTGCTATGAGCGTCTTGCCCACGCCGGTATCGGTGCCGGTCACGAAACACGAAAACCCCGAGGCGGACGGGCCACCAAGGGGATCTTGCTCAGCGATGGGGTTCATCATGGCCTCGTGCACGTGGCGACAGTGCATTGAGCGCAGCGATGAGCTCGTCCACCTGCGCCGGTGTGTGTGCGGCGCTCAGCGTAGCGCGCAGGCGCGCGCTGCCCTCGGCAACCGTGGGCGGGCGGATTCCCGCCACCCAGATTCCCCGCTCGAACAAGGCCGCCGCCGCATCCATGGTGCCCGCATTGTCGCCGATCACGATGGGCTGGATGGCAGTGGTTGACGGCAGGGGGCACCACGGCGCGACGCGCAGCCCCGCCTGCAGGCGGGCGACATGCCCCGCCAGGGCGCCGCGCAGGGCGTCGCCCTCGACCCCGGTGGCGATGTCCAATGCGGCCTCGAGGCCATAGGACAGCGCGGGCGGCGGTGCGGTGGAGAACACGTAGGGGCGGCCGCGCTGCACCAGCCATTCGATGACGTTCGCATGGGCCGCGACAAAAGCCCCGGAAACGCCCAGGGCCTTGCCCAGGGTGCCCACATAGACAAGGTTCTCCGAGCGCAGCGCGAAATGGGCGAGCGCGCCGGCGCCGCGCGGGCCCAGGACGCCGAAGCCGTGGGCGTCGTCGACCATGAGCAGGGCGCCGTGTTCCTCGGCCAGCGCCAGGAGCTGGGGCAGTGGCGCCAGATCGCCGTCCATCGAGAAGACGGCGTCGGTGACGATGATTTTCTGCCGGGCCGTGCTGGCGCGCAACATCGCGCCCAGCGCGGCAAGATCGGCGTGCGGGTATATGTGGCGCGCGGCCGGGGAAAGACGCACGCCGTCGATGAGCGAGGCATGGTTGAGCGCCTCGGAGAAAATCGCGGCTTCGCGGTCGGCCAGCGCCGCGATGGTGGCGGTGTTGGCGAGGTAGCCGGTACCGAAGAGCAGGGCGCGGCAGCGCGGAATGTGCGGCGCCAGCAGCGCGGCGAAACGCTCCTCGACGCGCTCGTGCGCCCGGTGATGGCCGCTGATCAGGGCCGACGCGCCGCTGCCGGCGCCGACGGCGCGCACGCCGCGCACCAGGGCCTCGGCGACGGCCGGGTGGGCGGCCAGGCCCAGGTAGTCGTTGCTGCAGAAGGCCAGCAGGGGGCGCGGCCCAGCGGGGTCCGCCACCGTCATCTGCGACGCGCAGCCGCCCTCGACAATGCGGCGCGTGCGGCGCAGGTGCTGCGCGTCGAGCGCGTCGAGGCGGCTGCGCAACACTTCCATCCAGGACGGTGTCATGGCGACTGCGCCCCTGGCGCCCTCAGTGCGCCAGCGCGGCGTCGAGTGCGGCGAAAGTGGCCCGCGCCAGGTGCGCATTGTCGGCCTCCGAGAGCACGTAGGGCGGCATGAGGTAGACCGTGTTGCCGATGGGCCGCAGCAGCACCCCGTGTGCTCGGGCAGCCGAGAAGAACCGCCGCGAAAACGGTTGGCCTGCGGCACCTGCGGAATTGGCGGCGTCCGCCAGCGCATCGGCGCGCACGTCGAAGGCCCAGATCATGCCGCGGCGGCGCAGGTGCTCGACGCGGGGGTCGCGCGCCAGGGGCGCCAGCAGCGCGTCCAGGTGCGCCGCGCGGCGCACATTGCCCTCGAGCACCGCATCGTCGCGAAAGATGTCCAGCGTGGCGAGCGCGGCGCGGCAGGCCAGGGGATTGCCGGTATAGGAATGCGAATGCAGGAATGCGCGGGTGATGTCTTCGGAGTAGAAATTGTCGTAGATGTCCTGGCGCGTGAGCACCACGGACAAGGGCAGGTAGCCGCCGCTGATACCCTTGGACAGACACAGGAAATCGGGCCAGATGCCGGCCTGTTCGCAGGCGAAGAAACTGCCGGTGCGGCCGAAGCCCACCGCGATTTCATCGGCAATGAGGTGGACGCCGTAGCGATCGCACAGGGCGCGCAGTTCGCGCAGGAAAACCGGTTCGTGCATGGCCATGCCCGTGGCGCATTGCACGAGGGGTTCGACAATCAGGGCGGCGATCTGGCCGGCACGCGCAGCGAACAGGCGTTCGACATCGGCGATGGCCCGGAGCGCCGGTGCCTCGGGACCCTCTGCGGCCGCCGTCTGGCGGGCATCGGGGCTGGCGGTGACGTGGGCAGCATGCAAGAGGCCCGCGTAGACATCGCGAAAGATGGCGACATCGGTCACGCCCAGCGCTCCCAGCGATTCGCCGTGGTAGTCGCCGCGGATGCAGACGAATTCGCGCTTGTCCGCGCGGCCCGCATTGCGCCAGGCGTGGTGGCTCATCTTCAGGGCGATCTCGACCGCCGACGCCCCATCGGAGGCATAGAAGCAGTGGCCCAGCGCGTGGCCGGTAAGCGCAGCCAGGCGTTCGGAGAGTTCGACAACGGGCGCATGCGTGCACCCGGCCAGCATGGCGTGCTCCAGGGTTCGCAACTGGTCGGCAATGGCCGCGCCAATGCGCGGGTTGGCGTGGCCGAAAAGGTTCACCCACCAGGAACTCACGCCGTCGAGCAGGCGGTGCCCGTTGGTCTCGACCAGCCAGGGTCCCTCGCCGCGCGCCAGGGCGATGAGCGGCAATTTCTCGTGGACCTGCATCTGGGTGCAGGGATGCCAGACCGCCCGCAGGCTGCGCGCCTCCAGGGAATCGGGCCCTCGGTCGTTCATGCGGGTCTCCACCGGCCGTTCGCGGCCAAAGCGCAATTATGCGTCGATGGGCTTACCGCCTGGTTCCCGGGCTACTCCACCCATTCCAGGCTGCGCGCAACGGCGCGCCGCCAGGTCTGCAGCAGGGCCGCGCGCTGGTCTTCGCTCCATTGGGGCTCGAAGGTCCGCTCGCTGTGCCAGTGGCTGGCAAGCTCCTGCTGATCCTGCCAGAAGCCGACGGCCAGGCCGGCCAGGAAGGCGGCGCCCAGCGCGGTTGTCTCGACGCAGCGCGGGCGAACGACCGGGACGCCGAGCAGGTCGGCCTGCATCTGCATGAGCAGGTTGTTGCAGGCGGCGCCACCATCGACCCGCAGTTCGGTAAGCGAGGCGCCGCCGGCGTGCAGTGCCTGGAGCAGTTCGGTGGACTGCAGGGCGATGGCCTCGAGCGCGGCCCGCGCGAGGTGGGCGCGCGTGGTGCCGCGTGTGAGACCCTGGAGGGTGCCGCGGGCCCGCGGATCCCAATATGGAGCGCCGAGGCCGGCAAAGGCGGGCACGAAGACCACGCCGCCGCTGTCCGGAACCTGCGCCGCAAGCGCCTCGACCTGGCCGGCGTTGTCGATGATGCCCAGGCCGTCGCGCAGCCATTGAACCACGGCGCCGCCCGCAAATACGCTGCCCTCGAGCAGGTAATCCACGCGACCGCCGGCCAGCCGCCAGCCCACGGTGGCGAGCAGGCCCTTGCCGGGCGTCGGCACCGCCGCTCCGGCCTGCAACAGGAGGAAGCACCCGGTGCCATAGGTGTTCTTGGCCATTCCGGGGGAAAAACAGGCCTGGCCGAAGGTCGCCGCCTGCTGGTCGCCCGCAAGCCCGGCAACGGGCACCGGGGCGCCGAACCACTGTGCCTGGGTAAGCGCGACCGGGCCGCTGGAATCGACGATGCGCGGCAGGATCGCGCGCGGCACGTCGAACCATTCGAGCAGCTGTTCGTCCCAATCGAGGGTCTGCAGGTTGAGCAGCTGCGTTCGCGAGGCGTTGCTGACATCGGTGGCATGCACCGCGGTTCCGCAGAGGCGGGCAAGCAGCCAGGCATCGACGGTGCCGGCGGCCAGTTCGCCGCGCCCGGCGCGGCGCCGGGCGTCGGGCACGTGGTCGAGCAGCCAGGCGATCTTGGTGGCGGAAAAATACGGATCCAGGACGAGGCCGGTGCGGCCGCGGATGTCGGCTTCGAGGCCGCGCTCGCGCAGGCGCAGGCAGGCGTCGGCCGTGCGCCGGTCCTGCCAGACGATGGCCCTGGCAAGGGCACGGCCGCTGGCGCGCTCCCACAAGATGGTGGTCTCGCGCTGGTTGGTGATGCCGATGCCGGCCAGATCGCACGCCGTGGCGCCGGCCCGCTGCAGGGCCTCGCGCGCGCAGGCCAGCTGCCCCTCCCAGATTTCCTCAGGATCGTGCTCGACCCAGCCCGGCTGCGGGTAATGCTGGGTCAGTTCCCGCTGCGCCATCGCCACGACCCGGGCGGTCCGGTCGAAGAGCAGTGCCCGCGAGCTCGTCGTGCCCTGGTCAAGCGCCAGTATGTAGGGGCCCCCACGCCCGATAAGACCAGGAAGCTGCGCCATATTCCTCCGTTCGGATGACACCCGGATACGGTTAACTGGGGCCCTGGGATGCGCGCATCGGGCGCGATTCCGTACAACCCGGGCGACGGTCATGCGGATGCAGGTCAGCGAACACGGCGAAGAACTGCTTATCGAACTTTTCGGCGTGGCCGGCCGGCACCAGCGCATTTTGCAGGCTCTGACGGAGGGGCCGTTTCCCTTTGGCAGCCGCCGGGGCCTGGGCGAGGCGCGCCGCGGTACCGCCGACATCAGCGTGCGTGCCGGCGCCGACGAGATGCGCATCCGGCTGCGGGTGCGCGCCGGCGATATTCTCGAAGCGCAGGCGATCTACCGCTATTTGCGGCATGAGCTGGTGGAGCTCGATGGGACGCGCGCGCGCGATGGCGAGGATGAAATACGGTCTGCGGGGGAGGCGGTTGCCATTTGAGGGGCGTTTGGCGGATGGGTGAGGAGCGCGATTGCGAGCGCCCTCACCCCGGCCCTCTCCCGCTCGCGGGAGAGGGGGTACGCCAGCGCTCCGCCGCGGGAGTGGGCGGATACTAGTGGGCGCGCAGCTCGCGGCGCAGGATCTTGCCGACCGGGGACTTGGGCAGCTCATTGCGGAACTCGATGATCCGGGGCCGCTTGTAGCCGGCGAGGTTGTCGTGGCAGTACGCCGCCAGCGCCGCCTCCTGCAAGCCCGGATCCTTGCGCACCACGAATAGCTTGACCACCTCGCCCGAATGCTCGTCGGGCACTCCGATCGCCGCGCACTCGAGCACGCCGGGAAATGCGGCGACCACGTCCTCGACCTCGTTGGGGTACACATTGAACCCCGAGACCAGGATCATGTCCTTCTTGCGGTCGACGATGCGGGTATAGCCGTCCTCGTCCATGATGCCGATATCGCCGGTGCGCAGGAAGCCGTCGGCCGTCATCACCTTGGCGGTTTCGTCCGGCCGCTGCCAGTAACCCGCCATGACCTGCGGACCGCGGATGGCGATCTCGCCGGCAGCGCCGAAAGGCAGATGCCGGCCGCCCTCGTCGAGAATCGCGATCTCGGTCGACGCGACCGGCAAGCCGATCGTGCCGGTGAAGCTATCGGTGCCCGCCGGGTTGCAGGTCGCCACCGGCGAGGTCTCGGACAGGCCATAGCCCTCGCAGATGGCGCAGCCGGTGAGCGCTCGCCAGCGCTCGGCCACCGCGCGCTGCACCGCCATGCCGCCGCCACCGGACAGCACCAGGGCGGAAAAATCGAGCGTCTGGAATTCCGGGTTGTTCGCCAGCGCGTTGAACAAGGTGTTGACCGCCGGAAACACATGGAAGCGCACGCCCCGCAGGGACGCGACCAGGGAGGGGAAATCGCGCGGGTTGGGAATGAGCAGGCAGCGCCCGCCCCTGCGCATGCCCACGAGCGCGCAGCAGGTCAGCGCGAAGATGTGGTAGAGCGGCAGGGCGGTGACGATGACGATCTGCTCGCCGGCCGGGACCTTGCCGAGGGCCGGGCTGTACCAGGCGTCCACCTGCAGCACATTGGCGACCATGTTGCGATGCAGGAGCATCGCCCCCTTGGCGACGCCCGTCGTGCCGCCGGTGTACTGCAGCAGGGCAATGTCCTGGCCGCCGCGCGTGACCGGGGCAAGGACGCAACGCGAACCCCGGGCTAGCACGCTGGCGAACCGGACCGACACGGTGCGCAGCCGCGCGTAGGGCCGCACCAGCTTCTTCACCCGCCGGACGACGAAATCGACGACCCATGACTTGGGGGCAGGAAACATTTCGCCCATCGAACAGATGACGATGCGCCGCGTGGGCACCGTGTCCATCACGGCCTCGACGGTATGCGCGAAGTTCTCCAGGACAAACAGGGTCTGCGCGCCCGAGTCGCTCAGCTGGAATGCCAGCTCGTGCGGCGTGTAGAGAGGGTTGACGTTGACGACGGTCGCGCCGGCCCGCAGGGCGCCGAAAAAGGCGATCGGAAAATGCAGCACATTGGGCAGCATGATCGCCACCCGTTCGCCGGGCTGCACGCCCTGCTCCTGCAGCCAGGCCGCCACCGCCGCGCTCCTGCGGTCGAGCTCGGCAAAGGTGAGATCGGCGCCCATGCAGGTGTAGGCGATGGCCGGCCCATTGCGGGCGAACGATTCCTCGAGCAGCGCCAGCAGCGACGGGTAGCGCGCGGGATCGATCTCGGGAGCAATTCCGGGTGGGTAGTTCTTGAGCCAGGCGCGCTGGGCCACATCCATGCCATCGTCTCCAGGGCGCGCAGCAGGATTCGTGGATCCCGTTTCTTGCCATCGTGCTGCGGCACGCGCCACTGCCGGGCGCGCGACTGGCCGTGACGACGGTTGCGCTTCAGGCCGATGATACGCGGGGCGCGCCGGAGTCGGCCCGGCGCACCTCGACGAGACAGTCGTAGAAGGTGGCGCCGCCGCCCAGATCGGTCAGCCGCTGGCCGGTGACTTCATTGGCATTCTTGTGGTCGGCGGCGAGTTTCTTCCACCAGATCGACAGCGCCACCACGACCCCCCGCCGGGGCCGCTCGCTGACGCGCGCCCGCAGGGCGAAGCTGCCGCGGTCGTTGAATACCTCGACGCGGTCGCCGTCGGTGATGCCGCGCGCGGCCGCGTCCTCCGGATGGATGTCCAGATGCGGTTCACCCTCGGTATCGCGCAGGCTCACCACGTTGACGAAGCTCGAATTGAGGAAATTGCGCGCCGGCGGCGAGAGGATGGCCAGGGGAAAGCGCTGCGCCAGTTCGGGCGCGCTGGCCACGCTTTCGTAGGGCGCGACGAAGTCCGGCAGCGGATCCATGCCCAGCGCCGCCAGGCGCGGCGAGACAAATTCGCAGCGGCCGCTGGGCGTCGGAAAGTGACCGTGGGCGAAGGGCGCATAGGGCTGGGGGAGGTCCAGGCGTTGCCAGCCGTCGCGGCGCAGGGCCTCCCAATCGTAGGCGGAGGCCCCGCTCGAGGCGAAGGCGCAGGCGGCGATGGCCGCGTCGGAATCGGCAAAGCAGCTTTCGGTGAAGCCCATGCGCCGCGCCAGCCGGCGGAAGATCTCCGTGTTGGGGAGCGACTCGCCCAGCGGGTCGATGGCCGGATTGTTGGCCAGCTGGTACAGATGCCCGTAGGACAGGTGCACATCCAGGTGTTCGAGCTGCGTGGTCGCCGGGAGGATGAAATCGGCGTAATCGGCCGTGTCGGTCTGGAAATGCTCGAGCACGACGGTGAAGAGATCGTCGCGCGCGAAGCCGCGTGCGACCTCGGAGGACTGGGGCGCGACGGCGACCGGATTGCTGTTGTAGACGACCAGCGCCTCGATGGGCGGCTGCGCATGGAGCAGGGCCTCGCCGATGGCGCTCATGTTGATGGTGCGCGGCTCGCGCCCCGCCAGCAGTTCCGGGCGTTCCAGCGCCTCGTGATCGACCGCGAAGGTGCCGCTCGACGACAACAGCAGGCCGCCCGCCGGATCCCGCCAGTGGCCGGCCAGCGCGGGCAGGCAGGCGATGGCGCGCACCGCGTTGCCGCCGCCGCGCGCCCGCTGCATGCCATAGTTGAGGCGAATCGCGGTGGGACGAATCTGCCAGTAGTCGTGGGCCAGGCGCTCGATGGTGCCCGCGCCGATGCCGCAGATGGCGGCGACGCGCTGCGGATCGTATGCGAGCGCGCGTTCGGCAAGGGCGTCGAAACCCTGGGTGTAATGCGTGATGTAGTCGCGGTCGAGCCAGCCCTCGCGGATGAGCACGTGCATGATGCCGAAGGCCAGCGCGCCGTCGGTTCCCGGAAGCGGCGCGATGTGCTCGTGGCAGCGCTCCGCGGTAAGGGATCGGTACGGATCGATGGCGATGAGCCGTGCGCCCCGGCGCTTGGCCTCCTGGGCGCGGCTCCACAGATGCAGGTTGGAGGCCACCGCATTGGTGCCCCAGAAGATGATCTGGCGGCTGTTCTCGAACTGCTCCATGTCCATGCCGACGCTGGCGCCCAGCGTGTAGCGCAGGCCCAGGCCGCCGGCTTCGGAGCAGATGGTGCGGTCGAGGCGGCTCGCGCCCAGCTTGTTGAAGAAGCGCTGCGCCATCGATTCGCCCTGCACGAGGCCCATCGTGCCGGCATAGCTGTAGGGAACGATGGCTTCCGGATTGCGCGCCGCTATGGCGCCGAGGCGCTGGGAGATCTCGTCGAGCGCCCGGTCCCAGGAAACCGCCTCGAAACGGCCGGCGCCCTTCCTGCCGATGCGCCGCAGCGGCGTGAGGACCCGGTCGGGATGGTAGGTGCGCTCGAGGTAGCGGCTGACCTTGGTGCACAGCGCGCCGCCGGTGGGCGGGTGGTGCGGATCCCCGGCGATGCGCACCGCGATGCGGCGCGTGCCGTGGCGCTCGACCGTGACCTGCATGGCGCAGGTGTCGGGGCAATCGTGCGGACAGGCGGCCTGGACGATCTCGCGCGGCGCGCCGGACGCCGCCCCGCCGCCGGCTACCGACACCCAAATCTCCGCTTCATTCGCGCCCTCCCCACATGGTCCGGACAAAGCCCTTCGCGTGCAGCACGAGCATACCTGCCAGCGGGCGCGCTGACACCCTGAGGCGGCGCAAACACGCGCTCCCGCAGTCCCGGGTACGACTCATGCCTCTCCGTGGTGCGTCTCGAACATGACGCCGATCTTCTTGAGCAGGGGGGTGGGCAATTCGCCGCCGGCGCAGACGATGACGATGTCATTGCGGATGGCCACGTCCTCTTCCTTGAACCGGAGGTGCACCTTGTCGGGCTCGATGAGGGAAATGGTGGACTGCAGAAGCACCCGCAGGCGCCCGGCGTCCTGCGCCTGCTTGAGGGCCGCGCGGTTTTTTTCCTTGACGCGGCTGAAGGCCTCGCTGCGGTAGGAAATCGTCACCCGCGCGCCCTTTTGCTGGGAAATGGCGACGGCCGCCTCCAGTGCGCTGTCGCCGCCGCCCACGACGAGCACGCGCTGCCCCCGGTACTGCTCCGGATCGATGAGGCGGTAGACCACCTTGGGGCTGTCTTCGCCGGGCACCGAGAGCTTGCGCGGCGTTCCGCGCCGGCCGATGGCCAGCAGCACCGTCTTGCCGCGGTAGCTGCCGCGGGAGGTCTGGACGATGAAATCCGCGCCGGATCGCTCGATGGCCTCCATGCGCTCGCGAAAGGAAACCTCGAGGCCGGTCTTTTTCACGACGCCGTTCCAGAAGTCGAGCAGTTCCTCCTTGGTCACTTCGGTCATCTTGACCTTGCCGATGACCGGCAGGTTCACGGGAGCGGTCATGGCGATCTTGTTGCGCGGATAGTGATAGACCGCGCCGCCGAGCGAATCTTCCTGCTCGATGATCTTGTACTTGAGCTTGTGTTCGATGGCACCGAGCCCGGCGGCAAGGCCCGCCGGTCCCGCGCCGACGATGACGACATCGAATTCGGCATTGCCGCTCATCGACGCGCGGGCGGCCTCGAGCGCCTGGCGGCCCTGCTCCGCGGCCTTGCGGATGAGGCCCATGCCCCCCAGCTCGCCGGCGATGAAGATGCCCGGCACATTGGATTCGAAGTTGGGCTTGACCACGGGAATGTCGATGCCGCGCTTCTCGGTTCCGAACACGAGCTTGATCGCCTCGACCGGGCAGGCCGGAAAGCAGGCGCCGTGGCCGATGCAATGGGCCGCGCCCACCAGGACCGCCTTGCCATCGACCACGCCCAGGGCATTCTCGGGGCAGGCCTTGACGCAGGCGCCCGAGCCGATGCAACGACCCAGATCCACGACCGGATGCAGGGACGGCGGTTCGGTCAGGCCCTGGGCCACGGATTCGAGCAGCAGCTCCTCGTGGATCTGCGACCGGGCCCGGTGATTGCGCACGTAGATGAGCAATGCGACGACGGCGGGAATGCCGTAGATCAGCCAGGGAATGAGGTCGTTGGGGATTTGCATGGATAAGCGTCAGGTGTTCCTGTGATTGCGGACACTCGGATGACCCAGGGACATGCCATTGACGCGACGGGCGCCCTCATCGCACCATCGGGCGAAGGTGGCGCGGCGCAGCACGCGGGTCCGGTGAACCGAGAAACCCGGCGGCGCGCAGGGGCACCTGCGGGAGGGTGTCGTGGATCCGATGATATATGTTGCGCGCGGTGAAGCGGCCGTCGCCGGGTGATTGCCTCCCTGGGGCGCGTGCGAGAACGGCTTCACGCGACCGGCGGCCGGCCCTTCGGACGTGGCGGGCAACGTAGTAACAACCCGCCCACACCCGCAAACGCGGATGCGGTAATGCGGCGGCCGGGCCGCGTGTTTGTAATGGCCTGATCATAAGGTGGGAGAAAGCTCGTCTTCCCCTGCCATTTTTGGGTTCAGGTTTCTGGTGGAATATCCGATATCTAAAATCATATATTCGGCCAGGATCAGTTCGCCCAGGTACATTTGGACTTTTTCTGAAATCGGATCATGAGCTCTGTTGCCTTCCCCGACGTCGATGCCGAACGCCCCGCGGGCGAAGCGGTCCGCGCGACGCCCGTCGCCGCGCCCCGCGCCGCGGACAGCGCGCAGGCGCAGCCTGCGGCACCTGCGCGCGCCCCACGCCAGGCGCCGGCAGCGCCTGCGAGCCTCCCGGCCGCGATCCGGCGCGAGACCATGGAAAGGCCCGATCGCTCCTTCGGCGCCGTCATGGCCTCGACCGGCGTCGGCATCCTGATCGCCTTTGCCATCGGCCGCAGCGGGCTGTTCACGCCCGGCGACAACGTCGGCTACTACATGGGCCTCGTGGGCGGCGTCCTGATGCTGCTGCTCCTGCTCTACCCGCTGCGCAAGCACGTGGCGGCCCTGCGCAACTGGGGCAAGGTCAAGCACTGGTTCTCCATCCACATGGTGCTGGGCATTGCCGGCCCCATCCTCGTCCTGGCGCACTCCACCTTCCACATGCGCTCCACCAATGCGGCGGTGGCGCTGATCTGCATGCTGGTCGTGGCCGGCAGCGGCATCGTCGGGCGCTTCTTCTACACGAAGGTCCACCGCGGCCTCTACGGCGAGAAGCTCAACCTGCAGGAGCTGCAGACGCAGACCGGAGTCGAATCGGAGCAGATCCGCTCGCGCCTGCACTTCGCGCCTGCCGTGGAGAAACGGCTGAACGATTTCCAGGCGTACGCCCTGAGCAAGCGCGCCGGCGTGGGCGCCGAAGCATTGCGCTTCCTCACCCTGGGCGCGCGGCGCTACGCCGCGAGCCGCGCTTGCCGCGCCGAACTGGCCGCGGCGCTGCGCGCGACCGCCCAGGCCCGGGGCTGGGACGATGCCAAGTACCAGCGGCGCGTGCGGGCGGCCGGCGACCTGGCCGACGAATTCCTGGGCGCCTCGCAGCGCATTGCCGAATTCGGCGTCTACGACCGCATGCTGCAACTGTGGCACGTGGCCCATGTGCCCCTCGTCTACCTCCTCGTCATCAGCGCAATCGCGCACGTCGTCGCGGTCCATATGTATTGATGGGCCGGTCCTGATGCCATCCGACCGGGTGCGCCGCGCATGGGCGCTTTGCCTGCGCGTCCTGGCACCGTTCGCGGCGGTGGCGGCGCTGGCCCTGGGCGCCGGCGGCGCGCAGGCCGCAAGCCTGGAAGGCGTCCTTTCCCCGGGCGAGCTCATCCAGGGGCATTCCAAGGCCGAGGCCAGCTGCGACAACTGTCACATGCCCTTCCAGAAGACGGGGCAGGACGAACTCTGCGTCAAGTGCCACAAGGACGTCGGGCAGGACCTGGCGGGCAGGAGCGGCTACCACGGGCGGGTCAAGGACCGCGGGCTGTGCCGCAGCTGCCATACCGACCACAAGGGCCGGGCCGCGCAGATCGTGATCCTGGACGAGAAGAAATTCGACCACGATGCGACCAACTACCCGCTCAAGGACTCGCACCAGAAGGTGGAGTGTGCCAAGTGCCACCTGCCCAAGGCCAAGTTCCGCGACGCCTACAAGACGTGCTACGCCTGCCACAAGAAGGACGACGACGCCAAGGGACACAAGGGCAAGCTCGGCGAGAAGTGCCAGGACTGCCACACGATCAAGAAGTGGAAGGACACCTTCTTCGACCACGACAAGACCCATTTTCCCCTGCGCAATGCGCACGCCGACCCCAAGGTCGCCTGCAAGGACTGCCACGCCAACGACCGCTACAAGAACACGCCGCTCGACTGCTTCTCCTGCCACAAGAAGGACGACGACAGCAAGAACGGCCACCATGGGCGCTACGGCCAGAAATGCGAGACCTGCCACACCGACCAGAAATGGACGACGATCAAGTTCGACCACGACCGGGACACGAAGTACCCGCTGCTCTACAAGCACGCCGACGCGAAGAAGGTGAAGTGCAACGACTGCCACACCGGCAACAACCTCTACAAGGACAAGGCGCCCACCACCTGCATCGGCTGCCACAAGAAGGACGACAAGCACAAGGGCAGCGAGGGCGACAAGTGCGAGAGCTGCCATTCGGAGCGCGGCTGGAAGGTGATCCACGGCTTCGACCACGACAAGACCAAGTTCCCGCTGCGCGAGGCGCACGCCGATCCCAAGGTCAAGTGCGAGGACTGCCACAAGACCAAGGTCTACACCGACGTGCCGCTGACCTGCTTCGGCTGCCACAAGAAGGACGACGACAGCAAGAACGGCCACCACGGCCGCTACGGCGAGAAATGCGAGACCTGCCACGTGGAGAAGACGTGGAAGACGATCAAGTTCGAGCACGACCGCGACACGAAGTATCCGCTGCTGGGCAAGCACCGCACGACCAGGTGCAACGACTGCCACACCGGCTTCCTCTACAAGGACAAGGCGCCCACCACCTGCATCGGCTGCCACAAGAAGGACGACAAGCACAAGGGCAAGGAAGGCGACCGCTGCGAGGACTGCCACGTCGAGCAGAACTGGAAGACCACGAAGACCAAGTTCGACCACGACCTGACCACCTTCCCGCTGCTGGGCAAGCACGCCAAGGTCGACTGCGCCAAGTGCCACAAGACGCTCGAGTTCACCGACGCCAAGACCGCCTGCGTGGCCTGCCATGAAAAGGACGACCAGCACCGCGGACGCCTGGGCTCCCTGTGCGAGGACTGCCATAACGCCGTCTCCTGGAAGCGCTGGGACTTCAACCACGATCAGCGCACCCGCTTCAAGCTCGATGGCGCCCACGCCAAGATCGACTGCTACGCCTGTCACAAGCTGCCGGTGAAGGGCCGTGCCTTGCTGCCGATGAGCTGCTATGCGTGCCACGCCAACGACGACGCGCACAACGGCAACTTCGGCCGCCAGTGCGAGCGCTGCCATCTCACGAGCGAGTGGGGCAACGTGAAGTCGCGGGTGGACAGCGCGTGGCGCTTGCCACAGATGGCGCAGTTGCGACTGCCGGCCGCACCTGCGGTATGGTCACCCACCCCCATTACGCGGGGAAGCGCTGCACAAGCGGACTGACTTCATCCCGCAAGTTGGGTAGGGGTTTGTACCCATGACTGCCGATAGCGGTTTCTGGGGCGGGCTTCTTACAAAGACTTAACGCAAAACGGCCGCATGCCGGGCGCACACTGAGCACCGAATACGCGAGCGAGCGGCCGCCGTTTTTAATCTATCCGGATGACGTTAAAAACGTCGCTATTGCCACCGTCGGAGGCCATTGCGCCAATTAGACTCGGACTTCTGAGCGCTTCAATCATCAAGCGCCGCAAGCGCTGCATCCTCGCGCACACACCCCTCCGCCCACAGGACCAATGACTGCACTGCGCGCCCCCGCCGACCGACTGCACCGCCAACTGCGCCGCCTGGCGCTGTTGGCGAGCATGCTGCTGGCCGGTGCCTTGCTGCCGGCAGCCCAGGCGGCCACGGGGGCCAAGAATTTCGATCACCTGAGCACGGGCTTTCCGCTGACAGGCCAGCACCAGTCGGCGCGCTGCGAAGACTGCCACGTGCGCGGCATCTTCAAGGGAACGCCCGCCCAGTGCGCCGCTTGCCACACGCAGGGCGCGCTGGTCAATGCGGTGATGATCCCCAACAACCATTTCCCGACCTCGCAGCCCTGCTCGTCCTGCCATACGACGGCAACGTTCTACGGGGCGCATTTCCCGCACTCGGACGTGGCGGTGGGCACGTGCTCGCAGTGCCACAACGGCGTTTTCGCGATGGGCAAGACGCCCAACCATATCGTCACGACGGCGTCGTGCGACGTCTGCCACACCACGGTCTCCTTCGCATCGTCCTACGTGGTCTATCCGCTGGGCCACATTCCCACGGCCGAAGCCTGCGCCGTCTGCCACGACTCGGCGCATTTCGTTCCCGCCATCGGCTGGCCGACCGCCATGGTCCACACCGGCATCACCACGGATTGCACGCAATGCCACGCGGCCGCGCCCACGCCCCTGACCTTCACGATCAAGGGCACCATGACGATCAACGGCAGCACGGTGACGATCACGTCCAACGGCCTGCCGGTGAACGTCCAGCCCAAGCCGCAGGGCACCGGCCACATACCCACCGAGCGCTCGTGCGAACTGTGCCATTCGGGCGGTTATGCCGCCAGCCCGCAGACCTTCCGGGGCGGCGTGATGAACCACGATGGCATCACCTCGGGCTGCGCGGCCTGCCACGCCGACGGCAAATCGTTCACGGGCGTGACGAACCTCGTGACGATGTCGACCAAGGGCACGCACATCCCCCTGCCTGCGGGCGACGACTGCAGCACCTGCCACAACTCGGTCAAGGCGTTCGGGCCCGGCACGGCAATGAACCACGCCGGCATCACGGGCAACTGCAATGCCTGCCATGAGGCCTCGGGCATCAGCTATTACAACCTGCCCAACCTGGCGGTGCGACCCACCGCGGTGGACGCCCTGCACCCTGCCGTGGGCGATGGCGACTGCGCGAGCTGCCATGCGCTGGCCTTCACCTCGGGCGCCTTCAACGTGCCGACGGTGCTGCCCGCGGTGGGACACGGGCCGAGCATCGCCCACCTGCCCAACCCGGCGGGCAAGTCGTGCGTCACCTGCCACACCACGGTGGGCGCCGGGGAGAGCGCCGCGGCCGCCGCGGCCTCCTATGCCCAGTACGTGATGGGTGCATCGGGCCACGCCGGCATCAGCAACAACTGCCAATCCTGCCACGAGGGGGGGTCGAGCTTCCTCAACATCGGCTTCAGCACCACCCTGGTGGTGCGCCCCTACACGCCGGCGGTGGGCGTGACGCCGCTGGATACGAACCACCCGCTCAAGACGGCGCCCAACGGGGCCGACTGCGTCAACTGCCACAGCAACTCGGGTTTTGCCACCGGCGGCTTCACCAATGTGGCCACCAAACCGAACAACCACATCGCGACGACGGGCGCGGCGTGCAGCACCTGCCATTCGGGTGGCATCTACAGCGCTGTCGTATTGCCGATGCCGCACACCGGGGCCGTGTCGGGCACCTGTGCGTCCTGCCATAACAACACGACCCCCTATGCCGGCTCGGTGTTCACGCCTGCGGCGACTGGTTCGGGCGGAACTTTCGGCACGCAGACCGGCTTGAACTTCATCGCCACCCAGATCAGCTCGAAGATCTCGGCGGGCATCAGCACCAGCGGCGGCCACGTGGCCCTGCCCAGCGGCGACGATTGCAGCACCTGCCACCTCTCGACCTCGGCTTTCAGCGGGACGGCGATGGTGCACACGAACATCACCAGCGGCTGCGCCAGCTGCCACGAGGCCGGCGATTCGTTCTTCGGCGTGGCCAGCCTGGCGGTCCGGCCCACGTCGGTAGACGCGATCCATCCGCAGAGTTCGGACGGCAAGGACTGCTCGAGCTGCCACTCCCTGGCCTTCGGATCCGGCGCCTTCAATATCCCCACCGTACTGACGGCCGCCGGCGATGGGCCGACCATTGCCCACCTGCCCAACCCGGCAGGCAGGTCGTGCGTGACGTGCCACACGAGCGTGAGCACCGGCCTGTCGGCCAGCGCGGCGGCGACGGCGTACTCCCAGTACGTCATGGGCCCCGCGGGCCATGGCGGCATCACCGCCGACTGCGAGCAGTGTCACGAACGCGGCTCGGCCTTCCTCAACATCAGCCAGACCGGCACGGCCCTGCCCCTGGCCCTGATGGTGCGGCCCAACGCCACGGCAATCGGCATAACGGTTGCCGACGCGGCGCACCCCCTCGCGACCCAGGCCAGCCCCAGCGGCGTCGACTGCGTCACCTGCCACTCGAACACCGGGTTCACGGCGGGCGGCTTCAACAATGTCACGACCAAGCCGGCGGGCCATATTCCGGTGAGCGGGGTGGCCTGCAACACCTGCCACACCGGCAACGGCTACACCTCCGTGGTCCTGCCGATGCCGCACACCGGCGCGGTTACCGGGACGTGCGCGTCGTGCCACCAGACCTCTACGCTGTTCGCCGGTTCGGTGTTCACGCCCAATGCCGGCGTGGGCGCCAGCGGCGGCACCTTCGGCACGCAGACGGGCCTCAATTTCCAGCCCAAGCAGATCGTCTCCTCGCCGGCCGTTGGCGCCACCGGCGGCCATATCCCGCTGCCCTCGGGAGACGACTGCAGCACCTGCCACCTCTCCACGTCTGCCTTCGGCGCCACGGCCATGGTGCACACCGGCATCACCACGGGCTGCGATGCCTGCCACGAGTCCAACAACGTCTGGTACGGGGTCACGAACCTGGCGGTGCGGCCCACGGCCATCGATTCGGTCCATCCGGCCACCGGCGACGGCGATTGCAGCTCCTGCCACAGCGTGGCGTTCACGACCGGCGCCTTCAACATCCCGACCGTGCTGCCCGCCGTGGGCCACGGCCCCACCGTAGCCCATATTCCCAATCCGGCCGGCAAGTCCTGCGCGACCTGCCACACCACGGTAAGCACCGGCATATCGGCCAGCGCCGCTTTCACCGCCTTCACCAACTACGTGATGGGACCCACCGGCCACGGCGGCATTGCCAGCGATTGCGAAGCCTGCCACGAGGGCGGTTCGGTGTTCCTCAACATCGCGCAGACCACGACCCTCATGGTGCGGCCGTCCGCATCGGCCATCGGCATCACGCCGGCCGATGCGGCGCACCCGCTCAAGACCCAGGTCAGCCCCAGCGGGGTCGATTGCATCACCTGCCACGCCAACTCGGGTTTCGTTGCCGGCGGCTTCAACAATGTCACCACCAAGCCCACCGGCCACATCGCCACCACCAGCGTCGCCTGCAGCACCTGCCATACCGGCACCGGCTATACCTCGGTCGTGCTCCCCATGCCGCACACCGGGGCGGTGTCGGGCACCTGCGCGTCCTGCCACAACAACACCACGCCGTATGCGGGTTCGGTGTTCACGCCGGCGGCCACCGGTTCGGGCGGCACCTTCGGCACCACCACCGGAACGAACTTCATCGCCACGCAGATCAGCTCGAAGATCTCGGCGGGCATCAGCACGAGCGGCGGCCACGTGGCCCTGCCCAGTGGCGACGATTGCAGCACCTGCCACCTCTCGACCTCGGCCTTCAGCGGCACGGCGATGGTGCACACCAATATCACCAGCGGCTGCGCCAGCTGCCACGAGGCCGGCGATTCGTTCTTCGGCGTGGCCAGCCTGGCCGTGCGGCCCTCGGCGGTCGATCCGATCCACCCCGCGAGCTCCGACGGCAAGGACTGCTCGAGCTGCCACTCCGCGGTCTTCACCACCGGCGCCTTCAACATCCCGACCGTGCTTCCCGCGGCCGGCGACGGCGCCAGCATTTCCCACCTGCCCAATCCGCAGGGCAAATCCTGCGTGACCTGCCACACGACCGTCAGCGCCGGGCTCTCCGCCGGAGCTGCCTACACCGCGTACACGCAGTACGTCATGGGCACCACCGGACATGCGGGGATCACGGCCGATTGCGAGCAGTGCCACGAAGGCGGATCGAACTTCCTCAATATCGGCCAGACCACGACGCTCATCGTGCGGCCCTCGGCCACCGCCATCGGCATCACGCCGGCCGATGCGGCGCACCCGCTCGCGACCCAGGTCAGCCCCAGCGGCGTCGACTGCATCACCTGCCACACCAATACCGGCTTCGCCGCCGGCGGATTCAACAACGTGACGACCAAGCCGTCCAACCACATCGCGGTGAGCGGTGTCGCGTGCACGACCTGCCATACGACGAGCGGCGTCTACAGTTCCGTGGTCCTGCCGATGCCGCACACCGGAGCGGTGACGGGCACCTGCGCGTCGTGCCACAACTCCGCCACCGTCTTCGCGGGTTCGGTGTTCACGCCCAATACCGGCGTGGGCGCCAGCGGCGGCACCTTCGGCACGCAAAGCGGCACGAACTTCCGGGCCAAGCAGATCGTCGCCTCGCCGGCGGTGGGTGCCACCGGCGGCCATATCCCCCTGCCCTCGGCCGACGACTGCAGCACCTGCCACCTGTCGACCTCGACTTTCGGTTCCACCGCCATGGTCCACACCAATATCACCTCGGGGTGCGATAGTTGCCACGAGACCAGCAACGTCTGGTACGGGGTGAGCAATCTGGCGGTGCGGCCCACGGCCATCGATTCGATCCACCCGGTCACGGGCGACGGCGACTGCAGCACCTGCCACAGCGTGAGCTTCGGCAGCGGCGCCTTCAACATACCGACCGTGCTGCCGGCGGTGGGCCATGGCCCGACCACGGCCCACCTGCCCAACCCGGCCGGGACGGGCTGCGTCACCTGCCACACCACCCTGAGCGCGGGTCTTTCGGCAAGCGCGGCGTTCACGGCATTTGCCAACTACGTGATGGGCCCGACAGGCCACACGGGCATCACCAATACGTGCCAGGCATGCCATGAGCGCGGCTCGGTCTTCCTGAACATCAGCCAGACCGGCACCTTGATGGTCCGCCCCAACGCGACGGCGATCGGCATCACGATCGCCGATGCGGCCCACCCGGCTGCGACGGCCACCAACGGCGCCGACTGCGCGAACTGCCATTCGGGAACCGGCTTCGTCGCGGGCGGCTTCAGTTCGGGCGTCACCAAGCCGGCGGGACACATCAATGTCGCGTCGAGCGCAACGTGCAATTCCTGCCATACGACGGGCACGACCTCGGTCGTCCTGCCCATGCCCCATGCGAGCGTGGTGGGAACCTGCGCCTCGTGCCACAACAGCACGACGCTGTTCGCCGGCTCGACCTTCACGCCCAACGTCGGCACCAGCGGGGGCACGTTCGGCACCCAGACCTCCGGGCTCAACTTCCAGGCCCGCCAGATCGTCTCCTCGCCGGCCGTCGGCACGTCGGGGGGCCATATACCCCTGCCCTCGGGCGACGACTGCAGCGTCTGCCATACCTCGACATCCGCCTTCGGCCCGGGAACGGCCATGGTGCACACGGGAATCTCCAGCGGCTGCGCGACCTGCCACGCCGCGGGTTCCAAGTGGTACGGCGAGACCTACACGGCAAGCCCCCTGGTGACGACCAACAACGTGACCCTGAGCCCGCTGCATGTGCCCATAACCGGGGCGACCAATCCGGCGTGCGAGGAATGCCACTCGGCAACGGTGTTCACGTCCTTCGGGACCTCGACCAAGGTCAACCACACGAGTGGCGCCTTCATGACGTATGCCAATGGCGGCTCGACGGACAAGAAGAGCACGACCGCGACGTCGACGCCTCGATGCGTCAGTTGCCATGCGCCTTCGAGGACGACCTGGTACGGCACGAGCCTGAGCACCGAAACCATGGGCAGTCACCATAACAGCGTGAGTACCGACGACTGCATCATGTGCCACAACACCGGCGGCTTCGGCGGCGCCGCGGCCGCGGCAGCGCGGGCGCGCCGCCCGGTCGTGCGCGCCGCCGGCCCCGCCGTGCGGCCCGGTCCTGCGAGCGTTCCGGCAGCCGGCGGCACGCCGGCAAGCGTCCCGGCCGTTGTGGCGCCGTTCACGCACGTGGGCGTCATCCCCGGCGACTGCGCGAGCTGCCATGCGCCCGGCGGGACGGCGCCGGCCAAACCTGCGAGCCACCTGCCTACCGCGCTTTCCTGTGATGCCTGCCACCGCACGTCGGCGTGGTTGCCGGCATTGTTTACGCATAATGGCGTTGCCGCCGGCAGCTGCGCCACCTGCCACGCCGGCAACTGGGCAACCGCGAAACCCGCCAACCACATGCTCACCAGCCGCGCCTGCGATACCTGCCATAAGAGCACCACGACATGGCTGCCGCCGGCCTATGCGCACCTGGACATGATCTACAGTCCGCATCCGCCGAGCGTGCGCTGCGTCGACTGCCATGCGACCAATACCGAGCAGGTGGTCTGGAAGTACCCGAACCTCAAGCCCGGCTGCGCGGGTTGCCACGGGACGCAGTTCGCTGCCCCCGCGGCGCGCCGCTCCAAGGGCCCGGTGACCCGGCCCTCGACTGCGCAATAGACGATTTACCGGGGCTCCCCGCCGGGTCCCCCAAAAAAGAACAAGCACGCCAAGCGGGTAGCAGCGGGACAAGAAGGGCCATCGGCGAACGGCTTGCCGGCAGGCTCCCGAGAGGAAACCGTCGGCAGCCACGTCGACAAGAAACGGAATTTTTCAGTGAATGCATTTATCCATGCCGGCAGGCGTTTGCGCGGCAGCGTGGGCGCCGCCGCCCGGCTTGCCGGCATTTTCCTGACGCTCGCCGCTGCGCTCACGGTCGCAGGCGAAGTCCACGCCCAGGCGCTCGACGAGGTCCGCCTCGTGGCCGACGGCCCGGATGCCGTGCTGCAGATCCGCCTGAACGTGCGGGTGCAATACCAGCGGCACGCTCCCCTGGATGCCTCCGACCTGCTGGAAATCTACTTTCAGATCCTGGGCGGCGATGAAGCGCTGACACGGCCGATCGAGGAGTCGATGGCCGTGGCGGCGCGGGACCCTGCGCCGGGCGCGCGCGTGCTCTACCCGGTGCAGACGGGCCTGCCGGTCAAGAAGATCGTTGTGCGGCTCGACCGCAAGCTGGCGTTTCGCGTCCGGGCCGGCAAGAGCAACCAGCTGATCGAGGTCATCTTCCCCGGCCAGGCGCCCAAGGGCTCGCCCGGTGCGCCGGACGCGCAGGCCATTGCGCCGCCCGTGGTGGAACACGACCGCTACGCGATCTCCCTGCAGACGGTTCCATTGTCCGAACAGGGCAACATACGCGCGATTCCGGCACGCCTGCAGGATTACGCGGTATTCGGCTCGCAGGAAGTGCGCAACGGGGTTCCCGTCTACGAACTGGTGCTGGGCTACTTCGACAGCCAGGAAGCGGCGCAGAAGGTTCTCGATTCGATAGCGGGCGATTTTCCGGGCGCCTCGGTCTTCGACGTGGTCAAGCGCAAGGAGGCCAACCTGGAAAGCGCCGCGCAGTTTCCCCAGGCCCCCGAGCCCCCGCCGCCGGCCGAGACCACGCCATCGGCTGCCGCGGCGGCGGCGGCGGCACTGGCCGCCGCGCCCGACACCGACCTGGACAAGCAGGGCGCCAGCCTCATGGCCAAGTCGCGCGCGGCGCTGATCGCCGGCAACAACGCCGAAGCCATCAACACCCTCAACCAGCTGCTGCTGCTGCCGCCCAACAAATTCTCCCAGGATGCACAGGAGCTCGTTGGCCTGGCGCGGGAGCGATCCGGCGACCTGGCCCAGGCGCGCAAGGAATACGAGCTCTACCTCAAGCTCTTTCCCACCGGGGAGGGCGCCACGCGCGTGCGCCAGCGCCTGGCCACCATGGCGCCGCCCGAACAGGCCACGACGGTGGCAGCCAAGCCGCCCGAGAAACACGAGCCGCAGCTCACCGCCGGCGGCAGCATCTCGCAGTACTACTACGGCGGCAAACAGAGCGTGCAGACCACGTTCCTCAACGTGCCCGTCACGGTCAACCAGCAGACGATCACCAACAACACCCAGTCCTCGATCGTGAGCACGGTCGACCTGAACGGCCGCTACAAGACCGACACGACCGATACCCGGGTCGTGTTCCGCGATTCGGACCAGTACAGCCTCATCAGCGCGACGGTGCCCAGCCTCAACCGCCTGGACGCGGCCTACGTCGACTACCGCGACTCGGCCCATGGGCTGGGCGCCAAGGTGGGCGTGCAAAGCGGCGTGACCGGCGGCCTCGTGGGCCGTTTCCTGGGCGCGTCCGTCAGCTACGACCTCGCGCCCAAGCTGCGGGTGAACGCGGTGGTCGGGCAGCCGCTGCACCAGGACCAGTTCGTCGAGGCCAACCAGCTCTTCGAGGGCATCAGCCTGGACGCCCAGAATTTCGCGGAACATTGGGGCGCCAGCGGCTTCCTGATCAACCAGACCGCCGACAGCGTGGTCGATCGCCGGGCGGTGGGCGGCGAATTGCGCTACTTCGACGAGCAGAAGACGCTCTACTCCCTGGTGGACTACGACGTCCAGTTCGCGACGCTCAACGCCGCCACCCTGCAAGGCACCTACCAGTTCGCCGACCAGACCTCGGTGTCCCTGCTGCTGGACGACCGCAAGGCGCCGACCCTGGAAACCACCAACGGCCTGCTGCAGACCGGGTGCACCTCGTACGCGCAGTATTTCGCGGGCACCTGCGCGCATTCGACCCCGCCCTATACCGTGGAGGTGCTGCGCGCCGATGCGCTGGCCACGACGGCCAACTCGCACCAGTTCGCGTTCGACGTGTCGCACCCTTTCGGCAAGAACTGGCAGGCCTCGGCCGACCTGCGCGTGACCAGCGTGGGCGCGCTGCCCACCGTGGTCATCAACAACCAGACCTTCCAGGGAACCTCGGCAACGGGCAACGTATTTGGCGCCACCCTGCAGGCCACGGGGTCCAACCTCTACTCCAAGCGCGACATCAACGTGTTTTCGCTGACGAAACTGCACAGCGCGACCCTGGACGGCACGCAGCTGGCCTATAGCAACCTCAATACCGTCCTGGATAACCGCCTGAGCCTGGAGCCCAATCTGAGCCTGTACTGGGAAACCGATACGAGCGGACAACGGCTGTTCCGGATTTCCCCGAGTTTCCGGTCCAGCTACAAGCTGACGCGCCGGATGTCCATCGAGGGTACCGTTGCCCTGGAGCGCTCGCGCAACGAGGGCCCGGCCCAAAACGACACCACCTCGAACGTCTTCTACTATCTGGGCTACCGTTTCGACCTCAACCCTTGAAGCTTGGCGACGGGTTGTTGCTTCGAACGGCCTGGGTGCTGGACGATTGGCATGTTCGGCTTCGGGGACAGCGGGTTAGGGAGGATAAGCTTCAGGGTGGGGCTGCGCCGTAGCCCGCGCCAAGTATGGCGCGGTCGCTGCGGCGGCGCGAAGCTATGCTTCGCGAAACCCCGCCTCCGCCCCCGAACCCCACCCGCGGCCTTGACGAGATGGGTTCTTGCTGTGGTTTCTCCCTCTCCCTCCGGGAGAGGGCTGGGGTGAGGGGCCCCGCCGGCCAGAGCAAGCTAAGCCGTCTGGCGCGCCTCTCAGCCAACCGCGGTTTGAGCGACAATAGCGGGTGCGGAGGCGGCCGCTGCGGCTTTTTTGCGGTGCGGCGCGCCCCGCGCGGAAACCTTGCGGTTTTTTTGCCGCCTAAGCCTGGATGAAGCCGAGTCCGATGAAACCAAGAACCAAGCGTTTGATCATGGTCGCCGCGGGGCTGGCCAGCGCCGGCGTCGCCGCGACCCTTGTCGTGAACGCGTTTCGCAGCAACCTCGTGTTTTTCTTCACGCCCTCGCAGATCGCCGCGGACGAAGCGCCGCGCAACCGGGCTTTCCGGATCGGCGGGCTGGTGGAAAACGGCAGCGTGCACCGCGACGGCACCACGGTGAATTTCATGGTCACCGATACCGCCAAATCGGTTCCCGTGGCGTATGTGGGCATCCTGCCGGACCTGTTCCGCGAGGGCAAGGGCGTGGTCGCACAGGGGCGCCTCGAGTCCGACGGGGTCTTCCATGCCTCCGAGGTGCTCGCAAAGCACGACGAAAACTACATGCCGCCGGAAGCGGCCGAGGCGCTCAAGCGGGCGCGCGGCGGCCAGCCGGACTCCACCGCCACGCTCGTCGTGGCCCAACCCGGCGCCAATGCGGCAAACGCGGTGACCAGCACCGCCGCAGGCACCCCGCCCGGAGGAAGCAAGCAATGATTCCTGAAATAGGCAATTTCGCCCTGATGGTGGCCACCGCGGTGGCACTGGTGCTGGGCACCCTGCCCATCGTGGGCGCGGCGCGCGGCAACGTGCGCTGGATGGCGATGGCGCGGCCGGCAGCGCGAGTCATGTTCCTGCTTGTCGTGGTCGCCGCGTCCTGTCTCGTTTCGAGCTTCCTGCACGACGACTTCTCGGTGGTCTATGTGGCGTCCAACTCGATGCGCGCCCTGCCCATCCAGTACAAGCTTGCCGCGTTCTGGGGCGGCCACGAGGGTTCGATGCTGCTGTGGCTCCTCATCCTGAGCTTCTGGATGTTCGCCGTAAGCGTCTTCAGCACCCACCTGCCGCGCGAGATGATCGCCCGCATCCTGGGCGTGATGGGCCTGATCGCGCTGGGGTTCCTGCTCTTCATCATCCTCACCTCGAATCCTTTCGAGCGGCTGCTGCCGGCGGCGGCCGACGGCAACGAGCTCAATCCGCTGCTGCAGGATCCGGGCATGGTCGCGCATCCGCCGATGCTCTACATGGGCTACGTGGGCTTCTCGGTGGCCTTCGCCTTCGCCATCGCGGCACTGCTGGGCGGCAATCTCGATGCGACCTGGGCACGCTGGTCGCGCCCCTGGACGACCGTTGCCTGGACGTTTCTCACCATCGGCATCTGCCTGGGCAGCGCGTGGGCCTACTACACCCTGGGCTGGGGCGGCTGGTGGTTCTGGGATCCGGTGGAAAACGCCTCCTTCATGCCCTGGCTGGCCGGCACCGCGCTCATGCATTCGCTCGCGGTCACGGAAAAGCGCAGCGGCTTCAAGGTCTGGACGGTATTGCTGGCGATCTTCGCCTTCTCGCTGTCGCTGCTGGGCACCTTCCTGGTCCGATCCGGCGTCCTCACCTCGGTGCACGCCTTTGCATCGGACCCGCGGCGCGGCGTTTTCATCCTGCTCTTCCTGGGCGTGGTGATCGGCGGCTCGCTGGCCCTTTTTGCCTGGCGTGCGCCCAAGGTCGGCCTGGGCGAGCGCTTCGAACTCGTGTCGCGCGAATCGATGCTGCTCACGAACAATGTCCTGTTCCTGGGCGCCGCGGCCTGCGTGCTGCTGGGCACGCTCTATCCGCTGGCGCTCGACGCGCTGGGCATGGGCAAGATCTCCGTCGGGCCGCCGTACTTCGACACCGTATTCGTCCCGCTGATGGCGCCCGCGCTTTTCCTGATGGGCATAGGACCGCTGGCGCGCTGGCGCAAGGCCAATTTGCCGGAAATCGCGGCGCGCCTGAAATGGGCCGCCGGCGTGAGCGTGCTGGTGGCGATAGCCGTGCCCCTGATCGAAGGCCGCTGGTCGTTCCTGGTGGCCGGGGGAATCCTGCTCGCCACGTGGATCGTGAGCAGCAGCGCGACGAACCTCTGGTCGCGCGTGCGGCCCGGTCAGGGCGGCAGCATCGGCGCCAAGCTCGCTGCGCTGCCACGCGGCTACCTGGGCATGCTGGCGGCCCACGTCGGAGTGGCCGTTTTCATCGTCGGCATCACCCTGGTCAAGGGCTACGAGGTCGAAAAGGACGTGCGCATGGACACCGGCGACACGGTCGCCCTGGGACCCTATACCGCGCGATTCGTCGGCACCACGGAGGGCTCCGGGCCCAACTATCTCTACCTGCGCGGCCAGTTCGACATCCTGCGCGGCGACAAGGTGGTGCGCACCATGTTCCCCGAGAAGCGGCAGTTCGTATCCAAGAGCGAGCCCATGACCAATGCGGCCATTGCACCCAGCATCACCGGCGACCTCTACATATCGATGGGCGAAGCCGTGAGCCAATCGGCCTGGGTGGTGCGGGTCTATTACAAGCCCTTCGTCGACTGGATCTGGGGCGGCTGCCTGATCATGGCCTGCGGCGGCGTGCTGGCGCTGAGCGACCGGCGGTATCGCCTGGAGCGGCGTGTCGGCCAGGCTGCCCTGGGCGCCGCCGCCGCGTCGGCCTGAGCGCACAGCCATGGCAACTGCACGAAAATCCCTGGCGGTGTTCCTGCCGCTGGCCGTCTTCCTGGTCATCGCGTGGTTCCTCTACCAGGGCCTGTACCACGATCCGCGCGAGATTCCCTCGCCCCTCATCAACAAGCCGGCGCCGGATTTCCGCCTCGAGTCGCTCGAATCGCCCGGACGGGTGGTGGAACGCAAGGACATGCTGGGGAAGGTATGGCTGCTCAACACCTGGGCTTCGTGGTGCGTGGCGTGCCGCGAGGAACATCCGGTGCTGGTGGAATTCGCGCGCTCGGCGAGCATCCCGATCATCGGACTCGACTACAAGGACACGCGAATCGAGGGGATGCGCTGGCTGACGCAGTACGGCAACCCCTATGCCGCGTCGGCCTTCGACGAGGCCGGGCGGGTCGGCATCGATTACGGCGTATATGCCGTGCCCGAGACATTCCTGATCGACAAACAGGGCGTGATCCGCTTCAAGCAGATCGGGCCGGTCACGCCGGAACTTCTGCACGACACGCTGCTGCCGCTCATCGAGCGGCTGAACGCGTAGCGACGCTGCACCAGGGGGAAGACCGCATGGACAAGGCACCGGGCACGCAGGGGCGTGCGCGCGGGCAGGATGGGTTTTGGCAGGGATTGCTGCGGCGGCGCTGCGCCGTGCTGGCCGCATTGCTGCTGGGAACGCTGCTCGCGGCGGCGGCCAGCGAGGCGCCCGAGGTGGGCGACAACCCCGCGGCCGAGCGCCACATGATGCAGCTGGCCGCGGAGCTGCGTTGCCTGCAATGCCAGAACCAGACACTGGCCGATTCGAACGCGCCCCTGGCGGTGGACCTGCGCCAGGAGATCCGCGAGCTGATCGCCAAGGGGCAGAACGACCAGCAGATCAAGGAATACCTGGGCGCGCGCTACGGCGATTTCGTCTTCTACCGGCCGCCGGTCCAGGCCAATACCCTGCTGCTGTGGTTCGGCCCGGGGCTGGTTCTCCTGGGCGGACTGCTGGCGCTGTACATCACGCTCAAGCGGCGCCTCGCGCGCCTGGAAGCCGAAGGCGAGGTGGCCGACCTGAGCGACGCCGATGCGCGCCGGGCGCAGCACCTGCTCGATGAAGAAACCGGGGAAAGCAGTCTGTCATGAGCGTATTTTTTCTTGTTGCCATCGTCCTGATCGCCGCCGGCCTCGCATCCCTGCTGTGGCCGCTGTTGCGCGGCGAGGGCGTGCCGCCGGCCAAGCAGGCCGCGGCCGTCATTGCCCTCTTCCGCGACCAGCTGCGCGAACTCGAGGCCGAGCGCACCTCGGGCGCCATCGACGACACCCAATACCAGCAAAGCCGGCGCGACATCGAGCGCAAGCTGCTCGATGCGGTCGCCGGCGCCGACGAGAGTCCGAAGGGGCCGCAACGCGCACGCTGGAGCGCCGCGCTGGTGGGCATTTTCGTGCTTGTCGCGCCCATTGGCCTGTATGCGGTGCTGGGCTCGCCCGACGCCCTCATCGGCGGCGCGGACGCCGGTGCCGACGGCCAGCAGGCCACGGCGGAATCGGGCGGCAAGGCCGGATCC
>Ga0181519_10000515_pt1 | contig 35479 bp, 31 predicted proteins | sample PEATcosm2014_Bin_26_FD_121102 | JGI IMG/M metagenome (GOLD analysis project Ga0181519, IMG submission 121102) | Peatland microbial communities from MTU Mesocosm Facility, Houghton, MI, USA - PEATcosm2014_Bin02_10_metaG | ecosystem: Environmental > Terrestrial > Soil > Wetlands > Peat | place...
CGCTACGGGCACAACGACGTACCCGGCAGCACAGACATGTCCGCGGCCTTCGCCGCCGCCGCGGCGCAAGCGGCCGAACCGGGTGGCGTGCCGGTGGTCGTCGCGTCGGGCGCCCGCTACCGGATCGCGCGCAATCTGCAGATTCCCGCCGGCGCACCGTTCGTGGTCCTTGCCGGAGGCATAGTCGTCGACACGGGGATGCAGTTGCGAATCAACGGGTCTTTCAGCGCGCCGCGCACCCCGTGTTTCGTCGTGGCCGCACCCGGCGCGGTCGCTTTCGGAAAGGGGGCCGTGGCCGCCGTCTACCCGGAATGGTTCGGCGCGAGCGGCGCCACGAGCGTGAATGCGGGCCCTCCGGACTCTACCGCGGCGTTCGCCGCCGCGATCGCGGCCGCCACGGAAAACGGCGCGGGTGTCATCGCGATCAGTCCCGTCAGTATCGGCCCCGGATGCTTCACCGTCGGCAACGTCGTGCTTCCGACCGCCGCCACCGTGCGTGGCACCGGCCGGCACACCACCAATATCTTCTGCGCGCCAGGCACGCGCGGCGCCTGGTGGACGGACGGCGGCAATGCCGCGAAGATTATCCTCGAAGACCTCGCGCTCTATGGCAACAACGAGCCGGGTATTACGGCCGGCCTGCAGCTCGGTCACCGCAGCGTGCCGCACGGCACCGAGGGCTACGTCAACCGGATCTGGGTGCGCGATATTCCGAACGGTGCCGGCCTCGACGTACTCGGCAACGTCGGTCTCTATGACACGATCACGGTGCAGAAAACTGCGCTCAACATCCGCATCACCGGCAGCGCAAACATGGCGCGCGGCCTCATCTGCATGGAAGGCCGCGCCTCCGGCGCGGCGGTCGGTGTCTGGCTCGGTGGCACCAACGTCTCCGGCCTGGAGATCGAGGCGCCGGACCCAGGGACGCTGCCGCTCAGGCTCGATGACAACGTCAGCATCCAGGGCCTGTGGTTCTCGTTCGCCGCCGACACGAACTACGACCACCTGTGGGAGCTCGGGCCGCGGGCGCAGGCTTGGGCGATCGAGAACGTGACGTTCTACTTCAAGGGCGCGATCCGCGTCAGCGGGAACGGTCGGCGCGCGGATGGCGCCTACTTTGGCGGCAATGTCAGCGGCGCGCACGGCAGCCACGACGCCGAGGGAAGTTACTTCTCGGATACCGCGGGCCAGCGGCTACAGTCCTTCACGCTCAGACTGATGAACGCCAACGGCCGGCTGCGCCACGCAATCGTCGACGGCTCCGGCGGACCGACGAACTTCGCCACTGCAGTTCGCGGCGCTTCGCCGCAACCCACTGATACGCCGGCCGGCGGTTTCGCCGCGGGCGGCATGCTGGGCGGCCCTGGCCAGTTCTGGCTGGATACCGCGGACCAGCGCGCGGCTGATGCCATTGGCCTCGCGTCCATCTCGTACAACTCGACCGGTCTACCACTCGCCGTGGCCGCCTGCACGCAGTCGGCCCGCCTCGGCGGCGTCGTGCGCAACCGGTTACTGTTCCAGATCACGCATGCGCTGACCGGCGCGCCGGTCGCGTTAGACGCGGCGACGATTGGCACAGGCAGGATGCTGCAGGTATCGTGGCAGGGCTACCTCGCGACGTAGCATGCGAAACACGCTGGGCACGGAGCAGGCGAAACTGGCTTCGCCAGCGATCACGACTTTCATGGCGCTCGGCACAACGAGCCTCTATGCGCATAGCAGAACCCGGTCGTCTTGCTGACGAGCGGCGCCACCGTCATGGTCACCGGTACCAGACAAGGCGTCGAGCCGCTGGCGGGTGTCGTCACCGACTGCTACATCGTTTACCCGAGCGTCTCGGAGGTCGTTGCAGCCGACTACTGACGCCGACGCCGCAAGCCGACCGTGGCCGGAGTCGCAGCCGCACCCTCAGCTGCGAGCGCGCTCCGCACCCGAAGCGAGCACGTTGAGCACGCGGTGGCCCGACTTCCACAGCGCATCGACCATGCCGTCGACACCGGCCCCCTCGGTACGGAATACGCACACGGGCACCTCGTGCTGGCGCGATCTCAGGAGACTCGTGACCGTGACTTGGTGGGCGCTCGCGAGATCGGCGATGAAGCGGAAGGGATCGGCGCACTTCGAACAGTCGAACGTGATCCGCACCGTCGCGCCGCTGCTGCGAAAGAGGCTTACAAACGCCCGCATGATGTCGGACTCGGTAATGAGTCCGACGAGGCGCCCGCCGCGCACCACCGGGAGCCCGCCGATCTTGCGCTCGCGCATCAATGCCGCCGCGTCCTCGATCGGCGCGTCCGGCGCGATCGACAACGGCTCGCCGCGCAGGAGGTGCGAGACGTGCGTGAGGGTCCTCCCGGCGGGGCCGGTGTCGACTGCGAACGGATTGATGTCGGGTGGGAAGGCGTGCAGGACATCGGTCGCGGTGATGATGCCGACGAGCTGCTGGCTCGCCTCCGTCACGACCGGGAGCCGCCGGATGCGCCGGCGCGCCATCAGGGTCGCGGCCTCCGCGACCGGCGTCTCGGGCATCACGGTCACGAGCTCGCGCGACATCCACATGCTGACGATCATCGCCACCCCCGCGCCTCGGACTCGCCGAGTGTAACCCCGGGGGCCTTGATGCGCGTCGCCGGAACACCACGTTTTCCCCGCCACCGGCCGCGCGCCACAATGGCTGCGGCCCGGTGCCGCCCGGACCGCAGCGCTGGCGGCATCGCAGCTGGGGGACGGGCATGACGACGGTCGATCACCTCATCATCGGCGCGGGCTCCGCAGGCTGCGTGCTCGCGAACCGGCTGTCCGCGGACCCGGCGCGGCGCGTGCTGCTCCTCGAGGCAGGCGGCGCCGACAAGAGTCCGTACATCCACATGCCGGGCGGCCTTGCGCGACTCGTCGGCGACATGAGCATCAACTGGGACTATTGCACCGAGCCTGAGCCCGAACTCGGCCACCGACGCCTGTGGTGGCCGCGGGGCCGAGTGCTCGGCGGCTCGAGCTCGATCAACGCGATGATCTACGTCCGCGGCCAGCGCGAGGACTACGACGGCTGGGCAGCCCTCGGCGCCCGGGGCTGGAGCTACGCAGAGGTACTGCCGTACTTCCGGCGCGCCGAGGACCAGGCACGGGGTGCCGACGAATTCCACGGCGCGGGCGGGCCACTCACGGTATCTGACCTCCGCTACCGGAGCCCCGTGTCGGGCGTCTTTCTCGAGGCGGCGCGCGAGTGCGGTTACGCCGAGAACCCGGACTTCAACGGCGCGACGCAGGAGGGCGTCGGCTGGTACCAGGTGACGCAGCGCGCCGGGCGCCGCGCGAGCGCCGCCGTCGCCTACCTGCGACCCGCGCAGGGTCGCGCGAACCTCGGTGTCGTGACGCGGGCCACCGCGACGCGTCTCATTCTCGAGGGCCGGCGCGTGGTGGGTGCGGAGTACCTCGCTGCCGGCAAGCTCGAGCGCGTCGCGGCGGCGCACGTCACGCTCGCGGGCGGCGCGGTCAATTCGCCCCAGCTCCTGCTCCTCTCAGGAATCGGGCCCGCCGCCGACCTCGAGCGGCTCGGTATCGTGCCGCGGCAGGACCTGCCGGGAGTCGGCGCGAACCTGCAGGACCATCTCGACTTCTGCACGCTGCAGAAGGCGCGCCGCCCGGTGACCTACGACTTCAACCGCTGGCAGGAAGTCCTGGTCGGCCTCCGCTATCTCGCAACGCACGGGGGGCCTGCGAGTTCGAACGTCGCCGAGGCCGGCGGCTTCGTCAGAAGCCCGCTTGCCAAGGACGCGCGGCCAGACGTGCAGCTCCACTTCGTGCCGGCGCAGCTCGACGACCACGGACGCCACCGGCTGCCCGGGCACGGCTACACGCTGCATGCCTGCGTGCTGAGGCCCGAGAGCCGCGGCCGCATCCGGCTCGCCTCGGCGGACCCCCTCAAGGCCCCGGCCATCGCGGCGAACTACCTCGCGGCACCCGCCGATCGGGAACTGCTCGTCGCCGGGATGCGCCTGTCGCGGCGGATCCTGGCCGCGAAGGCCTTCGACGCACTGCGCGGACCCGAGGTGTTCCCGGGGGACTCGGCGCAGACCGATGCGGAACTCCTCGCCGCCGCGCGCGCGAAGGCCGAGACGATCTACCACCCGGTGGGCACCTGCCGCATGGGCGAGGACCCGGATGCCGTGGTGGATGCGCGGCTGCGCGTGCACGGGATCGAGGGGCTCAGCGTCGCCGACGCCGCGGTGATGCCGCGGCTCGTGAGCGGCAACACCAACGCGCCGACGATCATGATCGCCGAGCGCGCGGCGGAGTTCCTGTCGGGGTGACGCCCGCGCGCGGGCGCCGCGAGCGCTCAGTTGCGACGCAACCGGTCCGCGAGCAGGCGCGCGAGTACCGCCACGAACTGCTCGCCGAGCTGCGGGTGCTTGAGCCCGTACTCGACCGTCGCTTCGAGGTAGCCGAGCTTGCTGCCGCAGTCGTAGCGCTTGCCCTCGAAGGCATAGGCGAACACGTCCTCCTCGCCGAGGAGCGCGGCGATGCCGTCGGTGAGCTGTATCTCGCCACCCGCCCCGCGGCCGACCGTCTCGAGCTTGTCGAACACGGTGGGGCTCAAGAGATAGCGGCCGACGACGGCGAGCGTCGACGGTGCGACGTCGGGCTTCGGCTTCTCGACCATCTGGCGCACGCGCGAGACGCGCTCGTTGACCGGGTCGCTCGCGACGATGCCGTACTTGTCGGTTTCCTTGCGGTCGACCGTCTGCACGCCGAGGATGCTGCCGCCGAATTCGGCGTGCACCGCCGCCATCTGCTTGAGGCACGGCACCTTGGCATCGATCAGGTCGTCGGCGAGGTGCACGAAGAACGGCTCGCGCCCGACCACCGGCTTCGCGCACAGGACCGCGTGGCCGAGGCCGAGTGGCGCGGGCTGGCGGATGTAGATGCAGGTGGCCGAGGCCGGCACGATGCTCCGCAGCGCCTCGAGCAGCTCCTGCTTGCCCTGCGACTCGAGCGCGGCCTCGAGCTCGGGCGCTGAATCGAAATGATCCTCGATCGCGCGCTTCGAGCTGCCCGTCACGAACACGAGCTGCGTCGCGCCGGCCGCGAGCGCCTCCTCGGCCGCGTACTGGATCAGCGGCTTGTCGACGATCGGCAGCATCTCCTTCGGGCTCGCCTTGGTGGCGGGCAGGAAGCGCGTGCCGCGCCCGGCGACCGGGAACACGACGGTACGGACGGGCGAGGATTTCGGAGGCATGACTGACCTTTGGTGCGCGTTGGCCGGATGATACCCGAGCCGCGTGACCGGACGGCTGTCGGCGTCACACTCCGCGGGCGGGACGCGGACTCGTGCCGGCGAGCGGCGAGAGGAGCTCGGAGGGCGTCAGCGGGCGGAGCGCGTCCCAGCTCTTGCAGCCCGGGCACTGCCAGAACCAGCCGGTGCTCGAGAAGCCGCATTCGGTGCAGCGGAAGCGTGCCGCCTTGAGCGCCTGGCGGCGCAGCGCCGCACACAGGCGCTTCAGCGCCGCATCGTCGGGCAGCGCAGGCGGCGGCAGCAGCGCGCCGACCAGCTCCGCGATCGACGGCTCGCGCGTCACGTAGTCGCGGACGAGCCCGAGCAGCGCCGGGTTGTCCGGAGAGCCGGCGAGGATCGCCGCATGCGCGAGGCCGTCGGCGGTGTCGCGGCCGCCCTCGGCCGCGAGCTCGGCGAGGAGCGGTGCGAGATCCGCGTCGCGGCCGCTCGCCTCGAGCGCGCGCACGAGCCGCGGCAGCACCTCGCCCGCGAGCGCCGGCTGCTGCACGGCGACCCGCTTCAGGAGCCTGAGCGCGAGCGGCGCGTCGGCCTGCGCGACCGCGAGGTCGGCCCTGAGCAGCACGCCGCGCGGGAAGCGGCGCTGCTCGGCACGCGCGGCCTTGAGGTGCTGCTCCGCCGTGTCGTAGTCGCCGGCCGCCATCGCGAGCGCCGCGAGCTCGCACCAGTAGTGCGCGATCGCCGACGGCTGCGGCGGGTTGGCGACGCGCGCGAGCTCGCGGTGCACCTCGATGGCTCGCTCCCAGTCGTGCTCGACCTCGTAGACGTGGGTCAGGTCCCTGAGTGCCGCGATCCGGTAGCTGCCGGCGGTCGACAGGCCCTGCAGCAGCTTCTCGGCGCGGTCGTAGAGCCCGGCCCGCAGATAGTCCTGGGCGAGTGCGTAGGTCGCCTGCTCGCGGTGCACCGGCTCGAGCTCGGTACGCGTCATGAGGTTCTGGTGGATGCGGATTGCGCGGTCCACCTCGCCGCGCCGCCGGAACAGCGCACCGAGCGCGAACTGCGTCTCGACGGTGTCGCGGTCGACGGCGACCGCACGCAGGAACGCCTCCACCGCGCGGTCGGGCTGCTCGTTGACGAGGTAGTTGAGACCGGCCAGATAGTCGCTCGACGGCGGCCGCGCCGGCGCCGGCGTCGTGCCGATGCGCCAGCGACGGGTCGTATACCAGCCGACGATCGCGCCGGTCAGTATCAACGCGCCCTCGACCCAGCTAGCGCGCATGCCCGGGCTGCGTCGCGCGCAGCGTCCTCAGCTCTCCCTCGGCGAGCCTGAGCGCCATCGCGAGCGCGCTCTTCTCGCGGACGAGCCGGCGCACCCATGCGAGGGCACCGGCCACGCCCACGCACCAGCCGACGATGCAGGCCGCGAGCAGCGCCGCGCCGGTGCCGGCCGTGGCACGCGCCACGTACAGGTCGATGGCCACGGGCGCGACATTCAGGCGCACGAAGCCCGCGCAGGCGAGCGCGAGCACCAGAAAGGCGATGGCGGTCAGGAGGCGAAAGGTCATGGCGCAGCACCCTCGGGGTCTGCGCGAAATCTAGCACGGCGCGCCGTCCGCCGATGCCGGCGCCCGGTCACTCGCGGATCGGGAAGTGCTGTCCGTCGTTGACCCGCTCGCGCAGGTCCTTGCCGGGCTTGAAGTGCGGCACGTGCTTGCCGGACAGCGACACCGCCTCGCCGGTCTTCGGATTGCGGCCCTGGCGCGGCGGCCGGAAGTGCAGCGCGAAGCTGCCGAAGCCGCGAATCTCGATGCGCTCGCCGGTGGCGAGGGCGTCGCTCATGATCTCGAGGATCTGCTTGACCGCGAGCTCGACGTCCTTCGACGGCAGATGCTTCTGTTTCGCGGTGATGATCTCGATCAGTTCCGACTTGGTCATGCAGGCCGCCCGCAGTCGTTCGTATTATTTGGGGTGAAGGGAACGCGGCGTGGCGGGCGCTGCGCGCCCGCCACGCCCGGTTCCTACTCGCCGTCCCGGTCCGACATCTGTTCCTTGAGGAGGTCGCCGAGGCTGGTGCCGGTCGAGGAATCGGTGCGATACGCCTGCATCGCCTCCTGCTCCTCATGGGCCTCCTTGGCCTTGATCGACAGCGCAATCGAGCGCGACTTGCGGTCGACGCCGGTGAAGCGCGCCTCGACCTCCTGGCCCTCCTTGAGCACGGTGCGCGCGTCCTCGACGCGGTCACGTGCGAGCTCCGAGGCCCTGAGGTAGCCGTCGATGCCGCCACCGAGGTCGATGATCGCGCCCTTGGCGTCGACTTCGCGGACGGTGCCCTTGACGATGCTGCCCTTCGGGTTCTGGGCGATGAACGCCGAGAACGGGTCCTTGGCCATCTGCTTGATGCCGAGCGAGATACGCTCGCGCTCGGGATCGATCGACAGCACCACCGCCTCGACGGTCTGGCCCTTCTGGTAGTTGCGCACCGCTTCCTCGCCGGGCACGTCCCAGGAGATGTCGGACAGGTGCACGAGGCCGTCGATGCCGCCCGAGAGGCCGATGAAGATGCCGAAGTCGGTGATCGACTTGATCTGGCCCGAGACGCGGTCGTCGCGGTTGTAGTTCTCCGAGAACTCCTTCCACGGATTCGGCTTGCACTGCTTGAGGCCGAGGCTGATGCGCCGGCGCTCCTCGTCGATGTCGAGCACCATCACCTCGACTTCCTGGCCGACGTGCACCACCTTGGCGGGATTCACGTTCTTGTTGGTCCAGTCCATCTCGGAGACGTGCACCAGGCCCTCGACGCCCTCCTCGATCTCGACGAAGCAGCCGTAGTCGGCGATGTTCGTGACCTTGCCCCACAGGCGCGTGTTCGGCGGGTAGCGCCGCGCGATGTTCTGCCAGGGATCGGCACCGAGCTGCTTGATGCCGAGCGAGACGCGCTGGCGCTCGCGGTCGAACTTGAGGATGCGCACGTCGATCTCGTCGCCCACCTTGACGACTTCCGACGGGTGCTTGACGCGCTTCCACGCCATGTCGGTGATGTGCAGCAGGCCATCGATGCCGCCGAGGTCGACGAACGCACCGTAGTCGGTGAGGTTCTTGACGACGCCCTTGACGACCGAGCCTTCCTGCAGGTTGTCGAGCAGCGCCGAGCGCTCGGCGCTGTATTCCTGCTCGACGACCGCACGACGCGAGACGACCACGTTGTTGCGCTTCTGGTCGAGCTTGATGACCTTGAATTCGAGGACCTTGCCCTCGAGGTACGACGGATCGCGCACCGGCCGCACGTCGACCAGCGAGCCCGGCAGGAACGCGCGGACGTTGTCGATCTCGACCGTGAAGCCACCCTTGACGCGACCGTTGATGATGCCGGTGACGACCTGCGCTTCGTTGAACGCGGTCTCGAGACGGGTCCAGGTTCGGGCGCGCTTGGCCTTCTCGCGCGACAGGCGCGTCTCGCCGGAGCCGTCCTCGACGGAGTCGAGGGCCACTTCGACCTCATCGCCCGCCTTTACCTCGAGCTCGCCTTTTTCGTTCTTGAACTGGTCGATCGAGATGACCGCCTCGGACTTGAGGCCGGCGTTGACGATCACGTAGTCCTGGCCGACTTCCACGACCAAGCCGTTCAGGATCTGGCCGGGGCGAAAACGCTGGTTAGCCAGGCTCTCTTCGAACAGCTGGGCAAAACTTTCCGTCATTTGATGTGTCTCATCCGGGACCGGGCGGTCCCTCGCTAAGCCCTCTGGACTGCCGGCGCTGCCGGGCGCGTACCTGGAGGGGTTGTTGCCATACACCCAAGGCCCGCGCGAGCGCGGGCCTCACCTGTGGCCGGAAACGCCGGCCCGGACCTGCGCAACCGGCACCGACCGTGCGGGGGCCTGAGGCCCCGGCGCTGCGTGTGCCCGGATGTTTGAGTCCCGTCGAATCGCGCCGAGAGCGTCGGGTGCCCGTGACCTTGCACCTCCAGACGGTGCCGTCCCCGGACCCCTCCCCGCCAAGCAGCGCGAAAGGCCGGCGAGACTACCATCAACTTCCTTATCATTCAACTGCTTATGGGGCAGGCGGCACGGGCGCCTGCGCCGGGCTTCCCGCGGCGCCGCCGGCGGCCCGGAGTGCCTGTCAGGGGCCGGCGTGCAGGCCGCGGACCGCGGCCAGCTCGAGCACCCGCGCGACGACCGCCTCGACCGGCATCCCGGTCGAGTCGACGACGACGGCCCCGGGTGCCGCGACGAGCGGGGAGACCGCGCGGGAGCTGTCGCGCGCGTCGCGCGCGCTGATCTCGCGGGTCACGTCCTCGAGCCGCACCGGCAGCCCGCTCGCGGCGAGCTGGCGGTAGCGCCGCTCGGCGCGCTCGGCGACGCTCGCGGTCAGGTAGACCTTGAGGACCGCGTCCGGGAACACGACCGACCCCATGTCGCGCCCGTCGGCGACGAGCCCCGGGCCCTCCGCGAAGCGCCGCTGCCGGTCGAGCAGCGCCGCCCGTACCGCCGGGAATGCCGCGACCGCCGAGGCGCGTTCGCCGGCCGCCTCGGTGCGGATCGCGCGGCTGACGTCGGTGTCGTCGAGCAGGATGCGCTCGGCCCCGTCCGGTGCCATGCGAAAGCGCACGTCCATCGCGAGCGCCACCCGCGCGTGGCCCGCCTCGTCGTCGGGCGCGAGCCGCGCGCGGCTGCCGGCGAGCGCCGTCAGCCGGTAGAGCGCCCCGGAGTCGAGCAGGTGCCAGCCGAGCGCGTCGGCGACCAGGCGGCTGACGGTGCCCTTGCCCGAGCCGCTCGGGCCGTCGATGGCGATGACGGGGGCGCGGCTCACCTCAGTTCGTCGACCGCGATGCCGGCGTGCCGGGCGAGCGCGGGAAAGTCCGGGAACGAGGTTGCGACGTTCGCGACGTCGCGGATCTCGAGTGCCGCGCTCGCCTTCAGCGCCGCGACCGTGAATGCCATGGCGATGCGGTGGTCGCCGTGGCTGTCGACGTGTCCGGCACCGATCGGGCCGCCCGTGATGCGCATGCCATCGGGCAGCGGCTCGGCGTCGACGCCGAGCGCCCTGAGGCCGTTCGCCATCACCAGGATCCGGTCGCTCTCCTTGACGCGCAGTTCCTCGGCGCCGCGCACCACCGTCGTGCCGTTCGCCGCGGCGGCCGCGACGAACAGCACCGGGAACTCGTCGATCGCGAGCGGCACGAGCGCGCGCGGCACCTCGATGCCGGTGAGCGCGCTCGCGTGCACCTCGAGGTCCGCGACCGGCTCGTCGCCAAAGAGCCGCCGGTTGCCGACGCGGATGTCGGCGCCCATGAGCTTCAGGATGTCGAGGATGCCGGTGCGGGTCGGGTTCACGCCGACGTCGCGGATCAGGAAGCCGCCCTCGGCCGCGAGCGTCGCCGCGACGATGAAGAACGCCGCCGACGAGATGTCGCCGGGCACGCGCACGAAGCCGCCGGTGAGGCGCTGGCGGCCCTGGATGCTGACGCGGCCGGCACTGCCGCGCACCTCGACGCCGAAGGCGCGCAGCATGCGTTCGGTGTGATCGCGCGTCACGGCATGCTCGGTCACGCTCGTCTCGCCGCCGGCATAGAGCGCGGCGAGCAGGATCGCCGATTTCACCTGCGCGCTCGGCACGGTGAGGTCGTAGTCGATGGCCGTCAGAGTCGCACCGCCGTGCACCCGGACGGGAGGCCGGCCGTCGGTCGTGTCGATGCGCGCGCCCATGAGCCTGAGGGGTGCCGCGACGCGCTCCATGGGCCGGCGGCTCAGGCTGGCATCGCCGCAGAGCGTCGCGCCGAAGGCCTGCCCGGCCAGCAGCCCCATCGACAGGCGCAGCGCCGTGCCGGCGTTGCCCATGTCGAGCGCCTGCGCCGGGGCGCTGAGGCCCCCGAGGCCGACGCCATCGATGACGACGCGGCCCGGCGCCGGGCGCTCGATCTCGACGCCCATGGCGCGCATCGCGGCGAGCGTCGCGAGGCAGTCCTCGCTCTCGAGGAAGCCCTCGACCTCGGTGGTGCCGTCGGCGATGGCGCCGAGCAGCACCGAGCGGTGCGACACCGACTTGTCGCCCGGGATGGTCACCTCGCCGCGCACGCAGCCGCCCGCCGCCACCCGGTAGCTGGGCGCCGTCATCTCACAGCACCGCGCGCGGGTAGGAGCCGAGCAGCTTCATGAGCGAGGCGCGCTCCTTGATCTCGGCCAGTGCCTTCGCCACGGTCGGCTCGAGCGCATGGCCCTCGATGTCGATGAAGAACACGTAGTCCCACTTCTTGCGGCGCGACGGCCGCGACTCGAGCCGCGACATGCTGATGCCGTGGCGCGCGAGCGGCTCGAGGAGCTTCACCAGCGCGCCCGGGCCCGCCGTATCGGGCGCGGACAGCAGCAGCGTCGTCCGGTCGCGCCCGGAAGGCGCGAGGATCTTGCGGCCGACGACCAGGAAGCGCGTCGCGTTGTCCGGCCGGTCCTCGATCTCCGGCACGAGGATGCTGAGGCCGTAGACCTCGGCGGCCGCCTCGCCGGCGATCGCCGCGGTACCGGCCTCGTCGCGCGCGCGCCGTGCGGCCTCGGCATTGCTGGTCACGGCGATGCGTTCGACGTGCGGCAGGTGCTCGCCGAGCCAGCCGCGGCACTGCGCCAGCGACTGCTGGTGCGAGCAGATGCGCTCGATGTTCTCGAGTGCGCTCACCCTACCCATCAGGTGCTGGTGCACCCTGAGCTCGATCTCGCCACAGATCTTGAGCGGTGACAGCAGGAACATGTCCGCCGTGTGGCTGACCGTTCCCTCGGTCGAATTCTCGATCGGCACGACGCCGAAGTCGGCGGCCCCGCCCTCGACCTCGCGGAACACCTCGTCGATCGCCGGCAGCGGCAGCGCCCGCACCGAGTGGCCGAAGTGCTTGAGCACCGCCTGCTGCGTGAACGTGCCCTCCGGCCCCAGGAACGCGATCTTGAGCGGTTCCTGCTGCGCGAGGCAGGCCGACATGATCTCGCGGAACAGCCGCACCATCTCCTCGTTCGAGAGCGGCCCCTGGTTGCGCTCGATCACCTGTCGCAGCACCTCCGCCTCGCGCTCCGGGCGGTAGAACTCGGCGGTCGGCGTGCCGGCGGCACGCTTCGAGGTGCCGACGCGCTGCGCGATGCGGGCGCGCGCCGCGATCAGCGACTGGAGTTCCGCGTCGATGCGGTCGATCTCGGCACGGATGCCGACGAGTTCGTCGGCTGGCGCGGCCGGCGGCGCCTTGGGCGCCGGCCCGGGCGTGCGCCCCGGTCGGGCAGCCGGCGTCGGCTTGGGCGGCGGACGGGGTGCGCGTGCCATGGACGGCTCAGAGGAGACGCGCGCCGAGCACGCCCGCGATCGCGCGCATGCGCGCGACCACGTCGTCCGGCATCGGCGCATCGGTGTCGATGATGGTGTAGGCGACCTCGCCGCGCGACTTGTTGAGCAGGTCCGCGATGTTGAGCCCGGCGCTCGCGAGCGCGGTCGAGATCTGGCCGACCATGTTCGGCACGTTCGCGTTCGCAATTACGAGCCGGAAGGTGCCGGGCAGCCGCGGCAGCACCGCCTCGGGAAAGTTCACCGAGTTCCTGAGGTTGCCGTTCTCGAGGAAGTCGCGCAGCGTATCGACGACCATCACCGCACAGTTCTCCTCGGCCTCGCCGGTCGAGGCCCCGAGGTGCGGCAGCGCCACCACCATGGCGTGGTCCTTGGAGGCCGGGCTCGGAAAGTCGGTGACGTACGCGGACAGCTGCCCGGCGTCGAGCGCCGCCAGCACCTCGGACTCGACCACCACCGCGGCGCGCGCGAAGTTGAGGAGCGCGGCGCCCTTCTTCATCTGCCTGAGGCGCGCGCCGCCGACCAGCCCGCGCGTCGAGTCCGCCGCCGGCACGTGCAGCGTCACGAGGTCCGAGCGTGCCAGCAGGTCCTCGACCGACAGCGCCTGCTCGACGCCGGAGGACAGCTGCCAGGCCCGCTGCACCGTGATCTGCGGGTCGTAGCCCAGCACCCGCATGCCGAGCGCGTGGCCGGCGTTCGCGACCGCGACGCCCACCGCGCCGAGTCCGACGACGCCGAGCGTGCGCCCGGGCAGCTCGTAGCCGACGAAGCGCTTCTTGCCGGCCTCGACCGCGACCTCGAGCGCCGCCTCGTCGCCCTCGAGGGTACGGACGAAGGCCCAGGCCTCGCACACGTGGCGGGCCGCGAGCAGGAGTCCCGCGAGCACCAGTTCCTTGACCGCGTTGGCATTCGCGCCGGGTGCGTTGAACACCGGGATGCCGCGCGCCGTGAGCGCGCCGACCGGGATGTTGTTGGTGCCGGCGCCGGCGCGCGCGACCGCGAGCACGCTCGCCGGCAGCGCGAGTGCGTGCATGTCGGCGGAGCGCACCAGGATCGCGTGCGGCGAGTCGACCTTGACGCCGACCTCGTAGCCGTCGCGTGGCAGGCGCTCGAGGCCGCGTGCCGAGATGCTGTTGAGTGTCAGGACGCGAAAACCCACGGTGCCTCCGTCGCTCAGCCGTGCCGGCGCGCGAACTCGCGCATGAAGTCGATGAGCGCCGTGACGCCGGCGAGCGGCATGGCGTTGTAGAGGCTGGCGCGCATGCCGCCCACCGAGCGGTGGCCCTCGAGGTTCGTGAGCGAGGCCGCGGTGGCCTCGGCGAGGAACGCGGCCTCGAGCGCGGCATCCCCGAGCCGGAACGGCACGTTCATCCACGAACGCGAGCTCTTCTCGATCGGGTTCGAATACCAGCCGGACGCGTCGATGTAGGCGTAGAGCGCCTCGGCCTTGGCGCGATTGCGCGCGCCGATCGCGGCCAGCCCGCCCTCGGCCTTGAGCCAGCGGAACACGAGGCCCGCCAGGTACCAGGCGAAGGTCGGCGGCGTGTTCAGCATCGAGCGCTCCGCGGCGACCGCGCGGTAGTCGAGCAGCGTCGGCGTCAGCGCGCGCGCGTGGCCGACGAGGTCATCGCGCACGATCACGACCGTGAGCCCGGCGGGCCCGATGTTCTTCTGCGCACCGGCATAGATGAGACCGAAGCGGCTGACGTCGACCGGGCGCGAGAGGATGGTCGAGGACATGTCGGCGACGAGCGGCACGGCGGCGTCGGGGACCGAGTGGAACTCGACGCCGGAGATCGTTTCGTTCGCGGTGTAGTGGAGGTACGCGGCCCCCGGCGTCGGCCGCCAGCCGGCGCGCGGCGGGATCGCGAAGTAGTTCGCCTCCTTGCCGTCGGCGATGACGTTCACCGTCGCGTAGCGGCGCGCCTCCTCGATGGCCTTCTTCGACCAGGCACCGGTGTTGACGTAGTCGACGCTCGCGCCCTCGGGCGCGAGGTTGAGCGGTATCTGCGCGAACTGCTGGGTGGCGCCGCCCTGCAGGAACAGCACCCGGTAGCCGTCCGGCACGGCGAGCAGCTCCCGCAGGTCCGCCTCGGCCGCCTCGGCGACCTTGACGAAGGCGCGGCTGCGGTGGCTCACCTCCATCACCGACATGCCGGAGCCCTGCCAGTCGGTGAGCTCGGCCCGCGCCTGCTCGAGCACCTCGAGCGGCAGCATCGAAGGTCCGGCAGCGAAGTTATAGACGCGCATGGAATCCCCGACTCACGGCCGCGCCGAGCGGCACCCGGATGGTAGCGGGTCCCGCGCGATTGTGCACTGCGGCAGGAATCAGGTCGGGGCGGGCTCCGGGCCGCCCGGCTCGGTCGCCGGCGCGGCCTCGTCCTCGACCGGCTCGTCGACCCCGTTGAAGTGCTGCACCCGCGCCATGCCGACCAGCAGGTCCGCCTCGTCGAGGCGCATCAGGCGCACGCCCTGGGTATTGCGGCCGAGCACCGAGACCTGCTCGACCGCGGTCCGCACCAGCGTGCCGCCGCGGCTGATCAGCATCACGTCGTCGCTCGGCAGCACCTGCAGCGCGCCGACCATGCGGCCGTTGCGCTCGGAGAGCTGGAGTGCGATCACGCCCTGCCCGCTCCGGCCGTGCAGCGGGAACTCGCCGACCTCGGTGAGCTTGCCGTAGCCGTTCTCGGAGGCCGTCAGGATCTGGCCGTCGCGCAGCACGATGAGCGAGTTCACCTCGTGACCGTCGGTGAGCGCGATGCCACGCACGCCGGCCGCCTCGCGGCCCATCGGCCGCACGTCGTCCTCGGGGAAGCGGATTGCCTTGCCGCCGGAGGTGCACAGCATGATCTCGTTGTTGCCGTTCGTGATGTCGACGCCGACCAGCCGGTCGCCCGCCTCGAGCGTGACCGCGATGATGCCCGCGGCGCGCGGCCGCGAGAATGCCTCGAGCGGCGTCTTCTTGACCGTGCCCTGGCTCGTGGCCATGAACACGAAGCGGTCCTCCGGGTACTCGCGGATCGGCAGCATCGCATTGATGCGCTCGCCTTCCTCGAGCGGCAGCAGGTTGACGATCGGCTTGCCGCGCCCGCCGCGGCCGGCGAGCGGCAGCTGGTAGACCTTGAGCCAGTAGACGCGGCCGCGATTCGAGAAGCACAGCAGCGTGTCGTGGGTGTTCGCGACGAACAGCCGGTCGATCAGGTCCTCCTCCTTCATGTCGGTCGCGGCGCGACCGCGGCCGCCGCGGTTCTGGCGGCGGTACTCGGTCACCGGCTGGCTCTTCGCATAGCCGTCGCGCGACAGGGTCACGACGACCGGCTGGTCCTCGATGAGGTCCTCGATCGTCAGGTCCGAATGGTCGACGTTGATCTCGGTGCGCCTGGGATCGGCGAATTCCGCCCTGACCTCGAGCAGCTCCGCGCGGATCACCTCGAGCAGCCGCTCGGGCCGCGCCAGGATGTCGGCGAGGTCGCGCACCCGCTCGAGGATCTCGGCGTACTCGCCGACGATCTTGTCGCGCTCGAGGCCGGTGAGCCGGTGGAGCCGGAGGTCGAGGATCGCCTGCGCCTGCACGTCGGACAGGTGATAGACGCCGCCCGCGAGCCCGAACTCGGGCGCGAGCCCGTCGGGCCGCGCGCTCACGTCGAGGGCACGCGCCAGCATCTCGGGCACGGTGCCGGGCGGCCAGGCGCGCGCCATCAGCGCGACCTTTGCCTCGGGCGGCGTCGCCGCCGCCTTGATGACCGCGATCACCTCGTCGATGTTGGCGAGCGCGACCGCCTGCCCCTCGAGGACGTGCGCCCGCTCGCGCGCCTTGCGAAGATCGTAGATCGTGCGCCGGGTGACCACCTCGCGGCGGTGCCGGAGGAACGCGTCCAGCAGCTCCTTGAGGCCGAGCAGCCGTGGCTGGCCGTCGACGAGGCCCACCATGTTGATGCCGAATACGGTCTCGAGCGGCGTGTGCTTGTAGAGGTTGTTGAGCACGACGTCCGGCACTTCGCCGCGCCTGAGCTCGATGACGACCCTGAGGCCGTCCTTGTCCGATTCGTCCCTGAGGCCGTCGCCGGCGATGCCGTCGATCACCTTCTCGCGCACGAGGTCGGCGATGCGCTCGAGCAGGCGCGCCTTGTTGACCTGGTACGGCAGCTCCGTCACGACGATCTGCTGGCGACCGCGATCGAGGTCCTCGATGTGCGTGCGCGCGCGCACGTAGATGCGTCCGCGGCCCGTCTTGTAGGCGGCGACGATCTCGGCGGCGCCGTTGATGATGCCGGCGGTCGGAAAGTCCGGGCCCGGCACCAGCTGCATCAGCGCCGCGAGCGTGAGCCCGGGATCGTCGATGAGCGCGATGCACGCATCGACGATCTCGCCGAGGTTGTGCGGCGGGATGTTGGTGGCCATGCCGACCGCGATGCCGGTGGCGCCGTTGATGAGCAGGTTCGGCACGCGCGTCGGCAGCACCGCCGGCTCGCGCTCGGACTCGTCGTAGTTCGGGACGAAGTCGACCGTCTCCTTCTCGATGTCGGCGAGCAGCTCGTGGGCGAGCTTCGACATGCGCACTTCGGTGTAGCGCATCGCCGCCGGCATGTCGCCGTCGACCGAGCCGAAGTTGCCCTGGCCGTCGACCAGCATGTAGCGCATCGAGAACGGCTGCGCCATGCGCACCATGGCGTCGTACACGGCCGTGTCGCCGTGCGGGTGGTACTTGCCGATGACGTCGCCGACCACGCGCGCCGACTTCTTGTAGGCCTTGTTCCACTCGACGCCGAGCTCGTGCATCGCGAACAGCACGCGCCGGTGGACCGGCTTCAGGCCGTCGCGGACATCCGGCAACGCGCGCCCGACGATCACGCTCATCGCGTAGTCGAGATACGACTGGCGCATCTCGTCCTCGAGGTTTACGTGCAGGATCTCGCGCGCGATTTCAGCCATGTAGACTCACGTCTCGGGACGGTTTGCGAAACGAGAATTTTAGCACAAGGGGCGCTCCCTTACGCAGGGTTTTCAGGCATTTGAGCGCCCAACGGGTATACTCCGGGACCTTGCGCCGCGGCCTTGAAACCGCGCTCGGCGCGCCCCGCGTTCGAAGGACCATGACCGACCCCGCGCTCAATGCCGATCCCGCCGAGATCGGGCGCTTCGACGCCCTCGCCAGCCGCTGGTGGGATCCGGCCGGCGAGTTCGCGCCGCTGCATCACTTGAATCCGCTCCGGCTCGAGTACCTCGCGCGCGAGACGCAGATCGCCGGCGCCCGCATCCTCGACGTCGGCTGCGGCGGCGGCATCCTGGCCGAGGCGCTCGCACGCGCCGGCGCACGCGTGCTCGGTATCGACCTCGCGCCCGCGGCACTCGCGACCGCCGAGCTGCACGCACTCGAGGCGGGTGTGCGGCTCGAGTACCGGCAGGTCGCGGCGGAGGCGCTCGCCGCCGAGCAGCCGGGCCGCTTCGACGTCGTGACCTGCATGGAGATGCTCGAGCACGTCCCCGACCCGGTGAGCGTGCTCGCCGCGCTCGCGCAGCTGGTGCGGCCGGGTGGCGACGTGTTCGTGTCGACGATCAACCGCAACCTGAAGGCGTTCCTGATCGCGATCCTCGGCGCCGAGTACCTGACCCGCACGGTGCCACGCGGCACCCACGAGTACGCGCGCTTCATCCGCCCCGCGGAACTCGGGCGCGCTGCACGCGGCGCGGGCCTCACCGTGGTCGACGTCACCGGCATCGTCATCGATCCGTTCAGCCGCAGCTTCCGGCTGTCGGACGACGTCAGCGTCAATTACCTGATGCACCTCGCGCGCCCCGCCGGCGAGCGGCCGTGAAGGCGGCGCCGCGCGGCCGCGCGCTGCTCCTCGACCTCGACGGCACGCTTGCCGACACCGCGCCCGACATGGCGCACGCCCTCAACCGCCTGCGCCTCGAGGAGGGCCGCGAGGCGCTGCCGTTCGCGGCGCTGCGCCCGCTGGTCTCGCACGGCGCCGTCGCACTCATCCGCCGCGGCTTCGCGCCGGCGCCCGCGGAGGAGCTCGAGCGCCTGCGCCAGCGGTTCCTCGCGCTCTACCGCGAGCGTCTCGCGGCCGAGACCGAGCTCTTTCCGGGCTTTGCCTTCGTGCTCGACACGCTCGACCAGGCGCGCGTGCCGTGGGGCGTCGTCACCAACAAGCCCGGCTGGCTGACGACGCCGCTGCTCGCCGCGCTCGGGCTCGAGCGTCGCGTGGCCTGCGTGGTCGCGGGTGACACGCTGCCCGAGCGCAAGCCGCACCCGGCGCCGCTCCTGCACGCCGCCCGGCTCGCGGACGTCGCGCCCGAGCACTGCGTGTACGCGGGCGATGCCGAACGCGACATCATCGCCGGGCGCGCGGCCGGGATGCGCACCGTGGCGGTGCGCTTCGGCTATCTGGCCGACGGCGAGGACCCGCTCGCCTGGCATCCCGACGGCGTCGTCGAGCGGCCGGCGGACCTGCTCGACTGGATCGCCGCCGAGTAACGCGCCGCCGTGGCCAGTGCAGCCGATACCCGCGAGCCACTCGAGGCGCTGCTGCCGCGGCTGTTCGCCGGCAGCGCGCGTCCCGCGCTCGAGGCACTCGCCGCGCTCGAGGCCGAGCTCGCCGCCAGCGTGCGGCCCGGCATCGAGCACAGCGTCGCGCACGCGCGGCTCGGCTGGTGGCGCGCGGAGGTCGAGCGGCTCGCCGCCGGCCGGCCCGAGCACCCGCTGACCCGCACGCTCGCCGCACATTCCGGGACCGCGCCCGACTGGACGCTCCTCAACGAACGGCTCGCCGCGGCCGAGCTCGTGCTGGGTGGCGTCGTGCCCGCGACCGATGCCGCGCTCGAGGCCTTCCTCTACCGCCTCGAGGGCGCACCGTGGCAGCTGCGCGCGCAGCTGCTCGCGGGCGAGCGCAGCGAGCCGCTCGCCGCCTTCGGCGCGGCGCTCGGCAAGGGGCTCGGGCTCGTCGCGCGGCGCGCGCAGGCGACGGATGCCGCCGCGGCCACGCGCGCCGCCGAGCGCGCCGCGGCGCTGCTCGAGCTCGCCGCGCGCGCATTGCCCCGGCCGGCGCGGCGCGCGCAGGTACCGGGGCTCGTGGCACTCGCGCTCGGGCGCGCGCGGCTGGCGCGCGACGCCGCGGCGCCGCCCGCGGCGCTCGTGCAATTATTCATCGCCTGGCGCGCCGCGCGCCGCGCCTACCGAGAGTGAGCCATGACCGCTGCATTCGACCCCGTCACCTTCGCCCCGCCCGCCGACCTGATGCGCGGGCGCGTGATCCTCGTCACCGGCGCGAGCAGCGGCATCGGCCGCGCCGTCGCGCTCGACCTCGCGCGGCACGGCGCCACGGTGGTCCTCACCGGTCGCTCGGCAAAGAAGCTCGAGGCGGTGTACGACGCGATCGTCGCGGCGGGCGGTCCCAAGCCCGCCTACCTGCCGCTCGACCTCGAGCAGGCGCTCGCACCGGACTACGACGGCCTCGTCGACGCGATCGGCACGGAGTTCGGGCGCCTCGACGGCCTGCTGCACAACGCCGCGATCCTCGGCACGCGCGCGCCGGTCGCGCACTACGACGTGCCGACCTTCTGCCGCGTCATGCACGTCAACCTGACGGCGGCGTTCGCGCTCACGCAGGTGTGCCTGCCGCTGCTCGAGGCCGCCGCGGACGGTACGCTCCTCTTCACGACGAGCAGCGTCGGGCATCGCGGCCGCGCCTACTGGGGTGGCTACGCGGTCTCGAAGTTCGGCACCGAGGGCCTCGCGCAGGTGCTGGCGCACGAGTACGAGGGCCAGCGGCTGCGCGTCAACCTCGTCAATCCCGGCCCGGTGCGCACCTCGATGCGGGCCTTTGCCTACCCCGCCGAGGATCCGGGCAAGCTGCGCCGGCCCGAGGAGATCACCGCGACGTATCTTTACCTGCTCGGCCCCGCGAGCGCGGGCGTGACCGGGCAGCGCTTCGACTGCCAGCCGTAGGCTTGCGCGCCGCCGGCGCGCCGGACGGGCCGAGCCCGACCGCGGCGTAGAGCGCGCCGCGCTCCTCGGGCGTGAGCTCGCGGTGGCGCCCGCGCGAGAGCGCCCGATCCATGGTCATGGAGCCGAAGCGCGTGCGCATGATGCGGCTCACCTCGAGACCGGCGGCCAGCAGGAGCTCGCGCAGGTCGCGGCCGCGCGCACCGCGCGTGTCGAACTCGAACCAGCGGTTGCGCCCTTCGCCGCCCGCGATGCGCGCGGCGACGATCTCGAAAGGCGTGGCCGCCGCCGCCGCCGCCGCCGTGAGCGATGCGATGAGTTCCTCGGTCGGCTCGCCGTTGACGCGGATCGCCCAGGACAGCGGCAGGCTGGTCGCGGCGGCGCGGCTCGCGGCCGCGCGCAGCGCGCCGTCGGTGGTGAAGAGCTCGAGCCCGCCATCGGTGGGCGCGAGCGGCGACAGCGGCAGCCAGCGCCGCCCGCGCACGCTCGGCAGCCTCTCGTAGGTGGAGGCCGCGGCCTCGGTCTCGGCGGCCGGCGTCTGCAGCGCCTCGCCCGGCGGCCGGTGGTAGATGAGCACGAGGTCGCCGGGTGCGGCGCGCTCGAGGCGCACGCGCCGGCCGTCGATCGCGATGCGATCGTCCGCGCCGACCCGCTGCCCGAGCGTCGCCGGCCGGTCGTTGACCGTCACGCGACCGCCGCGGATCCAGTTCTCCGCCTCGCGGCGCGAGGCGACGCCGGCGGCCGCCAGCACCTTCTGCAGCCGCTCGGACACGCGCTACTCGCCCGGCGCGAAGGCGGGGGCGCCCGCGGCCGCGGCGACGGCCGCGGCGAGATCCGCCTCGGGCGTCTCCTGGGCATCGCTCGCCTCGGAGGCGGCGCTCGTGCCGGCGAACTCGAGCTGCACGCCGAGGTTCTCGACGTCGCGCAGCTGGGCGAGCGTCGGCAGGTCGTCGAGGCTCTTGAGGCCGAAGTAGTCGAGGAACTCGCGGGTGGTGGCCAGCAGTTCCGGACGTCCGGGCACGTCCCGGTGGCCGATCACGCGCACCCAGCCGCGCTCGAGCACGGTGCGCACGATGTTCGGGTTCACCTGCACGCCGCGGATGTCCTCGATCTCGCCGCGCGTGATGGGCTGGCGGTAGGCGATGAGTGCGAGCGTCTCGAGCAGCGCCCGCGAGTACTTCTGCGGCCGTTCCTGCCAGAGCCGCGAGATCGTCGCCGCGAGCCCGTCGCGCACCTGCACGCGAAAGCCGCTCGCGACCTCCTTGAGCTCGATGCCACGCCCCTCGTACTCCGCCGCGAGCAGCGCAATGGCGTGGCTCACGGCCCCGGCCTCCGGGCGCTCGAACTCGTCGAACAGCCCGCGCAGCTGCTCGACGTCGAGCGGCCGGCCGGCGGCGAGCAGCGCCGCCTCGATCACGTTCTTCAGGTTGTCGTCGCTCATCGTCTCTCCGCGATTCTCAGGACGCGGCCTCGACCGCGTCGTCGTTGGCCGCCGGCAGGTCGCTGCGCGGGGCCGCCGCGCGCACGTAGAGCGGCGCGTAGGTGTCCGCCTGGGTGATCTCGAGCAGTCCCTCGCGCAGCAGCTCGAGCAGCGCGATGAAGGTCACTGTCACGCCCATGCGGCCCTCGCTGACGAGGAACAGCTGGCTGAACGGCAAGAGCTGCGCGCCCTGCAGCCGCTCGATGATCTCGCTCATCCGCTGCCGCACCGAGAGGCGCTCGCGCTGCACGTGGTGGTGCGCGAACATGGCGGCACGCTGGATCACGTCCTTGAAGGCGAGCAGCATCTCCTGCAGCGTCACGTCCGGCAGCATCGCCACCACCTTGCGCTCGACCAGCTCGGCGGCGGCCACGAAGGTGTCGCGCTCGACGCGCTTCAGGTGGTCGATGTCCTCGGCGGCGCGCTTGAAGCGCTCGTACTCCTGCAGCCGGCGCACCAGCTCGGCGCGCGGATCGTCCTCCTCGGCGGTCTCGGTGCCGGAGCGCGGCAGCAGCATGCGCGACTTGATCTCGGCGAGCATCGCCGCCATCAGCAGGTACTCGCCGGCGAGCTCGAGCTCGAGCTCGCGCATCAGGTCGATGTACTCCATGTACTGGCGCGTGATCTCCGCGATCGGGATGTCGAGCACGTCGAGGTTCTGGCGGCGGATCAGATAGAGGAGCAGGTCGAGCGGGCCCTCGAAGGCCTCGAGGAACACCTGCAGCGCCTGCGGCGGGATGTAGAGGTCGCGCGGCGGCTCGGTGACCGGCTCGCCGTCGACGATCGCGAACGGCATCTCCTCCTGGCGGGGCTGCGCGTGCGCCGCCGTCACTGCGGCGGCAGCCGGCTCGTCGGGTCTCAGCTCTGGTGGCACGGCAGTCCTCCGCTCAGCGGTACTCGAGGCCCATGGCGTCGCGCACCTCGTTCATGGTCGCGCGCGCCGCGTCGCGGGCCTTCTCGCAGCCCGCGGCGATGATGCCGCGGACCGCGTCGCGATTCTCCTCGTATTCGCGCGCCCGTGCGCGGATCTCCGTGACCTCGGCGACGACGGCGTCGATCAGCGGCTTCTTGCACTCGAGGCAGCCGATGCCGGCGCTGCGGCAGCCCGCCGCGGCCCAGCTGCGGGTCGCCTCCGACGAGTAGATGCGGTGCAGGTCGAACACCGGGCACTTCTCGGGATCGCCCGGGTCGGTGCGCCGCACCCGCGCCGGGTCGGTCTGCATGGTCTTCAGCTTCTTCGCGACCTCGCCCGGATCCTCGCGAAGGCCGATCGTGTTGCCGTAGGACTTCGACATCTTGCGGCCGTCGAGGCCCGGCACCTTCGGCGTCGCGGTCAGCAGCACGTCGGGCTCGGTGAGGATCGACCGGCCGGTGCCCTCGAGGAAGCCCTGCAGGCGTTCGCGGTCGGCGAGCGTCAGGCGCGCGTGCCCCTCGAGCAGCGCGCGCGCCTTCTCGAGCGCGGCCTCCTCGCCGGTCTCCTGGTAGGTCTTGCGCAGCGTCCGATAGAGCGTCGCGGTCTTGCTGCCGAGCTGCTTCAGCGCCTTCTCGGCCTTGGCCTCGAAGTCGGGCTCGCGGCCGTAGACGTGGTTGAAGCGCCGCGCCACCTCGCGCGTGATCTCGACGTGCGCCACCTGGTCCTCGCCGACCGGCACGAACTTCGGGCGGTAGATGAGGATGTCGGCGCTCTGCAGCAGCGGGTAGCCGAGGAAGCCGTAGGTCGCGAGGTCCTTCTCCTTGAGCTGCTCCTGCTGGTCCTTGTAGGTCGGCACCCGCTCGAGCCAGCCGATCGGCGTGATCATCGACAGCAGCAGGTGGAGCTCGGCGTGCTCGGGCACCTTCGACTGGATGAAGAGCGTGCAGGCGGCGGGGTTGAGGCCGGCGCCCAGCCAGTCGATCACCATCTGCCAGGTGTTCTCCTCGAGCTGCGAGGTGTCCTCGTAGCCCGTCGTCAGGGCATGCCAGTCGGCGACGAAGAAGAAGCACTCGTACTGGTACTGCAGCTCCACCCAGTTCCTGAGCGCGCCGTGGTAGTTGCCGAGGTGCAGCTGGCCGGTCGGGCGCATGCCAGACAGGACTCGCGGGTTCGGCGGGGAATTGGCCAACGCAGGACTCCGGACTCAGCTCAGGTGAAAGATCGCGGCGATGCCGCCGATGATCCAGTTGACGAGGGGCTGCAGCGTGATGCCGGTTTCGTTCGACAGCATCACCAGGGCGATCACGATCCACAGGCCGAAAGGCTCGAGGCGCGCGAGCGCGCGCGCGGCGCCGAGCGGCAGGATGCCGACCAGCACCCGGCCGCCGTCGAGCGGCGGGATGGGCACCAGGTTGAAGACCGCGAGCAGCACGTTGAAGATGAGCCCGCCGGCACCCATCGCGCGCAGCCAGTCGTGCACGAGGCCGTGTCCGAAGGCGCCGTGGTCAGCAAAAAAATAAAGTGCCGTCCAGCCGATCGCCATCGCGAGGTTGCTGAGTGGCCCGGCAGCCGCCACCAGCGCCATGTCGCGGCGCGGATTCTGGAAGTTGCGGGCGTCGATCGGCACGGGCTTGGCCCAGCCGAACAGGATCGGAGAATGCAGCAGCACCAGGATCGCCGGCATCAGGATCGTGCCGACCAGATCGACGTGCGCGAGCGGGTTGAGCGACAGCCGCCCGAGCGTCTTCGCCGTCCGGTCGCCGAGTGCAAGCGCCGCCCGTCCGTGCGCAACCTCGTGCAGCGTCACGGCGAACAGCACCGGAATCGCGTAGATAGAAATCGCGCTAAGTATACTCTGTTGATCCATTGATTTCGTTACGTTTATGTCTTGTCACACCGCGCGCGGGGCGGTACTTGCAGGGGGTTCGCGGCCGGGCCGCAGGGCGCCGCGCGATTATAGCGGTCGCCGGCACCTCTCCGCTCAGCCGAGGCGTGCCACTTCGCCCTTGCCAACACGCACGACCACCGGGGCTGGACCTGCGAGGTCGACGACTGTGGTCGGCTCCATGCCGCAGTTGCCGCCATCGAGCACCACCGCGACCTCGTTCCGCAGCCGCTCGTAGATCTCCTTGGCGTCGGTCATCGGGTACGGGTCACCCGGCAGGAGCAGGGTCGAGCTCATCAGCGGCTCGCCGAGCTCCTCAAGCAGCAGCTGCGGCACCGGGTGCGCCGGTACCCGCAGCCCGATCGTGCGCCGCTTCGGATTCTGCAGGCGCCGCGGCACCTCGCGGGTGGCCTCGAGCAGGAACGTGTAGGGCCCCGGCGTGCAGGCCTTGAGCAGGCGGTACTGCCAGTTCTCGACCCGGGCGTAGCGCGCGATCTCGGACAGGTCGCGGCAGACGAGCGTGAAGTGGTGGTGCTTGTCGGTCTGGCGGATGCGGGCGATCTGCTCCATGGCGCCCTTGTCGCCAAGCGCGCAACCGAGGGCATAGCACGAATCCGTCGGGTAGACGATCACGCCGCCGCCACGCACGGCCTCGACGGCGCGGCGCACGAGCCGCAGCTGCGGGTTCCTGGGGTGGAGTTCGAAGAGCTCGCTCATATGTGAAATGCGGATTCACCCTGCCTTTCGGCTATCATACCCGGCCAACTTTTACCGCTCCGGGCTCGCGTGCAGGCGCTCTACGACTTCTTCCCGGTTCTCGCCTTCTTCATCACGTTCAAGTTCGCGGGGATGTACGCCGCGACGGCCGTGCTGATCGGCGTCACGCTCGCGGTCGCGCTCGCGCAGTGGATCCGCACGCGCAAGATCAGCGCGATGCTGATGATCATGACGGGACTTGCGCTCGTGTTCGGCGGCCTGACGCTGTGGCTGCACAACGAGCTCTTCATCATGTGGAAGCCGACCGTGGTGTACCTGTTGTTCGCGGCGGCGCTCCTTTTCAGCGAGGTCGCGGGTCCGAAGCCCCTGGTGCAGCGCCTGCTCGAGGAGAAGCTCACGACCGACGCGCGCACCTGGCAGATCACGAACCTGAGCTGGGCCGCGTTCTTCGTGGTCCTCGCGGCGGTCAACCTAGTCTTCGTCTACCGCTTCAGCCACGACGCCTGGGCCACCTGGAAGCTCGCGACGATGGGCATCGTCTTCCTGTTCGCGCTCGCCCAGGGCGCGTGGCTCTCGACCCGCGCCCACGTGGTCGGGGAATAGCGCGGTGTACTACGCCATCATCGGCACCGACGTCCCCGATTCGCTGTCGCAGCGCCGCGCGATGCGCCCGGCACACCTCGCGCGCATCGAGGCACTCGTGGCCGAGGGCCGGCTGCTGGCCGCGGGCCCGTGCCCCGCGATCGATTCGCCGGACCCGGGCCCGGCCGGATTCTCGGGCAGCCTGATCGTCGCCGAATTTGCATCGCTCGAGGCAGCCCGCGCCTGGGCGGCGGTGGATCCCTACGTCACCGGCGGCGTCTACGCCGCGGTCGACGTCCGGCCGTTCCTCAAGGTGAAACCATGACCGAGCGCTGCACACGGATTGAAGCGATGCTCGCGGCGGCACTCGAGCCGCTGCACCTCGAGGTCGTCGACGACAGCGCCGCCCACGCCGGCCACGCCGGCGCCCAGGGGGGCGCCGGGCACTATCGAGTGCGGATCTTGTCCGAGAAGTTCCGGGGCCTGCCGGTACTCGCGCGCCACCGGCTGGTCTATGAGGCCCTCCGGCCACTTATTCCCGAAGAAATTCATGCGCTTGGCATCGAGGCAGACGCCCCGGGCGAGCGTGCATCCCCGCCTACGTTCATCGACACATGAGGACTCCAATGAGCAAGAGACTGTGGACCCCGGCGCTCATCGCCATCGCGGCCATGACCGTCGCCGCCTGTAACAAAGAGGCGAGCGCGCCGAAGGCGCCCGAGAAGCCGCCGGTCGCAACGGTGAACGGCAAGCCGATCTCGGCGGCCATGTTCGACCTCGTAGCGCAGGGCCAGAACCAGAAGAAGCCGGAAGATCTGACGCCCGAGCAGCGCAAGGCACTGGTCGACCAGCTGGTCGAGCTGTACGTCGTCGCGCAGGAGGCCGAGAAGGAAAACCTCGCGGCCGATCCCGAGGTGGCGACGCGGCTCGAGTTCAACCGCATGAACGCGCTGGCCGCTGCCCTCGTGCAGAAGCAGATCAAGGGCAAGACCCCGTCTGACGCCGATCTCAAGGCCGAGTACGACCGGCAGGTCGCGCAGATGCCGAAGCTCGAGTACCACGCCCGGCACATCCTCGTGAAGGATGAGCAGCAGGCGAAGGACGTCATCGTGCAGCTCGGCAAGGGTGCCAAGTTCGAGGACCTCGCGAAGAAGTACTCGGTCGACGGCTCGAAGGCCCAGGGTGGCGACCTCAACTGGTTCACCCCGGAGCGCATGGTGAAGCCGTTCGCCGAGGCACTCGTGAAGCTGCAGAAGGGCGAGTACACCAAGGAGCCGGTCAAGAGCGACTTCGGCTGGCACGTGATCAAGCTCGAGGACACGCGCCCGAACAATCCGCCGCCGTACGATTCGGTCAAGGATCGGCTGGCGCCGATGGTCCAGAACCGTCAGGTGAAGGAATACATCGAGTCGCTGCGCAAGGCCGCGACCGTCCAGGGGCTCTGAGCTCCCCACCGGGCGGACCGCAGCCGCGGTCCGCCCGGTGCCCCTGCTTCGCGGGGGCACCCTCTCCGATCGGCAACGGCAACGGCACGCAGCCACGTGGCGCGCCGGCCAGCGGCCGGCCGTAGGCCGACAGCCTGCGCCGGGCGCTGCGCATCACGGGTTCTCTGGTAACGGGAGGCCTGCCGCTCTTCGCGTGCTCGCGAGGTGGCCGGCCTCGCCGAGCGAGGCGACGGTCGATGCAGGCGCCAGCGCGCCCGCCGTGACGTCGGCCTCACGAGCGCCGGCGCTCTCACGGTGGCGCTGCTCGCGCTCGTTGCGAAGCTTGAAACGTGCGTCCGGGGCCGACGCCTGCGCTGCGCCCGCGGACTCCGGGGCTCCCGCCGAGCGGGTCGACCCCGGAGCGCGCGCCCCGGGGCCGACGCGTTCGCCGTTACGGGTTCGACGGGCTCGTCGGGTTACCCGCGACCGGCAGCTGCGGTGCCAGCATCAGGTTCACGACGTCGGGCGTGCCGAGACCGAGCACCTGGTTGTAGCCGCCATTGCCGGAATAGTCGTAGCCATTGAAGCCCGGGATGTGGCGGTGGAAGACGGTGCCCTCGAACGTGTTGCCATTCGGCGCGAGTGCACCGAGCGCGTACAGCAGGTAGTTCACGTTGCCGAGGCGCTGGCCGCCGAGACGCTCTTCATAGAGCGCGAGCAGGCCCGCGAAGCCAGGCGCCGAGATGCTCGTGCCGATCACACCGTAGTAGCCCTGGTTCGGCGTGCCGAACGCGAAGGCGAGCACCGAGGCGCTGCGATCAGTGCCGTCGAGCGGGCACGGCAGCACCGAGATGCCGCCCGGGCAACCGCCCATCTGCAGCGAGATGTCCGGCACGGTGCGCATGCTCGCGCCCGTCTGCACCGCGAACTGGTAGGCCGGCTTCTGGAAGATGACGCTCGTGCCGCCACCCGAACCCCAGTAGCCGCCGCTGACGTTCTGGCCGACCCCGTACGGATCGTACGGCACCTCGGGATCACCGTTCGCGTTCTCCGCGACGTACCTCGACGCGAGGCTGCCCGCGGTGTAGGTCGTCACGAGGTTCGTGCCGCCGACGCCGGTGACGTGCGGGCTGACGGCAGGCGTCTCGACACCCGCGAGGAACGTGACCGGATTGCCGTCCGGGTAGAAGTAGTTCACCGACGGCAGGCCGAGGCCGCCGCTGTCGCCGGAGCTCGCGACGAAGGTGATGCCCTGGGCGTTGCCCTGCCGGAAGATGTCCTCGTACTGCTGCAGGATGTAGGTGTAGTCGACGCCGGCGTTATAGGACGCTAGGTAGAAAGCCTCCGCCTCGCCGAACGAGGAGCTGACGATGTCGGCCCGGTTGCTGTCGACGATCTGCTGGTACGCGGTCAGGATCGACGTGTCCGACAGGTCCGGGATGTTGTAGAGCTGGATGCGCGCCTTCGGCGCCATGCCGCCGGACTGCTGCAGGTCGAGCGTCACCTCGAACGAGGCGCCGCTCGCCGAATCCCACGCCGAGCCGCACTCGGTCGCCGTTGGATCCGACGGATTGAGACCCGTCACGCACACCGGGATGCGCTCGTAGTGCGGGACGCCCAGCTGCTCGTAGCCGAAATACGCCTGCATGTCGGCATCGAGGAAGTCGCTCGCCATCACGATCGCAATGGTGCGGCCCTGGCCGTTCAGCACCTGGTTCGACGGGAAGCGGTAGGCCTGCTTGAGGTCGTACGCGAAGTACGGGCCGTCCTGGCTGAAGGCATTGGCAGGCAGCTTGCCGAGCGACTGCGAGTGCAGCCGGTGCGTCGTGCCCGCGAAGGCGACGATGCGCGCACCCGTGGCGCTGATCTCGGCTGGGAGTGTGAGCGACTGCGACGCCCGCACCGCCGTGCGACCGCCGGCGACCGTCGTCGTCCTGAGCGTGGCGCCGAAGGTGCGGCTCACGGCCGCCGCGGTACCGGCCGCACGCAGCCCGTGCGCCGTGGTCTTGACGACCGTGAAGCCATGCGCCTTGAGCGACGCCGCCACCTTGGCGATGTCAGCCTGGCTCGCGCCGAAGCGCTCCTGGAACTGCTCCGGCGTCAGCCAGTGGTGATAGCTCGCGGAGTTCGGGCTGTGCAGCTCGGTCAGCAGCTGGTCGAGCTCTGCTTCGTGCTGCAACGGCAGGTAGACGTCAAACTGCACGGCTGCGTCCGCGTGCAGCGCGGCCGATACATGCGGTACTTCGGCGTGCGCGCCCATCATGAGCGCACTCAGCGCGGCCGCTCCGGCCACGCGGATCAGGTTCCATCGATTCACGTGAGTTCCCCTGTATTTCGTGATTGCTAAGGATGATCTGGCGGTGACAGATGGACGGCGTGCGCGAGCCCTTCCCGAAGCCAGCGCCGCTCATCACCCGACAGGTGACGGAAAAATTCTAACACCACGTCGCATCGGTTTATCGCAACTTGGATGCTGCGCCGCGCCCTGGCCGTCCCGCGACCAGAACACAGAACGATTACGATCGCGAGCAGTGCCGCCCCTTCGCGTTGCGGCTACGCTACGCGGCGCTCGTCATGCGTTTGACATATTGCGCGTCAATTCAACGAGCGGCCTTACGCTCGTCGCTGCGCAGGGACAGGTACTTCGAGTAATTGTGATTCATCGGCGCGAGCACGGCGCCGTCGACGCGCGGATTCACGAGACGCGCGCTGACGGCGTAGTAAAGCGGCGCGATCGCATACGCATCGAGCAGACGACGCTCGGCGCTCGCGAGCAGGGCCAGTCGCTGCGCGCCGTCGGCTTCTGTTGCCGCTGCCGCCATGCGTCGCTCGAACTCGGGGTCCGCGAAGCGCGCGTCATTCTGCGCGCTGCCGCGGTTGAATATGCCGAGGAAGTTGCCGGGGTCCGGGTAGTCGGCATTCCATCCGTGCGAGAGCACGTCCCAGTCACCGCGTTGCTCGCGCGCGGCGAGAAAACTCCGGTACTCGAGATACACCGGCGTTGCCTCGACACCGAGCACAGCGCGCCACATCGCACTCACTGCCAGTGCCACCTTCCTGAGTCGGTCGTCCTCCGGGCACAACAGCCGCAGCCGCAGCGGCCGTGTCGCTGAATACCCGGCGGCGGCGTAGAGCGCGCGTGCGCGCGCCGCGCGGCTCTCGGCGGACTCAGTGCGCCAGGCATAGTCTGGGCCCTCGTAGCCCTGGATTCCCGGCGGGACGAATGAGTACGCGGGCACCTGACCCGCCGCGAGGATCCCGTCCGTGATCCTCTGCCGGTCGATCGCGAGTGACAGCGCCTCGCGCAGGCCGGGCGCGTCGCGGAACGGCGGCCGGCTCAGATTGAAGACGTAGTAGACGACGGCGAGTTGCGGTCTCACCTGTAGTTCGCCGGGGCGTTCCCTACGCAGCTGCGCAAACTGTGCCGCAGGGACTGTGCTCGTCATGTCGAGTTCGCCCGCTCGGTAGCGTGCGTATTCAGCGTTCGAGTCGGCGATCGCAACATAGTCGATGCGCGGAACCGCAACGTTGGCAGCGTCCCAGTACTCCGGGTTGCGCTCCAGGGTCAGATCGCCGCCGGGTACCCACTTCACCAGGCGATACGCACCGTTCGATACGAGCCCCTCGCCATTCCCAGGGCGCCGGTCCGCGCCCGCTCTTTCGGGGTAGGCAACGGCGTTGGCGAGTATCGAAGGGAAGTAGGGGGCGGGCCCGGCCAGGTCAATCCGCAGCGTGTGCGGATCGAGCTCCGACACCCCTAGGGCAGTTGGCGGGGAGCGGCCCGCAAGAACGTCCGGCGCCCCTCGCACTGCGGCCAGCAGCGACGCGCCGGGAGCGTGGGTGGCCGGGTCAACAGCTCGGCGCAGGCCGCGAACGAAGTCGCCGGCCGTGACAGGTTGGCCATCCGACCATCGGGCAGACGCCCTGAGTCGGAATTCGTAACGGGTTCCCCCGTCTGTCACCGACCAGTCCTCGGCTACACCCGGGACGGTCTCCCCAGATGCCGACTCCTCAGTTAGTCCTTCAAATAGATCTCGTAACACCTCGAAAGAAAACGTGTCCCCAGCGGTTTGTGGGTCGAGCGAATCCGGATCTCCACCGATGCTTCGCTCAAGTCGCGCAACTTGGACGCCGCTCGACGCCTTCTCTGCTGGCTCTCGTTCGCAACTGCTGCATAGCAGCACCAAAAGCGCCAGACCGAGAACCGAGAATTTTGGCGTTCCTTTCATATAACAAATTGTAAATAAAAGACTTTCTTCACCAACCCAACATAGCTTGCGCCACTTTCCTGGGCGGCCCGTGACCCACCACTCCCCAGGAGGCCTAACCCGTGAAGGCGGTCGTCCGTCGGACGCGTTCGCTGCTCCCCTCACTTGTAGCTTCCATTCCTAGATTAATGTTTAATTGGAATAAGTTATGCCATCTACCTACAATGTTAAATCGAAGGTGCTCGGTGCTTTTCGACATTTGTTAGTGCCGTTGGTCCGGGTGCTTCTCCGGCACGGAGTTGGGTATCACGAATTCGCTGCCGTCGTTAAAGAAGTCTACGTGAAGGTGTGCCTTAGGGAGTTCTCGCACGTGAGCGAAGCAGTCGCTCCGCAGTCGCGCGTTGCAATCCTCACTGGCCTTACTCGCAGTGAGATTTCTCAACTGTTATCTGAAGACGGCGAACTTAGGCAGTCCTTCGATACTGAGGCGAGTCGAGTAGCTACCTTGCTTCAGGCTTGGCACACAGACGCCGATTTCGTGGGTCCATATGCAGTTCCACGAGACCTGTATTTGACGAATGACCCACTTGGCCTGCAGACATTTACGGAACTCGTACGGCGTTATTGCACTGATGTCACGCCCGCGGAAATGCTCGCGGAGTTGGTAGGCGTCGATGCAGCGACGGTGCCGCAAGAAGGCGAGCCGATTCGCGTTACCAAGCGAACGTACATCCCTGAGTCAATGGCTCCGGATGCAGTTGAAGTGTTCGCGCGGAGTGTTCGGCGTTTTTCCGAGACTGCGAATCACAACCTAGTCAATAAGACTGCAGAAGAGCGGCTTTTTGAACGATGGGTCTTTCCCGACGACGGTATTCGCGAGCGGGATTGGGCTGCGTTCCACGCGATGGTCTCGGAACGGCTCCAGGACCTCGTTCGCGAACTTGATGCGAAATTTTCTTGGTTTGAGTCGCCGCGCAATAGAGGCGAAGACGGAATGTCAGTCGGCGTTGGAATCTACGTCTACCGCGACAGTCCGGACGACGTAAGGGACTGGGAACAGCTACTGGGGTTCCCGCCTCGGGGCCATTGAGCTGATTGCCACACCCTGGACGACGGGGCCGACTTTGACTTGCTACTGATTCGATTCGAAGAGAGCTAGGGGATAAAAAGATTATGGGTATCGCCATACGTCGGATTCCGACTGGGCTTGCGTGCGTTGCTGCTGCACTGCTACCAGGTCTGGCGGCATCGCTCCCTGCGCTTGCCGACGCAGTAAATATTCAGCAAGCGGTCATACGCGAGTTGCGTCCGCTCAGCGCCGCTGGCACCTCGAATTACTCCATTGATGAGATTCGCCAACAAGTAGGCACGGATCTCTTACTCGTCGGTCCAGTCACACGCGTTGAAGCGGCGTCTCATTCGCTCGAAGTGCTTGGGCAATCCGTCACCCTGAAATCTTCAGCACTTGATGACGCCCTTGTTGCTACCAGGCTGGGGCAGGTTCTTGCGATCGCCGGAAACTTGTCTCCGGAAGGGCACGTTACTGCGAATCGCATTTTTATCGTTCCGACCGAATACGTCGATGGCGCAACCGAAGTCATGGTTAGCGGGTCAATTGGATCCCTTGATGCTTCGATCGCAAGAGCAAAGATCGGAGAGGTGACTGTTGATTATTCGCCTGCTCTACACGCTGGCGACCTGGGGATCTCCGCGGGGTCGGTCGTTCAATTCAGCGGAATTAGTTCAGGTGGTACGAGAACGATGATCGCGTTCAACGCGCGCTCCGTCTCGTCATACACAGGGTCTAGCACCCATGAGTCCGTCGATGTATTGGCGCACGCTAACAGTTCTCAGTTAGCTGGTTCGATGGGTAGTGGGGTCGATGGCTCCATGGGGAGCGGTCGCTCTGCGGTCCTGCGGGGCTCCATGGGCAGCGGTGCTGCCGGCTCAATGGGTAGTGGGATCGACGGATCCATGGGTAGCGGCAGTGCCGGCTCAATGGGTAGCGGACTCGACGGATCCATGGGTAGTGGTCTTGCAGGCTCGATGGGCAGCGGCCACAAGGCTGTTGTCCGCGGCTCCATGGGCAGCGGCAGTGCCGGCTCAATGGGTAGTGGGCTCGCAGGCTCGATGGGCAGCGGCCACAAGGCAGTTGTCGGCGGCTCCATGGGCAGCGGCGCTGCCGGTTCAATGGGTAGCGGTCTCGCAGGCTCGATGGGCAGCGGTCACAAGGCGGTCGTCCGCGGGTCCATGGGTAGCGGTTTGTAGGCGCGTTCCGACCGTTCTAGGGCCCCGCAGCAATTCGCTCCCGGTTCAGTTGCCAGCGCCATTCGGCGCGGAACTGATTCAATTGAATGCGGAAATGGCTCGGCCGCCGACGGCAACTACAGCCTTTGAATCCGCTCCCCAGCCTCGCGAAAATGCACGTTGCAGTAAGTTTTTCCGGTTCCGCCAACCGTAATTCCGGCTTACGCTGGCGCATCGGATCGGTTATTCGTCGGAAACGACCCCCAACGTGGCAACTTTGAGACCCACCGAAAGCCAACCGCTTCGAGGAGGTGCGCTCCAGGCTGCCGCCGAGGCCCTTCGACCAATCGTGTCCCTTCTATTGGACTCCGGCGCGAGCTCGCCGGACCTTTGCTACTTGGTGCGCTGGACGTTTGTCCACGAAGCCGCAGCGCGACTTCAATCGCCAGGAAAGAAAGCTTCCGCGTCGCGGATTGCCGCAGCAACTGGCCTCACCCGTTCTGAAGTCTCCGCACTTTTGAACGAGGTGATCCCAAAGCAAAATTCGACCCGATGGGTGCCTCGCGCAATTGATAGCGTGCTCGCCGGATGGACTTCCGATGGGGATTTCCTGGAAGCCGATGGCACTCCGCGAAAGCTGAGCTATTCTGACTCTGAATGCGGCTTTCAAGAACTCGTGCGGCGGTACTCACGAGACATTCCACCGCGTGCTCTTCTAAACGAGTTATTGGATGGCGGCCTAGTCGCAGAGATCTCGCAGGGCGTGTACCAACCGGTACTTCCCGTAGAAAGGGCGTCTCAAACCCAGATCGAAGCGCTTGCGTCGTTCGGTATTAAACTCAACCTCCTAGGCACGTCGCTTCTTAACAATTCTCGCAGAACCGATGGAACCAGATCATTCGAAGCGCTGCTGTTGCAAGGTCCGCTGACCGTTTCCTCGAGCCCAAAGATTGCTAGAGATCTCCAGCGTCGGTGCCAGACTTTTTCCCAGTCAATTGAGCGCTTCTTAATGGACCAATCCAATCCTGCAGCCGACTCGGAGGCGACAGATCACTCAATCCGCCTAGGCGTACTCGTTGCGGTGGTCGAGCAGACACCACCTACCGAGCCCGCCCCGGATTTTGGAGATACGCATGGCGGAGAATAGCAGCGACATTTCCGTGACAATTGACGATCGGCCGACGACGACAGTCGAAGATCTTCTCCAAAACGTGGGGCGCCTCTGCGCATTACGCCGCTTGCCGGAAGATGCAGCGGTGGAGTTTCTACGTGCGGGATATCGCCACGCGCGCGTTACCGCGCAAGATCACGCTCGCGAGGAAGCGGACGTTTTCTCGGCATCCCAGATTCTAAGCGAGTGGCACGAAAACTCTGCCTTCCTTGCCCCGAATGGCCGGCCAGCCACGCTGTCAATCGCCGCAGGTGAATTCAGACGACTCTGCGAATCGGCGTCGGTTGAATCGGACGCATCGGCGCTACTCGAACTCCTACTTGCGGCCGATGCCGTGCGCCAAAACGGAGATTCGTTAGCGGC
>Ga0181519_10000517_pt1 | contig 35414 bp, 25 predicted proteins | sample PEATcosm2014_Bin_26_FD_121102 | JGI IMG/M metagenome (GOLD analysis project Ga0181519, IMG submission 121102) | Peatland microbial communities from MTU Mesocosm Facility, Houghton, MI, USA - PEATcosm2014_Bin02_10_metaG | ecosystem: Environmental > Terrestrial > Soil > Wetlands > Peat | place...
CGGCGGTTGCGTGCAGGACATGGTCGTGCTGTTCATGTCCACGCGTCGCGACGGACGATCACTCGGTCGCATGGCGCGCGACGAACTCGGCCCGGTCGGCGGCGTCGCTGCACTCATCGGCACGCTCGGAATCATGATCATCCTGATCGCCGTGCTGGCACTTGACATCGTCAATGCGATGAAGCACAGCGCATGGGCGACGTCGACGGTGTTCGCGACCATCCCCATCGCCGTGTTCATCGGCCTTTACATGCGCGGCATCCGGCCGGGGCGCGTCGCCGAGGCGTCGGTCATCGGCGTCGTCCTGCTGCTGCTCGCGGTCGTCGGCGGTGGCTGGGTCGACGGGCAGCCGGCGCTGCGCGACCTCTTCGACCAGGACGGTCCCACGCTCGCCTGGTTCGTCATGGGCTATGGGTTCCTCGCGGCGATTCTCCCGGTCTGGCTGCTGCTCGCGCCGCGCGATTACCTGTCGACGTTCCTCAAGCTCGGCACCGTCGCACTGCTGGCCGTCGCCATTGTGTGGATTCATCCGAACCTGCGCATGCCGGCCATCACGCGCTTCGTCGACGGCAGCGGCCCAATCTTCGCCGGGAAGGTGTTCCCGTTCGTGTTCATCACGATCGCCTGTGGCGCAATCTCGGGCTTCCATGCGCTGATCTCGAGCGGCACCACACCGAAGCTACTGCGTACCGAAGCGGACGTGCGCCTGGTCGGCTACGGCTCGATGCTGCTCGAGTCGTTGGTCGCGATCATGGCGATGATCGCGGCGGGGCTCCTCGACCCCGGCGTCTACTTCGCCATCAACAGCCCGGTCGCGGCGCTCGGCGGCTCACCCGACGCAGCGGTCGCGACGCTCACCTCGATGGGGTTTCCGGTGACGCTCGAACAGATGACGGCGCTCGCCCACGGGATCGGCGAGAAGTCGCTGTTCGCGCGCACCGGCGGCGCCCCCTCGCTCGCCGTCGGCATGGCGAGCATCCTGTCGGGCGTCTTCGGCGGCAGGCTGCTCGCGCTCTGGTATCACTTTGCGATCATGTTCGAGGCCGTCTTCATCCTCACGACGCTCGATGCCGGCACGCGCGTGGGACGCTTCATGCTGCAGGACGTGCTCGGCCAGATCTGGCGACCCCTCGGACGCACCTCCTGGTACCCCTCCGTGATCCTGTCGAGCGCGCTGGTGGTTGCGGCGTGGGGCTATTTTCTGTACGTCGGCGTCATCGACCCGTACGGCGGAATCAACATCCTGTGGCCACTGTTCGGCATCTCGAACCAGATGCTCGCCGGCATCGCGCTGTCCGTCGCCACGACGATTCTGCTGCGGACGGGCCGCGCGAAGCACGCGTGGGTCACGGCGCTGCCGCTCGCCTGGCTCGCCCTCGTGACGACCGTGGCATCCTGGGACAAGCTGACGAGCGAGAACCCCAAGATCGGGTTCCTGTCGGGCGCGACCGACCTCGCGCACAAGCTGGCAGCGGGGGCATTGCCCCCCGAGAAGGCGGCGATCGCCGCCAAGCTCATCTTCAACCAGAGACTCGACGCGCTGATCACGGCTTTCTTCCTGTGCGTGCTCTGGGCGGTGATCGCCGACACCGTCCTCGTCGCCTGGCGCGTGATGCGCGGCACCGCGGTCCGGCCGTCCTGGGAGGCGGCGTATCGACGCTCAGAGCTGCCGGAGGCGACCAATGCGTGACTTCGGGACTGCCAGCTCCGCTGCACGCGTCGCCCTGTCGACGGGGCGCCGTTTGCTGACCGTGGCTCGGGATGTGATCAGGGGCGCGTGCGGCACCGACGGGTATCGGATGTACGTGGCGCACCTTGCTGCCAGGCATCCCCACGAGACGCCGCTGACGCGCGAGCAATTCTTTCGCCGTGAAACCGCCAGCCGCTGGGACGGCGTCAAGCGCTGCTGCTGAGCGGTTGCCGTCGATATCCGGCGTCGCGTCGTGGATAATTTGGCCGCCCGCCACGGGCCCAGCCGAGATACCCGCCCATGGACCTGATCCGGATACTGATCCTCGCCATCGTCCAAGGGGCGGCGGAACTCCTGCCGGTGTCGAGCTCCGCGCACGTGATCGTGGCCGAGAAGCTCATGGGCCTCGACCCGACGGCGCCCGAGATGACGCTGCTGCTCGTCATGCTGCACACCGGCACCATGTTCGCAGTCATCGTCTATTTCTGGCGCTCGTGGCGTCGGACCTACCTCGAGTCGTGGCAGAGCTTTCGCACGCAGGCGGGATTCCTGGTCGTCGCTACTACCGCGACCGGAGTGATCGGACTCGTGCTGATGCGGGTGCTGAAGAGCGTGGTCGCGAACGACAGCCCCGATTTCGAGATCGAGCGGCTGTTCGGCAATGCCCGGCTGATGGCGGCCGCCCTGTTCGCTGCGGGACTCCTGATCATTGTCTCCTCGCGCCTGCGGGAGGGAAACCGGACGCTGTCGCTCGCGCGAGCCGCATGGATCGGCGCGGTGCAGGGCCTGTGCCTGCCGTTCCGCGGCTTCTCGCGCTCGGGTGCCACGATCTCAACCGGCCTCCTGCTCGGTATCACCCGGGTCCGCGCCGAGGAATTCAGCTTCGCGCTCGCGGTGGTGCTGACGCCGGCAGTCATCGGCCGCGAGGCGCTGCGCTTGCTGAAGGCAGAGGCAGCCCATGGCGGCAGCGGGTCCTTCGTGCATGCCTTCGGCCCGAGCGTCCTCGGGATGCTGCTCAGCTTTCTCGCGGGCCTCGTCGCGCTACGCTGGCTCTCGAACTGGCTCGAACACGGTCGCTGGCACGTGTTCGGGTTGTACTGCCTGGTCGCGGCCGTTGGGGTGCTCTGGCTCGGCTGACGTCCGTGGACCACCCGCACCTCCCGCCGGGGCCGCCCCATGGCAACGATCGACGCTGGGCGAGATTCGGCGACCGCGGCTCGGAGTGCAGCCATCGTTGCTCGCGCAGGCCCTCGGAGCCTGCCTACGGATTCGCGGCGGCCTGCGGACCGGTATCGACCTGCAGCAGCTCGGCGACGTCATTCGACCGAATGACGTGCGCACGAAACGGCGGATCGGTCAGGTGCGTCGTCGAAACGACGTACTGATACGTGTTGCCGAACGTCGTCCAGTCGAATGGCGTGTCTGGCTTCTCGAACAGCCAATGTTCGCCCGGGGCAGGAGGCCTGTGACGATAGAGGAAATAGAGCATGGGCGGATTGATGTCGCCGGCAAATAGGTACGGCATGAGCGCATGGCGATCGATCGTCGCGAATCCACCGGCGTGCAGAAACGCGTTCGGCACATAGCTTTCCGGTACTCCATCAACCGGCAGAACCGTTGCGCCGGCCGGAATATCGCGCAGCAGCTCGCGGTAGCGCCCCATCGCTGAATTGAGTGGCAGCAGAACCGTGGCGGCAACGACGAGGTTCGCGAGCGCGAGGCATGCCGCAAACGTCGGCAAGCGCCATGACATCCCGCCACCCTCGTCGGCGCTGTAGATGCCCGCCAGCATCAGGAATATCGGGGGGTAGACGAGCGCTCTGGAATCCAGCGACCCGACGTCGCCGCCATTGACCGGGATCGCGATGTACAGACCGACCGCAACCGCGGCAGCGACGAAGCATTCAAGCACGAACTCCGAGCGGCGCCGGCGCCAGGCGGCGACGCTTGGCCACAGCACAGCCGCCAGGAACGCCGCGAACAGCAGGCCATCCTCCGCCCTGTTCATGCGTCGGAACATCCACTGTGCGGTCATCAGCTTGTAGCGGGGCCCTCCCCACCAGCCGTGCACCGTCGGCGCGTGCGACGAGTACGCCAGAAGGTGAACCGCAACAACGACGACGGGAGGAGCTACCAATATGACGGCGGTGCGGAATGACATGCGCCCTCGCACCAGTGCCAGGAGCGCGCTTGCGCCGGCGAATGCCGCTACGAACACCGGGGCGCTGAGATGAACCAGGTAGCCCACCACTACGATCGCCACGAAGGCCGCGTACAACCGCGGCGACCACTCGCTTCTCAGCCTCCAGAACAGCGCCATCGATACGAGGACCAGCCCGACGGAGAACCGGAAATTGAAAAGCCCTCTAAAGAAATGCCATTCGGTGGCGAGATAAAGGCAGACCAGGGCCGCAGCCATCGCCGCCGTACCGCTCCCCCGCAGGATGCGCACGGCAAGCCACGCGCACACCGGTAACGCAAGGACAACTGCGATGAGCCAGATGCGCGTCGCCGCCGCAAGCCCGACCACGTGCACCAGCGCCGCCAGCACGACGTCGACCGACACGTACGGCACGAGGTGCCATTGGATGAAGAACGCGTTCGAAAACACGGCGCCGCCGCCGAACAGCAGATCCTCCATCACGAAGATTCTGGCCAGGTGGTTGGGAACGTCACCGAGCGGCGTATTGCCGAGCTGCGCAAAGACCGCGAGGTATGCCGCCAGGCACAAAAGGGCGCCTGCAAGCACGCCAGGCGCTGGCCTCACACGCACCACGCTGCTGCCCCGGTCGCGAATTTCCAGTCCTGCCATAGCATCCTCGAGACGATGACCCGTTCGCGGGGAACGGCGGCCCAGCCACTTCGGTTATCAATATACGGGCAAAGCACTGATATGTCTCATCCCGGAGCCGCGCGCTTTCCGCCCCGATCGCTACAATCGCAGGGTGTGGCTGCTCGAGATCGCCCACCTGGCGTCGACGATGGCTCGGGACTCTTCCGTGCCTGAGCTTGCGGCACTTGACTCCTGCTCAGTTCAGGACGGTAAAGTTCGAGGAGAAGAGAACGTCAACCGACCCGGGCCGGATCAATCCGCAGCATGGGACGGCCCGCGGAAAGCCGGCGCGTCACACCCTCTGCACGCTGCCCTATATTCCCGACGACGCACCGACCGACTGCGACCCATGGAGATTCTGTAATGCGCATTGCGATAGTTATTCCTTGCTTCAACGAGGAGGCCCGCCTTGATGTCGTTGCCGTCGAGAAATTTCTTCGGCAAGCCACGGATACCGGGACTATCTTCGTCAATGACGGCAGCAGCGACGGCACGCTCGCAATACTGAATCGCCTTGCGGACCGGTTTCCCGCTCAGGTCAAGGTCGTCAACCAACCTGCGAACGAAGGCAAGGCCGAGGCCGTGCGCGCGGGGATGCTCCTGGCGATGGATCTTGGTGCAACGTATGCCGGTTACTTCGACGCTGATCTTGCGACACCGCTTGAATTCAGCTCGGAATTCGCGGCGACGCTCGACAAGCATTCCAGCCTGCAGTTCGTCCTCGGATCCCGGGTGGCATTGCTCGGCCGGACCATCGCGCGGAGCGCATCCCGACACTACGCCGGAAGGCTGTTCGCCACTGCAGCGAGCCTCGTGCTCGCGCTGCCGGTTTACGACACCCAGTGCGGAGCGAAGCTGGTCCGGGTGAGCGACCGCATGCGTGCTCTCTTCGCGACGCCATTTTCATCTCGCTGGATCTTCGACGTCGAACTCCTCGCGCGCTACCTGAGCACGTACGGCGACCGTTCCGGGCTGTACGAGCTGCCGTTGATGCAATGGACCGACGTCGGCGAGTCGAAGGTCAAGTGGTACGACTTCATGCGAGCGGGCGCGGAGCTGGCCGCGATCTATCGCACGTACGGCATCCGGCGGGACTTCGATGCGCTGCTACGGTTCACGACCGCGCCATTCCTGCGCTATGTCGGCGCCGGCGGCATCGGCACCGCCTGCCATTTTCTGGTGCTCGGTCTGCTGGCTGGACTGCTGGCAATAAAGCCCACCATCGCGACGGTGGTCGGGGCTCTCGTGGGCGCTGGCGTCAACTACCTGCTGAATTATCATTTCACCTTCGCGAGCCGCGCGCGGCATCGCACGACGGCGCCTCGATACCTGACGGTGGCAATTCTGTCGGCCGCGTTGAACGGGTTGGGCATGAAATTAGCGACTACCCGGCTCGGCGTCCATTACTTCGTCGCCCAGCTCGGCTGCACGGCGGCGGTGCTCGTGATCGGATATGCGCTGAACAAGGTCTGGACCTTCAGGCCTGGCAGGTAACACTCCGAGCGGCTTGCAGTCGGCCGGCGGTTGCCGTGAGCTTGTACGGCGCCCGGGAACGGCGCGCCCTTGAGCTGTCGTCGATGGCTGCCGGGATGGGCGTCGCTACCGAAGCCGCTGTGGCGCACTGACCTTCGACGGACCGACGCGCGGCAACCGCAGGCTGCACATCCGGGCTTACGAGGGATGCGCGTGCCGGCGCCGTCAGTGGTCGCTCGCGACGGCGCCCATGGACCCCAGGAAATCCAGCACCTCGCGCGTCCTGGCGCGCATCAGCCCGTCGTCCCCGCGGCTTTCGACGTTGAGGCGAATGAGCGGTTCGGTGTTCGACGAACGCAGGTTGAGGCGCCACCGGTCGAACTCGAGCGACAGGCCGTCGGTGTAGTCGACGCTGAGCGCCGCCGCCCGGTACTTCGCCTCGACGGCCTTGATCGCGGCCGGCGCATCGGGCACGCGCCGGTTGATCTCGCCACTCGCCGGGAAGCGGCGCATGCGCTCGGCGACCAGCGAGGACAGGGGCTTCCCGGTCTCGGACAGGACCTGGGCGAGCACCAGCCAGGGGATCATGCCGCTGTCGCAATAGGCAAAGTCGCGGAAATAATGATGGGCACTCATCTCACCGCCGTAGATCGCGTCCACCTCGCGCATCACCTGCTTGATGAAGGCGTGGCCCGACTTGCAGAGCACCGGCGTTCCGCCGAGGCTCGTCACGATGTCGAGCGTGTTCCACGTGAGCCGCGGGTCGTGCACGATCCTGGCGCCCGGGTGGCGCTTCAGGAACACCGAGGCGAGCAGCCCCACGATGTAGTAGCCCTCGATGAACGCGCCCGTCTCGTCGAAGAAGAAGCAGCGGTCGTAGTCGCCATCCCAGGCGATACCCATGTCGGCCCGCTCGCGCCGCACGGCCTCGACGACCGGCGCGTGGTTCTGCTCGAGCATCGGGTTCGGCACGCCGTTCGGAAAGGTGCCGTCCGGGTTGTGGAGCAGCTTCACGAACCGGAACGGCAGATGCGGCTCGAGCTTGTCGACGACGAGGCCAGCCCCGCCGTTGCCTGCGTTGCAGACGATCTTGAGGGGTTTCAGGGTCGGCCGCTCGACGTAGGAGAGCAGGTGCTCCACATAGCGGGCGCTCGTGTCCAACTGGGTCACGGCGCCGGGCTTCGCAGGCGCCGTGAAATCGCCTGCTTCGGCGTAGCGCCGGATGTCCTTGAGCCCCGTGTCGCCTGAGATCGGCTTCGACCCCTCGCGGACGAACTTCATGCCGTTGTAGTCGGGCGGATTGTGGCTCGCCGTCACCATGATGCCGCCGTCGACGCCGAGGTCGGAGGTCGCGAAGTACACCCCTTCGGTGCCGCAGAGGCCGATGTCGACCACGTCGACGCCGGAATCGACGAGACCGCGGATCACGGCACTCGCGAGCTCGGCGCTCGAGAGGCGTATGTCCCGTCCGACACAGACCCGGCGGGGCTTCAGGAAGGCGGCATAGCCCCTCGCCACCCGGTAGGCGACGTCGGCATTGAGTTCGGTCGGGATCCGGCCACGCAGGTCGTAGGCCTTGAAGCATGTAATGGCGGTCATGACGGTCGTCCTTGGATCTGCTCAGGGTGCCTGCAGCATCCGGTCAGCCCGGCCGCGAGCACTGCGTGCCTGCACCGAGCGGCCTCAGGTATTCGTTCCCTCGCGGCCGTAAGTGTCTTCGAAGCGCACGATGTCGTCCTCGCCGAGGTAGGAGCCGGACTGCACCTCGATGACATAGAGCGGCACCTTGCCGGGATTCTCGATGCGGTGCGTCGCGCCGATCGGGATGTAGGTGGACTCGTTCTCGGACAGCAGGAACACCTTGTCGTTGCAGGTGATCCTGGCCGTCCCCGACACGACGATCCAGTGCTCGGCGCGGTGGTGGTGCATCTGCAGGGACAGCTGCGCACCCGGCTTCACGGTGAGGCGCTTCACCTGGAAGCGGCTGCCGCTGTCGACGCTGTCGTAGCTGCCCCACGGGCGGAACACCTCGCGGTGCATGGCCGTCTCCGAGCGCCCGAGTGCCTTCAGCCGGGTGACCAGGTTCTTGACGTCCTGGACCCGCTCGCGGGGGGCGACCAGTACCGCGTCCTTGGTCTCGACCACGACGTGGTCCTTGAGGCCGACGGCCGCCACCAGCCGCTCGGTCGAATAGAGGTAGCACCCCGAGGAGTCCTCGGTGATCACGTCGCCGCGCGTGACGTTGCCGGAGGCATCCGCCGGCAGGCTCTCGTGGAGCGCAGCCCAGGAGCCGACGTCGTTCCAGCCGGCATCGAGCGGCACGACGACCGCATCGCGCGTCTTTTCCATGACCGCGTAGTCGATCGAGTCCGACGGGCAGCGGCCGAAGGCCTCGGCCGAGAGCCGCGTGAAGTCGAGATCGGTCTTCGCACCGGCAAGCGCGGCCTCGCAGGCGGCGAGCATCGCGGGCGCGAGACGGCCGAGCTCCTCGAGGTAGCGCGCCGCCCGGAACATGAACATGCCGCTGTTCCAGAGGTACTCGCCCGATGCGACGTACTCGGCGGCACGCGTCGCGTCCGGCTTTTCGACGAACTCGGCGATCGGAAATGCCGGGCCCTGCCCCGCCCCGCGACGGATGTAGCCGTAGCCCGTCTCCGGCTTCGAGGGGACGACGCCGAAGGTCACGAGCTTCCCGGTGCGCGCGGCCTCGAGCCCGTGGCGCACGGCCGCGTGGAAGGCCCGCACGTCCTTGAGGAGGTGATCGGCCGGCATCACGAGGAGCACGGGGTCCCGTCCCGCGCCGTGGGCCCGCTGCGCCACAAGCGCTGCGATCGCGACTGCGGGCGCCGTATTCCGGCCGACGGGCTCGAGCACGATGGCGGTCGGGTCGGTGCCGAGCTGGCGCAGCTGCTCGGCGACCATGAAGCGGTGGTGCTCGTTGCAGACCACGATCGGGCCTTCCGCCGCAAGCCCGTCCAGGCGAGCGGCGGTGTCCTGGAGCATCGTCCGCTCGCCGACGAGCGGCAGCAGCTGCTTCGGGTAGAGCTCGCGCGACAGGGGCCAGAGTCGCGTCCCGGAGCCACCGGAGAGAATCACGGGTATCAGCATGATGCAGCCAGGTCCTTGGATTGATCAGGCCGGCAGGGACGGGAGCTTCGCCCCGCGACCGATGCCGTAGTACGTGAAGCCGAACCGCGCCATGAGCTGCGGATCGTAGAGGTTGCGGCCGTCGAACACCGTGGGTTCCTTCAGCATTCCCTTGATCGAGTCGAAGTCGGGGCTGCGGAACTCCTGCCACTCGGTCACGATCGCGAGCGCATCGGCGCCCGCGAGCGCCTCCTCCATGCTCTCGACGAGCGTGAGCTTCGCGCCGTAGAGGCGGCGTGCCTCGGGCATCGCGATCGGGTCGTAGGCGCGGACGCGGACGCCCGCGGCCCAGAGCGCCTCGATCAGCACCCGGCTCGGCGCCTCGCGCATGTCGTCGGTGTTCGGCTTGAACGACAGCCCCCAGACCGCGACGGTCCGGCCGGCCACCTGGCCATTGAAGTGCGCGCGGATCTTGTCGAACAGGACGGATTTCTGCTGCGCGTTGACCGCCTCGACCGCGGCGAGGATCTGCGGCTCGTAGCCGACGTCGCGGCCGGAACGCGCGAGGGCCTGCACGTCCTTCGGAAAGCACGAGCCGCCATAGCCGACGCCCGGGTAGATGAAGCCGTAGCCGATCCGGGGGTCCGAGCCGATGCCGACGCGCACCCGCTCGATGTCGGCGCCGAAGCGCTCGGCCAGGTTCGCCATCTCGTTCATGAACGAGATCTTGGTCGCGAGCATCGCGTTCGCCGCGTACTTGGTGAATTCCGAGGAGCGGATGTCCATCACGATCAGCCGGTCGTGGTTGCGGGTGAACGGCTCGTAGAGCGCCCGCATGAGTTCCGTGACGCGCGGGTTGTCGGTGCCGACGATCACCCGGTCCGGTCGCATGAAGTCGTTGATCGCCGCCCCTTCCTTCAGGAATTCAGGGTTCGAGACGACGTCGAACTCGGCCACCATGCCGCGGCCCGAGAGCGTGCCCTGGATCTCGCTCCGCACCTTGTCGGCCGTGCCGACCGGGACGGTGGACTTCGTGATCACGACCTTGTACTCGGTCATGTGGGTCGCGATGGTCCGGGCGACGGAGAGCACGTAGCGCAGGTCCGCCGAGCCGTCCTCGTCCGGCGGCGTGCCAACGGCGATGATCTGGAAGAGGCCCTGCGCCACCGCCTCGGCGGCATCGAGCGTGAACTTGAGGCGACCTTTCGCCATGTTGCGCTTGATGACCTCCTCGAGCCCGGGCTCGTGGATCGGCACGTCGCCGGCGTTCAGGCGCTCGATCTTCTTCGGATCGACGTCGACACAGACGACATGGTTGCCCGCATCGGCGAGGCACGCGCCCGTGACGAGGCCGACGTAACCTGAGCCAAAGACGGTGATGCGCATCGCAGGGCCTTGTTCCGGAAAGAAAAACGCGGCGCGAAGGGTACGCGCGCCGGCTTAGGCCGTAAAGGACGGGCGTGGCGACCCGCAGCTCTCGGCAGCACCGGCGGTGTCCGGGTGGAGCCGCGCGCAAATGATACGTGGCAAAGGTTGCCGGCGGTTGATCACGTGAGGTTCGAGATTATTAATATCACGTAATCAACTGTTATCGTTAGGAACTGGTCCCGCCATCCCGGGCGCGAGCCCAGCCCCGTGCGGACATCGGCGACTCTCAGGGCATCGACGCCGCAAGCAACCGCGTCGGTGCAATGCGCCCGCCGGCGAGCCCCTCACCGAGCCCCAGAAACTCCGTCTCCGGTCCGTACACCCGGATCCGTTCGCCGGAAGCGGCCGTCGCACCGGTGCCGGATGAAGGAGCGACGGTCTGCCCCTGGCGGAAGCGCCGCGCCTCCTCGCCCGTCAGTGCGACGGCGGGCAGGTTCCCGAGCGCAGCGTCGATCGGGAGGAGCAGCCGGTCGAGCGCAGGCTCATCGGGAGCGAGTCTTTCGAGGGTCTCGAAGTCGTGCACGGGCAGGCCCGCGAACGCGCTGATGCCGGTGCGCCTGAGGCTCGCGAGGTGCCCGACCGTGCCGAGCGCCGACGCGATGTCCTCACCGAGCGTGCGCACGTAGGTCCCCTTCGAGCAGGTGACCGAGAACTCGAGCTCATCCGGCCCGAGTCCCTCGAGCGACAGCGCGAGAATCCGGACCTGCCGCGGGGCGCGCTCCACCTCCACACCACGCCGGGCGAGCGCATAGAGCGCCTCGCCGTCTCTTTTCAGCGCCGAGTACATCGGTGGAACCTGCTGCTGGTCGCCGCGGAAGCGGCGCAGGCACGCCTCCACCTGTGCCTGGTCGAGCACCGGCACCGGACGGGTCTCGAGGACGGCGCCCTCGCGGTCGCCGGTGGCCGTACGGCTGCCGAGCGCGAGTGTCGCCCGATAGGTCTTGTCCGCGTCGAGGAGGAGCCCGGCGACTTTCGTCGCCTCGCCGAAGCAGAGCGGCAGGAGCCCGGTGGCGAGCGGGTCGAGACTACCGGTGTGCCCGGCCTTCGCGGCCCGGTACAGGCGCCGGGCGCGCTGCAACGCCTGGTTCGAGGACAGGCCGAGCGGCTTGTCGAGGAGGAGGATGCCGTCGACCGGGCGCCACACGACCCGCGGGCGCGCGGGCCGGCCGCTCATGGAGCCGGCTTCTCCGGCGTCGCGGCGGACTCGGCAGGCTCGGCAGGCTCGGGATCGTCGACGTGCCGCGCGACGTCACTCGCGACCGCGGCATTGATGAGCGAGGACAGGTGCGCCGCCTTGTCGATGGTCTCGTCGAGCACGAAGTGCAGCTCGGGCGCCTGGCGCATCTTGAGGAGCTTGCGCAGGTGGAGCCGCAGGAACCCGGACGCCGAGGCTAGCGCGGCCGAGACCTGCTCGACCGGCCGCGCCGTGTCGAACGGCAGGAAGAACACCTTCGCATGCGACAGATCACGGCTCACCTCGACCGCCGTGATCGTCACGGATCCTACGCGCGGGTCCTTGACCTCGCGGCGGAGGAGCTCCGCGAGGAGCCGCTGGATCTGCTCCTCGACCCGCCGGCTGCGGTGGAACTCCTTCGGCATCTCACAGCGTGCGCGTGATCGTCACGCGTTCGTAGCACTCGATCTGGTCGCCGGCGCGCACGTCGTTGTAGTCCTTGACCGCGATGCCGCACTCGGTGCCCGCGCGGACCTCGTTGACGTCGTCCTTGAAGCGCCGCAGCGACTCGAGTGCACCTTCGAAGATGACCACGTTGTCCCTGAGCACCCGGATCGGGTTGTTGCGCTTCACGAAGCCTTCCATCACGAGGCAGCCGGCCACCTGGCCGAACTTGCTCGAGCGGAACACCTCGCGAACGTTCGCGGTACCCACGATCTGGTCGCGGACCTCGGGTGCCAGCATGCCGGACAGCGCCGCCCGCACGTCGTCGATGGCCTCGTAGATGATGCTGTAGTACTGGATGTCGATCCCGTGGTCCTTGAGGGCCGTGCGGGCCGCCGCGTCCGCGCGCACGTTGAAGGCGATGATCTTCGCCTTCGAGGCGACCGCCAGCATGACGTCCGACTCCGTGATGCCGCCGACGCCGCTCGATACCACCTTGACGGCGACCTCGGCGGTGGAGAGCTTCTGCAGCGAGTCGCGCAACGCCTCCGCCGACCCCTGCACGTCCGCCTTGATGACGAGCTGCACGGTCTGGGCCTTGCCGTCCTCCATCTGCTGGAACACGTCCTCGGCCTTGGTCGTGGTGCGGGCGAGCTTGACGTCGCGGAACTTGCCCTGGCGGTAGAGCGCGACTTCGCGCGCCTTGCGCTCGCTCTCGACGACGAGGAACTCGTCGCCCGCGAGCGGCGCGCCCGAGAGGCCGAGCACCTGCACCGGAATCGAGGGTCCCGCGGTCTCGACCGCGGCACCCGTCTCGTCGAACATCGCGCGCACCCGACCGAATTCCTGGCCGGCCAGGATCGGGTCGCCATTCTTGAGCGTGCCGCGCTTCACGAGCACCGTCGCGACCGCGCCGCGGCCCTTCTCGATGCTGGATTCGAGCACGACGCCGGCGGCGAGTCCGCCGACCGGTGCCTTGAGCTCGAGCACCTCGGCCTGCAGCAAGAGCGACTCGAGCAGCTGCTCGACGCCGGCACCGGTGCGCGCCGACACCGGCGCGAAAATCACCTCGCCGCCGTATTCCTCGGGGATGACGCCGTGCTTGACGAGCTCGTTCTTGACGCGCTCCGGCTCCGCCTCGGGCTTGTCGATCTTGTTGAGCGCGACGACGATCGGCACCTCCGCCGCCTTCGCATGCTCGATCGCCTCGATCGTCTGCGGCATGACGCCGTCATCGGCGGCGACCACCAGCACGACGATGTCGGTCACCTGGGCGCCGCGTGCCCGCATCGAGGTGAAGGCCGCGTGGCCCGGGGTGTCGATGAAGGTGATGATGCCGCGCGGCGTCTGCACGTGGTAGGCGCCGATGTGCTGCGTGATCCCGCCCGCCTCGCCGGCCGCGACCTTGGCGCGGCGGATGTAGTCGAGGAGCGAGGTCTTGCCGTGGTCGACGTGACCCATGATCGTCACGACCGGCGGGCGCGTGACCGCATCGGCCTCGTCCTCGCCAGCCGCCTGCAGGCCCTCCTCGAGGGCATTCTCGTTGAGGGGCTTCGCCGTGTGGCCCATTTCCTCGACCACGAGCACGGCCGTGTCCTGGTCGAGCGGCTGGTTGATGGTCGCCATGACGCCCATGTTCATCAGCGTCTTGATGACCTCGCTCCCCTTCACCGCCATCTTCTGCGAGAGCTCCGCAACGGTGATGGTCTCGGGGATCGATACCTCGCGCTTCATCGGCTGCGTCGGCATCTCGAAGCCATGGCGGCCATCGGCCGCGGGCGCGACGCCGCGCCGCGAGCGCATCGGCTTCTTCTTCTTGTAACGCGAGCTCACGTCGGTCGCGACGTGGAGTTCCTGGCGACCGTAGCGGGTCGCCTTGTCGTCCGGCTCCGCCGGGCGCGTGACCGGGCGCTCGACGGTCTTGCGCGCGCGGTCGGCCTCCTCGCGGGCGCGGGCCTCCGCCTGGCGGCGGGCCTCGTCCTCGACGGCACGGCGCGCCTCTTCCTCGGCGCGGCGACGGTTTTCCTCCTCGCTCCGCTTCCTCGCTTCCTCGTCGGCCTTGCGCTTCTCGGCTTCCTCGACCGCACGCTTGGCGGCTTCCTCGGCCTCGCGCAGCTTGTCGATCTCCTCCTGCGCGACCCGCGCCTGCTCCTCGAGCACGCCGCGGTTGATGTAGGTGCGCTTGGTGCGCACCTCGACGCTCACGGTCCGCGCGCGCCCCTGCGCGGCGCTCACTTTCAGCTCGCTCTGTGTCTTGCGCTTCAGGGTGATCTTGCGCGGACCCGCGGCGGCGGGCTCCTCGGCGTGGCCGTGCGAGCGCCTGAGGTGAGTCAGGAGCTCGCTCTTCGCCTCGTCGCTGATCCTGGCATCCGCACCGGCCACGCGGATCCCGGCCTCGTCCAGCTGCTTCAGCAGCTTGTCGACCGGGACCTTCAGGACCTCGGCAAATTGGGCAACCGTCACATCAGACATTGATCGCTCCTGATCAGGACGCCGCGTCTTCGGCGAACCAGTGCGCGCGGGCCGCCATGATCAGCTTGCCGGCGCGGGCGTCGTCCAGATTTTCGATGCCCGAGAGGTCCTCAATCGCCTGGTCGGCGAGGTCCTCGCGGGTGCGGATGCCGCGGGCGGCGAGGCGCTTCGCGAGCGCATCGTCCATGCCCTCGAGCGTCAGCAGGTCCTCGGCGGGTACGCCGCCGTCGGCCGTCTCCTCGCGCGCGATGGCCTGCGTCAGCAGCACGTCGCGGGCACGGTTCCTGAGCTCGCGCACGATGTCCTCGTCGAACTCCTCGATCGAGACGAGCTCGTTGGTCGGGACGTAGGCGATCTCCTCGATGGTCGAGAAGCCCTCCTGCACGAGGATCGTCGCGACGTCGGCGTCGACGTCGAGGGCCTTCATGAACATGTCGCGGAGCGTGGTGGTCTCGGCCTCGCTCTTCTCCTCGGCGGCCTGCTCGCTCATGATGTTGAGCTTCCAGCCGGTGAGCTCGGAGGCGAGCCGGATGTTCTGGCCGCCGCGGCCGATCGCCTGGGAGAGCTTCTCCTCGGCCACCGCGATGTCCATGCTGTGCTGGTCCTCGTCGACGACGATCGAGGTGACTTCCGCCGGCTGCATCGCGTTGATCACGAACTGCGCCGGGTTCTCCTCGTGCGGAATGATGTCGACGCGCTCGCCGGCGATCTCGTTCGAGACCGCCTGCACGCGGCTGCCGCGCATGCCGACGCAGGCACCGACCGGGTCGATCCGCGGGTCGAGGCTCTTGACCGCGATCTTGGCGCGCGCGCCCGGGTCGCGGGCGGCGCCGAGGATCTGGATGAGCCCCTGGCCGACCTCCGGCACCTCGAGCTTGAAGAGCTCGATGAGGAATTCGGGGGCAGTACGCGACAGGAACAGCTGCGGGCCACGCGGCTCCGAGCGCACCTCCTTGAGGAAGGCCTTGACGCGGTCCTGCGTGCGGATCGGCTCGCGCGGGATCAGGTTCTCGCGCGGGATGAAGCCTTCCGCGTTCTGGCCGAGGTCGACGTAGATGCCGTTGCGGTCGACGCGCTTGACGATGCCGCTGACGAGCGTGCCGACGCGCTCCTGGTAGGCCTCGACCACCTGCGCGCGCTCGGCCTCGCGCACCTTCTGCACGATGACCTGCTTCGCGGTCTGGGCGTCGATGCGGCCGAAGGCCTCGCTCTCGAGCGGCACCTCGACGAAGCCGCCGACGACGGCGGCGGCATCGACGTCGAGCGCGTCCTCGAGGCGGAGCTCCTTCTCGGGGAACTCGAGCTCGCGCGAATCGTCCGCGAACACCTTCCAGCGGCGGAACGCGTCGTAGTCGCCGCTCTTGCGGTTGATCGACACGCGCGCATCGATGTCGTCGCCGTGGCGCTTGCGGGTCGCCGAGGCGAGCGCCGCTTCGAGAGCATCGAAGATGATCTCCTTGTCGATGCTCTTCTCGTTCGCGACGCTTTCGACCGCGTCGACGATTTCCTTCAGCGTTGTCTTAGCCATCTCGCCTCACTCCCGCCGTGCGCCGAAATCGGGCACGAGCCGCGCTGTCTTGATCTCACCGAGTCCGAATTCCACCGTCTTGCCGTCGACCTCGAGCGTCACCCGGCCCGCTGCGGCCGCCACGAGTCGCCCCGTCCAGCGGCGCCGGCCGTCCCGCGGCAGCGCCGTTTCGACGTGCACCCGGCTGCCGAGGTAGCGCGCGAAGTGCGCTTCCGTCCGCAGCGGCCGGTCGAAGCCGGGCGATGACACCTCGAGGGTGTACTCGCTCTTGATCGGGTCCGCGGCGTCCAGCACCGCGCTCACCCGGCGGCTGACCGCCTCGCAATCCTCTACCGTCACCCCGTCGGGCGCCGCGGAACCCGCCCGGTCTATGTAGATCCTGAGCAGCCCCCCGCCCCGGTGGGCGTGGAACTCGAGTTCCACGAGCTCGCAACCGAGCGCGCCGACCTCGCCCTCCAGGAGCTTCAAGAGCGTCTCGCGCATCGCCAGTCCATCCCGGACGCCACAGGCCCCGACTCCGCCGTCCGGGCCCGGAAAATGGGCCAAAAAAATGGGCCAGCGGCCCATGGTCGGCGGGCCGCGGACAGCTGCCGTCGACCCAAACGAAAAAGCCCCCTCGGGGGCTTCTTCCTGATCTCTGAGGATCCGCTCTGCCAGAGCCGGTTCCCGCTAGCCGTCGGATTATACGGGAATCGGCCCGCTCCGGAAAGCGCCGCGCACGATTTCCCGTGGGCTCCTGCACCTGCCGCGGGCGGCGGCGGAACCCCGCCTCGCGCCGGTTAATGCGGATCCGGCAGCCGCGTCCCGCCGCTAGCATGGGACGCCGGCGCCGAGGGGAATCGCCGGTCGCGGTCCCGAAAGTGGTACCGCTGACGACGCTCAAGGCCGGCGGTCCGGGACTATACTGCCCGGTCGCAAGAGCTCCCCTGTCCGCACGAGGAACGATGGAACCGACCGACACCGGAAATCCGGACTATTTTCACAAGGTCGTCGATTGCCAGTGGGCGTGCCCGGCCCATACCGACGTTCCCGAGTACATCCGCCTGATCGCCCAGGGGCGCTTCGGGGATGCCTACCTCGTCAACCGCGAATCGAACGTGTTTCCGGGGATCCTCGGCCGCGTCTGCGACCGACCCTGCGAGCCGGCCTGCCGCCGGGGCCGGGTCGAGGACAAGCCGGTCGCGATCTGCCGGCTGAAGCGGGTCGCCGCCGACCACCGCGAGCCGATCGAGGACCGGCTGCCCACGTCACCTGCCCAGGGAAACGGCCGGCGCATCGCCTGCATCGGCGCGGGGCCCGCCTCCCTCACCGTTGCGAACGACCTGCTGCCGCTCGGCTACGCGGTCACGATCTTCGAGCGCTGGGGACTCTCCGGCGGGCTCATGCGCACCAACATCCCGGCCTTCCGCCTGCCGGCCGAGGTGCTCGACGAGGAAATCGGCTACATCACTCGGATGGGCGCGGACCTTCGCCTCAACACGCCCGTCGAGAGCCTGAAGGCGCTGCTCGCATCCGGCGACTACGACGGGGTGTTCATCGGCTCCGGGGCGCCGAAGGGCAAGGAACTGCGGCTGCCCGGCCGACATGACACCGACCGGGTCCACATCGGCATCGACTGGCTGCACTCGATCGCCTTCGGCCACACCGACAAGATCGGCGAGCGCGTGCTCATCATCGGCGTCGGCAACACCGCGATGGACTGCTGCCGCTCGGCGCTCCGCCTCGGGGCCAAGGACGTCAAGGTGATGGCGCGGAAGTCGCGCGAGTTCTTCAAGGCCTCCGAGTGGGAACTCGAGGATGCCGAAGGCGAAGGCGTCGAGATCGTCATCAACCACTCCCCGAAGTCGATCCAGTCGAGCGGCGGCAGGCTCACCGGCATGCTGTTCGAGGTCATCGAGTACACGCTCGAGGGTGGCAAGATCGTCGGCGAGCGGGTGACCGGCGAGAAGCTCTTCCCGTGCGACGACATCATCCTCGCGATCGGCCAGGAGAATGCCTTCCCGTTCATCGAGCGCGACCTCGGCATCGAGTTCGACAAGTGGATGGTGCCGGTGGTCGACCCGGCGACCTTCCAGTCGACGCGCCCGGGCGTCTTCTTCGGCGGCGATGCGGCGTTCGGACCCAAGAACATCATCTGGGCGGTCGAGCACGGCCACCAGGCCGCCATCTCGATCCACCGCCACTGCGAGGGCCTGCCGGTCGCGGAGCGGCCCGCCCGCGGCGTCACGCTCGCGAGCCGCAAGATGGGGATCCACGAGTGGTCGTACAAGAATGACTACAACCCGGTCGAGCGCCGGCTGGTGCCGCACGTCAGCCTCGCCGAGCGCTTCAAGAAGATCCGCATCGAGGTCGAACTCGGCTTCAATGCCGAGCAGACCGCGCTCGAGGTCCAGCGCTGCCTCAACTGCGACATCCAGACGGTGTTCAGCGCACCGCTCTGCATCGAATGCGATGCCTGCATCGACATCTGCCCGGTCGACTGCCTGACGATCGCGCCGCCCGGGACCGAGGCGGAGCTCGGCACCCGCCTCAAGGCGCCGCGGCGGAGCGAACAGCAGGCGCTCTATGTCTCGGGCCCGCTCAAGCAGACCGGGCGCGTCATGGTCAAGGACGAGGACTACTGCGTGCACTGCGGCCTGTGCGCCGAGCGCTGCCCGACGGCTGCCTGGGACATGCAGAAATCCACCGTGCACATTCCCCACGCAAGCCTTGATGAGGCCCCATGCCAGAAAACCACCCGCAAGACCGCCTGAACGACTTCGTCGTCAAGTTCGCGAACGTCAACGGCACGGGCTCGGCGAGCGCCAACGCGCTCATCATGAAAGCCATCTTCAGGAGCGGCGTCCCGGTCATCGGCAAGAACTTCTTCCCCTCCAACATCCAGGGCCTGCCGACCTGGTACGAGATCCGGGTCACCAAGGACGCGCACATGGCGCGCGGTGCGCGCGTCGACCTGATGCTCGCGATGAACATCGAGACCTACGCGCAGGACGTCAGGGAAGTGAGCCCGGGCGGCTTCCTGCTGTACGACTCCACCTGGCCGCGGAGCACGCTGCTGTCGCGCGAGGACGTCACGGTCCTCGGCGTGCCGTTCGCGCGGCTCTGCAACGAGCAGTTCGAGGGAGCGCGCAACCGCATCCTGATGAAGAACATCTGCTACGCCGGAACTCTCGCCGCGCTCCTCGACATCGACCTCGAGGTGATCCGCAGGCTCGTCACGGAGCAGTATGCGAAGCGCCCGAAACTCGTGGACGCCAACATGCGGGCGATCGAGATCGGCTACCAGTACGCGAAGGAGCATCTGCCCTGCCCGCTGCCGTGCCGCATCTCGCCGCTCGACCGCACCAAGGGCTACATCCTGATGGACGGCAATACCGCGGCGGGCCTCGGCTGCGTGTATGCCGGCGCGACCGTCGGCGCCTGGTACCCGATCACGCCGTCGACGTCGCTGATGGATGCGTTCCGCGGCTTCTGCGAGCGCATGCGCGTGGACTCCGAAACGGGCGAGCACAACTACATCGTGCTGCAGGCCGAGGACGAACTCGCCGCGGTCGGCATGGTGATCGGCGCGTCCTGGAACGGTGCGCGTGCATTCACGCCGACCAGCGGGCCCGGCATCTCGCTCATGAACGAGTTCGTGGGACTCGCCTACTATTCCGAAGTACCGTGCGTCATCTTCGACGTGCAGCGCGTCGGGCCTTCGACCGGCATGCCGACGCGCACGCAGCAGTGCGATCTGATGCTGGCCGCGTACGCCTCGCACGGCGACACGCGCCACGTGCTCTTGTTCCCGGCGAATCCCGAGGAATGCTTCCACCAGGCCGCGCAGGCCTTCGACCTCGCCGAGCGGCTGCAGACCCCCGTGTTCGTGCTGTCCGATCTCGACATCGGCATGAATGACTGGATGTGCCGCGACCTCAGCTGGGACGACAATTACCGCCCCGATCGCGGCAAGGTGCTGTCGGGCGCCGAGATCGAGGCACTCGGCAAGTTCCACCGCTTCGTCGACCGCGATGGCGACGGCATTCCCTACCGCACCCTGCCCGGGGTCAATCCGAAAGGTGCCTACTTCACGCGTGGCTCGGGCCACAATCGCTTCGGCGCCTACACGGAGGACTCGGCCGAATACCAGGACGTGGTCGACCGGCTGCTGCGCAAGTTCGCGACGGCGAAGACGCTGGTACCGAAGCCCGTGCTCGTCGGGCCCGGCACGCGGGAGGTCGGGATCCTGAGCATCGGCAGCTGCGACGGCGCGATCCGCGAGGCACTCGGCATCCTCTCGGGTCGCGGCACGGAGCTCGACTACCTGCGCGTGCGTGCCTTCCCGTTCGGCCAGGAGGTCGAGGAGTTCCTGGCGCGGCACGCGACGGTGTACGTCATCGAGCAGAACCGCGACGCGCAGCTGCGCTCGCTCGTCACCCTCGAGACCGCGGTCGAGAAGTCGAAGCTGCGCTCGATCCTGCACTACGACGGCATGCCGCTGTCGGCGGCATTCGTGGTCGACGCCATCGAGCAGTCGCTGCGGTCGGTACCGCGTCGCGCAGCGGCCGGCGCCTAGGAGCACCCATGACGTCGATCACCAAGCCGAAGGTCGCGAACCCCTCCCTGCCGCGCAACGAGCGCGGGCTCACCCGGCGCGACTACGAGGGCGCGATGTCGACCCTGTGCGCCGGCTGTGGCCACGACTCGATCACCGCCGCGGTCGTCGAGGCGTGCTGGGGCCTTGCGCTCAGGCCCGAGCAGCTGGTGAAGCTGTCGGGAATCGGCTGCTCGTCGAAGACCACCGCCTACTTCGTCAGCGGCGCGCATGGCTTCAATTCGGTGCACGGCCGCATGCCGTCGATCGCATCGGGCGCCAATGCCGCGAACCGCGACCTCATGTACATCGGCGTGTCGGGCGACGGCGACTCGCTGTCGATCGGCCTCGGGCAGCTCGCGCACGCGATCCGGCGCAACGTCAACATGCTCTACCTGATCGAGAACAACGGCGTCTATGGCCTGACGAAGGGGCAGTTTTCGGCATCGGCCGACGTCGGCACCAAGTCGAAGAAGGGCGATGCCAATCTGCAGTCGCCGGTCGACCCGGCGCTGCTCGCGCTCACCCTCGGCGCCTCGTTCGTCGCGCGCGGCTTCTCCGGCGACAAGCGCCAGCTCGTGCCGCTCATCCAGGCGGGCCTCAAGCACCCGGGCTTCGCGATCATCGACGTCCTCTCGCCGTGCGTCACCTTCAACGACCACGAGGGCTCGACCAAGAGCTACGCATTCACGCGCGAGCACTACCATCCCGCGGTCGAGGCCGATTTCGTGCCGGTCGCGGAGGAGATCTCGGTGGACTACGCGGCAGGCGAGTCGGCGGTCGTGCCGCTGCACGACGGCAGCCACGTGCGCCTGCGCAAGCTCGATCCGAGCTATGACCCGTCCGACCGCGCCGCCGCCTACCGCTACATCGGCGACAAGCTGAAGCACGGTGAGTACGTGACGGGACTCATCCACGTCGAGGACGGCAGCCACAACGAGCTGCACGCCACCAACAAGACCTCGCACATCCCGTTGAACCAGATTCCCTACGAAAAACTCTCTCCGGGCGCGGCAACTCTCGCTAAGCTGATGGACCGTTACCGCTGACGCGAGGCGACCATGGCGAGGATCATCGACTGGCTGATCGGCTGGCCGGAGCGCACCTCCCGGTATTTCGTCTGGCTCGGGCCGCTCTTCGCGCGCCTCGTCGTCGGCTGGGTGTTCCTGTGGAGTGGCTGGGGAAAGCTCCAGGACCTGCCCGCGATCACCGAGAATTTCGTCTCCTGGGGAATCCCCTTCCCCGCGGTGCTGACGCCGCTCGTCTCCGGAATAGAATTCGTCGGCGGAATTCTGCTGCTGCTCGGGCTCATGACCCGGATCTCGGCAGGCGCGCTCGGCGTCACGATGATCGTCGCGATCAAGTCGGCCAAGTGGGGGGACGTCGATTCGCTCGAGACGCTCCTCGGCTTCGACGAGACGGCCTACCTCGCCATCTTCCTGTGGCTCGCGATCGCAGGCGCGGGCCCGCTCTCGGTCGACCGGCTGCTCTCGCGCTACGTCCGGCGACCCGCGTTCTGAACGGGCGTCGGCCGCTCCGCGCTCAGGATGGCCCGATAGGGCCCGCAGACAGAGCGGCCGGGAGCGACTGGATCGCTCCCGGCCGCTGATACACCCAACTCGCTTACTTGGACTTCGCCTTGGCGGCGTCGCAGTCCTTCTGCGTCATCTCGAGGAACCCCTTGCCCTTGCAGGAGTTCTTGCCCTTGCAGGAGTTGTTGGCGCTCTTGCAGGCCGACTTGCCGGCGCAGGAATTGACGCCGTCACAATGCACCTTCGCATCGTCGGCATGCGCGGTCGTCACGGCAACCGTGCTGAACGCGAACGCGGCGGCAGTTGCAATCGCGGCGCCGGAAAGAGTCTTTGCAATTGACATCGGGAAGCCCCCTTAGCTGGTGAAATCGAACATCCGTTTCGAGTTGGCGCGAACGCCGCCTCGCACTATAGGACCGGCAGAGGTGATTGATTATTACTTCTGGCGGCGCACCCCCTGTCCCGGTGGCGGCGGGCCGGCGACGAGGTGCGGCGGCCGACCGGCGACCCCAGCCGGGTGCGCGGTGCAGACCGACCCGCCCTCGACCCGGACGCTGACCTGGGGCGCCTCGCAGCGACCACAGGTCGTCACGGCCCGGAATCCGTCGTGCATCTGCCATGTTCACCGGTTAATATTGAAAATCATGGACTTAGATTCATCCTGTGGACTGATTTTCGCGCCGTGGCGCCAGCGGTCTGGGCCGCCATTCCGGGTGCTCATCGTTCACCCGGAACCGTCACCACCCCGCTGGGTCGAGGCCCTCGTGAGCTGTCTCGAGACCTTCGCCGGCATCGAGCCCCGCCTCGTCGCGGCACCCGCCGGCCGTGAGCAACCCGCCCGCGGCCGGGCCGGTCCCGCCGACTGGCTCGCCGCACTGACGATCCGGGGGCCAAGCCCATTCGCCGCAGGTCCGTTGGATGGGGCGGCGCGGACGCTTCCCGGGTCCGCGCCGCCCCCGTGCGATGCCGCAGTGTGGCTTGCGGACTCTGGTTCAGCCCCTGCGACGCTCGATGGCTTTACGCGTCACGGAGCATTCACGGTCCGCTTTGGCGACAGCGTGCAGGCGATTCCGCTGTGGGACGAGGTCACCGCGGGGCGTGCCACCGTCACCACGGCCATCGACTGGCACGAGACCTCGTTGGCCGCAGGCCGCTGCGTGCACGTTGCCGAAACAGCCACCGCACATGGGCTCGACGTGACGGCCAGCCAGACCGACCCGGTCGTCGCCGCCATCCGGCTGCTCGCAGAAGCACTGCTTGAACTGCGCTCGGACCCCGGCCGCTGGAAGGCCCGCGCGCGCCGGGCCGCAGAGCAGCCCGCGGGACCTTCCCGGTCTCCGCAACGGCCTGCTGCCGGCAGGGCGGTTCGGTTCATCGCCTCGAAGCTCGCGCGTAGCGCACGCCTGCGGGCGACCACGCGCGGCCGCGAGCCTCACTGGTTCGTCGCGCTGCGGCGGAACGCCGGCGCTTCGATCGTCGACTCTGCCCAGGCCTCGTTCGCCGATTTTCGCGAGGTGCCGCTGCCGGACGGCCTCGCACAGATGGCGGACCCGTTCCCGTTCGACCATGCCGGCACGTCGTACCTGCTGTTCGAGAGCGTCGGCGTGGGCAGTGCCCAGGGCCGCCTCGCGATAGCCACCATCAGCAGCACGGGCCAGCTATCGGACGTCCGGCAGCTGCTCGAGCGCGACTACCACATGTCCTACCCCTGCGTCATCGAGTCAGGCGGCGAGATTTTTCTGCTGCCGGAATCGAGTGCCGCCAAGCGGGTGGACCTCTTTCGGTTCTCGCCGTTCCCATCGACCCTGGAACTCGTCGCCACTCCCATTGACGACGTCGCGCTCGTCGACACGACCCCGGTGCTAGTCGACGGCATTTGGTATTTCTTCACCACGACGACGGTGCCGTTCATGGAGACGGTGCTGTTCTGGTCGCGGACCATCGACGGCCCCTGGGAACTGCACCCTGCGAGCCCGGTCTCATGCACGGTACGCAACAGCCGCGGAGCGGGTAAACTGTTCTGGCGGCAGGGGCGGCTGTTTCGCCCGACGCAGGACTGCTCCGAGCGCTACGGCTTCGCCATCAACGTGAACGAAGTGACGCGGCTCACGCCGACGGAGTTCGAGGAGCGCCCTGTCTCGTATGCAGCCCCGGGCTGGTCGCCGCGGCTGCTGGGAACACACACGTGGAACGAGTCGGCAACGTGGCAGGCAGTCGACGGCCTGCGGCTGGCGCGCGTCGGATGATGCGGAGCATCGCTGTGGGACTTAGGAGTGCATGTGCGCGCAGATGACGATTCGGAGCTGCTGATCGCCTGCTTCGAGAAGGTGTTTCCCGAGCTGTCACGGAGCGCCATTCCCGGCACGTCGACCGAGACTCTGCCCGCATGGGATTCCCTCGCGCAGGTGACGCTGCTCTCGCTGATAGGCGAGCAGTTCTCGCTCGACATTGACTTCGAGGAACTGCAGGGCGCCACCTCTTACGAGCGCCTGCTCGACTTCGTACGCCGAACCGCAGCGGATGGAAAGTAACCCCGCGCTGCATCACATCGGCTACGTGGTCGATTCCATCAGCGAACGAATCGACAGTTTCCGCGCGTCCGTCGCCGCCACCGGTGTGTCGGAGATATTTCACGATCCGATCCAGAAATCGCGGGTGATCTTTCTCAAGCTGCCGGCGCCGAGCCCTCTGCTCCTCGAGCTCGTCGAGCCGGCCGCGCCCGACTCGCCGGTGACGCGCTTCCTGCAGAAGGGGGGCGGACTCCACCATCTGTGCTACGAGGTCGACGACCTCGCGCAGCAGATCAGCTGGATGAAGTCGCTGCGGGCGATATTGCTGCGCTCGCCGCAACCTGCGGTTGCGTTCGGCGGCCGGCGGATCGCCTGGGTGCGGACCAAGGACGCGATGCTGATCGAGTACCTGGAGCGCTCGCTGCCCGCCTAGGTGAGGAACGTCGGCGCCCGCTCCCACAGGCAGATCGCGTCGTTGCCCGCGAGCTCGAAACTGAGTTCCAGTCCGTCGACGTTACCGTTGCGCTTGAACACCAGCACGGGATCGCTCGCGCGGGCGCGCATGCCGGCGGCTTCGTTCGCCTGCAACGCGGCGGTCGCGAACGCGCGGTCGAGGATCTCGGCCGTGGTCGATCGGGCAAGCAGAGTCCGCTGCGCCAGCGCGAGCGCGATGTCGCGGCGGCCGACCGACGGATCGGCCAGCCATATGCCGGCGATCCGGGACTGCTGCTGGGCGGTCATGAGACCCATGAAGCCGACCCGACGCCCCTCCTTCTTGATGTCGAGGCGCAGCCAGGTCGCCGTCGGACAGGTGCTCAGGTACCGAAGAAACGCCTCGTTCGGCCCGGGATCGGCGCTGGCACTCGCCGGCTCGGCCGACCATCCGCTGAGGCTCGGCGGGCGCGGCGACAGCGACCACCACAGGTTGCGGACCAAGCGCGCCGGCAGCCGCCAGTCCTTGTACTGGTGGTGGATCACCTGTCGCAGCGGGCGCAGCGGCCGTGCGCAGGTCACGGCATCGCCGATGTGCTTGAAGCCAAACTTCGGCAGGATCTCGATCGTCATGCGCGACCCGCCGATCGTGTAGAGAAAGTCGAAGCGCTGCGCGACCCTCTGCAGGACGGCCACGCCGGCGCCAGGCGCATCCGGGTCCGACATCCAGTCGATCATGTGCGCGCCGCGCTCGCCACCGGCCATCACGGGCCAGAGGCCGGCATGGGCGATCACGCGTCCGTTGCGCTCCATGACGAACGAGCGCGGTTCGCTGAAGTCGTCACGCGGCAACCAGTACTTCCAGCGCATCAGGCTGGCGTCGATGAATGCAGCATCCGGGTCGGCGCCGAAGGCGCGTTGAGCGAGCGCGACGATGCCGGCCCTGTCGGCGGGTGTGCTGGGTCGAAAACTGGACTTCATCGGGGCAACGGCGTCGATGCCGCCTAGCCTGGCAGATCGGGCAAGACTACATGCGGAAGCGCGCCCACCGCGACCTCAAACTCGTCTCTACCAAGCGACAGCGCGCCCTGCATATCGGTCCCGAGGCCGAGGCTCGCCAGGAACGCCTGCAACGGCTGGTTGCGCTCGGTGGGTGCGTATGCCAGCGTGATCCTGGCGGCAGCCGTGCGCGCGAAGAGATAGGCGAGCGTGTGGTGCTCGATCCGCCTGGAAAATGCGCGGCAACTCAGCACCCAGCTGGAGATCGCGAGGGTCGCGTCAGTGAGCGTTCCGACAACGACGCCGATCACGCCGAGCGGACCGAACTTGTCCTCGTAGGCGACCGTCGCAACGACGCTGTCGGGCGCCTCGAGCAGCTGCCGCCATTCGCCGTCCGAGACGCGCAGGCCGTTGAGATTGAACTGGTTGGTCTTGTTGATCAGCTCGAGCGCGCGGCGGCCATGCGATCCCTTGCGCAGATCCATGCTGAGGCGACCGCCGAGCGAGCCGAGATAGTCCCCGCTAACGGTGGCGGCAGCGGCAAAGTCCGCGTTGGCGCGTATGCTTGCCTGTCGCAGCGCATCCTCGGCCTGGATCTCGCGCTTGCCGAACAGGTCGCGCACCCTCGCCAGCAACTCGACCAGCTGGCCGGGATGCTTCGCCGGGAATTGCAGGCAGGTGATTGCCGGGAAGGCGCGCTGCACCTCGTCGAGTTCCATCGGACTGTCGTCGACGAAGACGACGCTCTCCGGCCCGACGTTCCAGGCCTGCAGGACTTCGCCGACTGACTGCGACTTCTGACCCCAGCCGGCCCGCACCGGGTAGAACGCGTCCTTCGAAATGTAGAGGCCCGGCAGCTGCAGCGCCTCCTCGACGACGGCCGGCTCATTCTTCGTGACCACACCGAGCAGTACGCCCATCTCGGCCAGCTGCTTGAGCTGCTGCTGGTAGAGGCCGTGACCGTGGGCATGATCATCGAGCCGCCACTTGACCGATCCGACGCCAACCTCGCCGACGATGCCCGCCCACAGGGTATCGTCGAGATCGGTTATCAGGCCCTTCTTCGCTGCCGGCGGATACAGCAGCCGTGCGAGCTGCTCGGCGAGCACCGACGCATGCGCAAGGCTGTACGGGAAGCCCGCGGCGAGTTCGAGCTTCGCATCCAGCCGCCCCCCCGAGGGGCTCGCCTCGGCGAGCCAGCTCGGATTCAGGACCACGACGTTGTCGACTCGGGACGCGTCGGCGAGGAAGCGCGCGGCCAGCAGCTGCAGTTCCGCCTGCACCGCCCCGAGGTGCCAGCCGGTCGTGTGCCCGAAGAGCCGCACCGCGAGCGACGGACCGGCGAGCGCTACCGGCACCTTCACCGCCAGCGCGGCAATGCGGTCCAGCAATCGCGCGAACTGCGCGCGGCTGCTCTCGATGATGTCGCGTTCGACCGACGGCCCCCAGCCACCCGCGCTGCGCAGTCCGAGACGCGAATCGACATCAGTCCACTCGACCACCAACGCCGTGTCGGCTCCCGTTTCGGCGGCCAGCGCCAGAGTCCCGTCCAGGTCGCCGTACAGGCCGGTGATCAATTCGACCGCGGCATCGGGATGGCGACTGCCGACCGCCGCCTTGAGGAAGGTCAGCAGATGCATCGGCTGAAACCCGCACGCGAGAAAAATCCTGCGCGTCGGACCGGACCGTGGCTGCCGGCGAACGACTTCTAAGGCCTCTGCGAGCGTCAGCACCCGGACCACCTTATCGGCACGCGCGATTACAACTCACCCGTCCCTGCGAGTCACAATCAGTGGAGCAAGGGCAGCCGCACATCATCTTAGCGCACGAGTCCGGCTTACTACAGAAAACCGCGCCGTGCGTCGATCGACACACAACAGTCATGAGCGACGCAGGCGGTCCACCGAGCCTCGCGTTGGACGGGTGCGGCGTCGCGTGCCGAACCTGCGCCTCGATGCCGTACTCCGTGACGCCCGCTCCATTGAGCTCTCATCCTGAGAAGCCGCATTCGGAGTCGCCGCGACCCGCGGATCGCTGCGTTGGCCTTCGGGTCAACAATCGCTCGATCGTTGGCAATGCAATGCTGGTCGCCGCGATCGAACGCTGGCCGAGTGGAGCGAGCCAAATCTCGAGGGAGCGTCGCGCGCAAGGCGCGCGCAGGATCGAAGATTCGCAAGGCCAAGCAAGCGCCACTAACGGCAGGTAGCCATCCAGAGTCAGGCGCATCCGCGAACGCCGAACGATCGACCTCACACGCAGTAACGACCCAAGCGGCGGCGTACCGGTCGAGCGCCTCCACCGGCGAGTGATTGTCGCCTCGACGACCAAGGCACGGGCACCGCCACGCGCTTAGGATACTGGAGCGCCTGGCTGCGTCCGGTGGCACCAGCGTAGCCGCGAGTGGCCCACGGCGCATCGCGCCTGACGATCTCTGGCCTAGTCAGATTCGGCAAGCGTCAGCCAGCGGCGCGCGAGTCTGACCGGTTGCCTCAGTCTCGCAGTCGATTGAGCAAGTCGGCCGGATGCAGCTCCCGGGCAATTGCTCCGGGACGCCGGCTCCGGACGCATCAGCCCATGAAGAAGACTGCCAGCTTGTTGCCGTCGAGATCCCGGAAGTAGCCGGCGTAGAAACCATCGCCGCGCGGACCCGCGGGGCCCTCGTCCTTGCCGCCGAGTTCGAGCGCCTTCTTGTAGACCGCGTCTACCTGCGCCTTGGAGCTAGCCGTCAGCGCGACCATCATGCCGTTGCCGACGGTCGCGGGCTTGCCGTCATTGGGCTTGATGACGAGCACCATCGGTGCGTTCGGACCCGTCGTCCAGGCGATGAACTTTTCCGTTTCCCAGCCGCGCTTCGCACCAAAGAGGGCGAGCAACTTGTCGTAGAACCCCGTCGCGCGCGCGAGGTCGTTCGTGCCCAATGTGACATAACCGATCATCTTGAATCCCCCTCAGGTCATGGATGGCCAACGCCACGCGGCGCGGCTCGCCCGGTTCGACGGAGTGTCGGCAGGCGCTGCCAGCCTAGCGGGCGCAACCCCGCCGGGCCACTCCGGCAGCGCGCTGGCATCTGGCGGCGGTGCACAGCCGCCTCTGCGAGTGTCGGAATGCTTTACAGTTGCACATCTCGACTTGACAGAATATCTGGTATGCCACTGTTTCTAATGAATTTCCTAGAATCGGCACAGGCCTTGCAGTAGTCTTGGCCGCTATGAGCCGAACGACCAGAGGAACCGCAATGACGCCAATCCGCCTCCGCCGCGCCTGTGCGAGCGCCCTGCTTGCCGCCGCGACCCTCGCAGGATTGCCAGCCGCTGCGACCCCGCTGCCCCCGAGCAGCTTCACCTACGACGTCGTCAGCAACTGGTCGAGCGCGTGCGCACTGGGTGCGGTGGCCGTCCAGGGAACGTGCACGAGCGGACTGTCCTCGGCATTCGCGAACGGCGGCATTCCGGACTCCGACATCGGCACGAGCGTCGGCGCGACGGCGCAGGGCAGCGGCGTGCTGGCCTACTCGGCGATGACGTACTACTTCACGATCGGCGGCCCGGCGGGCGAGGACGTCCCGGTCGACATCTACAGCGCCGGCAGCGCCTCCAGCACCGGTGTGCTCTCGGCGGCGTACGCCTCGCTCCACGTATTCGACACGACGCCGGACACGGGCAGCGATTCGCTCAGCCGGCAGGTGCTTTCCGACAGCTGGTCCCAGGGCCAGGACTGGAACACGGTCGACGACCTCTGCCTGATCTCGGGCGACACCTACGAAGTCCAGATCAACGCAGGCGCCGCGACCGGCGGGCGTGGCGGGATGGCGACCGCGAGCCTCGACCCGCGCGTCAAGATCGATCCCCCCGGGGACACCCCGTCGCTCGCGAGCTGCGCTGGCGCCGGCTTCAATCCGTCGTCGTACAGCCTGACCGTGAGCAACGGCGCATCCACCGGCTTCCCGGTGCCGGAACCCGCTACCCTCGGCCTCCTCGGCTTCGGTCTTCTGGCCGCCGGCGCCAGGCGCCGCTACTTCAAGTCCCAGGGCACCGGCCGCTGATCGGGGCGCGGATCCGCCCTTTCCTGCGGATCGAGCGAATCCCCTGAGCTCTGCCGCTCAATCCTTGAGCGGCAGGCGGAGCTTCGCGAGCAGCGCCGAATACCTCGGGTCGCCCGTCAGCTTCTTGAAGAGCGGGTCGACCTTGATCGTCGCGAGCGTCGCGTCGCGATCCGCAAATGCCTTGTCGAGCCACTGGAACGCAGCCGTCGCCTCGCCCCGGTAGGCATACACCGTCGCGATGACGTACGGCTCGTCGTTGGCGAATTTCTTGATCAGCTCGGCGAGGGCGGCGTCGGACTCGGCGCGCCGGCCGAGCGCGTATTGCACGATGGCGATGCCCTCGAGCTTCCAGCTGTCGTCGGACTCGAGCTGCATCTCGGCGAGGGCTGCATCCGCAGCCCCGCGCGCGAGCAGCACGAGCCCGAGGCCGTTGTGCGAATAGCCGGCAGAGGGCTTGAGCTCGATCGACTTTCTGAACGCCGCCTCCGCTGCCGCGAGCTTGCCGTCCGCGTAGTAGGTGGCGCCCAGGTTGCTGAGCGAGGCCGCGTGCAGGGGATCGCGGGCCACCGCCTGCTGGAACATCCCCTCCGCGTGCTGCATCCGCCCGAGCGACATGTCGAGCGCGCCGGCCGCGACGAGCACGGTCGCGTTGCCGGAATCGAGCGCGAGTGCCTGCTTGAACTCGCGGTCCGCCCCGTCCCAGTCCCAGTCGTAATCGAGGTGCAGCACGCCGAGTGCCACGTGCGCGCGCGCACTCTTCGGATCGAGCCTGATCGCTTCCGCCGCCGCCGACCGCGCCTTCTCGAGCGCATCCGCCGCCGGCAGGATCCCGCGCCCGGAGGCGTCGCTGTAGGCGAACGACAGCGCGCTCCAGGTGGGCTCGTAGCCGGGATCCAGCTTGATCGCCCGCTGGAAGTAGTCGATCGCCTTCTCGATGCTCTCCTTGGTGTGGATGTCGGCGTAGAAGCGACCCTGCAGGTAGAGGTTGTAGGCGTCGTTGCTCTTCGGTGCCGCGTGGCTCGGCAGCACGTTCGACAGGAGCGTGACCTTGAGCGCCTGGACGACCGCGCCGGCGATCTCGTCCTGCAGCTTGAAGATGTCGTCGAGATCCCGGTCGTAGGTCTCGGACCAGAGGTGATAGCCGCCATTCGCGCGCACGAGCTCGGCGGTGATCCTGACGCGCTTGCCGGCCGTGCGCACGCTGCCCTCGAGGATGTTGGTGACGTGCAGCTTGTGGGCGATCGAGAGGATGTCCTCGGGCTTGTTCTTGAACGCGAACGCCGAGGTGCGCGCAGCCACCCTGAGTTCCGGGATCTTGGCGAGCAGGTTGAGGAGTTCCTCGGCAAGGCCATCCGACAGGTACTCCTGGTCCTTGGCGCGGCTCATGTCGGCGAACGGCAGCACCGCGATCGACTGGCCGGCCGCCTCGAGCTGCGCCATCTCGGCGCGGAAGTCCCTGTCGCTCGCGAAGTAGCGGGGGCCGAGCCAGAAGTGATAGGCCGCGAAATAGGCGCACACGACGCCGGCGGCGATGCCGATTCCGAGGTTCAGGCGCTCGCGCGTCCGGGGCAGGATCGAACGCTGCGGGTTGACCGCGTGGGTGGGCTTCAGGCCCTCGGGCGTCAGTTCGTAGCGATGGGCGAGCAGCGCCGCGACCGGCACGCCCGCCGCGAGGATGCCCGCCGCCACCCGCAGCACGACCGGCGGCAGCTGCAGGAGCGAGCCAACGAGGTCCATGAGCGCATAGACGAACAGGGCGACGAGCGCATAGAGCGCGCTCACGCGGCCGACGTTGCCGCGGCGCATCTTGGCGAGAAAGCCGGCGCCGACGGTCTGCGGCGCGGCGCCCGCGTCAGCGCCCGCGCCGCCCCCCGACAGGTACTTCTGGACGGACTCGGCGAGCCTCGGCAGCGACTTCTCGACCCCGGCCGCGCGCGCATCGAGCCAGTGGGATTCGCTGAGGAAGTATTCGAGTCCCGGCGTCAGCGCCGAGTCGTCGACCCGGAAGGTCACGAGCCCGCGTCGCTTCGAACAGGCGCGCTCTATCTCGCGGAACACGTGCGGCGAATCAACCGAGCGCTCGGTCAGGATGAGCACGACGAGCCGCGAGGAGTTGATCGCGTTGACGATCGCCTCGGCGTAGCTCTCGCCGGGCGTCACGTCGCGGTGCGCTATCCAGCACGCGACGCCCGCGGCCTCGAGCGCGGCGCATGCCGCATCCGCTATCGCCTGGTCGGGCGATGCATAACTCAGAAAGACGTCGCGCGGCTTCGGACTGCCTTCCATGGACGAGCCTTGCACCTAGGCTATCGCAGCCGGGTGCCTGCAGCCTGGCGAGCAGCCGGCTACCCTGTGAACGCTTGGTCCCGAGCAATACCTGCCGTGCAGGTTCCCGCGGACCTGTCCCCTCTTTTCCATTATTGTCGATCCCCGCCGGTGTGGCTTGCGGCGGCACCGGGAGCATGCACGCGGGGCGAATCACACGCAACGCTTGCGGCCGGGGCGGCGACGCACCCCAGCCGGCGAACACTACCTGTAGTGGCTATTGGCGAAGCCGAAGGATGAGGTAGCCCGAACGACCTAACACCCAGATTACGCGACGCGGACGGACGCTTATCCGGCTCCGTTCCTCGAAGCCCGGGGCAGAACCCAGGATGCGCGCCACGCGGCCGGAGCGCTCGGCCGGTACTCCGAGATACCCCTCAGAACTCGGTCCAGTCCGCACCGCTTTCCGTGGACGAACTGCCACCGCGGGAGCCTTGGACCGGCTCTGCTCGGTCGACGCGCGCCTGCGGTGGCGTCGGGCGTGCCGGGCGCTTGTCACCCGACGCCGACCATGGGCGAGTTGCGCGCCTGCGTTCCGGGCGCGTCGCGGATGGCACCGGCGACGGGTCTGCCGCCCGTCGCCCGTGGTTACTGACGGCGATTGCGGGTTCTGTCTCAGCGCGAAGGCGGTATCCCTGCATCTGAGTCGCTAGCGCCTCGGCCTGCTGGCTTAGCGCCTCGGCAGCGGCCGCCGCCTCCTCGACGAGCGCAGCGTTCTGCTGCGTCACCTCGTCCATGCTGCCGACCGCGCGGTTCACCTGCTCGATGCCAGTCGACTGCTCCTCGCTCGCCGCGGCGATCTCGGCGACGATGTCGCTGACCTTCTTGACGGCACTGACGATCTCGGCGAGCACCTGGCCGGACTCGTCCACCAGCTTCGACCCCTCGCCCACCTTGCCGACCGAGTCCTGGATCAGGGCCTTGATCTCCTTCGCGGCCGCGGCGCTCCGCGACGCGAGGTTTCGAACCTCGGAGGCGACCACCGCGAAGCCGCGCCCCTGCTCGCCGGCGCGGGCTGCTTCGACCGCAGCATTCAACGCGAGCAGGTTGGTCTGGAACGCGATCTCGTCGATGACGCCGATGATGTCCGCGATCTTCTTCGAGGAGCCGTTGATCTCGGCCATGGCCGTCACGGCCGACTGCACGACCGCGCTGCCGCGCTCCGCCTGCGAGCGCGCAGCCCGCGCCAGCTGGTTTGCCTGGCCGGCATTGTTGGCGTTGCTCTTGACGGTGCTCGTCATCTCCTCCATCGACGCAGCCGTCTCCTCGAGGTTCGAGGCCTGCTCCTCGGTGCGCTGGCTCAGGTTCACGTTGCCCTTCGAGATCTCGCCCGACCCGGCGCGCACCTCGGCGGCGGCGATGCTGACGACGCGCACCATGTCCGCCATGTTGTCGATCAGCTGGTTCATGCCGCCGGCGAGCTTGCCGAAGAATCCGCTCTTGCCCTCGAGCGCGATCCGCCGGGTCAGGTCGCCCTCGAGTGCCGCGGTGACCATCGCCTCCACCTCGCGCTCGGTGAGCACCTCCGCCGTGCGGTCGAGCCACTGCACGACGGTACCGACGCGCCGGCCATCGGGATCGGCGATCGAGTTCGCGATGACCTTGAGAGTCGCCGCGCCGTACTCCCGCTCGACGCTGTAGGTCCCGGTCAGCTGCGGCGGCAGGTCGACGAGCCGCGTGATGCTGGAGCCGATCATCCGCTCCGGGTCGAATCCCGGCACGACCTTGCGGAGCTCCGCTGCCTGCAGCCGGAAGAGCGCGAGCGATGCGTCGTTCAGGTAGATGACCTCGCCGCTCGGGTCGGCCAGCACCGCCGCGGTCGATACCCTGTCGAGGGCGGTGCGGATGCGTGCGTTCTGCGCGGCGCTCGCCTGGTCGCGCTCGATGCGCTCCGCGAGCCCGGCCTGCATCCGGGCGAGCGCGCGCACCACCTCGCCAGCCTCGTCTTCGGTCTCGGGCTTGAGCGTGCCCGAGAAGTCGCCGGACTCGATGCGGCTGAATGCGGCGCGTGCCGCGTTCAGCTGGCGGACGAGCGTCGCGCGCACGCGGTACCCCATGAGGATCGCGAGCGCAGCGAGCGCGAGGATCGAGGCGAGCGACACGATGGTCCGCTCGTAGCCTGCGTGCACCCGTTCGGCGAGCAGCACCGTGACGAGCGCATTCGACTGGTCGTAGAGCTCGTACTCCGCTTTCTTGGCATCGGAATAGGCGCGCGCGACCTTCTTGCCTGCGTCGGGGCTCGGGTTGCCGTGCAGCACTTCGTCGCGGGTCAGCGAGCGGAACGCGACGGCCGTGCCCTCGTAAGCCTCGGCGGCCGCGGCCAGGCCCTTGAGGCGCGCGTCGCCCGCTCCCATCGCGTGCCGCAGGTTCGCCATCAGCTGCCGGTCGCGCTCCTCGTTCGCGGCGAGGAGCGCAACGACCTCGTCACGCGCCGCCGGATCAGCCTTCCCGGCGAGCAGCAGTGACGAGGCCTTGAGCCGCACCTGGCTCATGTCGTTGGCGGTCTCGAGCAGCGCGCCGTCGAGGATGTCAAGCAGAAAGACGGAATTCGGGTCGTCGTCGACCGCGAACCCGCCACTCTCGCCGATCGCGCCGGCGAGTTCGATCACGGCACCGACCAGGGCGTCGTGGTCGCGGCGCAGTACGTCCGCGGCGCCGTGTGCGTCCTTGAGCGCCCGCCAGGCCTTGGCGATCTTCTCGACCCGGTCCCCGGTCGCGAGCTCCCTGCCGAAGCGCGCGTCCGCGGCCTCGAGCTCGGCGAGGCCCTGATCGGCGGTGGCCCCGTCCTCGGCCAGCTTCGCCTCGAGGCTCGTGTCACCGAGCGCACTCAGTACGGACGCACTGCGATGACCGGTGAAGCCGGGCAGCA
>Ga0181519_10000520_pt1 | contig 35228 bp, 21 predicted proteins | sample PEATcosm2014_Bin_26_FD_121102 | JGI IMG/M metagenome (GOLD analysis project Ga0181519, IMG submission 121102) | Peatland microbial communities from MTU Mesocosm Facility, Houghton, MI, USA - PEATcosm2014_Bin02_10_metaG | ecosystem: Environmental > Terrestrial > Soil > Wetlands > Peat | place...
CGCAAAAAACGCAAGACTCAAGCGGAACAACTTGAGAAGCTCTCCCGGAAACGGAATCCCTGGCGGCTCTGCTCCAATTCCCAACAGCCTCTTCGCCGGACAAGCAAAAGCCGCACCCTCGGGCACGGCTGACCTGCTGAACCTGTTGTCTTCTCTCCTCAGCCTACCGAGCCCGCCTTCATGCACGCTCCGTGCAGCCCGCACTCCCGGTTCGTGCAACGGCTCAGGTGATCTCTCGTCTGCCGCAGCGTGCTCAGCTCGTCGCACATCATGCTCATCACCTTCATGCACAGCTCCGGATGCTGCCGCAGCAGCTCGTTCACCTCTTCCACCGGAAGATACGCCGCCTCCAGCGCCTCCAGGGCTTCCACGTCGAACTGGTAGCTCTTGGAGCACAATGCCGAAGGCAGTCCCAGCAGCGAGCCAGGCCCAGCCGTCAGGCAAACCAGCTCGCGCCCAGGCTCCCCCGGCAGTGCCGCCCGCGCTCTGCCCGTCAGAATCAGGTAGACTCCCTCAGCCGCTTCTCCAAACGAGAACAGCCGCTTCCCGCCTTCCACCCGCAACCGTCGTCCCGCCCCGGCCATCGCGCGCGCCAGCTCCTCGGGAGCCGGTTGCGCCCACGCCGCATCTCCGCCGCAAGTGATCTCTGTTATGGAATTCAAAGCGCCTTCACCCCGTTGGATTCAGTTCTACCAACCCTGCAACCATCGCGGTGTGATATACGTCACGCCATCCTGTGACTAACCCGGGCAACCCGCCGCCTTCCATCTCCCCACTTCCACCGGTCCCGTCCCCCACTTGTAACTTGTCGCGCACCCTGCCAGCGGCTACCCTGAACTGGCATGCTCCGATTCTTCCGCGCCCTCGCCCAGATCCTCGTCCTCGTCATCGTCGCCCTCGCCTCGACGCTGATCAGCATGAGGTTCGCCATTCATGGACGCGAGGTCGCCGTCCCGGACTTCCGTGGCCTGGCGCCCTCCGAGGCCGAGCGTGTCGCCTTTGAGCACGGACTCGAACTCTCGCGCAGCGATCACTTTTACTCCGCCGTCGTTCCCGCCGGGCGCATCGTCTCCCAGCAGCCCATGCCCGGAACTCATGTCCGCCGCGGCTGGCGCGTTCAGGCCGCCGAAAGCCTCGGCCCGCAGTTGATTGACATTCCCGCCGTCGTCGGGCTCAGCCCCCGCGCCGCTGAAATCAACATCCGCCGCCGCGGCCTTGAGATCGGCCTCGCCGCCGAACTCCCCACTGCCGACGCCGCCCCCCAGGCCATCATCGCCCAGACCCCCGCCCCCGGAGCCAGGGGCGTGGCCTCGCCCCGCGTCAGTCTTCTCTACGCCGCTCCCCAGCCCGATCCCGCCTACGCCATGCCCGATCTCAGCGGCCTGACCCTGGCCGACGCCACCGCGCTCGTCTCCGAATCCGGCCTGAAGACCTTCTCCGTCACCACCACCACCAGCGCCCCGGATTCCTTCGCCGCCGCCAACCCGCACCCCGCGCCTCCCATCGTCGTCGGCCAATCCCCCGCCCCCGGCACCCGCGTCACCCCCGGCACTCTCATCTCGCTCCAGGTCGCGCGCTCCTGAGTTTTCTATATACAATCGGTTCATAACCAACCAATGAATAACAAGAAGAACGATGAACCAGTTCGATACCCCACCTTCCAATAAGAAACTCCCTTTCGGGAGTTCGGCACAAAAAACCACTTCAAAATGTTATCGATCTGGTCAATCCTTCCGGACCTCGCTCAACCATTGCCGAAAAGATAACTCCCGCCTCCGCAACGATTATCCATTCAGTCAATCCCTGCCCTTTTTCAGCACCGCCGCAAAAAAGCCCTCGCAGGGATGAATTCCCGGCAGCGTACGCAGATACGCGCCCCGCGTCAGCGTCTTCGGATCGCTCCACGCCAGCTCGCCCGCGCTCTTCAACTCCTCCAGCACGCTCCCGCAGTCCACCAGGGAAAGTGTGTCATCCCCTTGTAAAACCTGCTCCAAAACATCTTCGCACTCTTCCCGCTCCAGCGAGCAGGTGGAGTACACCAGCCTTCCGTCAGGCGCCAGCGCGGCCGCTCCCGCCCGCAAGATCGATACTTGCAAATCTTGCAGAGCCTTCAAATCCTCCACCTTCAGCCGCCCCTTGATCTCAGGATTCCCCGCCAGCGTTCCTGTGCCGCTGCACGGCACGTCGGCCAGCACGCAATCGAACTTCTCCGGGAATGCAATCGCCGCCACATTGCCGATCAGGACGTTGACGTTCATCGCCGCAACCCGCTCTTTCAGCAGTCTTGCGCGGTGTTCGTGCAACTCCACGGCGGTGATCTTCGCCCCCGGATTGCGCGCCGCAATCGCCGAGGTCTTTCCTCCCGGCGCCGCGCAGCAATCCAGAATCCTCGCGCCTTTTCCCACCAGCGCGGCCACCAGTTGCGACGCTTCGTCCTGCACCGCAACGTGATGATCGCGGAACGGAATGCTGTGTGCCAGGTCGCCGGAGATCAATCTGCGCGCGCCCGTCAGCAGCGCTCCCGGCGCGACCCTGATGCCTGCCTCGGTCAATTCCTCTTCCGCATCCGGCGTACACAGCCGCAGCGCCGCTGCGGGCGCATGCTGATCGGCCTCGCAAACCGCGCGTGCCGCGCTATATCCATACATGTCAATCCATCGCGCAACCATCCACGGCGGATGCGCAAACTCAATCGCTAACCTGTGCGCCAGCTCTGCCGCACTGAGCAGATGTGGGTCCTTGACTGCTTCCTCATCCACCACTGGAGTCTTCGCGTTTGCCGCCAGCTTGCGCAGCACGGCGTTCGCATAGGGCACGGCGGACTTCTTCCCGGACTGCTTCACCAGCTCCACGCTCTCATGCACCGCCGCATGGGCCGGAATGCGCTCCAGATGGCTTAACTGGCACGCGCCCAGACGCAGCGCAACGCGCACCTCTCCATCCAGCCGCGAAACCTTCTGCGACGAGTACTTCGCAATGCGCGCGTCCAGCTCGGACTGCCAGCGCAGCGTGCTCATCACCAGCTCGTAGGTCAACGCGCGATCCTCGCGCGAAAGCGTGTCCATGCGCGGCGCGTTCAGCAACTCTGACGCGTACGATCCATCCCGCTCCACTCGAATCAAAATGTCATAAGCAAAGTTTCGTGCAGGGGAGACCCGTGCGCCCGCAGCCGGAAGCGCAGCGTTACCCGCCCTCGCGCCTGCGGCCGGCCCAGCGCCTGCAGCCGGCAGCGCAGCGTTACCCGCCCGTGCGCCCGCGGCCGGCAGCGTAGCGTTACCCGCCCGTGCGCCCGCAGCCGGCCCAGCGCCTGCAGCCGGCAGCGCAGCGTTACCCGCCCGTGCGCCCGCGGCCGGCAGCGCAGCGTTATCCGCCCTCGCGCCCACAGCCCCTGTAGTTCTGCTTCCCTTGGATTGCTTCAATTCAACTTCCTAATTTCTCGCCCGCTTTGGGCTGGTATCCGTTGAGGAACTCGCGCGCCTTCATGCGCCGCTTGCCTTCCAGTTGCAACTCGCCGATTGCAATGGCCGAACCTGCGCCGCACCCTGCCAGCAGGTGTTCGCCCGCCACCACAATCTCGCCTTGCGCAAGCGCGGGCGCGCCTTCGGCGACGGAGACCGCATGCAGCGTAAGCTGCTTGCCGCGAAACGCGGTAAACGCGCCAGGCCATGGCTGGAATCCGCGATAGCGGTTGCAGACCGTCTGCGCCTCGCGCGCAAAATCGATGCGTCCATCTTCGCGTGTCAGGATCGGAGCCAGCGTGGCGCGCGCGTGATCCTGCGGCGTGGGATGCAGGTGCTCCGCTGCCAGTGCCGCCAGCGTTTCCACCAGCAACTCCGCTCCCATCTCGGCCAGTCGCGGAGCCAGCGTAACGCTGGTGTCCTCCGGACGGATCGCGAGTTCGCGCTGCATCAGAATGTCTCCCGTATCCAGCCCCTCGTCGATGCGCATGGTGGTGTTGCCGGTCACGCTTTCGCCTGCGGCGATGGCCCACTGAATCGGCGCGGCTCCGCGATACTTCGGTAGCAGCGATGCGTGCAGATTGATGTTTCCGTATCGCGGCAGGTCAAGCATCCAGCGCGGAACAATGCGCCCATAGCCAACGATAACGATGCAGTCCGGCGCAAGCTCTTCAAGCTGAGTACGGAATCCGTCGTTGCGCTTGATCTTCTCCGGCTGCGCGACGGGCAGCCCAAGTTCAAGCGCCTTGTGCTTCACCAGCGAGAGCGCCATCTCCATGCCGCGCCCCTTGGGTCGGTCCGGCTGCGTCACCGCCAGGGAGACGTCATGGCCGGCGCGCACCAGCGCTTCCAGCGGAGCAACCGCGAACATCGGTGTACCGCAATAAACCAGCTTCACTCTTTGATTGTAGCGGCTGCTGGCAGATGTCGTCGCGGATGCCGTCAGCGCCGTGCCGGAATCCGCGCTCCCGCCGCGCCCGCATACAAACAGAAAAGCCGCGCTCAGGGCGCGGCTTTCAGGCTTGCGTCGTGCTCGCTACCACTCGCCCTGGCGGATCAGGCGCTTGATCTTGCGCCGCATCATGTCGCGCTTCAGCGACGAGAGGTGGTGGATGTACAGCGTTCCGTTCAGGTGATCGATCTCGTGCTGGAAGGCCCGTGCCAGCAGGTCTTCGCCCGTCTTCTCGTACCAGTTTCCGTCCACGTCCTGCGCCCGGATCGTCACCGATTTGCCGCGTGTAAGGTTCTCCCGGAAGTCGGGAATCGAGAGGCAGCCTTCGCCGCCGGGCTGCTTGCCCTCCACCTTGATGATCTGCGGATTGGCCAGCACCAGCCGCGCCTCGGGATCTTCCTTGAAGGAAGTGTCAATCACCGAGAGACGCAGTGATATGCCAATCTGCGGCGCGGCAAGGCCCACGCCCTGAGCCTCGTACATCGACTCGAACATGTCTTCCACAAGCTTCTTCAGCTTGCCGTCGAACTCCGTGACCGCTGCCGCAGGCGTCTCCAGCACGGGGTCGCCGTATTTCACAATTGGATAAATCATTCAGTTATTCCGGTGTCAGTAGTTGCGTAGTTGTTCGCAGTACCCTTCATAATTCCGGCGAAGCTCGACCAGCGAATCGCCGCCAAATTTTTCCAGCGCGGAGGCCGCCAGAACCAGCGCCACCATCGCCTCTCCCACCACGCCCGCCGCCGGTACAGCGCACACATCCGAGCGTTCGTAGGCGGCCTTTACCGGCTCGCGGCTGGCAAAATCAATCGAGCCCAGCGGTCGGCGCAGCGTCGAGATCGGCTTCAGATGTCCGCGAACTACGATGTCGCAGCCATTGGAAATTCCGCCCTCCAGCCCGCCGGCATGGTTGCCCGCCCGCGTAAAATCCGTAAACTTCGAGCGCAAGGTTCCGGCCTGCGAATCGCCTTGCTCCGCCGTGCGCGCGTAACCAATCTCATCCTGCGCCGCCGAGCCATGCACGGCCGCGCCCAGCACGCCATCGCCGATCTCCACGGCCTTTACCGCCTGGATGGACATCACAGCGGCGGCAAGTTTTCCGTCCAGCCGCTCGTCCCAGTTGGCGTAGGTTCCAAGGCCCGGCGGAACGTTGTGCGCCACCACCTCGAAGATTCCGCCAACCGTGTCGCCGTTGCGCAGCACCGCGTCCACCTCGGCCTTCATGCGCTGCTCGGACTCCTCATCGGCACAGTTCAGCAGAACTTCATCCTTTGCCGCCAGTGCGCGGAGTTCCTCAAAGCGCACCGCGCGCGCCAGCCTTGCGCTGCCCACCTGCGTCACGTGGCTCAGAACTTCAATCTCCAGCGCCGCGAGCACCTGCTTCGCCACCGCTCCGGCAGCCACGCGAGCCGTAGTCTCGCGCGCGCTGGCACGCTCCAGAATGTATCGCGCCTCGGGCAGGTTGTACTTCAGTGCTCCCGCCAGGTCCGCATGTCCCGGCCGCGGAGATTTCACCGCCTTGTGTTTCTCCGGATCGCCCGCGCCCACCGGCAGTGACTCACTCCAGTTCTGCCAGTCGCGATTCTCAATCAGCATGGCAATCGGCGAGCCGATGCTGTGCCCGTGCCGCACTCCGCTCAGGATGCGGGCATGGTCGCGCTCGATTTTCATCCGGCCGCCGCGGCCAAAGCCCTGCTGCCGCCGCCAGAGCTCGCGGTCAATCACGGCTTCGGCGACAGCAATCCCCGCCGGCAATCCTGAAATATTGGCAATCAGCGCTTCGCCGTGCGACTCGCCCGCCGTAAAAAATCGCAGCATCTAAAGATTGTAACGGAAGCCGCGCAAATTGCTTGGGTTGGCCCGGAGCAATTCAGCGCGCGCAGAGCTGTGAATTACGTAGAACTAAGGCCTCTCTGTTGCGTCCCATTCGACTTCCGTTAATGATGAGTGAGTAAAATCATCCGGAAAAGTGGCGATTTACTGGGAAAAACGGGTTACAATGCCATCCGCCATGTGGGGCGCAATCTGTTTCCAAGCGAGTACATAGTTACTTATTCCTAAATACAAATCAGCACTTTCTTTCTGCATCTAAGGAACCATGGCATCAACGGTGTTGCCCATCCCGGAGTCGACGCGGGAGTTGATTCTCGAGGCGGCGCACGCTCTACAGCCGCACTTTGCCGAGATGACGGCGGCCTGGCGCCAGCGGATGTTCGAGGGCTTTCAGTTCGAAGGGCGCGCAATGGTGGCCCTGGAGAGGTTGAATCTCGGAGTGGGCTTCATGATCTTCAGCCACTCGGATTTCAGCCGATTTACCGAGAACCTTTCGTACTACGGACAGCGTCTCGCCAAGCTGCGGGTGGATACCCGCCAGGTGGCGCGTTCGCTGGAGATTTACCAGCGGATTGCGGCGCCGTTCATTGCGGAGTCATTCGGGGAACGCAGGTTCCAGGTGATGGCGGCCATGGAGACGTTGACTTCGGCCACCTTTGTCGCGGTTTCCGGCGCGTACTTTGACGTGCAGCAAAGCGCCAGCGACGCTTTGCTCAAGGTGCTGGACGCCGAACTCTCAGCCCGGGATCTGACCGCGCTGCTGGAGCGCGTGCTGGTGGTGACCGGGAGCATTTTTGGCGCAAGCATTGGAGCGGTTCTGCTGGCTGACGCCGAGAGCAATCAGCTCCGCGTGCGCAGCGCCACGGGAATGTCTCCGGGCTTCGGCGATGGCGTGTCCATTGGCAAGGGCCACGGCTTCACCGGGCAGATCTTTGAAACTGGCGAGCCGGACATTTTGCCCGATCTGACGCGGTCCTCAGGTCTGCTCAACCGGGAGTTGCGGGAGAAGGCGCGTGCCCTGTGGGGCGTTCCGCTCAAGATCAACGACCGGATTATCGGCGTCCTCATCATCGGCTTTGATAGGACGTATCCGTGGCTGCCGACAGAGTTGGAACTCTTCCGGGCCGTGGCCGACCGCTCGGCGCTGGCAATCGATCGCGCCCGGATGACCGATGCGCTGCGCGAGCGCGAGGCGAGAATTGTGGAGTTAAGCGGACACCTGCTGAAGGCGCAGGAAGAGGAGCGCAAGCGCATCAGCCGCGAGTTGCACGACGAAACCGGACAGGCGCTCATGGTGATCCGCCTGTATCTGGAAATGCTCGACGCGGCGGTGAAGACGCGCAGCGTGAAGGCAAAGATCGGCGAACTGCTGGCAGTGGTGGACCGCACCATCGAAGGCATCCGGCGCATCATCGGCAGGCTTTCCCCGCTCGTGCTTCAGGAACTGGGGCTGGTCTCGGCGATTCGCAAGGAGGCGAAGGATCTGGCCCGAAACGCAGGAGTGAAGACGCAGGTGGAGATCAGCGACGGCTTTGGCAGGCTTGATCCGGTGATTGAAACCGCAGTCTACCGCGTTGTGCAGGAGAGCCTGCACAACGTCGCCAAGCACGCCCACGCCCAGAACGTGGAGATACAGATGGATGTCGAAGGCGATACGCTCCAACTGACGATTGCGGACGATGGCATGGGAATTCACGCGGTCAGCAATCCGCTGCGCCCTTCTTTTGGAATGGCTGGAATGCAGGAGCGCATCGCGACCCTGGGCGGCCAGATGAAAGTGGATTCCGCCGACGGCGAAGGAACAAAAATTTCCGTGACCGTGCCGGTGCCGGCGCGTCCGGATGGAGCTGAGACAAGCGGCTCGGCGCGGGCGGAACGGGCGCTGCTGGGAACTGGAAGTTGAACGGCCATGAATGATTTGCATGGGCAGTACGCTTCGGAAGCTATTTAGGAGTGAACGCAATGCCGAAAATTAAGTGTCTGCTAGTAGATGACCATACGTTGTTCCGGCAGGGCGTTCGCCGCCTGCTTGAGAGCGAGAGCGATTGCGAAGTAGTGGGCGAGTCGCCCGACGCGGGCGACGCCGTCGAGAAGGCGCGCGAGTTGCGCCCGGACATCGTGCTCATGGACATCGGGATGCCGGGGCTCTCCTCCTTTGAGGCGGCGCGGCACATTCGCAAGGGCCGTCCGGAGACCAAGGTGCTGTTCCTCACCATGTACGAGGACGAGGACTATCTTGTGCAGTGCCTTGAAGTCGGCGCCTCGGGATACGTGCTGAAGGACACGCCCGCGCAGCAACTGGTGACCGCCGTGCGCGATGTGTACAAGGGCGGAAAATATTTGAGCTCGCAGGTGCTGGGTAAGCTGGTGGAAGACTTCCGTGCGCGGGTGCGCGATTCCAAGATGCGTCCGCGCATCTCGACCTTGACGCCGCGCGAGCGCGAAATTCTCAAGCTGCTGGCCGAGGGAAACTCCGTCAAGGAGATTGCAGTGCTGCTCGGGTTGAGCGTGAAGACCGTGGAGGCTCACAAGTTCAACCTGATGCGCAAACTGGACATCCACAACAAGGCGCAACTTGTGACCTACGCGATCCAGAAGAAAATTATCAAGATTCCCGTGAATCAGTAACCCGGACAGATCCGCGGGCCTCTTGCCGTTCGGCTACTCGGCGGGAGTCTCCTGCGCTTCGGGAGCTGGCTCTTCCACGGCCTCCAGGCCTTTCAGAAACTTCTGCGTATTCAGCAGCGGCCGCGCCAGCGCGGAGTTGTAGCCCGTCCACGGCGACTCCAGTTCGGCGTCGCGCTCGAACTGCGCCCGCATGGCCTCCATCTTGGAATCCAGATCGTCCAGATAGTGCAACATCAGCGCCTCGGGGAACATCGGCAGCTTGGGCGAGCCGAACTCGTACTGCCCGTGATGGCTGATGATGAGGTGCTCGACCAGAATCTTGAGCTGTGGAGGAAAGCCGGGAACCTGCGACAGCTTCGCGTGCAGCATCTCCAGGTCGATGATCAGGTGCCCCAGCAACTGACCCTCGGTGGTGTAGCCGAATGAGCGCGCGTAACTGAGTTCGTGAACCTTTCCGATGTCGTGCAGAAAGGCTCCGGTCAGCAGCAGGTCGCGGTTGATGAACGCGTAGTTGCGCGCCACCAGGTCGCAGGAGCGGAAGAGCGAGACCACATGGTCCAGCAGTCCGCCGATGAACGCGTGGTGCATGGTCTTCGCCGCGGGAGCGTTGCGGTAGGCGCGGGCCACCTCGGGATCGGCCATGAAGAGTTCCAGCAGGCGGCGCAGATGCGGTTCGCCGATGCTGGCGACAAACTCGCCAAGAGTCTGCCAGAGCTGATCGATATCCTTCGATGTCTTGGGCAGATAGTCGGAGAAGTCGATCTCCGCCTCGTCCATTTTGCGGATCTTGTGGATGGTGAGCTGCCAGCGCTGGTTGTACTTGTTGATGAGCCCTTTGATTTTTACAATGTCATCCTGATCGAAGGCGTAGGCGCACTCTTCCACGTTGTCCCACATCTTCGCCTGGATGGTTCCGGTGCGGTCCATCAGGGTTAGATCGAGGTACGGCTCGCCGCTCTTCTTGGACTTGATCTGCTTGTTGCTGACCACGTAGCTGGTGGTGACAGTCTTGTTTTCGTGCTGTGCCGCGTCTCGTACGTAGAACTCTTTCATGAATGCGCCATCCTGGCCCGGCGAGCGGGCAACCGACTTATGGTATCGCGGATTGTAGTTTCGCGGATTATGCTTTAGCGGGCCGCGCGATCGCCCAACGCTATGAGGCGTCGCGGGGAAGCCGTATGGTGACCGTTGCGCCGCGTCCTTCGCCTTCACTGCTGGCGTAGGCGCTGCCGCCGTGCCGCCGCGCGATGCCGCGAACAATAAACAGTCCAAGGCCGGTGCCCGTCACGCGCTGGCGCAGACGCTCGTTGACGCGGTAGAAGCGCCGGAAGATCCGCTTCAGTTCGCCCTGCGGAATCCCCTGCCCCTTGTCCGTCACCCGAACCAGCAGGTCGTTCGCCTCGTCGAGAATTTCAATGGTGATGGCGATGCCGCCGGGAGAGTACTTCACCGCGTTCTCCAGCAGGTTGCTGACCGCCGAGCGCAGCTCCTCAGAATCTCCCTGCACAAACGGCGGAGAAAGCGTGTAGTCCACGAAGCGGATGCGATCCTGCTCAAGGTGATGGCGGGTGCGGGCAAGGGCGGCGCACTCGCGCACAATCTCTCCCAGGTCCAGGCGCTGGAAGTTCTTGCGGCTCTTCTGCCCCAGGTGACCTGCGCGCAGCACCTGCTCCACCGTATTAATGAGCCGGTCGGTGTCCTCCAGCATGATGCCGTAGAAGCGCTTGCGCTGCGCCTCGTTGAGATCGCGCGATTGCAGCGTCTCCAGGTAGAGGCGGATGGATGCGATGGGCGTCTTCAACTCGTGGGTCACGGCGTTGATGAAGCTGTCATGCTGTTCGCTGCGCCGCATCTCGCGCACCAGGAAGATGGTGTTCAGCGTGACTCCGGCGATGATGAAGCCGAAGAAAAGAATGCCGAGAACGATCATTCCCACTTCGCGCCAGCGGATCACCCACGTGATATTCAACGCCAGCGCCACGGCAACCGAACAGGCTCCGAGGACGATGAAGAACGCGATGCCTTTGTTGCGGGAGATCGGCATAAGTCAGCTAGATAGTAGTGAGCCTGCCGAAGTTAGTAAAGGGGAGCCGGATACGATGGCAAACGACGAGCCCTGGCGGGAACGTCAGGGCTCGGGTGCGGTTCAGTGTTGCGGCCGGAGGAAACTAATCTCCGGCGATGGTCATTTCCGCCTCGGCACGCCTCGTCTCGGAGACAGGCGTGGGAGCCGCCGCGGGACTTCCGGCGCGAATTTCCTTGATGCGGCTGTCGGCCCTCGGCAGCTTGATGTCATACGCCAGTCCGGCAGCGCGCAGGGCGGAGATCACATACCAGTTGGTATCGATTTCCCACCAGCGCAGCCCGTGGCGCGCGGAGCTGGGATGCGCATGGTGATTGTTGTGCCAGCCTTCGCCCCAGGTCACCAGCGCGATCCAGAAGTTGTTGGTGGAGTCGTCGCCGGTAGCCCAGCGCTGCGAGCCCCACAGGTGGGTCGCGGAGTTCACCGCCCAGGTCGCGTGCAGCCCAACCACGGTGCGCAGGAACACCGCCCAGAGAACCACCTTCCATCCGAAGAAGTACAACACCGCGCCGCCGACCACGACCTGGGTGATCCAGTGGTATCGGCTGAGCCAGTGGTAAAACTTGTCGCGGCGCAGATCGGGAACGTAGGGGGCAAGTTTTTCCGTGCCCTGGTGCAGCGCCTGTCCGGTCACAATCCAGCCCATGTGTGACCACCACTTGCCGTCGCGCGGAGAGTGCGGATCACCCTCGCGGTCGGTCAGTTGATGATGGATGCGGTGGATGCCAACCCAGAAGATCGGGCCGCCCTCCAGCGCCAGCGTGCCGCAGACGGCGAAAAAGTACTCCAGCCACTTGGGACAGCGGAAGCCGCGATGCGTCAGCAGGCGGTGATAGCCAACCCCAATGCCCAGCGAGGTGGATACCCACCACAGCACGGCCGCAACGGCCAGTCCCGTCCATGTGAACTCGAAGAGGGCAAGCACAGCCAGCGCGTGGTAAATCACCATGACGATGGCCGTAAGCCAATTGATTTTGTTTCTCTCTTCTGTTGCCTTCACCCAACCCATCCTTCCGTGGCTTCGTCGCTGGTTGCCGCTATCGCGGCAGGGGGAGCAGGGAGGAAGCCACGCCACTGTTACCTGTAAGATATCAAGCGCGGGCAATCGGCATTGTAAGAGTTCTGTAAGTCCTGAATATGCTGGAATGCCCGTGGATTGCGGGTTTCTGAGCGTTCCATCGCCTCCATCGCAGAGCTGGTTTGCAGAGTTGGCTTTGCAAAGAAATGTTACGTTTCCTTGCTGGATTCACAATCGTGTCATCGCATGGCGACCGGAAGCGTCTATCTTGAAAGTGACCTTCGGAGGAGTAGAAGAATGCGGGTGAATATTCTAGCGGCGGTCGCGCTCATGGCGGCCAGCCTAACCGGTATTGCGGCAGCGCAGGACGCGCCGCCCGCGGGCGCGCCTCCGCAGGAAGGGCAGCGCATGGGGCGCGGCATGGGCGCTGGCTTTCAGGGAGTGGCTGGACAGATCACGGCCATCGAAGGTTCCAGCATCACGCTGCAAACCTTCCGCGGTGAAACCGCAAAGGTCAAAGTCACTTCCGCAACGCGTTTGATGAAGGATGGCAATGACGCCAAACTCGCCGACTTCAAAGTGGGCGACCGTGTCTTCGTCGCCGGTGAGCAGGGCAAGGATGGCGTGTGGACCGCGCAGGCGCTGGGCCAGCGCACCGGAGGCCAATCGCGCGGCGGGGCGATGGGCGGCCCGCTGAAGCCCGAAGATAACGGCAAGACCTACATCTTCGGCGAAGTCACAAAAATCGACGGGCTCAAGATCACCGTCAAAAAGCAGGACAGCACCGAGCAGGTCATCGAAGTCGATGACGACACCTCTTTCCGCAATGAGCGCCGCGAGAGCGTGACCCTGGCTGACGTAAAGGTTGGCGACTTTGTGCGCGGGCAGGGCGAACTGAAGAACGGAGTGTTTGTGCCCAGGCAGTTGAACGCCGGCCGTCCTCGCATGCGGCAGCAGGGAGCGCCTCCGCCTCAGCCCGCTGCACCGCAGAATCCAGGCGCACCGCAGGCCGCACCGGACTCCAGCAGCGAAAAGAAATAGGGCAGGGAACTCGATGAGGTTTTGCAGGGCAGTTGCAGCGGTGTTCTTCGTTCTGGCTCTGGCGCTCTCCACGGCATGGGCGCAATCCGCCGCGGAGACGCAGAGCGCTGCTTCTGCGCAAGCCGCCCCGGTTTTCGTAATTCATGGTGTGATTCACGCCGCAAGCACCAAACTCCCCGGAGTCAGCGTTACCGCCTCGCACTCCCTCACGGGCCGCAAGGTGATTACATCGACGGATGTCGATGGATCGTTCCGCCTCGAACTTCCATCCAAGGGACGCTGGGTGGTGCGGGTCGAGTTTTCCGCCTTCGCCGTGCAGACCGCCGAGGTGATGCTGACTCCCGCGCAGCCGGAAGCGTCGCACGATTTTGACATGGTTCTGTTGTCGCGCGTGCCCAGGGCGGCTCCCGCTGATGGTGACGCAGCAGGCCCGGATGACTCCGCGCAGGCAAGGGTCGCGCACTCTCCCGCCGGCGCCGGACGTGGCGCGCAGCGCCTCACCGTGAATGCGGATGACGCCGCGCTGGCGCAATCGGCGCTCTCCGGTGACTCCGATGCCGCCGCGGCCAACGCTGGCGGATTGGCTGCCAGCGCCGACGCCACAAATCTATCCGTCTCCGTCAGCGGACGCATGGGCAACGCCCAGGATTTCGGCCTCCAGAACATGGACGATCTGCGCGACCGCATCGACGAACTCCGCGCGCGCGGCCAACTGGGCGGCGGTGGCTTTGATGAGGGTGGCGGAGGCTTTACGATGGGCGGCCGTGGCGGCCCCGGCGGTGGAGGCGGAGGCGGCGGCGGGCGAATGCGCATGGGATCGCTCACCCGGCCGCACGGGCAAATCTACTACACGGCCAGCAACTCCGCGCTGGATGCGGCTCCGTTCGCATTGAGCGGTCCGGCGCAGAAGCCCGCATACGGCTCCAACAAGATTGGCGCGAGCGTGGGCGGCGTGCTGAAGATTCCCCACCTGTACGATGATGGCGGCAAGACGTTTGTGTTTCTGAATTACTCCGGAGTTCGCAGTTCAAGTCCGTATGATGTTTTCTCACATGTGCCCACGGCGCTGGAGCGCACAGGCGACTTCAGCCAGACGCTCGTGAACGGCAGTCCCGTTCAGCTCTTCGATCCAACCGGAGCGGCGCTGGGGAGCAAGGTCGGAAGCATCACTCCCATCAGCGCGCAGGCACTGGCGTTGCTTGGAAATAACCCGCAGAACCTGAGTTACATTCCGCTGCCGAATGTTTTCAACGACCCGCTGAAAAACTATCACTTCAGCTCCGCCGCTGGATCAGACCAGGACATCTTCTCCCTGCGCCTGACGCACAACTTTGGAGCCGCCATCGCACAGCGCGTAGCGCAGGCAATGCAGGGCGGCGGGCGCGGCGGCGGAGGAGGCCGGTCGCGCAACAACCTCAGTTTCGGGCTCAACTACCAGCGCAATGAGTCGGACAACCTGGAACCCTTCCCAACGGTCGGCGGCCACACGCACACCAATGGCTTTAACCTGAACGTGGGCTGGGCCATCAGCAAGGGAAAGCTGAGCAATCAACTCCGCTTCACCTGGAACCGCAGCCGCTCGCACGCCAACAACTACTACGCGGGTGTAACCAATGTCGAGGGCAACGCCGGCATCGGAGGAGTTTCCAGCGACCCGCTGAACTGGGGCGTGCCCGGACTCAGCTTCTCTGACTATTCAAACCTCACGGACATTTCTCCCTCGCAGCGTGATTCGCAGACCTTCTCGTTGAGCGAAAACTTCGGCTGGGTCCACGCCAAACATCATCTCCACTTCGGCGGAGACTACCGTTGGATCAACAATAAGGTGTACGTCAGCGGAAATCCGCGCGGCAGTTTTACCTTCACCGGATCATCCACCGCGCAGTATGTCACCGATCCAACGACCGGGCTTCCCGTGCCCGTCTCCGGCACAGGCTATGACTTTGCCGACTTCCTCCTCGGTTACGCGCAATCCACATCCCTGGCTTATTCGACGGTGCATGATCAGTTTCTGGCCAATAGCTATGACTTCTTCGCGCAGGACGATTGGCGGCTGCGGGGAAATCTGACGCTGAACCTTGGCCTTCGCTACGAATTCATCTCGCCCTATCGCGAGGCCAACAACCAGCTCGCGAATCTGATTACGCAGTTCAGCGCGGCCGGAGTGTTTCAGACGGCAGCGCCTGTCGCTCCCGGCGGAGTCTACGGGCGCGGCCTCATCCATCCTGATCGCAATAACTTTGCTCCGCGTGTCGGCATCGCATGGAAGCCGTTCGGCAGCAAGACCGTGGTGCGCGCCGGATACAGCATCAATTACAACCTGGGGCAGCTCGGATCGATTGTGCAGAACCTCGCCGCACAGCCGCCCTTTGCCATCACCCAGACCAACGCAGCAGCGGCCACCGGCCCAAGCAACCTGACTCTTGCCGCCGGATTTCCCGCTTCGACCTCGCTGCGCAACAACTACGGAATCGATCCCAACTATCGCACCGCGTATGTGCAGATGTGGAACCTCAACATCCAGCATGAGCTGACTCCGACTTTGCTCTTGAACGTCGGCTACACCGGAAGCAAGGGCACCGCGCTCGATATGTTGCGCACTCCAAACCGCGGCCCCAGCGGGACGCTCAACCCGGACATCGAGCCATTTAACTGGGAAACCTCACAGGGCTCCTCCATCCTGCACGCTGTTTCGGTGCGCCTGCGCAAGCGCATGACCAATGGCGTCGCGGTCGGAGGCACCTACACCTACTCCAAGTCGATTGACAACGCATCGTCGATTGGCGGCGGCGCGCAGGTCGTCGCGCAGGACGACACAAATCTGCGCGCCGAGCGCGGCCTCTCCAGCTTCGATCAGCGCCACAAACTCAGCGGAGATTGGACGCTCGAACTCCCCTGGGGCGAGGGCCGCAAGTGGCTCACCAAGCCTGGCATCGCGCAAAAAGCTCTCGGCGACTGGCTCCTCCAAAGCACTTTCACTGTCGCCTCCGGAACTCCTTTTACGGCGCGCGTGCTGGGCTCCTACAAGGATGTTGCCGGCGGCGCCAACGGAACCCTGCGCGCCAACTCCACCGGCCAGCCGATCCAGCTCAGTCACCGCACCATCGCCGAGTGGTTCAACGCGGGCTCGGCAACGCCGGGAACAGGAGCCTTCTGCACCGGAGCCACCGGCTCGCGCTCTTGCGTTCCATTCAACCTGCCCACCACGGGGTACGGAGACGCAGGCCGCAACACCATCATCGGACCCGGCAGCTGGCTGATGAGCCTGGTGCTCTCCAAGAACATTCCGCTGAAGGCCGCAATGGCGCTCGAACTGCGCGCCGAAGCCGACAACGTGCTGAACCACGCAAATTATTCGGGCATTGATACCACGGTGAACTCGCCAACCTTCGGGCAGGTAACCAGCGTGGCCTCCATGCGCAAGATGGTGCTCTCCGTGCATTATCGCTTCTAGCTGGAGCGGCAATGAGCGGAGTGATTGGATGCTGGCAATGAGAGAGTGCGGAAACAGATTCGTTCGCCGGGCGGTTGCCTTGCTGGTGTGTTGCGCCCTGGCCTCCCCGGAGGCCCTGCTGGCGCAGGACGCGCGCGCCGGCGAGAGCGGTTTCACCTTCCGGGTGACGAGCGAGCTTGTGCTGGTAAGCGTTACCGTGCGCGACAAAAAAGGTGCGCTCGTGCGCGGACTGAAACAGAGTGATTTTTCCGTACTCGAAGACGGCAAGGCCCAACGCATCCAGAGCTTCGACGTGGAAGACGTGGACAGCTACGTTCCGGCCGCGCCCGCAGGCGCTCCCGCGCAAGCCGAGATGGCGGCGGAGAAGACCGATCTGCTCACCGGCAAAAAGGCCCCTACGCACGAGGCCCTGCGCGACCGCAGGTTGATGGTCCTCTTCCTTGACCTCAGCTCCTTGCAGAGTGACGACAGCGACCGCGCCGTGGAGAGCGCCAAGAACTTCATCGCAAAGCAGATGACTCCCGCCGATCTGGTCAGCATCGTGAGCTTCGACACCTCGCTCAAAGTGGCGCAGGATTTCACTGGCGACAAGAAGCTCCTGACCTCGGCGCTCGACCGCGTCGGCGGAATCGAAGGCAGCGGGCAGGAGGCCGGCACCACGGGCACCAGTGAGGGCACGCCCGAAGATTCCGGATCATTCGTCGCCGACGATACCGACTACAACATCTTTAACACCGATCTTCGCCTGCAGGCCCTTGCCACCATTGCCAGGAACCTCTCGGGAATCGATCAGAAGAAATCAATCCTCTATTTCAGCAGCGGCATGACCAAGACGGGCGTCGAGAATCAGGCCCAGTTGCGCGCCGCCATCAACGCCGCCGTGCGCTCCAACGTTTCCATCTACGCCGTCGATTCGCGCGGACTGGAGGCGATGCCTCCGGGCGGCAACGCAACCTCGGCAAGCCTGCGCGGAGTCTCCGCCTACAGCGGAGCCGCGGTGCAGAACGATCTGAATGCAAATTTCGCCAGCCAGGAAACCCTGGTGACCATCGCCAATGACACCGGCGGCAAGGCGTTCCTTGATAGCAACGACTTCAGCAAGGCGTACAGCAAGGTTCAGGCTGACAGTGAAACCTATTACGTGCTTGGCTACCGCAGCACCAACTCAAACAAGGACGGGCGCTTCCGCCGCATCCAGGTCAAGCTGAACCGCGGCGACGTCAAGCTGGAGTATCGCCTGGGCTACTACGGTCCGCGTGACTTTCAGCACTTCACAAAAGAGGACCGCGAAGGCCAGCTCCAGGATGAGTTGATGTCTGACCTCCCGAACACGGACCTGCCCGTATACCTCGGAACCGGATACTTCCGCGCCAGCGAGAGCAAGTTCTACGTGCCGGTCTCCATCATCGTTCCCGCCTCTGCCATGGTCGCGCAGAAAGACAAGGACAAGGCCTCGCTCGATGTTCTGGGAGTGGTGCGCGACAAGACAACGAAATTTCCCGTCGGCAACATTCGTGAGAACATCAAGCTCACCCTGGAGCAGACGCAGAGCGTCGTTACCGTCGCCGCCGCCGCTCCTGCCGCCGCCGATGCGCCGCCGAAAGCTGACTCCGCTGCGCCCTCCGCCGCGCCGCCCACGCGCAAGAACGTGCAGTACAACACCGGCTTCCTGCTTCCTCCGGGGCAGTATCACCTCAAGTTCGTCGTGCGTGAAAATCAGAATGGCCGCGTTGGAACCTTCGAGAGCGACCTCGTGGTTCCCGACCTGCGCAAAGAAAAAATGAAGATGAGCTCGGTCGTGCTCTCCAGTCAAAAAGCGCCCGCCGGAAAGAAGTCGCAGTCGAATCCGCTGGTCAGCGATGGACAGGAGATCATTCCCAATGTCGCGCACGTCTTTACCTCCGGGCAGTCGATGACCCTCTACTACGAGGTCTACGATCCGGCGAAGTGGGCCGACAAGAAGGACTCCATTCATCTGCTCACCAGCATCGAGTTTTTCCGCGGCAAGGTGAAGGTGTATGAGACTCCGCTGGTCGAGGCGCAACACCTGAACGCCGCCGACCGCAAGGCCGCCGCCTTCCAGTTTGAAGTGCCGATGAAGGCGCTGAATCCCGGCTGGTATACCTGCCAGGTCAATGTCATTGACGATGCCGGCGCGTCATTCGCCTTCCCGCGCACCCAGGTGCTGGTAAGGCCGTAGGCGCGCAATCCGCACACTTCGGGCATAGCGCTTCCGGGCGCTTGCTGTAATTCCTCCATGAGATTAATCTGTCATGCACCCGCACCTACGAGGCATCAATGGCACATCTGCGTTACGCTTCTCTGATACTTGCAGCGCTGGCGCTCTGTACGGCAAGCGCCCTGGCACAGCAGAATGATGGAGTGAAAGAGCTGGATTATCCTGCCGCTCCCACAAGCAATCAGGTGGACGACTACCACGGTACGAAGGTGGCCGACCCCTACCGCCCGCTCGAGGATCCTGATTCTGCGCCCACGCGCGCATGGATCGCGGACGAGAACAAGCTGACCTTCGGCTACCTGGAGCAGATTCCCGCGCGCGAGAAAATTCGCGCCCGGATGAAAGAGCTGCTCAATTACGAGCGCTTCTCCGTGCCGGAAAAGAAGGGCCAGCGCTACTTCTACTCGCACAACAGCGGATTGCAGAATCAGAGCGTGCTCTACTGGCTGCCCGCGCTGGATGCCGCGCCGAAGGTTCTGCTGGATCCCAACACGCTCTCCGCCGATGGCACCGTTGCGGTCAGTGGAACTTCGTTCAGCGATGACGGAGGCTTGCTGGCGTACAGCCTCTCTTCCTCCGGCTCTGACTGGCTGGAGTGGCATGTGCGCGACGTGGCCACCGGCAAAGATCTGCCGGATGTCGTCAAGTGGTCGAAGTTTTCCGGAGCTTCCTTCACCAAAGACGGCAAGGGATTCTTCTACAGCCGCTATGACGCGCCCAAAGAACAGTCCATGCTGCGCGACTCCAACTACTACCACAAGCTCTACTATCACAAGCTCGGCACGCCGCAGTCGGATGACATACTGATCTACAAACGCGACGACCATAAGGAGTGGGGCTTCGGCGGCTCCGTGACCGATGACGGCCGCTACCTGATCATCAACGCCACTGTCGGCACCGATCCGAAAAATCGCGTCTACTACAAGGATCTGACGAAGCCGAATGGCGCCGTGGTCGCCCTGCTCGACGAGCAGGATGCATCCTACAACTTCATTGACAACGACGGCCCGGTCTTCTGGTTTGTCACCAACCTGGACGCGCCGTTGAGCCGCGTCATTGCCATCGATACGCGCAATTCCGCGCGCCAGCACTGGAAGACCCTCATCCCTGAATCCAAAGAGACGCTGCTTGGCGCCAGTGTCGTGGACGACAAATTCGTTGCCAGTTACCTGAAGGACGCGCACAGCGAAGTAAAGATCTTTGACATTCAGGGCAAGCACCTGCGCACCGTGCAGACACCCGGCCTGGGCACCGTCGCCGGCTTCGGCGGCAAGCGCAGTGACAAGGAGACCTTCTACTCTTACACCAGCTATTCCGCTCCCGCGTCGATTTACCGCTATGACCTTGCGAGCGGCCAGAGCACTGTCTTCCGCAAGCCGGTGGTGAAGTTCAATCCGGACGACTACGAGACCCGGCAGATTTTCTATAACAGCAAGGACGGCACCCGCGTCCCCATGTTCATCACCGCCCGGAAGGGCGTGAAGCTGGATGGAAGCAATCCCACGCTGCTCTATGGTTATGGCGGTTTTGACATCTCTCTTACCCCTTCCTTCAGCGTCGGCAACCTCGTCTGGATGGAGATGGGCGGCGTGTACGCCGTGGCCAATCTTCGTGGCGGCGGTGAGTACGGCGAGCCCTGGCATCTGGCGGGGACCAAGTTGCACAAGCAGAATGTTTTTGACGACTTCATCGCCGCCGCTGAGTGGCTGATTGCGAACAAATACACGCAGCCGGCCAAACTCGCCATCAGCGGACGCAGCAACGGCGGCCTTCTGGTGGGCGCCTGCCTGGCGCAGCGTCCTGAGCTTTACGGTGCCACTCTGCCCGGCGTCGGCGTCATGGATATGCTTCGCTTCCACAAGTTCACCATCGGCTGGGCCTGGACCCCGGATTACGGATCGTCGGATGACGCCGAGGAGTTCAAGGCGATCTACAAGTATTCGCCCCTGCACAACCTGAAGGCTGGTATAAAGTATCCGCCCACGCTGATTGTGACGGCGGACCACGATGATCGCGTGGTTCCGGCGCACAGCTTCAAGTTCGCCGCTGCTTTACAGGCGGCGCAGGCGGGTCCCGCTCCCGTGCTCATACGCATTGAGACCAAGGCAGGACACGGCGCGGGCAAGCCCATCTCCAAGGCCATCGAAGAAATTACCGATGAGTGGAGTTTCCTCGTGAAGAGTCTCGGGATGAAGGATGATCCCTGGGGTCAGTAGAGAAGCCCAGTAGAGTTGATTCCGCAGAGCTGTCAATCAGGGCTTCTGCGCAAACAGAAAGGCCGCCTCGTCGCAGGCGGCCTTTCCGTTGTTGTAGCTTGGCTATTGCAGCCGGAAGAACTGGCCGCCCTTCCAGTCAGGAATGGAGTTGAGTTGCAGATTGTAATTGCTCGGCGACTGCATCAGCAGATAGCGCACTGAGAAGCCAACCGACTGCGACGAGTAATCCGCCGTGTTGTTGGCGTTCACAAATGAGCCAATGTACCAGTTCGGAGCCATGCGGTAGCCCATCTTGAACTCAAGGTTGTAGTTGGCTCCGGTCTTGGCCTGCCCCGGATAAAACGGTTCGGCCAGCCGTTGTTTGATTGGGTCCAGCGGGAAGTACGGCGACGCATCCTCGGAGAAGAACTGCGAGCCAAGGCTGGCCGCCGCCGAGTATTCCATGCGCTCCCACTTGCCCACCCAGCGAATCGGCGCGTTGAACAGGAAGTAACTCTGCGGACTGAAGTAGCCGCCCTGTCCAAACGTGAAGTAGCGCAGGTTCTGGTCGTAGTGCATCCCGGTCAGGTTCATCCCCACGGTCAGCCGTCCCTGCGGACGCTCCAGCACCTTCCAGTACGCCCCAGCGGTTCCGCTAATGCGGCTATTCGTGGCAACTTCATGCCCGGTGATCTCGTCATAGCCAAACTGCGTGTAGATGCCCGAGTTGCCGCCGCCCCAGTTTCCGCTGATCTGCGCCCCGGACGACATCACGCCGCCCCACACAGTCAGGTTCACGGGGTCCTGCGTGCCGGAGTACGAAAGCATCGTGTCGGTGACTGCGCTGCGGTTGAACTGAACCGTGAAAGGTCCGCCCAGGATCTTCCATCGCAAGCCTGCTTCAAAGTTGCGAACCCAGAAGCCCTGCGGTGTCATGCCGACCATCGCGCCAAAGTTCTGCGTCGAGATCTGCACGTCCGCCGCGGCTCCCGCGGCCGATTGCGAGCCGAAGATGGAGCCAACTCCCGCGTGGCCCAGCCGCAGATTGCTGGTGCCGTCCGGCTGGCCGGAGTAGATGAACGTGGGTTTGTAGTCAACTCCTGCGCGCAGCCCCTCGCCCAGCATGAAGCTGCCGCTGATGTTGCCCTGCTCGGTAATCGCCCGGTCGAAGCCTGCGGCTCCCGTGCGGCTGTTGACGCTGGTCCCGGCTCCAAAGAACGGCGTATTGCGCGAGTGTACGGCGTTGATCTCGTCCTCAATCTCTTGCCGTTCGCCCTGTTGCTTGCCGGGAGTGATGAACGTGCTGTCCCAGTTCGAGCTCTTCCGTTCAATCAACTGCCCGAGCGCAAGGTCCGTGTCCTCCTGCGGCGTTGTCCCCTTGCGTGGGATCAACTCCTCGGAGGGCGCAGTCGCCGGGCTCTGCGTCTCGTTCTTCTGTGGCGCCGCTGTCTCCTGCGGTTCGTACTCCGCGCCGGAGAGGTGCAGTGCAATCGGGCGTGGCGTCGGATGCTCCTCAACGAACGGCGTCAGGCTCTGGTCCTTCTTTTCCGGTGTCGCTTTCTTGCGGCTCTTCTGCGGTGTGGCCGGGGTGGTCATCGGCCGTTCGTCAGCCTGTGTGTTCATCTGCTGCCGGATCGCCTTGGGAACTGGCGGCAGTGAGCTTTCAGTCGGAGCAACGCTCGTCGAAGGCTGCGTTCGCGGCGTGTAGATGCGCGTCAGAGTGTTGCGGTTGATCTGTGGCAGTTCGCCGTCGGGCATCAACAGCTTCGCCAGGTTCTGCGTCGCCTGCGACTGGTGCGGAGCCTCCTTGCCATGTCCCAGGATTCCGAACAGCGAGTCCTTCATGCTGTCCGGAGGCATCGCTTCCAGCGCAGCCTTCCAGTAGGCTTCCGCTTTCACGTAGTCGCCGCGCGCGGCCGCCTGCTTGCCCGCAACCTCCAGCAGCGCAGGACTCTTCGGCCACTTCTGCAGCGCGCTCTTCGTCCAGTGCTCGGCCAGTTGATTGGCTTGCACGCTCATCGCCGCGCCGATTGCGCCAATGTAGTCCTCAACCTCTGCGTCCTGCATCCCCCACTTTTCGTACACCAGCAGGGCGCGGCGCGTGTCGCCGGTTCGCAGGAACATTCCCGCCAGTCCGGCGCGAATCTTGTTGTCCGCCGGGAGCGCCTGCGCCGCAGCCGTCAATATGGCCACCGCGCGCGCCTCGTCTCCCGCCTCCAGTGCCGCCTGCGAACGCCGCAGGCTCCACGTGGACCAGATCTTGCGAACGCTCTCGCGCTGATTCGGCGTCAAATCGTTACGAAGGTTGATTGTGGTCAGCAGCGCGTACAGTTCCTTCTCGCGCCCATCCGCGTCCAGGTAGCTCCACGCAAGTTGAACGTCCAGGTCGGCCGGCGGCTGCTTGCGCATCACGTCATAAGGCCAGCGCGCTTCCTGCAACAGGCGGATGCCGCCCTCGCTGTCTCCAATGGCAACGTGTACGGATGCCATCAAAGCCAGGTAATTCGGGTCCTTCTCCAGAATCTTGCGAACCTTGTCGGGCATGCGCTCGGCCTCGGCCATCGCGCGGTCGTCGTCCTTCTGTTCGTGCAGTCCGTTCAAGTATCCGCGCCACGCGTCGGGATCGTTTTCGTTCTGGTCCACAATGCTCTGGTAGAGTTCGCTGGCCTTGTCCAGCCGCTCCTGGTGCATGTAAACATTGGCCAGTTGAAGCTGCGTGTTCACCTGCGCGCCATGCGGCAGCCCCGGAAGTTCCAGTGCCTTGTGCAGGAAGGCCTCCGCGCTGTCGTAGAGCCCTTGCGCAATGTAGATTGCTGCAATCGAATTCAGGAACGGTCCCGAGCGCACCGCCTGCGAGTAGATTCCCTGGGGCATCGTCTTGATCGCCGCAATTGCCCGCGAATAGTCGTTGACGCGCAGGTACGCCGCCAGCAGTCCCTGCCACGCGTTCAGGTTATCTGGGTTCCGGTCTGCGATGCGCTTGAAGAATGCCGCCGCCTCCGCCGCCTGGCCCTGGTCCAGCATCGTATTCGCAAACTGCAGTTGGATGTCGGCTGCCGCGCGCGGCGATTGCTGTCCTGCGATCTGGGTAGCGCGCCGCAACATGCGCTCGGCTTCCATCTGTTGTCCGGTGGCCTGGTTTGCCAGTGCCAGCGCCGTCAGCAGGTCGGCGTCATTTTCCAATGTGTCGCGCGTCTGCGTCGAGAGCCGGTGATAGGCCTGGATTGCCGCCTCCGAGTTGCCCGCCTTGTACAGCGCCGTCACGTAGCCGCGCCACGCGGGAGCGTTCTGCGGATCGGCTTCCGCCACTTTCTTGAACAGCGGCAGCGCTGATTGCACGTCGCCCTTCTTCATCAGCGATCCGGCCAGTCCGATGGTGGCTTCCGCATTCGTCGGGCGGAGCGATAGCGCTTGCTGATACGCGTTGATCGCGTCGTCGCTGCGGTCTTCCAGCAGGGCCAGGTTGCCGCGCTTCATCTCCGTCCAGAAGCGCGCGCTCTCCAGCGCCTGCTGCACAATTTTGTTCTGCGGTTGAACCTTCACCGCTTCCTCGAAGTTGTGCAGGGCCGCTTCAAACTCTTCCTTCTTCATGTTCACAAAGCCCAGCCCGGCCAGCGCCTGTCCCGAAGCCGGATGCCGCTTGAGCACGCTTTCAAAGCGAGCCTGTGCCTCTTCCAGGTTTCCGGCGTTCAGTGCCTTGTAGCCGCGGTCCTCGTCGGGATCTCCGGCGGGCTCTTCGCTCTTCACGACCGGCTTCGAGGCTGCAACCTTGGCTTCCTGCGCGCTCAGGTCGCGATCCGGGTAGCGCTTCAGGTATTCGCGGATGGAGGACTGGAAGGCCGGGCTGGACGCTTCCCACACCAGCGCCTGCCGCCATGCCTGGCGCGCCGCCTCGCTGTTTGCTCCATGCAGCCCGCTCAGCAGTTGCACGCCCTGTAACCGCGTCTTGGGATCGTAGGTCAGCAGCCGTCCCAGCGAGAGTTTGTACTGCTCATTGGTGGGATAGCGTTGCACCAGTTGGCGCAGGGAAGTCAGCGCCGCCTCGCGTCCGTTGGCCGATGCGGCTTCGGTCTCATAGTAGGCAACCGACCATTCGCCCAGCGGCGGCTCTTCGCCGAAAACTTCACGGTAAATGTGGAAGGCGTCGTCGGGGCGTCCGGCGCGGGCCAGTCGCCCAGCCTCGTCCAGCCGTGCCCGTTGCTGCGGCGTCAGCACCTTCATCGCCTCAATGCGTGCGATGGCCGGGTCGCCCGGATGCGCGCGCTTCAAGCGGTCAAGATACTTGCGAGCCTCTTCCGGCTGCCCGCTCTGCTTGGCCCAGCGGGCCAGTCCCGCCAGCGCCTCGGCCTGGTTCGGATCGGCCAGCAGAACCTGCTGCCAGGTCTGTGCCGCCAGGTCCGAGCGTCCCCGGCCTTCCAGTGAGCGGGCTTTGTCCAGCAGCAAATCGACTGCGTTTGAAGCCGACAACAGCACAGGCGCCAGCACAACCGCCGCAATCACCAACAGCACCCAACGCTTCCATTGCCTCATTTGCTTCTCCACCGAACTTCCAACGCGCCTTCCGGCGTGAACCTGAATAAATTGTCAATCCAACCCGTGCCGAACAGCGCAAGATTCTGATCGTAATACCGCGGCGGATTGCCATACAGCCCGCTCCGGTTCTTCCGCGCGATCTCCAGGCGGCTCAGTTGCAGCGTCAACGCCCGGTTGTCTCCCTGCGCTGAAAAAAACGGCAGCAGCGCCGCCGAGTAGCCCACCCCTGCGCGTTCTCCTGCCTTGCCCTCCACCGAAACCACCATCGGCGGATAGAAATTGTCCTTGTCCTTCATATACGCCCGCATCCCTTGCAGCGCGTCCAGCAATTCCTTGCGTCCCCGCGTGCGCGGATCCATCATCCCTGCCCACAAATACACGCGAATCGCGTCAAAGCTGCTTCGGGCTTCCTCCGCCGGACCCTTTCCCGGTTCCCAGCCCTTCTCCGTTGAAAATCTCACCCAGTCCAGCACAAATCCGTGCGGCGATGCGTGCTTCACCACGGCCGGAGTGTTGTCCGCAATCAGCTTCCACGGCCCCGTGGGAATCGCCGCCGCCAGTCCGTACAGCAGTTGCACTGGCAGATAGCTGGGGTTCAGCTCCACATAATTCTTCGCGCTGAAGCCAACCGGAGCCGGAAGCAGTACCGTCCCTGCGCCCGCCATCTTCACCACGCTGCGCTCGGCAACGTTCCCGGCGATGGCGTCCCCCAGCTTGATGAAATCCGGTTCCTGCCACAATCGCCCGGCTTCTATCAGTGTATAAGCCATCCACAGGTCGGCGTCGCTCGCCGGATTCCGGTCGAGGATGCGCCATTGTCCGCCTGCGTCGCAGCCCCACAGCCATGCCGGCAGGTTGTACGTCAGGTCGCCTCCCGCAAGGTTTGTCTGCGTCCACTGCAAGATCCGGTCGAAGGCTCCCCGGTCGTTCGCCACCAGTGCAAAGAACAATCCGTAGGCCTGCGCCTCGGAGGTCGTGCGCTCGCCCTCGTCGTGGTCCACGATGCGCCCGCTCTCCTCAAGAAAGCCGCGCTTGTAGGCGTTCCACAGCTCCCAGGAGGCCGCGCTCTCGTCGTGGTGAGTCCACGGCAGATTTCGCGCGGCCTGCGCCGTGGTCGACTCCGGCTTTACGTTCTTCTCCTGCAAGCTCATCGAGCCCAGGGAAATCAGGCTCAAGCTGGCCGCGCCGATGATCAGTAGCTTCCTCAAGCCCACCTCACAAGGCGTCCGGATTCAACCGCCTCCACGCATGGCGCTCCACCACGCGATCCAGCAGCACGCCCACAATCAGCGCGCCCATCAGCATGAATACCGGGATGAACCAGTAGAAGCGCGTGAACGTCAGCATCAGGAAGTCGAACACCCCCAGCCGTCCCGCGCGGTAAGTGTTCTGCGCAATGTGGAAGGATTGAAACGTGCCGTTCTGCGCGATGGAAACCGTGCCGTAAACATTTCCCTGCCGGATCGTCGGAGCGAACAGCGTCGAAAGCACGCTCGTGTTGTTCGCGTCGTGCGGAATCAGCATCACCACCGAGTGTCCCGGCCCCAGCGGTGACTCGAACTCCTCCACGTAGCCATCAATCGTCGCATCCTGCGCCAGGTAGGCCGAGGCCGTCTGCCGGTCCTTCGAACTGATCGGCGAATCCGGTTGCAGCCGTTCCAGCCAGTTCGTCGGCAGTCCCAGCCTTCCGCCTAGCTCCGTCACCTGGATAGGCAGTGACCGCGCCCAGTTCGTCACCAGCGGCTGGTCGAAGACCGTTCCCAGCACCACCAGGTCGCGGTCGGCATAGCGCGACACAGAGTTGGCGTCGATCACCGTTACCAGCAGCGAAGGCGAGCCGGTCTGCGCGCCGAAAAATCCCAGCATGTTCAGCAGCAGCTCAATCTCGGCGTTCCCGGCATTCGCCGGCATCACAATGGCCGACGTCGAAAGCTCGCTGTGGGCCGTGAACGGATAGCCCGCCTGCGAGAACAACTCCAGCTTCGGCATCATCGTGGTGTGGCGCACGTTGCCCAGCTCGAGCTGCGTCTCGCGCAGAATCTCGCCAAACTGCGGCGTCGCCGGCGAGGCATTGCCGTCGAAGAGAAAGTCCGCGGTCAGCGTGTTGTAGTACGGGTTCAGCATGCGTACCGGAAGCATAACCCGGTCGTTGTGAATCGTCCCTACGCCTTCCGGCTTCAGCACAATCGAGCCGATAAAAACGCCGTTCAGCCGGATGGCCATCTCACCCTTGGTTCCAGGCTCTACGCCGCCGAAATCATATTTGAACTGCACCGGAATCTCGGCCCGGCCCACGTAATACAGGTCGGGAGGCAGCCGGAAGAACAGCTCCACCGAGCCTGAGCCGTAAATCCGCAGGCTCTCCTGCGTCGTGTATTCTCCCAACCCGCTGGGCCTCTCATTGCTGTGCCATCGCGGAGCGGAGTACGCTGACATCGGCGGGAACTCCTTGGCCGCGCCCGGAAGCGCCGTGTCGCCGCTGCGCGCAAAGTCGCCCGATGCGAACGAGCGCGCCGCCGTCAGAACCTGTCCCGAGTCGTTGCCCAGGATCAGCAGAACCTTTCCATAGGGGTCAATCGGATTGTTGCGCATCGCAATCGCGGGTCCGTTGATGCCCTCCACGTCCAGGTGTTGCAGCACCGGCGAACCGTGCGTCGCAACAATTACGCAATTGCCGCCGGTCAACTGGTCGCGCGAAACCGTGAACTGCACCCCGCGATAATCCGAAAGTTCGCCGAACTTGCTCGCCACCACTCCGGCGGCGGCCAGCAGCGTGTTGTCGGGCGAAGCCGGCAGTACAAACGGCAGCGTCCACACGCGCTGCACCGAGCGGTCGAAAAATGGCTGCGGCAGCAGCCGCAACTCGTTGGCAATCGCCAGGCGCGAGCCGTTCAGCAACAGTTCCGTGCCCAGTCCAATGGTCGTCCAAGGGCCTGCGCCATCGCCTCCCGCGCATGCGCTGCACTGCCCGGAAAGCTGAAACGAGAGCGCATTCTCCGTCGTCAGCAACTCCGGAGGCAGCGCAACGTGCGCCGCCACGTTGTTGCCCGGCGTAACTTCCACGGTCGAAACCGGCGTGTTGTTCAGCAGGATGTTCAGCCACAGCTCGCGTGGCCGCAGTTGCGCGGGAGCCGAGTAGAGCAATGACAGCGTGCTGCCGCTCACCACCTTCGTCACCGGAATGCTGAAGTTCAGAATGGAGCGTGATTCGCTGCCGCGCAGCAGCATCGGGCGCTGCTGCCCCAGCGCCCGCAGGCTGAACGTATCGTGAAATTCAGCCGCCGGATTCGCAACTTCGCCGGAGGCTTTCGTCTTCGCCCGTGTTCTCGTTGCGGACTTCACCGTGGCGTTGGCTTCTGCTTCCGCCGTTGCTGCCGTATGGGCCGCGCTGCGTTTCAGCGTGCGCGCCGGTGCGCGGTGTACCACCAGCAGAATCAGCGCCAGGATAATCAGCAGCAGCACCAGCACGGGCTGCCGCCGTTTCTTTTTGTCCGGCTTTTTTTCTTCGCCGTCTGCGGCGTTCGCGCCCGGTCCAAACAGTCCGCGTGAAATGGCGAAGATGCCTTGTCCCGCCACGCGCAGCAGCCGTCCGTAGGTCCGCAGCGGACGGTCTTCTTCACGGTGTTTTCCCCAGTCAATCCAGGAATCGGCGCGCGAATACAGAACACGCGTCAGAACCTCTTCCTGTTCCAGCGTCAGCTCGCCAAAGTCGATGCGGATCGTCTGCTCTGAGCAGGTAATGATGCGCGGCTCAAAGAAGCAGCCCTCCGGACGCCCCGCGAAATAGAAGTTCGTCGCCTCGCCCATCTCCAGCGGACGCCCGGCGTCGGTCACCTCCAGCGCGGCTCCGCTGTTGGACATGTCGATCGTGTGCCCGTGAATCTCATTGCCATCCTGGCACACCAGCGTAAACGGCACCTCAACGTCCACCCTTACGTGCCGCCGCTGCTGCTTCGTCTCCCAGGCAACCGCCGCGGAAACCAGCAGGATGACGATGTTGTACAGCGTCCACAGCACGTTCATGATGACCGTGTCTTTGTGCGTCGTGTCCCAGAACAGGTAGCGCGGAATGCCGATCGCCGCTCCCAGCACGTTGAAGAACAGCAGGATCAGAAACGGCATCGCGATCTTGCGGTCGAAATACGACCGCGGCACCAGTCCGCCCTTCGCCGTTACGTTGAACTTGCCCAGCCCCGGATTGATCAGCGCCATGATCGTCGGATACAGAATGTAGGGCGCCAGCACCGCTTCGTAGATCTCGTTCCAGAAGGAAAGCCGGTAGTGCCCCTGCACCCGCGAGTTTGTAATCTGCGCCAGAAAAATGTGCGGCATCGCATACGCGAAGATCGCCCACGCGTAGCCGTAAATATTCACCCAACCAAACAGCAGATACACCAGCGGCGCCGTCAGGAATACCAGTCTCGGCAGCGCATACAGAAAGTGCGAGCACGCGTTGAAGTAGCAGAAGCGCTGTGACAGGCTGAGCTTCCGGTTGAACAGTGGATTCTCCAGCCGCAGAATCTGCACCATTCCGCGCGCCCAACGCACGCGCTGCCCAATGTGGCTTGACAGGCTTTCCGTCGCCAGTCCCGCGGCCTGCGGAATGTTGATGTAGGCCGTGTTCCATTGCCGCGTGTGCATGCGCAGCGCCGTGTGGCAGTCTTCCGTTACCGTCTCCACCGCCACGCCGCCAATCTCCAGCAGCGCAGGGCGCCGCAGCACCGCGCACGAACCGCAGAAGAATGTCGCGTTCCAGAAGTCGTTGCCGTCCTGCACAATGCCGTAGAACAACTCGCCTTCATTCGGCATTTTGCGGAACTGCCCAAGGTTTTTCTCAAACGGATCGGGCGAGTAGAAATGGTGCGGCGTCTGCAGCATCCCCAGCCGCTTGTCCTTCAGGAACCAGCCCATCGTGATCTGCAAAAACGAGCGCGTCGGAATGTGGTCGCAATCGAAGATCGCAACAAAATCCCCGGTCGTCTTCTGCATCGCCTCGTTGATGTTGCCGGCCTTGGCGTGGGTGTGCTTCTCGCGGACCACGTAGCCGCAGCCTGCCGCCTCCGCAAACTGCCGGAACTCTTCGCGCCGTCCGTCGTCCAGGATGTAAACCTTGAACTTGTCGCTCGGCCAGTCCATGTTCAGCGCCGCCAGCACCGTGGGGCGCACCACGTACAGAGGCTCGTTGTACGTTGGCACATAGACGTCAACCGTCGGCCACTCCTCCGGATCATCCGGCAGCGGCGCGGGTTTGCGTCGCAACGGACGTATCGTCTGGAAGTGACCCAGGTACAGCGTCATGAACGCATACATCTCGGCAAACAGCAGAATGATGACGAAGAAATTATTGACCGAGCTTGCGTGCCCGGCCGTCGTCATCCCCTCCACCGTCTGCTGGATGCGGAAGTACGCGTAGCGCGTCGTCGCAATGGCCGACATCGCCATCATCGTGATCGTGACGACCTGCCCCTTCGACATCCGGTTCAGTATCAGGATCAGCGCAAACGATGCCAGCCCAACAAAAGCCTGCTCCTGCCACGCCAGCGGGATGATGACCATGAAGCCCGAAATTACCAGGGCAATCAGCACCAGGAACCAATTCCAGAGCCGTCGCGCCAAACTACCTTTCTTCATGACCACATCTTCCTTCTCTGTACAGACAAATCCCTGCAGCCGCGCTCGGGTGCCCTACCTTCGGCGCGCGTTCTTTGCGCGGCTAAGGTGGGAGAGCAGACTGCCCAACCCAGCAACCGCTCTACACCGCTCCGTTTGCGCGTCGTGCCGAGCCGGCTTCTCTGGCCCACTCCGCCAATTGCAGAAAGTCTTCCGCCGGAGCCGAGTTCGGTGCGTAATCCAGAACCGTCATCCCCGCCGCCAGCGCCTCGGCAACCGCGTCGCTCCGCCGGATGCAGAACGGCAGCAGCCGTCCGCCAAGTTGCAGGCGCAGATTCTGCCGCACCTCGGCGTGGAAGGGCGAAGCCGGATCGAACTTGTTGATGAGGAAGTACACGCCCGCTTGCTGCCGCGCTCCCGGCCTCACCGGCGCTTCGGGAATCTTGCGGAAAGGCCCCAGAGCCATCACCGAATTGATGTCCGGCGTCAGCACCACCAGGCAGATGCGCGCCTGGTTCATCATCGAGGCTTCCAGTCCGCGCGGCGACGAGATCTCCACGATGCAGCGGTCGATCTCGTTTTGCAGCGAGTTCACTTCTCGCAACAGCCACTCGCCGCTCTCTTCGTTCCGCTCCGTCCCATCGTCGAACTGATGGCTCAACATGTGGACCGTGCCCTGGCTGCGCAGCGGAGACACAAAGGTTCGCAACCTTCCGGCCTGCGCCAGTTGCGCTCCAAAATGCAGAGGGGCGGATGGTTGCAGTGCCCCGTGGATCATCAGAATGTTGTCGCCGTTCAGGGACAGCGCGCGCCCCAGCGTTGCCGAAACTGTCGTCTTCCCCGCGCCTCCGCCCGTCGAGCAAACCGCCAGCGTCGGAACCTGCAACTCGCGCGAATCGCCGCGCGGCGTGCTTGCTTCCCCCGCCGCCCCCATGTCCTGCAGCAAAGACCATCGCGGAGCCAGTGGCCGCACAAACTCCAGCGGTGCGCCTTCCGGCGTCGAACCAGCCGCGCTGCGTCCCTCGGGCCCTGCCGCGTTCTCCGCCCGGTCGCCGCCGCGCCGCCGTTCTATGCCCGTGTATCCGCCGCCGCCCCCGCTCCGCCGATCCTGCGTAAATACCTTGTATTTATTCAGTTGCGTGTGCGAAAGCAAAGCCGCTACATCTTCCGGCGTAGTCTTGTCTGCCATCTTCGGATCTCCTTGATACAAATTCTGGTCGATCCTGAATCCCTGCTCATCACATTCCAGTTTGGCTGGTCCTGCCAAAGGTCTCCATGGGAGATTGACCTTAGACAGCGTTCGCGGAAGCTCTAACCGCCCGTGCCCCACCTTCGGCTCGCGTGCAATTCGCGCGGCTAACGTGGGAGAGCAGCTCGCAGCATCTCCAGTGCACAACATACCCGCATGGCGGCAGGAGTTCCCAGACTCCGCCCGGACAGGTGCCTGTTGCGAACTTATAGAACTCTATTTTAATGGAGTGGCAACTTCGCCGAAAGGGCTTAATGAGTAACTGGATGAATGATTTTGCGCGCCTCCGCCCTCTCCCCGCGGCATTCCGCCCCGCTTCCGCGCAAATCCCTCCCCGGACGCGCCGTTTGGCCCAGAGGTGTGCCGAACGCGCCGCAACAAAAAAAGGACGGAGCCTTTGCCCCGTCCCTTGTTTTTCGCCCTGCGAACTCAGTGGATCATCACACCCATCACGGTCGCCACAACTCCTGCCACGCCAAAGATGATTCCCGCAATCCAGAAGTAGCGTTTCTTGGTCAGCAGTGTGATCGAGCAGATCACCAGCCCCACCTCCAGCAGAGTCTCGCCCAGGTCGTAGTGGTTGGCGCGATGCGTGAACATGTTCACCTCCGCCTCCAGCGCCCGTGCCTCCTCCTGTATCTTCTCCTGCTCGCCCTTGGACTTTTCTATCGCGGCCTCGTTCTTCTTGACCAGCGCTTCGGCAGCCGCCGCGTCTTTCAGCGGAAGCACCTTCAGCACTTCATCCAACTGTTCGGTCGTATGCCGCCGGATATTCTTCGCCTGGTAGTAGTTCCACGTATCCGTGGCCTTGTCCTGCAACAGTACTTCCTCGGTATGGGCGCGATGGCCCAGCAACGCCGCAATCGCCACCAGCACGGCGAGAATCGCCATCGTAAAGCTCACGGGAGCCAGGTTGGAGTGTTCACGGCCATGTTCGGCCGCCTCTTGCAACTCTTCCATCTCGTGTTCGGAACTCATCAGCTTTCCCCCTGTCGATCTACTTTACGGTGAGAGTTGCCGCCAGCGCCAGTCTCAGCCCCGGTCATTTTTGTCTCCATCGCTCAAGCCTTGGCGGCCTTCCCCTTGCCGTCAAGTTCCCGCCTCGCCGCCGCCAGTGCCTTCCGCTTCTCATCGCTCACCACCGGATAGCTCAGCGCCATCTCCTGCAAGGCATGGACAATCACCGAAGACACAACCAGCCGCGTGAACCACTTGTTATCCGCCGGAACCACCAGCCACGGCGCTTCCTTGCTGGATGTGTGCCGGATCATCTCCTCGTAATTCTCCTGGTATTCATCCCAGTAGCCGCGCTCGCGGACGTCAGCCGCTGAAAACTTCCAGTTCTTTTCCGGCTGGTCCAGGCGCGCCAGGAAGCGCCGCTTCTGCTCCTCCTTGCTCAGGTTCAAAAAGAACTTGCGCACCGCAATCCCGTTCCGTGTCGCGTAGCGCTCAAAGGCCGTGATGTCCTCAAAGCGCTCCTTCCATATCTTGCCGCTGATGCAGCTTTCCGGAAGCTGCTGCGCCTCCAGCATCTCCGGGTGTACCCGCACCACCAGGACCTCTTCGTAGTACGAGCGGTTGAAGATGCCGATCTTGCCCCGTCCCGGCATCGCCTTTGAAGTTCGCCACAGGTAACCGTGTGCCAGCTCCTCCGCCGAGGGCGACTTGAAGGCCGTCACCTGGCAGCCCTGCGGATTCACTCCGCTCATTACGTGCTTGATCGTGCCGTCTTTTCCCGCCGCGTCCATTGCCTGGAAGATCAGCAGCAGCCCCCACCGGTCCTGCGCAAACAGCTTGTCCTGCAACTCCGCCAGCAGCTCCGTCGAGCGCTGCAACAGTTGTTTGGAATCCTCTTTGAACTCCTTGGGAAGTCCCGCCGTATCGCCCGGATCAAAGTCACGCAAGCGGAATTTCTTGCCCTCGTCGATCCGGTAGCGGGTGGCCAGCGACCGCAGCATCTTTTCCTCTTTCATCCCGCGTCTCTCCTTCGTCTGCCTCGCCGCCCGGCGTCAGGCATGTTCCAAGCATCATCAATACAACTCCGAAAGACTGTACCACCGCCGCGTGATCGCGGAAATCGTAGGCCAGCGGAATGTAATTCGTCACCTGCGCCATATGGATTCCAAGCAGAAGAAAACCCGCGAAGCAGCAGTATTCCCCCCAGTGCAAACGCCGTCTGCGCGCCGTCGCCACCAGCGACGCAAACACCGCAAGCGCCAGCACGCCCACGTACGACCACACCAGAGCGGGCACCGAAATCATCCATGGAACATATCGCGCCAGCGTCTGCGCCGAAAGCTCACGCTCATGATCCCGATACAGCGCAATGCAAAAAGTCACCGCCCAGAACAACAGGCAGAGTTCCATCCGTGCGCGGCTCATCTCTCCCCAAAACGAATAAATCAACGTCGCGGGAGCAATTGAGGTCGGCAGGTAGCGGCCGTCGCGCCCAACCAGCGCATGCAACGCCGCAGGCCACAGCCGGAAGAAGGGAAGCAGAAACGCCACGAGCACGCCCGCCGTAAGCGACGCAAAGCGCCACTGCCGCCGCCGCAGCGCCACCGGCAGCAGGATGATCGAGTACAACTTCAGCCCAATGCTGAATGCCAGGAAGGGAACACCAGCAAGACGCCGGCGCATACCGAGCGCGGCGATCATCAGCACGAGCATCAGCCCATCCATGTTGCCGCCGCGCACGCTCTCCTCCGCGGATACAAACAGCGCCGACGCAAGCATCAGAAGAATTTTTTCGCGCCGCCGCATCCCCAGCGTCCCCGCGTACCACCACAGAGACAGTGGAACCAGAACCAGATTGCAGCAGAGAAAACACAATGTTGCGCGGGCTAGCGATAGATGCGTAAGCAGCGCCGGAAGCAGCAGCGACAGCGGTGGCGTGATGAAGCCGAACTCGTGATACGGATCGCGCCCCGCAAGC
>Ga0181519_10000523_pt1 | contig 35135 bp, 30 predicted proteins | sample PEATcosm2014_Bin_26_FD_121102 | JGI IMG/M metagenome (GOLD analysis project Ga0181519, IMG submission 121102) | Peatland microbial communities from MTU Mesocosm Facility, Houghton, MI, USA - PEATcosm2014_Bin02_10_metaG | ecosystem: Environmental > Terrestrial > Soil > Wetlands > Peat | place...
CGAGGCCATCGACCTCTACGTCGACCAGATCAACCGCGACGGCGGCGTCAACGGTCGCAAGATCCACCCGATCATCACCTCCTACGACCCGGCCAGCGAGTCCGACATGCGCGCCCTGTGCAAGGACTGGACCGAGGGATCGCCGGCCGCCTTCGCGGTGATCGACGGCCTCGGAGCCTGGACCGGTGACAACCAGCTCTGCATCACCCAGGAGGGACACACCCCCTTCCTCGGGCAGTGGACCACCGTCACCAGCTGGACCGACCAGGGCTCCCCGTACCTGTGGTGGACGGGGCCGGACCAGAGCACCGTGCTCCAGGCGGTGGTCGACTGGGGGGTCGGTGCCCATCTGCTGGGCGGCGACCGCAAGGTCGGGGTGATCGCCGGGGACCGGGCCTCGGACCAGGCGGCCCTGGACGACGTGCTGCTGCCCGCCCTCCACCGGGCCGGGGTCGACCCGGTGGTGGAGACCATCGCCTCCGACCCGTCGGAGACCGCCACCACCGACAGCGAGGCGCCCCTCGTGGTCCAGCAGCTCCGCAGCGACGGCGTCGACTCGGTGATCCCGCTGATCCCCTTCAACGTCTTCTTCCCACTCCTGCAGGCCCAGACGGCCCAGGGCTACTACCCCCGCCTGCTGCTCAGCGACTACGAGTCGAGCATCCAGGTGTCGCTCGGCCTGATCCCGGTCCCCTACGAGAAGGCCCTCGACGGACAGGAGGGCGTGACCACCCTGACCCTCGGCGGCATCGACGACGACCGTCCCCAGTCGGCGGGCGGCTACGACCCGGGACTCCGGAGCTGCTGGACGGTGTGGCACAAGGCCTACCCCCAGATCCCCCCGGGCAACCTCTCCGACTTCATCGAGGAGCAGGGCCCCATCGCCGAGTGGTGCCAGGCCATCCGCCTCTTCGCCACCGCCGCCACCGACGCCGGGCCGGACCTCGACCGGCGGACGTTCGTGACCGCCATGTCGAAGATCACCGACTTCCCCGGGACGGTCAGCCCGATCCTCAGCTACGGGCCCGACAAGTTCTACGGTCCGACGCAGTACCAGGTGGTCCGGCTCCACACCAACACGCCTCCGTCCACCCAGTGCAAGATGCCGCTCGACAAGATCCCCCAGGGGACCTGCTGGGTCCAGGTGCAGCCGTGGGCGCCGCTGCCCGCCACGTGACGGCACCCGGCCGCTGACGCTGGTAGACAGACCCGATGGCCCCCACCGCCTCCGCCGACGCCCGTGAGCGCTGGCACACCGACGGCTGGTGCGTGCTCGAGGACGTCTTCACCCCCCACGAGGTGGACACCGCCGTCGAAGCGGTGGAGGCGCTGTTCCCCTCGGCGGCGGAGGTGGCCGCCGGCGGGGTCAACGAGGCGGCGATCGCCTGGGGGGCGCCCAAGCCCACCTTCCCCTTCGACGCCGGCGCCCTCAACCGTCTGGTGGTCCACGAGGCCCTCGTCGACCTGGCCGGGGAGCTGCTCGGCACGGACGACCTCCGGTGCTATCAGGGCATGGTGTCCGCCAAGTACTCGGGCCTGCGGGAGGAGTACGAGCAGTTCCTCCACGTCGACTACGGGAACCACACCCTGGTGGTCCCGCGCGACGAGCCCGGCTACCAGCACCTCGAGCTCTTCGTCTACCTGAGCGACGTGACCGAGGAGACGGGCGCCACCCGGATGGTGCCGCGGGGGCTCACCGCCGGCATCCCGGTCGAGCGCGCCTACCTGGGGTTCGAGGAGTACGCCCACCTCTACGCCGCCGAGGTGCCGGCCACCGGGAAGGCCGGCTCGGTGCTGGCCTACCGGTCCGACGTCTACCACCGGGGCACCGCCTTCACCGTGCCCGGCGCCGCCCGCTACCTGCTGGTGGTGGGCTACCGCCCGGCCGGCGCCGAGTGGATCGGCCACCACTCGTGGCCGGTGGCCGGGGAGAGCGGGGCGTGGCACCGCTTCGTCTCCCGGGCCTCCGTTCGCCAGCTCACCGTGCTCGGCTTCCCCGAGCCCGGCCACCCCTACTGGACCGCCGGGACACTGGCCGGCGTGGGGGCCCGCTACCCGGGGCTCGACCTGGGGCCGTGGGCCGCCGCCGCACGGTGACCGTCGACGGGGAGGGCGCCGACCGGCACTGGTGGCGGACCGGGGTGCTCTACCAGGTGTACCCGCGGTCGTTCGCCGACGCCGACGGCGACGGGGTGGGGGACCTGGCCGGCATCATCGACCACCTCGACCACCTGGCCTGGCTGGGGGTCGACGGGCTCTGGCTGGGCCCGGTCAACGTCTCCCCCCACGCCGACTGGGGGTACGACGTCGCCGACTACCTGGCCGTCGATCCGGAGCTCGGGACCCTGGACGACCTCGACCGACTGATCGCCGAGGCCGGCCGGCGGGGGATCCGGGTCCTGCTCGACCTGGTCCCCAACCACACCAGTGCGGAGCACCCGTGGTTCGTCGACGCCCGCTCGTCCCGGGCGTCGCGCCACCGCGACTGGTACGTGTGGGCCGACCCCCGGCCCGACGGGTCGCGGCCCAACAACTGGGTCTCCAGCTTCGGCGGCCCGGCCTGGACGCTCGACGAGGGGACGGGCCAGTACTACCTCCACAACCACCTGGTCGAGCAGCCCGACCTCAACTGGTGGAACGGGGAGGTTCGGGACGCCTTCGACGACATCATCACCCACTGGCTCGACCGGGGGGTGGCCGGGTTCCGGATCGACGTGTGCAACGTCATCGTGAAGGACGCCCTGCTGCGCGACAACCCGCCGGCCGAGGAGGACGACCCCCTGGACGTCCGGATCTTCGGCCAGCGACCCGTCTACAACAGCGACCGGCCGGAGGTGCACGAGGTGATCCGCCGGTGGCGCCGGCTGGCCGACCGGTACCCGGGGAGCGTGCTGCTGGGGGAGACGCCGGTCCCGACGGCCGAGCGGCTGGCGACCTACTACGGCGACGGCGACGACGAGCTCCACCTGGCCTTCAACTTCCCGTTCCTCAGCGCACCGCTGGAGGCGGACGCCATGCGGTCGGTGGTGGAGGCTGCCGAGGCGGCGCTGCCGCCCGGGGCCTGGCCGGTGTGGACGGGCTCCAACCACGACCTGGGCCGACTGGCCACCCGCTGGGCCGGCGACCGGCCGGAGCGGGTCCGAGTCGCCCTGCTGGTGCTGTGCAGCCTCCGCGGCACACCGGTGGTCTACCAGGGCGACGAGCTCGGGCTGGGCGACACCGACGTGCCGCACGACCGGATGCGGGACCCCCTGGGGGTGGCGTACTTCCCGGCGTACGCCGGACGGGACGGGGCCCGCACGCCCATGCCGTGGCGGAACGTACCGGGCGGCGGGTTCACCCGGCCCGGTGTCGAGCCGTGGCTGCCCTTCGGCGACCTGGCCGCCTGCAACCTGGAGGACCAGGCCGGCGACCCGGACGCCGTCGTCCACCTGGTCCGCCACCTGCTGGCTCTCCGCCGCGAGGACGCCGACCTGGCGGCGGGCGACTACCGGTCGCTGGAGGCCGGCACCGGGGCCTGGGCGTTCGGCCGGGGCGACCGGCTGGTGGTGCTGGCGGCGATGTCCGGGGAGGGGGCGACCCTCGACGGCGTCAGCGGGACGGTGGTGGCGGCCACCGACCGGCGGCGGCACGGGGAGGTGGTCGACGACGGTGTCCGGGTCGGGGCGTGGGAGGCGGTGGTGGTGCGGACCGCAGGCTGACCGGGGGTCGACCGGGACCGTCCCGGGGTGTATCGGCCGCCGGCGTCCGGGAGAGCCGTCGACGCCCGTCGGGACGACCCGCCTGGCCCAGCCGGACCCCCGCTCCCCCTCCACGATCGGGGTGCTCCGGCCCGCCAGGGCGGGGAAGCCGAAGACCCCCCGCAGCACGTGGCACCGGGTGGCCGGCTGGAGCATGGGGCCCCGAACGCCTCCACCGGCGCGTCGAGCCCGGTGGACTGCGGCACGGTGGCCGTGGTGCCGGTCACCGCCGCCCTCCGCGACGGCTACGTGCCCTCCCCGAGGGCCCAGGCCAGACCGCCGGCCAGGTGGCGGAGGTAGGCGGGGCTCTCGCAGGCGTCCGGGAAGTGCCCGAGCGACGTCGAGAAGACCCGCCCGTCCCCCTCGGCGAAGCACCACGACAGCGGGTACCCGAGCGCCGGGGCCGCCGGCACGCCCTCGTGGTCGAGCTCCCCGGCCCGGGCGGCCAGCAGCACCCGGGCGTCGGGCCGGAGGTCGCGGAACCGGTAGATCTCGTCGCGCCACCGCCAGGTGAGGCCGAGGTGGGCGACGGCCGGGTGGTCCGGCTCCAGGACGTCGAGGGTGACGACCTGGGTCCAGGGGTGGCCGTCGAAGCGGGCCCCCACCAGGGACCCGTACCCGTCCCATCCGTAGCAGGCGTCGGTCGACGAGTGGATGGCCACCAGCGCCGTCCGGCCGGAGCGGACGCCGTCGACCAGGGCCGACCGCTGGTCGGGTGACCACGGGGTCTCGCCGATGGTGAAGAGGGACACCGCCCGGGCGGCGGCCAGCTCCGACGGGTCGAGGTCGCGGACGTCGGTCACCCGGCGGGGGGCGAGCCCGGCGGACTCGGCCAGCTCGGCGACGGCCGCCGCCGACTGGTCGAGCACCCCGTGGACCCCGGCCGGCCCGTCGCGGTAGGGGGCGACCTGGGTGACGTGCAGGAGGGTGGGTGCCGCCATCCCCGGATCCTACCGTCGGCCCCGGCCGGCCCCCGGTGTCATGATGGCGCCGTGCGACGCACCGCGGCGGGGGACGTTCCCCGGTGACCACCTCCCGGCCCGCCGGCCCCACCACCCTGCCCGACGGGTTCCGCTTCGGCGTCGCCACCGCCGGGTTCCAGGTCGAGGGCGGCTTCAACGGGCCCGGCGAGCCGGCCAACAACTGGGACCGGTGGGAGGCCGGCGGCCGGATCGAGCCGTCGGGCAACGCCTGCGACTTCTGGCGGAACCCCGAGGAGGCGCTCGACCGGGCGGCCTCGATGGGGTGCGACGCCTTCCGCCTCTCGGTCGAGTGGCCCCGCCTCGAGCCCGGGGAGGGGACCTTCGACGACACCGCCCTCGACCGGTACGTCGAGATCCTGGGCCTGTGCGCCGAGCGCGGCCTCGACCCGATCGTCACCCTCCACCACTTCACCCACCCGGCGTGGCTGGGTGAGGAGTTCTGGCTGGACCCCGACGCCCCCGCCCGCTTCGCCGCCCACGTCGCCCGGGTCGTCCCCGCCCTGGCCGAACGGTGCCGGACCTGGATCACCGTCAACGAGCCGAACATCGTGGCGCTGATGGGGTGGGTGCAGGGCGACTGCCCCCCCGGCCGGACCGGGGCGTTCGCCGAGGCCTTCACCGTCCTCGACCACCTGCTGGCCGCCCACGTCCTGGCCCACCGGGAGATCCACGCCGTCCAGCCCGGGGCCAGGGTCACCGTCAACACCTCCTCCTCGTCGATCTACGAGCACGACCGGCTCTGCACCGACCTGCTCACCCTGCGCCGGGCCGGCGTGGCCCGTGACGACGTCGACGCCTGGGTCGACGAGCGGCGGGCGCTGCACGACCGGCGGTTCCCGCCCCGCGGCACGACCGAGCACCTGCTCCGCCGCCTGTTCGCCGCCGCCTCGCCGTACGGGGGCACCGCCGCCGGACGCCCGGTCGACCGTCGCCTGCGGACGAAGCTGCGCGCCCCGTCCGGGCACCGCGTGCTCGATGCCGTCTACGCCGTCGACGACACCCCCCTCGACGCCACCGGCTTCGACTGGTACGACCCGGTGGCCGGCCACAGCCTGCGCCTCCCCGGCCACCGGACGGCCGGCGGGCGCCAGTGGTCGCCGTCCCGGCCGATCTGGGACGTGGTCGCCGACCCGGCGGCCCTGACCCGGTGGTGCGCCGACCAGCACGACCTCCTTCCCGGCCTGCCCCTGTGGGTGGTGGAGAACGGGCTGTGCACCCGGGTGCGCAACGGTCGGAACTACACCCGGGGGGACGGCTGGGACCGGCCGCGCTACCTGGCCGAGCACGTCGCCGCGGTGGTCGACGCGGTGGCGGCCGGGGTGCCGGTGGACATGTACCTCCACTGGTCGCTGGTCGACAACTACGAGTGGGGCTCCTACGAGCCACGCTTCGGCATCTTCGGCCTCGACCGCTCGCGCGGCCCCCGGGGTTTCCGCTGGCTCGACACCGATGCGGACGGCCGGGACTCGGCCGCCGCCTACCGCCGCCTGATCGCCTGGGCGCGCCAGGGGGCCGAGGGCCCGGTCCCGGGCCTGCCCGGATGACCGGTGACCGCCCCGGACGGGCTGGATAGAGTGACCGCCATGGCGGCCGGCCGGCGGGGGGGATGAGCGACGTGCAGGTCACCATCGTCGGCGGCGGTAGCTACCAGTGGACCCCCGAGCTCCTGGCCGACCTGCTGGGCACCCCGTCGCTCCACGGCGCCCACCTGGTGCTCGAGGACATCGACCCCGCCCCGCTGGTCAAGATGGAGGCGCTGGCCCGCCGCCTCGACGAGGCCCTGGGGGCGGGGACCACGGTGTCCTCCACCACCGATCAGCGGAAGGCGCTGGAGGGCGCCGACTTCGTCGTCGTGACCATCTCCACGGGCGGCTTCGACTCGATGGCCGTCGACCTCGACGTCCCGGCCCGGTACGGCATCCGCCAGTCGGTGGGGGACAGCGTGGGCCCCGGCGGGGTCAACCGGTCGCTGCGCAACGTGCCGGTGTTGGTGGGGATCGCCACGGACGTGGCCGAGGTGTGCCCCGACGCCTGGCTGCTCAACATCACCAACCCCATGACCTGCCTGACCCGGGCGGTCTGCTCGCAGACCGGGGTCAAGGCGGTGGGGCTCTGCCACGAGGTGGGCAACTGGTCGCTCGACCTGGCCATCGCCCTGGGCATCCCGGCCGAATCGGTGGAGGTGACGGTGGCCGGGGTCAACCACTTCCCGGTGGTGACCGCCCTGACCGTCGACGGCCGGGACGGGTTCGAGGTCCTGCGGGCGATGGTGGACGAGGCGGGCGGGCTGGCGGCGCTCGCCCCGCACGCCGGTCGGCCCGAGGCCGAGGAGTTCTCGCGCCTCGACTTCTGTCGTCGCCACACCCTGGCGCTCACCTTCCTCGAGCGGTGGGGGGCGGTCCCGGCCGCCGGCGACCGCCACCTGGCCGAGTTCGTGCCGTGGGTGCTGACCGAGGACTCCGGGTGGGGCGGGGCCTACAACGTCGAGCTGACCGCCATGGAGACCCGCCTCCGCCACCAGGACGGCTACATCGCCGACGTGGACGCCTGGCTGGCCGGCACCAAACCGCTGCAGACCTGGCAGTCCGGCGAGCTGCCGGCGCCGGTGATCGACTCGTTGGTCACCGGGTCCCCGCGCCACCTCCCGGTCAACATCCCCAACCGGGGCCAGGTGCCCGACCTCCCCGAAGGCTCGGTGGTCGAGTCGGTCTGCACCGTGGACGGCGACGGCATCCGGGGCCGGGACGCCGCCGTCCTCCCGGCGCCGTTCGCCGAGCTGCTCCGCCGGCACGCGGCGGTCACCGAGCTGACGCTGGCGGCCGCCCTCTCCGGTGACCGGGGTGCCGCCGAGGCGGCCTTCCTGCTCGACCCGTTGGCCGGGCGGGGCGACCTGGCCGGCACCGCGGCGATGGTCGACGAGCTGCTGGCCGGCACCGCGGCGTGGCTGCCTCGGTTCGCTCCGTGAGCGCGGCGTAGCCTCCCGGCACACCACCCGCACCCTCCAGGAGGAGACCATGCACGTCGGATTCGTCGGCCTGGGGGCCATGGGGCTCCCCATGTCCCGCCACCTGCTCGAGGCGGGCCACCACGTCACGGTGGCCTCGCGCAGCCGCGCGCCGGTCGACCGGGCCGTCGCCCTGGGGGCGGTGCACGGCGGCACCCCGGCCGGGGTGGCCGAGGCCTCCGACCTCGTCTTCCTGTGCGTACCGAGCTCGCCCCAGGTGGTCGAGGTGGTCGCCGACCTGCTGCCGGTGCTCGGCCCCGGCAAGGTGGTGGTGGACTGCTCCACCATCGACCCCGGGGTCACCCGCGCCCAGCACGCCCTGGTCACCGGGGTGGGCGCCGGCTACCTCGACGCACCCTTGTCGGGCGGCACCGCCGGGGCGGAGGCCGGGACCCTCACGCTGATGGTCGGCGGCGACGAGGCCACCCTGGAGACCGTCCGGCCGGTCCTCGACGCCTTCGCGGGGCGCATCGTCCACGTCGGCGGCCCGGGGATGGGCCAGGTGGTGAAGTTGTGCAACAACCTGGTCTACGCCGCCCAGATGCTGGCCACCGCCGAGGCCACCGCCCTGGCCCTCACCTCCGGCGTCGAGATGGCCAAACTGCACGAGGTGCTGACCCACGCCACCGGCGACTGCGTGGCCGTACGCACCCGCCTGCCGGTGGCGGGGGTGGTCCCCGAGAGCCCGGCCTCCAACGGGTGGCGTCCCGGGTTCATGACCGACCTGATGGCCAAGGACCTCGACCTGGCCCTCGCCTACGCCGCCGGCGCCGGGGTGCCCCTGGCCTCGACCGCCACCGTCCGCCAGGCCCTCACCGCCGCCTCCACCGCCGGGTACGGCCGGGAGGACTTCTCGGCGGTGGCCAAGGTGGTCTTCGCCCTGTCCGGTCTGGGGGACGCGGCGTCGTGAGCGGCCCGGTCGGCGGCGGGCGGCAGCTGGTGCTGGCCGCCGACCACCGCGCTCGCGGGGTCCAGACCATCGAGCGGTACGCCGACTACCTGGCGGCGCTGCGGGCCGCCCTGCCGTACTGCGACGGGATCCTGGCCACCGCCCAGCCGCTCGGGGACCTGGCCGCCCCCGGCGGGGGCCTCCGCCCGGGCCAGCGCACCTACCTCTCCGTCAACCGGACCGGCCTGGCCGGCACCGCCTTCGAACTCGACGACCGGCTGGTGGCGAGCGTCGCCCGGGCCGCCGACGACGGGTGGTCCGGCGTCAAGCTGATGACCCGCATCGCCCCCGACGACCCCGGCGGGGCGGCCGCCCTGGAGCTGCTCGGCCGGGTGCTGGAGGAGGCCCGGGCCGCCGGCCTCGAGGCACTGATCGAGCCGGTGGTGTGGCGAGACGGGCGGATGTCGCGGGCCACCGACGACGTGGTGCTCGCCGCGGTGGTCGCCCACGACCTCGGGGCACCCCTCCTCAAGGTGCCGGTCCCCGAGGCGGCACCCGGGGGGGCACGGACCGAGGCGGTCGCCCGGGTGGCGGCCTCGGTGGGCGTGCCCGTTCTCTTCCTCGGCGGTCCCCGCCGCCCGGGCGACGAACCGGTGGCCGACGTGGCCCGGGACGTGGTCGACGGGGGTGGCGCCGGGCTGGCCATCGGCCGGGCGGTCCTCGAGGACCCCGACCCGTCCGCCACCGCCGCCGCCCTGGCCGCGATCGTGCACGGCGGGTGATCCTCACCCTCGACCTCGGGACCAGCGTGACCAAGGCGGCCCTGTGGTCCCCGGACGGGCTGGTGGCACTGGCGGAGGTGGCGGTGGTGTCGGACCACCCGGAGCCGGGCACCGTCGAGCAGCGGCCGGCCGACTGGTGGGACTCGGTGGTGGCGGCCTGTGCGGCGCTGCGGGACGACCACCCTGACCGGCTCCGGGAGGTGTCGGCGGTGGGGTGCACCGGTGCCCGTCAGACCTTCGGGCTCTTCGACGCCTCGGGGGCGCCGCTGGGTCCGGGCATCGTGTGGTCCGACCACCGGGCCGACCGGGAGGCCGCCCGTCTGGTGACCGGCGACTGGCCCGGCCCGGGCGTGGGCCCCCCGTTGGACGGTGCCTCGGTGCCGGCCAAGCTCGCCTGGCTGGCGGCCCACCGGGCCGACGACCTGGCCCGGTGCGCCTGGGTGCTGTCCCCGCGCGACCTGGTGGGCTGGCGGCTGACCGGCACCGTGGCCACCGACCCCACCCTGGCCTCCCTCACCGGCTGCTACCGGACCGACGGGACGGTGCTCGGTTCGATGGCCGGGTCCGCCGCCGACCGGCTGCCGCCGGTGGTGCCGTCGGAGCGGGTGGCCGGCACCGTGGCCACCCCGGTGGCCGGCGAGCTCGGCCTGTCCCCCGGGGTCCCGGTGGTGCTGGGGGCCGGCGACCGTCAGAGCGAGGTGGTGGGCACCGGGGCCACGGCCGCGGTGCCCATGGTCAGCTGGGGTACGACGGCCAACGTGTCGCTGCCGGTCGGCGACCTCCCCGTCCCCGTCCCGGCGGGCGTGGTCGCCACCCGGGCGACCGACGGCGGTTGGCTGCTGGAGGGCGGACTGTCGGCGGCCGGCTCGCTGCTGGCGTGGCTGGGCCGGCTCTGCGGTCGCCCGCCCGCCGAGCTGGCCGTGCTGGCCGCCACCAGCCCCCCCGGGGCGCGTGGGGTCACCGCGGTTCCCTGGCTGGGCGGCGCCCGGGCGCCGTGGTGGCGACCGGAGGCGGGCGCCGCCTTCGTGGGCCTGTCCGGCGCCCACGGACCGGCCGATCTGGCCAGAGCCGTGCTCGAGGGGGTGGCACTCGACGTCCTGCGGTGCCTGGAGACGATGGCCGACCGCCGACCGCCCGGTCCCGCCCCCTCGGCGCTCGGCCTGGCCGGGGGCGGGGGGGCCACGCCGGCGTGGGGGGCGGTGCTCGCCGGCACCACCGGCCTGCCGGTGCGGCACCGCCGGTCGGGCCAGGCGGCCTCGGCCGGGGCGGCCCTCCTGGCGGCGCGGGCGGTGGGGGAGACCTGGGACCTCGGGACGCTCGACCCGGTGGCCGGCACCGTGGTGCCCGGACCGGGCGACGTCGACCGCTACGCCGAGCTCCGCCCGCACGCCGACGCGGTGGCGTCCTCCCTGCTCGGGCCCGGGGCCCCGCCGACGTGCGGTTGACCCTCGCCTACGGCACCACCGGCCTGCCGGTGGAGGTACCCGACGACGCCGTGGTGGTGGACCCGGACGAGGCCGACCCCCTGGCCGACGAGGACGGCGCGATCCGCCGGGCCCTCCGGCGGCCGATCACCGGCCCCCCGCTGGCCGAGCTGGTGGGGCCCTCGGGCACGGTGGCGGTGGTCTTCCCCGACCTGACCCGGCCGATGCCCAATCCCACCGTCCTGCCGCCGCTCCTCGACGAGCTGGCCCGCCTGGGGGCGGGTCCCGAGCGGGTCCGGCTGCTCTGCGCCACCGGCACCCACCGCCGGGCCACCCCCGGGGAGATGGCCGCCCTGGTCGGCCCGGAGGTGGTGGCGCGCTATCCGATCCACGACCACCGGGCCGACGACCCCGACCACGTGGAGGTCGGCGAGGTCGACGGTGTCGCGGTGCTCCTCGACCGCCGATGGGTCGAGGCCGACGTCCGCCTCACCACCGGCTTCGTGGAGCCGCACTTCTTCGCCGGGTGGAGCGGTGGCCCGAAGGGGGTCTGCCCGGGGCTGGCCGCCACCGCCACCATCCTCGAGGCCCACAGCCCGGAGCGGATCGCCGACCCCCGGTCGACCTGGCTGGCGACGGCCGACAACCCGGTCCACGGATTCGTGCGGTCCGCCGTCGACCGGTGCCCGCCCGACCTGTCGGTCGACGTCACCCTCGACCGGCACCGCCGGCTCACCGGGGTGTTCGCCGGCCCCCTGCCCGAGAGCCACCGGGCGGCGTGCGCCTGGGCCGCCCGGACCGCCACCGCCACCGTCGACGGCCCCTTCGAGGTGGTGGTCACCACCAACGGGGGCCACCCGCTCGACCGCAACCTCTACCAGGCGGTGAAAGGGCTGGCCGCCGCCGGACGGGTGGTGGCCGACGGGGGGGTGATCGTCCTGGCCGCCGCCTGCGACGACGGCCTGCCCTCGGGCGGGGCCTTCGCCCGGCTGCTGTCCTCCGCCGGATCCGCCGGCGAGCTCGCCCGGCCCGGTGGCGTCGCCACCCTCGACGGCTGGCAGACCCAGGTGCTGGGTCGGGTGCTCGAGCGCGCCGAGGTGCGGGTCCGGGCCGACGGGCTCACCGACGACGAGGTGCGGGTCGCCCGGATGACGCCGGTCGCCGACGTCTCGGCGGCGGTGGCCGACGCCCTGGGTGCCGCCGGATCCGGTGCCCGGGTCTGCGTGCTCCCCCGGGGTCCCTTCGTGGTGCCGACCGTGGGCGCCGGGGCGGGGCTCCCGTGATCGGTGTCCGGCGGACCGGCCGGGGATAGGGTGGCCGACCAATGGCCGACCAGGTGCAGTTCGACTTCGCGGTCCCCGACGAGCTGCTGCAGGAGGTCGTGGCCAAGTCCGGCGATCCGGAGGTGGTCGCCGACCTGGCGGTGATGCCGGGCACCGGGGAGGGGAAGCCGCCCCCGCTGAAGGGCATCCTGCGCCGGTACGGGTACGCACCGCTGGTGCTGCTGACGGCGGCGGCCATCGTGCCCGACACCTTCGGCAACGGCATCTCGATCATCGGCAGCAACCTCGAGCAGTCCTTCCACATCCACGACGCCGCCCTCGGGGCGGTGATCTTCGTGGCCTCGGTGGCCCAGCTGCTCTGGGCGGTCCCCCTCGCCCTGTGGGCCGACCGGGGCAGCCGGAAGACGGTGGCCGCGGTGGGCCTGCTGGTGTTCGCGGTGTCGGCACCCTTCATGGCCCTGGCCCCCAACATCTGGGCGTTCACCTTCATCTACCTGGTGGCCTCGGTGGCCTTCTACCTGAGCGACACGGTGCACAACTCCTACCTGTCCGACGCCTACCCGACCGAGGCCCGGGGCCGGGTCTTCAGCTGGCACAACCTCTCGGACCCGCTCTCGCTCACCATCGGCATCCTCATCTTCGGGTTCGTGGTCACCGTCGGACACAGCTGGCGGTGGGGCATGCTCATCGCCCTGGCGGGGATCCCCATCGCCATCTCCCTCTTCTTCATCCGGGAGCCCGACAAGGGCCAGAACGAGTCGAGCCACATCCTGAAGGCCTCGGGGATGGACGTCCACGCCCAGCAGGAGACGGCGCCCCGCGTGCTGCTCGGCTCCGCCGTCACCCGCCTGCTCCGCATCCGCTCCATCTACTTCGAACTGGTGGCCGTGGCCATCCTCGGATTCGCCGGCACCGGTGGGCCCCTGTTCGGCAGCCTCTACTTCGCCCGTCGGTGGGGGCTCGACACCGCCCAGCGGAGCGAGGTGTACTCGATCATCGGCCTGGCCGCCTTCCTCGGCCTGCCCGTCGCCTACGTGGTCGGCGACCGGATGTTCCGACGCTCGCCGGAGCGGCCGCTGGTGGTCGCCGGCCTCTGCATCTCGGTCTACGGGGTCCTCTTCGTCACCTCGCTCTACCTGCCCCACCTCTGGATGGTGGTGGCCGTCCAGCTGTTGGCCAACGCGGCGATCTCGCCGCTGTCCATCTGCATCTTCCTGACCCTGGCCGCCACCGCCCCGCCGGAGATGCGCACCATCTGCTTCGCCATGTTCGGCGTCTCCGCCCTGATCTTCGGCGGCTTCGCCGGCGGCGTGCTGCTCGGGGCGGTCAGCGACGCCGCCGGCTACCTCCACGGGCCGACGGTGGCCCTGACGATGATCGGCCCGGTCTGCGTGGTCGGCGGGTTCATGCTGCTGATCGGCTCGCGGTACGTGCGGCGCGACATCACCATGGTGATCGAGGACGTGCTCGAGCGGTACGCCGAGGGCCGGCGCCGCCAGGCCGAGGGGGAGGTGCCCGCCCTCCAGGTCCACAACCTCGACGTGTACTACGGCTCGAACCAGGTCCTGTTCGACGTGAACCTCGACATCGCCGAGGGGGAGATCGTCGCCCTCCTCGGTACCAACGGCGCCGGCAAGTCGACGCTGCTGCGCACGGTGGCCGGCCTCGAGCACCCCCACCGCGGCGTGATCCGGGTCGCCGGGGTCACCTGCACCTTCCTCGAGCCGGAGCAGATCATCGGCCAGGGCGTGGCCCTCCTGGTGGGCGGGAAGATGACCTTCCCCGGCCTGTCCGTCCGCGACAACCTCCAGCTCGGGGCGTATTCGCTGCGAGGCGAGGGTCCCCGCGCCCGCCAGGCGGTGGACGAGGCGCTGGAGCGCTTCCCCGAGCTCGCCGCCCGGCTCCACCAGCCGGCCGGGGCGCTGTCCGGCGGTGAGCAGCAGATGCTGGCGCTGGCGCGGGTGCTGATGACCCGTCCGAAGCTGCTGCTGATCGACGAGCTGGCGCTCGGGCTGGCCCCCAAGGCCGTCGACCGGCTGATGGAGATCGTCCGCCGGGTGAACGCCGAGGGGACCACGGTGGTGCTGGTTGAGCAGAGCGTGAACCGGGCCATGAGCCTGGCCGAGCGGGCCATCTTCCTCGAGCGCGGCCAGGTCCGGTTCGACGGTCGGACCGCCGACCTCCTCGAGCGGACCGACCTGTTGCGCCCGGTGTTCCTCGGCGCCGCCGCGGACGGGCTGGGCTAGGGGGCCGGGTGTCGATCCCGAGCTTCGTCCTGCTGCAGGGGGTGATCGTCGGCCTCGGCTACGGGCTGCTGGCCATGGGCCTGGTCCTCATCTACAAGACCAACCGGGTGCTCAACTTCGCCCAGGGCCAGCTCGGCGTGGTGGCCGCCGTCTTCCTGGTCAAGTGCTTCTACGACTTCGGCTTCGACTACTGGTTCTCGCTGGCCCTCGCCCTCGGGCTGGCGGCGGGGGTGGGGGCGCTGAGCGAGCTGTTGCTGCGCCGCCTGGCCAAGCGGCCGCGGGTGCTGGTGATGGTGGCCACCATCGGGCTCTCGCAGGTGCTGTTCGTCTTCACCGCGTTGCCCTTCATCCGGCCGAAGAACCTCTACAGGCCGTTCCCCGTGCCATTCGACGTCTCCTTCCACGTCGGCTCCTACCTCTTCACCCCCGGGGAGGTGATGACGCTGGTGGTGGCCCCCCTGGTGGCGATCGGCCTGGCCGCCCTTGTGAAGTGGTCGACGTGGGGTCTGGCCATGCGAGCCATGGCGGAGAACGGCGATTCGGCGCGGCTGTCGGGGGTGTGGACCCGTCGGACCTCGACGGTGGCATGGACGGTGGCCGGCGTGCTGTCGGCGTTCGCCGCCATCCTCACCGCCCCTGGGCAGACCTCGTCGCTGACCGCGGTGCTCAGTCCCGAGCTGCTGCTGCTGGCGCTCACCGCCGCCATCGTCGGGGCGATGACCAGCCTGACGATGGCGTTCCTCGCCGCGGTGGCGGTCGGCGTCGTGCAGGAGGTGCTGGTGTGGAACCTGTCGAGCACCGCCCAGGTGGACCTGGTGCTGTTCGGGATGGTGATGGCGGTGCTGCTGGTGCGGGTGGCGGCCCTGCAGACCGGCAACCGGCGCGAGGAGCGCTCCTCGTGGCTGGAGGGCACCCGCACCCTCCTCCGCGACGACGGCCCCCTGCGCCGGCGGGTGGGCTCGACCGGGGCCTGGGGCGCGGTGGTGGTCGCCGCCCTGTTGCCGTTGGTGCTGAGCACCGGCCGGACCTTCCTCCTCTCCCAGATCTGCATCTACGCGGTGATCGCCCTGTCGTTGACCGTGCTCACCGGATGGGCGGGCCAGGTCTCCCTCGGCCAATTCGGCCTGGTGGCGGTGGGGGCGCTGCTCGCCACCCACCTCGGCACCAGCGTCCCCCTGGTGCTGCTCCTGCCCCTCGCCGGGGCGGTCACCGCGGTGGTGGCCGTGGTGGTGGGACTGCCCGCCCTCCGGGTGCGGGGCCTCTACCTGGCCGTCTCCACCCTGGCCTTCAACCTCTGGTTCATGGGGTCGGTGCTCGGCACCACCTGCTGGGACGTCCCGCTGGTCGGCCGCCGGCTGTGCACCGGCCTGCCGAACCCGCAGTCGACCCTCCTCGACCGGCCCAGCCTCTTCGGGATCTCCCTCGCCTCGGAACGCGCCTTCGCCTGGTTCTCCCTCGGGGTACTGGTGCTGTCGGTCCTGATGGTCCGTCTGTGGCGCGACCGTGGCGTGGCCCGCCGGCTGATGGCGGTGCGTGACAACGAGACGGGGGCCGGCGCCATGGGCATCCCGATCGCCCGCACCAAGCTGCTGGCCTTCGCCCTCTCCGGCTTCATCGCCGGCTACGCCGGGGTGTGCCTGGCCTTCGCCACCGAGCGGGTCTCCACGGCCACCTTCGACCCGACCTACTCGGTGTTGGTGGTCTCCATGGTGGTCATCGGCGGCCTGGGGGCGGTCGACGGGGCGGTGCTCGGGGCCATCTACCTGGTGGGGCTGCCGGCCATGTTCGGGACCACCTCCACCATCCAGTTCCTGACCAGCGGGCTCGGGCTGCTGGTCTTCATCCTCTACCTGCCCGGGGGGCTGGCCGACCTCCTGCACCGGCTGGCCGACGTGGTGACCCTGGGTGTCGAGCGGCTGCTCGGCCGCGACGCCGGCCCACCCGGGTCCGGCACCCCGGAGCCGGTGGCCGCGGAGGTCGTCGGGTGAGCGGGCCGCTGGTGGGACGCGACCCCCGGGGTCCGGCGCGCCTGGCCCTCGACGGCGTGGTGGTCGACTTCGGCGGGGTGCGGGCGGTGGACGGGGCCGGTCTGGTGGCCGAGCCCGGAGCCGTCGTCGGCCTCATCGGGCCGAACGGGTCGGGGAAGACCACCGTGCTCGACGTCGTCTCCGGCCTGGTGACGCCGGACGCGGGGACGGTGCGACTCGACGGGGAGAGCCTGGTCGAGTACCTCCCCGAGGAGCGGTCGCCGCTGGGCATCGTCCGGTCGTTCCAGGACTGCCGCCTGTTCCCCGAGCTGACGGTGGAGGAGGTGCTGCTGCTCACCCTGGACGCCGACCGGCCGGTCGGGGTGGTGTCGTCCAGCGTCCAGGCCCCGTGGGCCCGGCGGTCGGAACGGGACAAGCGGGCGGCGGTGCGGGAGGTGGTCGCCTCCTTCGGGATCGACCGGTTCCGCCGGCACCAGATCGCCCAGCTGTCCACCGGTACCCGCCGGGTGGTCGATCTGGCCTCCATCGTCCTGGCCCGGCCCCGCCTGCTGCTGCTCGACGAGCCGACCGCCGGGATCGCCCAGCGCGAGGCCGAGGCATTCGTACCGCTGCTCCGGCGGCTCCACGAGCTGGCCGACACCACCATCGTGCTGGTGGAGCACGACGTGCCGCTGGTGTTCGCCCTCTGCACCCACGTGGTGATGCTGGAGACCGGGTCGGTGGTGTCGTCGGGGACCCCCGACGAGGTCGCCCGCGACCCCCGGGCGTTGGCCGCCTACCTGGGGGCGAGCGAGGAGGCGCTGGCCGTCTCGGGAGCGCCGGTACCCGGGTCCGACCGGCGGGGGGCGCCACCGGAGTGACCCGACGGGGCCAGTGGCCGCGTCGCTCCGCCGTCGCCTACGGTGACCCCGTCGGACAGGCACGGGGCCGACGCACCTCGGTGCGTCCGGAACGGAGGGGGGACCGATGGCGAGGACCGAACCGGTCGAGGACTGGACGACGGACTTCGACGTCCTCGACGAGGGGTACGTGGGCGACCCGTTCCCCCGCTGGGACGAGCTCCGTCAGCAGTGCCCGATCGCCCGTACCGACCGCCGGGGTCGCGCCTGGCTCCCGACCACCTACGCCGACGTCACCGCACTGGCCCGGGACGTCGAGCACTTCAGCTCCTTCAACATCAGCGTGATCGATTCGGCCCCCGATGAGGACCCCCGCGCCATCCTCACCTACGGCCTGCCGCCGATCACCTCGGACCCCCCGCTCCACACCTGGACCCGTCGGCTGATCCTCCCCTGGTTCTCCCACACCCGGGTGGCGACGTACGAGCCGATGACCCGGGCGTTGTGTGCCTCCCTGGTCGAGGGGCACCTGGAGGCGGGCCGGGCGGACGCCGCCGCCGGGTACGCCCAGCAGATCCCCGTTCGGGTGATCGGGGCGATCCTCGGCGTCCCCGAGGAGCTGTCCGACACGTTCACCGGCTGGGTCCGTGACGTGCTGGAGTTCGCCGACGATCCCGGGCGGGTGGAACGGGGCATGTTCGGTATCGGCCTCTACCTCTCCGAACGGATCAACGAGCGGCGCCACGGAGACGGGGACGACCTGCTGACCTACCTGCTCCACGCCGAGGTCGACGAGGGTCCGGTCGACGACCTGGCCATCCTGGGGATGGGCATGCTCACGATGGTCGCCGGCATCGACACCACGTGGAGCGCCATCGGGTCGTCGCTCTGGCACCTGGCGACCCACGACGACGACCGCCGGCGCCTGGTGGCCGAGCCGGACCTGATGGACACCGCCGTCGAGGAGCTGCTCCGCGCCTACTCCCCGGTCACCATGGCCCGCGTCGTCACCGGGGACGTCGAGTACCACGGCTGCCCGATGCAGGAGGGGGACAAGGTGCTGCTGAACTTCCCGGCGGCCAACCGGGACCCCGCCGCCTTCGACCGGGCGGACGAGGTGCTCCTCGACCGTCAGGAGAACCGGCACGTGGCCTTCGGTTCCGGCATCCACCGGTGCGCCGGGTCCAACCTGGCCCGGATGGAGCTCCGGGTAGCCCTCGAGGAGTGGCTGCGACGCGTCCCGGAGTTCCACCTGGCCGACGACGCCGAGGTCACCTGGGCGGGGGGACAGGTCCGGGGACCCCGGACCCTGCCGGTGGTGTTCGGCTGACCGGTTCGGCACCCGGCGGAGCGCCCGCCGCCGCTCAGCGCTTCGGCATGGCCGGGCCGAAGGGGACGTCGCCCCGGATGGTGACCCGGTGGGCGACCCGCAGGGCGTCGCCGTAGTCGTCGATGGCGTAGTGCATCGTCGCCCGGTTGTCCCAGAAGGCGACCGAGCCGGGCTCCCACCGGAACCGGCAGAGCAGCTCCGGCTGCTGGCAGTGCCGGTAGAGCATCTCCAGGATGCCCGCGCTCTCGTTCGGCGACAGCCCGAGGATGGTCTGGGTGAACTGGGGGTTCACGAACAGCCCGCGCCGGCCCGTCTCGGGGTGGGTGCGCACCACCGGGTGGAGCGCCGGGCGGAGCCTGTCGTGGTGCTCGCCGTTCCAGTCGTACCCGCCGCGCTCGTCGACGTCGGCGGCGAACCACGGGTCGTGGTGGATGGCGATGAGCTCGTCGCACATCGCCCGCACCGGCGGGGCCAGCCGGTCGTAGGCGTCCTGGAGGCTGGCCCAGGCGGTGTCGCCGCCCACCTCCGGGCAGGTGATCATCGAGAGGATCGACCCCATCGGCGGGGTCTGGAGGAAGGTGACGTCGGTGTGCCACCAGCTGGCCCGGTCCTCACGGCTGTCGATGGCCAGCACCCGGGAGTGCCCCGCCACCGCCGGGATGACCGGATGACCCTCGGTCAGCTCGCCGAACCGGGTGCCGAAGGCGGTCAGCTGTTCGTCGCTGAGGCCCTGGTCGCGGAAGAAGAGGACGTGGTGGGTGTTGAGCGCCTCCCGGACGGCGGCCACGGTGTCGCCGCCCAGCGGTCGGGTGAGGTCCACCCCGTGGACCTCGGCGCCGATGGGGGGGGTGAGCGGGCGGAGGTCGATCCCGTCACGTCCGGTCATGACCCCAGTGTGCCGCAGCCGGGGGAGCGGCCTCAACCGTGCGGGTGCCGGGCCCCGGGGTGGTCGGCCGCCCGGTGTGGCATCGTGGGCGCGAGGTCGCCCGACCGGGGCGACGGCGAGCGGAGGAGGCACGGGCGTGACGATGGTGGAGCCCCCGGCCCGGAACTTCTCGCCGTGGTTCCAGGTGGTGACCCGCCTGATGGCCACCGTGGAGGCGGATCCCCTGCCCGACGACCCCGGGGCGTTCGCGGCGTGGCGGGACCGCTTCGCGGCCCGCTTCGATGCGGCGCTCGCCCCCTGGCCGACCCGGGTCCCGCTCGACCTCGAGGTCGGAGAGGGTGAGGACGCCGGCACCTACCGGCGCCACCGGGTGGTCTTCGATGCCGAGGACACCATGTCGGTCCCGGCCTGGCTGCTGGTGCCGAAGGGCCGGACGGCACCCGGACCGGCGGTGCTCGCCGTCCACGGCCACGGCCCCGGCAAGTCGAGGATCTGCGGCCTCGAGCCCGACGACCCGCCCGGGGGGGACTACGCCGCCGAGCTGGCGCGCCGGGGGTACGTGGTCCTCGCCCCCGACCTCCGCTGCTTCGGGGAGCGGCTCGACTGGAACCCGGAGGACCACTACGCCTGCGACACCAACCTCGTCCACCAGGTGATGGCCGGGTGGAGCCCGCTCACCCAGAACCTGTGGGACTGCGCACGAGCCCTCGACGTCCTGGAGGGCCATCCGCTGGTCGACCCCGCCCGGCTCGGGGTGGTCGGCTTCTCCTACGGGGGCACCATCGCCCTCTTCCTCGCCGCCTGCGACGGGCGGGTGGCGGTCTCGGTGGTCGCCGGCTACTTCTCGTCGTGGGCGGAGTCGCACAAGATGCCCTGGAACATGTGCGGGTCGCAGGTCCTCCCGGGGATGCCCGGCTCCATGGAGCACGTCGACGTCGGCGCGCTCGTCGCCCCCCGGGGCCTCTTCGTGGTGTCCGGTCGGGAGGACCCGCTCTTCCCGGTGGCCAGCGCCGAGGAGGGGGTGCGGCGGCTGCGCCGGGTCTACGCCCACCTGGGCGTCGACGACCGGATCGGCATGGAGGTCCATGACGGCGACCACCAGTGGCACGGCGACGGCGCCTTCCGGTTCCTGGCGGACCGGCTGGGATCCGGGGACCCGCCCGACTGAGCGGCGCCGGTCAGAGCAGGGAGGCGGAGTCGGCGTCGAGGAAGACCGTGGCGTGGGGGGTCCGCTGGAGGGCCGAGCCGGGGCAGGCGGTCGAGACCGGTCCGCTGAGGGCGGCCCGCACCGGGACCGCCTTGCGGCCCTCGGGCACCACCGCCAGCACCCGGCGGGCCCGCAGGAGCGCCGGGACGGTGACCGTCATCGCCGACCGGGGCACGTCGGCGTCGGTGGGGAAGTGCCCCTCACCGACCTGCTGGGCCCGGCAGGCGGCGTCGAGCTCCACGACCTTGACGTCGAGCGGGTCGTCGAAGTCGGCCACCCCGGGATCGTTGAAGGCGAGGTGGCCGTTCTCGCCGATGCCCAGGCAGCAGAGGTCGAGCGGGTGGTCGGCCAGCAGCCCGGCGTAGCGCCGGCACTCGTCGATGGGCCCGGCCAGTCCGTCGAGGTAGTGGGCGGCCCGGGGGTGGGTGCGCTCGACGATCCGGCGGCGGATCCACCGCTGGAAGCTGGCCGGGTGCCCGGGGCCCAGCCCGACGTACTCGTCCATGTGGAAGACGACCACCTCGCCCCAGGGGATCCCGCGCTCGGTCCCCACCAGGTCGTCGACGAAGGCGAGCTGGGAGTTGCCGGTGGCGAACATGGCGTGCGCCACCCCACGTTCGGACACCGCCCGGCACAGCTCGGCGGCGGCCACCTCGGCGGCGGCGGCCGCCAGGGCGCGGGTGTCGTCGAGGACAACGACCTCGGGGCCGTCCTTCGGTGGTTCGCGCATGCGGGCATGGTAGGGGCGTGGACGGGGGTGCGGTTGGCCGGTCGTCGACCTAGAGTTGCGGCCGTGTCACAGCCCGGCCGGGGCGGAGGTCGCCACGATTCGGGCCCGATGGGGGGAGGTGGCGTCCTGTCCGGACTGCCCGAGACGATGCCCGCCGCCGTCTACCGGCGGCCGGGGGTGGTGGAGGTCGAGGAGCGGCCGGTGCCGCGTCCGGGGCCGGGCCAGGTGCTGATCGAGGTCGACCACTGCGGCATCTGCGGGTCCGACCTCCACCTGCTGGTGGAGGGCTGGGCCGGCAAGCCGGGCCTGGTGGCCGGCCACGAATTCACCGGCACCATCGCCGCCCTCGGCCCGGAGGTCACCGGCTGGGAGCTGGGCGAGACGGTGGTGGCGGGCCCGTCGCCCCGCTGCGGCCGGTGCCGCCGCTGCCGGGAGGGCAAGCCCTCCCAGTGCGAGCACCAGGGTTCCATCGTCGACGAGTCCGACGGCGCCTTCGCCCGGTACGTGGTGGTCAGGGCCGCCTCGCTGCTCCGCCTCCCCGAAGGCCTGTCGCCCCGAGAGGCGGCCCTGGCCGAACCCCTGGCCGTCGCCCTGCACGGGATCACCCGGTCGGGTGCCGCCCCCGGCGACTCGGTGATGGTCATCGGCGCCGGGCCCATCGGGGCCCTGTCGATCGCCGCCCTGGTGGCGATGGGGATCGGCCCGATCGTCGCCGTCGAGCCCGGTGAGCGCCGCCAGCAGCTCGCCGCCGCCCTGGGGGCCGACGAGGTGCTCGACCCGGTGGTGCTCGAGACGTTCCCGGCGTGGGAGCCCGAGCGGATGGCCGAGCGGGCCGTCCACGTGGTGCTGGAGTGCTCCGGCAAGCGCTCCGCCATGGAGGCGGGCTTCCACCAGCTGAAGCGCGGCGGCACCCTGGTGCTGGTGGGGGCGGGCATCGAGCCGCCGAGCTTCGACCCGAACCGGTTCGTCCTGAACGAGCTCACCGTGGTCGGGTCGTTCGTCTACGACCAGGGTGGCTTCGAGCGGGCCCTGACGATGCTGTCCGACGGGTCGTTCCCCACCGGACTGCTGATCGAGGCCGACGACGTCCCCCTCGACCACCTGGCCGACGCCCTCACCGGGTTGGCCCAGGGCCGCTTCGCCGGCAAGGTCATGGTGGTGCCCCGTCTCTCCGGTGGGAGTGCGTGATGTCGCATGCCTACTACCCGACGGGCACCCCCCGGATGAACCACGTGGCCGTGAGCCTCGACGCCGGTCTGCTCGACGAGCCCGGCCGCGCCGACCTCTGTGGGTTCTGGGGTGAGGTCTTCGGCTTCGAGGAGCTGGAGGAGATGACGATCGACCGGAAGCGGCTGGTGCTGTCGTGCGTCCACTGGGACCAGTTCGTCTTCCTGATCGCCGACGACGATCCCATGCGGTGCCCGCGCCTCGACCACTTCGGCTTCTCCGTCGGATCGCTCGACGAGCTCCGCGGGGTGCGAGACCGGGCGGCGTCGTACCTCGAGCGGGACCCGAGGGTCGACCTGATCGACCTCGTCGTCGACGACCAGGAGGTGGTCAAGATCCACTCCATCTACGTGGGGTACGTGCTGCCCATGATGTGCGAGATCCAGTGGTGGGAGTTCCCGACATGAGCGCGTTGGAGATCGGGGTCTTCGTCCCCCAGGGGTGGAAGCTGGAGTACGAGGGGTGGACCGGCCCCGACGCCTGGGCCCGGTCGGTGGCGCTGGCCGAGCGGGCCGAGTCGCTGGGCTACGACCACCTCTGGGTCTACGACCATGTGGAGACGGTGCCCCGACGCCGGCCGACCCACGTCTTCGAGGCGTTCACCATGCTCGCCGCCCTGTCGCAGCGGACCACCCGGGTGGGTCTCGGCCAGCTGGTCACCTGCGCCTCGTACCGGAACGCCGGGCTGCTCGCCAAGGAGGCCGCCTGCATCGACGTCTACTCGGCGGGACGCCTGATCCTCGGGCTGGGGGCCGGCTGGTTCCACGAGGAGTACGCCTCCTACGGCTACGAGTACCGTTCCAACCCCGAGCGCCTGGCGGTGCTCGACGAGACACTCGAGGTGGTCCGCCGGCTGTGGACCGAGGAGACGGTGACCTTCCACGGGGACCACCTCCGCTTCGAGGGGGCATACTGCGATCCCAAGCCGGTCCAGGACCTCCCCCCGCTACTGGTCGGAGGGGGAGGGGAGCGGGTCAACCTCCGCATCGCCGCCCGGCGGGCCGACCTCACCAACTGGCAGGTGGGCATCGACGCCTTCCGACGGAAGTCGGGCCTCCTCGAACAGTACTGCGAGGAGGTCGGGCGCCCCTTCGACGCCATCACCCGGACCCACGGCCCGGACTGCCGGATCTTCGACACCGAGGCCGCGGCGCGGGCGTGGTGCGACACCGACGGGGGCGGCGACCTCTGGGGTGGGCCGACCACCGAGGAGTACCTCGCCGACAACCTGGTGGGCACCGTCGACCAGGTGACCGAGAAGGCCCAGGCCTACGTGGACGCCGGCTGCCGGGGCCTCATCCTCTGGCTCCGGGACTACCCCACGGACGAGACCCTGACCCGGTTCGCCACCGAGGTGGTCCCCGCCCTCCACGTGCCCTGACCCGGACCCCTCCCCGTCCGGGACCCGACGCTACGATCGGGTCCTCGGCGGTGGAGGGCGGACCAGGAGGTCGTCGGATGGGACACGGGGTGTGGGCGGTGTACATGTGCTCGTCGCGTTACGGCGGCAGCTACCCGTGCTCGGCGCTCCAGTACTACGGCACCTGGATCGTGCTCCCCATCGTCGTCGTGATCGGCCTCTTCAGCCACCAGGGCTACCGCTATCGGCGTCGGCGACAGTCGCTCTTCACCCGGGACGACACCGTCCAGAGCGAGGCGCTCCTCGAGTCGTCCGGCCACCAGGTCGGGCTCGACCCCGGTGGGCCGGGCCTCCCCGGCCAGCCGTCGTCGGCCGGATTCGCACCGCCGGGCGCCCCTCCCGTCGCCCGCCCCCCGGGTTGGTACCCGGACCCGGACCGGCCGGGCCAGCAGCGCTACTGGTACGGAGACGCCTGGGCTCCGTCGTTGGCACCCGGTGCGGCCCCCGGCGGCGTGCCCGGCCCCCCGATCGGAGCGCCACCGACTGCCCCCCCGGGCCCGACCGACCGTCCGGAGGACGCGCCCGGCTGGGGCGCCGCCTCCTTCTGACGGCCGGCCCGGGGCGGGTCCGGATCCGCCCGCCACCGCCGGTCGGGGCGCCCGGGGTCAGAGCTCGCGCTCGTAGACGTACATGACGGGCCCGTCGGGTCCACCTACCCGGTTGGAGAATCCGAGACGCTCGTAGAGGTGGCGGGCGACCGTGTCGGGCTCGTCGACGCCGATGTCCATGGTGTCGGCACCCCGTCCGGTGGCCTCACGGAGGGCGGCGTCCATGAGCGCCCGCCCGATGCCGAGGCCGCGCCGGCGGGGAGCCACGTACAGCTCGGCCAGGGAGCACTCGAGGCCGGGGCTCCAGATCGACAGTCGGAATCGGAGGACGGCCACCCCGTCGGGACCGTCACCGGCGAGCAGTACGACGGTGTCGCCGACGTCGAGCAGCCGTCGGAGGCGGTCCGCCAGGGCCGATGGCGGAGGTGCGGGCTCTCCGAACTCACGGTTGAACTCGTGGAGGAGGTGGCCGATGGAGTCGACCTCCCCGAGCCCCGCTCGCCGCACCGGATGTCCTGCGCCTCCGCCCACGCGTTCCGACGATACTCAGCCGGATGATCGCGGTAGGTTCGCGTGATGGTCAAACCCGTGGCGGTCGAACAGGCCCGCGCCATACCTGTCGAACTCCACCAGGCGTTCGACACCACCCTGACGCTTCCTCTGACCACCCTCTTCTGTCGACGCTATGGCCCCCTGCCACCGGTCAGGGAGGTCCGCGGGCAGGACGGGGTGTGGGGACGCGAGGGACAGACCCGGGTCGTGGTGACCTCGGACGGCGGAACCATGTCCGAACGACTCACCGCCGTCGAATCCCCCGACTCGTTCAGCTACCGGTTGTGCGACATCACCGGGCCGATGGGGCCGTTGGTCGACGGCATCGACGGGCGTTGGGAGTTCGCCCCGATCGGCACCGGTACCCTGATCACCTGGCGCTGGATCCTCCACCCGACGGGCGTGGGCGCACGGGTCGTGCCCCTGATCGCCAGGCTGTGGCGGGGTTACGCGCGACAGGCCCTCGAACTGCTCTCCGACCAGCTGCTGACGGCCGAGCCACCCGGGGGGACGCCGGGCTGACACGACGACCCGGACGCCGCCGACGTCCGAGGTTACCGACCATGCCCTCCCCGTGGTCCCCGCGTCGGGGACGGCGACGGGGCGCCGACGGAGGAACGGATGACCGGCGTCGCTCGGACGGTCGGTCGGTCGTGCTCCCACGTGTCATCGACGCCCCCGAAGGGAAGCCGATCCGGCCCGAGGCTCCGGACAACCAGCGGTTGATGTCCGAGATCCCTCGTGACCCGTCCACCTGGACGTCCGGACTCGCCAGCGTCACCTCCGACGTCATCGACGCGCGCTCCTCCACCTGGGCGGACGAGCGCGGGGGTACCGCACCGCGCCCCTCGTCGACGCACTCGATCGAGGGAACCCCCCACGGGGCGGCCGGTGCCTGGAGATCGGCACCGGGACGGGGATCCTGACGCCCTACCTCGCCGAGCTCGGGAGCGAGCTCATCTGCGTGGACCTCTCCCTCCACAGGCTGTCGCGCCAACGGCGATCGGGCCGGATCCAGGCCGATGCCGGCAACCTCCCCTTCGCCGATGCGGCGTTCCGCGTGATCGTCATCGGGGACGGGCCGCTCTTCGCCGCCGAGACGGTGCGCCTCCTCGCCCGGGGAGGCGCCATGGTCTGGTCGAACGCCCTGGGTGCAGGAGCACCGTACGTTCGGCCGACCGGCGACATCCTGGCCGCCCTGTCCGGCGTGTCGCCGGAATCGTCATGGTCGGCCGTCGGGCGTGAAGCCCTGCGGGGGAGCTGGGCGGTCCTCCGCAGGGACGCGGACGAGGTCCCCCCTCCCGCCGGATCGACCGGTCGCCGCTCGTGCCCTGCGGAGCGGACACGGGGACCGACCCGGGATCGATGCAACCATTGGCACCGGCTCGTCGTGTTAAGAGGTGACGGAGTGCGTGCGGGTGACGAGGTGAGCGGGTGCGAGGATGCCGGGATCGAGGGACGAGGCGAGCTTCGACGCCTTCTTCGATGCCGCGTGGGGTCGCCTCCAGGGTCAGGCGTACGTTCTCACCGGGAGCAGGGAGTCCGCCCAGGATCTCACCCAGGAGACCCTGTTGCGGGTGTGGCAGCACTGGGACACCGTCTCCGCCATGGACAATCCCGAAGCGTGGGCCAGGAAGGTGTTGCAGAACCTCGGCATCGAGTGGTGGCGGAAGACCAGGCGCCGGAGGCCACCCGATCAGCTGGCGACGACCTCGGTACAGCCTGAATCCCACCTCGAGCTCGCCCAGGCCCTGCAGTCGCTTCCGGCGAACCACGCCCGGGCGTTGGTGCTCCACGACGGGGTCGGAATCACGGTGGCCCAGCTCGCTCTCGAGCTGGCCGTTCCCGAGGGCACCGTGAAGTCATGGCTGAGCAGGTCACGACGGATCGTGGCTGAGCAGCTGACCCAATTCGATCAGGACCCGGCACCCAGGTGAACGGAGGCACGGAACATGCCCGATGAACACGCGGTCACGTTGATGATCAGGTCCGCCTATCTGGAAGGCGGACGCCCATCGCCACCCCTCACGCCGTCTGAGTTGCGCCTGATGGATCACCACCGGCCCCTGCGACGGATCGGCTGCAAGCTCCCCGTCCTGCTCGTGGCAGCCGCGGTGCTGATCGCCGTGCTCGTCACCGGCACGCCCCTGCGGACGAAGCTGCACGGTACCGAACCGGACCGTCACGCCCGAAGCGGCGTGGCCTCGTACTCCGCCTACGGGCTTCAGGTCTCCATCCCTCGAACGTGGACGGTCCGGGCCTTCCCGCCGTGTCCCGTCGCCGCGTCACCCGGAGCGTTGGACATCGGGCAGACCGACCTGTCCTACTTCTGCCCCCGGTCGCTCGGCCCAGGGTCGATCGTGGAGCTGTACGCCCTGACCGTCCCCTTGGCGTGGACCGGCAAGCCGCCGACCAGGAGTTCGGTCAACGGGATTCCGGTCCTGCGCCTCGCTTCGAACGACTCGACCTTGTGGTACGTCCCGTCGGCCCATGCCGAGCTCGTGGGCCAGGGTGCCGGGTCGAAGGGGGTTCTCGGCACGCTGCGACGGGCGACGGAGGGCGCAACCCCCGCTCCGGGCGTCGGGAACGGATCCGAGTACCTGGTCGCCCTCGGTCGGGTGCCGGTGTCAGGTGCCGTCAAGGTCGAGAGCCTGACCAGCGGAACGACGAGCGTGGTCCAGGTCGTCAAGGGTCAGTTCTCCTTCTCGGGAGCGCCCGGCCAGTACCGGGTCACGGGCTCCGACGGAACGGCACCTTGCAGTCCCGTCCGCGTGACGCTGATCTCGGGGAGGTACTCGACGGTGCCGCCGATCCTCTGTCAGGGAGAGTGACCACCTGACGGTGTCCTCGGAGCACCGACCGTCGATGCCCGATCGATCGGTCCGGTGTGGCGCGGCGGAACGGCGTCTCGTGCCAGCACGCACCGTTCATGCTGCGGTGGCTCGGGCGGGGACCCGAGGAGTGCATCGCAGGTCCCACCGCAGGGACTGCGGGGTTCACCCTCCCGTTGGTGTGGACTGTCGACCCCAAGGGATCCCGGTACCCTCCACGAGGCGATGAACGCCCGGCGCCGGGACGAGAACCTCACCTGGAAGGCGTTGGCGGAGCGGCTCGGATGCACGCCGAGCCAACCGGCCGGCATCAGGACGGTCAGGTTCGCGACCGGCCTGCGCCTCGCCAGGCTGACCACCCGGTGGATCGGCGTCCCGGCGTCGGCGTTCATCGACGCGGCTCGTTGGTGGGTCCCCACCCGTCCGGGGGTCCGGGGCGGGCACGCCTCGTCCCGGCGGCACCTCGGGTCGCCGGCGGCACCTCGGGTCGGTGGTGAACGACCGCACTCGGATGCCCCGACGCGGCCGGGCCATGGGCAGCCGATGGCCGGGCCGGTGTCGTCGCACCAGGCACCCGTCGAAGGGTTCGGTGCCTCGGCGCTCGACCAGTCGGCATCCGTGGACACGGTGACGACGACGAGGGTGTCGCGCCGTACGGACGCGCGCCTCGTTCCTCGTGTCGCGCTCGGTGCTCCGCATCCGGAGCGGCATGACCATCATCCGGCAGGGGCAGCTGCTGCCCTCACGACGTGCGCAGGCCGAGGACGGCCGTTGCGGTCATCGCCCCGCCGGACAGGACGCCGAGCACCGCGCCGGATGCGTACGAGGTGTGCGAGTAGGCGTGGGTCGGAACCGAGTTGGCCAGCGAGATCGAGTGCAACGCCAGCAACACCGCGAGCCCGAATGCGCAGATCGATGATCCCAGGACGGCCCACCTGATCCAGGTCGTCGACCAACGAAGCGCCGCGGTCGACATGGCCACCGAGACGAGCGCAAGCGCAACAAGGCGGTCGGCGAGCGACCCGGCGGTGAAGGTGGTCACGCCGAGTGGGCCCTCGTCGAGTGTCGCCCAGGGCAACCACCAGGCTGCCGTGATCAGAGCCAGCGAGGCGACGTCCCTGATGATGGCGAGGACGACCACCGGTCGTCCGGACTGCCCCACTCCCTCGACCACGTCGGCTCCCTCCACGGGTGGTGCGACCGCCCACCCAAGACGCGTCAGGGGCGGGCAGTGCCCACATCCAGCGGGAGGGCGTGCCCTGCCACCTCGGACGACGGACCGACCTTGACGAGTCCAGGTTGTTAAGCATACTATTTAAGCGATCGCTCAAACAAGGTGGACGATGGCGAAATCCGGTGCCCCCAGCAGTGCAACACGGGAAGGGTCGGATCGTTCGACCGCAACCAGGCGCCAGTTGGTGGATGCGGCGATCGACACCCTCACGTCGGACGGCTACGGCGGGGCGAGCGCCCGCTCGATCGCTTCCCGGGCCGGGCTCAATCAGGGGCTGATCTTCTACCACTTCGGATCGGTCGCCAACCTCCTCCTCGCCGCCCTCGACGCGGTGAGCGAGGAGCGCCTCCACCGCTACGGCACCGAGGTGTCCGGAGTGCAGGGCCCCGGTCAGCTCGTGGACGCCGCCGAGGCGATCTTCCGCAACGACCTCGACGCCGGCTACATCACCGTGCTGGTGGAGATGATCGCCGGGGCGTCGTCGACGCCCGGGCTCGGTCCCGAGGTGTCCGCACGGATCCGGCCCTGGCGGGAGTTCGCCCAGGCGACCATCGAGGAATCACTCGGTGACTCGCCACTGGGCAACGTCCTCCCGGCGAAGGACGTCGCCCACGCCGTGGTCGCGCTCTACCTCGGACTGGAGATGCTCAGCCACCTCGACGGCGACGCCGAACCCGCCCTCGCCCTGTTCGCCCACGCCAGGCAGATCGCCTCGCTGATCGAGGCCCTGTCCACACCCGCAACCCAGGAGGACTCCCCATGACATCGACGCTCGGATCCGAATGCCCACCGGCGGCGCAGGACGACACCGGTCTGGACGTCGTCACCGGCGCCTTCAGCTACGCAGGGGCCGCCATCGCCGATGCACTGACTACCAGCGGGCGGGCGGTCCGAACGCTGACGGGCCATCCACAGCGCGGCGGGGTCCGTCCCGGTATCGAGGCCAGGCCACTCGACTTCGACGACCAGCTCGGGCTCGTCGCATCCCTGTGCGGTGTGACCACGCTCTACAACACCTACTGGGTCCGCTTCGCCCATCGCCGGATCGACCACGAGCTGGCAGTTGCGAACGCTCGGACCCTGTTCCTGGCCGCCAAGCGTGCAGGCGTCCGACGGATCGTCCATGTCAGCATCACCAACCCCAGTGTCGACTCGCCCTATCCGTACTTCCGAGGAAAGGCGCTGGTCGAGCGGGCACTGGCGGAGTCCGAGGTCTCGTATGCGATCCTCCGCCCGGCCATCCTCTTCGGCGGCAACGGGGTGCTGATCAACAACATCGCCTGGCTCCTCCGCCACCTGCCGGTCTTCGGCATCGGAGGAGACGGTACCTACCGGATCCGTGGCATCCATGTGGACGACCTGGCCCGGCTCTGCCTCGAGGTCGGGCATCAGTCAGTCGACAGCGTCACCGACGCCGTCGGTCCCGAGCGTCCCACCTTCAACGAGTTGGTGGCCACCGTCCGCGATGCGGTGGACTCCAGGAGCCTCGTCGTGCACGTGCCGGGGATGCTGGTGCCGGCCCTCTCCGGCGTCCTCGGACATGCAATCCACGACGTCCTGCTGACCCGGGACGAATACCGGGCGATGGCCGATGGCCTCGCCGACACCGACACTCCGTCGACAGGTACGACGTGCCTCTCGACCTGGATCTCGGAGCAGGGCGACAATCTCGGTGTCGACTACGCCAATGAATTGAAGCGTCACTTCGCCTGAGGAGACGCAGTACCGGCCGGAGCGGGACCGAGACACCCACGTTGGAAGGTGACCACGCATCCGGCGATCGGGCGGTCCGTCGCCCGTTCCCGGCGCTCTCCGCATTCGCCCCGACACCTCACCGATGGTCGCTCCTGCCGACCCGGATGAGTGGCATCTTCGCCTCTCCACCGGTCCGGCACGGGCGCAGTCTCGAGCGCATGAGGACCAGTGGGTCGCGGGCCGCGGTCCGGTGCAGACGAACGGCCCTCCCTGAGGTGCCCACAGGCGGCGGTCACCCGGACCGGTCCCCGGATCCGGGGACCTCCGGGTCTCCGAAGACGGACGAGAACCACCGGGAGACCTCGGTCCGGGCCGTCAGTGCCCCGCCGAACCACGTCGACCCCGCGGCGACACGCCGTGCGCCTCCTGGTGGCGCCCCGTCGAGCAGCTCGTTCCAGAAGATGCCCCAGCCCCCGGACAGTGCGCTCCCGAGCACCGGAGCAGTGAGCAGGCGCCCCACGGCGGCAATGGCCCGTGGTCGACCGACCAGCGCGGCATGGCCGGCGGCGGTGATCCGCTGGTACGGGAGATGGATTCGAGCCAGATGTCCGCGGTAGCGCGTCGCGGCGTGACCCGGTGAGGTGAGGATCGCCTCGGCGGCCGATCGACCGCTGGTCATCGCCTGCGCGATGCCTTCGCCCTGGAGAGGGTTGACGAGGCCGGCAGCGTCGCCGACCAACAGCACACGGCCGGCGGCGGGCGTCGTGCCCACCATGCCCATCTTGAGCCATCCGCCCAATCGGCGCGGCCCCGGCGAGATGGCCGCCCGGTCAACCAGTCCGAGTTCGACCAGGTGGTCGAGATAGGCGGGGAGGGCCCGCACCGCCCCAGCACCGGCCTGGCGATCCGCCAGCGTCCCGATGCCGATGCCGATATTGGCGGTTCCCCCTGGGCCCGGGAAGATCCAGCCGTAACCGGGGAAGGCGTTCCAACGGGTCTGTTCCCACAGCGTGATGGCCGGGAGGTCGACGTTCTGGTCCACGTAGCAACGCACGGCAAACCCCCAGAGGACCTTCGACCCCTCGACCAGGCCGGCGCTCTGTGCCACGTGGCTGGTGGCGCCGTCGGCGCCGATGACGAAGTCGGCCCGCAGCTCCTCGTCGTCGCCGACGGTGAAGCCGTCGATGTCACCGCCCGACCTGAGTGGGCGGTCGGCCCGCCCGGCGAACGCGATGGCGCCTGCATCGAGCGCGGCGGTGCGCAGGGCGTCGTCGAACACGGACCGGGTCATGGCCCGGGCACGACCCGGGTAGGTCGCGCCATTGAAGCACGGGAGGACGACCCGTCGTCCGGTGGGACCGACAACGACCATGTCGCCGACGTCGAGCCCAGGTGGTTCCGGTATCCCGAGATCGTCAAGCACCTGGAGGCCCCGCGGCCCGACGAAGTCGCCACAGGCCTTGTCCCTCGGAAATGGTGCCTTGTCGAGCAGCGCCACGCGAGCCCCGGCGCGTGCCAGCACGAGGGCGGCAATGCTTCCCGCCGGACCGGCTCCGATGACGAGCACGTCGAACTGCCTGGAACGCACACGACTCCTTCCGGCCCCCGACGGCCTACAGTGAGATCTTCACACCCAAGGAGGCATGGTGGGCATTCCGGTGGAAGAGGACACCAACCGGTTCGCCCAGAAGCTCTTCACGCCACTTCCCGGACGATACGACCGCCTGGCGGAGATCCTGTCGATGGGACAGAACGGACGCTGGCGTCGAGCCATGGTCGACCACATCATCCCCGACCACCCCGAGCTGATCCTCGACGTCGCCTCCGGGCCGGCCGGCGTGGCGCTCCAGCTCGCCGATCGCACGAATGCCCGGGTGGTCGGCGTCGACCTGACGCTCGAGATGCTGCGTCAAGGGAAGCGCAATGTGGCTGAACGGGGAATGGCCGACCACGTCCAGCTGGTCGCCGGGCGGGCCGAGCAGGCACCCTTCGCCGACGCCACCTTCGATGCGCTGACCTTCACGTACCTCCTGCGTTACGTTGACGACCCCCAATCCACCCTGATCGAGCTCGCGCGGCTGGTGAAGCCCGGCGGGGCCGTCGCCAGCCTCGAGTTCCTCCTCCCGGAGAGCCGGTTCTGGCGGTTCTGGTGGTGGGGCTACACACGACTCCTGCTCCCCGTCGGTGGCTGGCTCACCGGCGGGAAGGCGTGGTTCGAGGTGGGCCGGTTTCTCGGTCCCAACATCTCGGCCCACTACCGGCGCTATCCGGTGGCATGGACGATCGAAGCCTGGAGACGAGCCGGCATCGTCGACGTCGGGGTCCGCCGCATGAGCCTCGGCGGTGGCTTGATCATGTGGGGTCGGCGCGCCGGTGGGTGAGACGCCGGTGGATCCACCGCCCGAACCCCGTGCCGCCTACTACGCGGCCCGCCCGGGCGGTTGGCGTGACTGGTGGACGCTGCTCCACCCTCCCTACACGGCGTGGCACCTTGCCTATGTCGTCATCGGCGCGTGCCTGGCACCGGTGGTCAATGCCACCCGGCTGATCGGCACCCTCTTGGCGTTCTTCTTCGCGGTCGGCCTGGCCGCCCACGCCCTCGACGAATTGCACGGGCGCCCGCTGCGCACCCGGATCCCATCGGCTGCCCTCGTGGTCGTTGCCGGTGTCGGACTTGCCGGCTCGATCGCCCTGGGGGTCGTGGGCATCGCGCAGATCGGCTGGGTGCTCGTCCCCTTCCTCGTCGTCGGGCCGGTCCTCGTATTCGCCTACAACTTCGAGATGTTTGGCGGAGTCATCCACAATGAGCTGGGGTTCGCCGCCAGTTGGGGGGCCTTTCCAGTACTGACCGCCTACGTGGCCCAGACCGGGAGATTGGCCTTGGCCCCGCTCATCGCCGCCGTCGGCGCCGCTGCACTGTCCGCAGCCCAACGGGCGCTGAGCACGCCGGCTCGGCTGCTGCGCCGACAGTCCGCGGACGTCGTGGGAACCATCACCCTGACCGACGGTGGCACGATCCCCGTCGATCGATCGGTGCTGCTGGCTCCGTTGGAGCAGGCACTGCGGGCGATGTCGTGGGCCGTCGTCCTGCTCGCCGCAGCCCTCGCCATCGACCGATTGCGCTAGGAGATCTCGATGCGCCGACGCAACCCGGCGACCGTCACTTCGACCGAACGGACATGCGCCCCATCGCTGCGAAGAACGATCGACCCGGCTGGTGAGATCTTGTCCGCACTGCAACGCGCCAACGGGACCGTCACCGAATTTCTGGAACAACTTGCGGGAGAGCCGATCGACGCCGACATCCGCTCGCAGCGTACCGGGCCCGCTGGTCACGACAACCCGCTCGGACTCGATCCCGGTGCCGATCTGGTTCGTCGAGCCGCACTGCTCACGGGGCGTGACTCTGGCCGGAGGTTCGTCTACGCCGAGTCAGCGATCGCGTTGGAGCGGCTCCCTGCGTCCGCTCGACAGCGTCTCCTTTCGTCTCGGGACCCGATCGGTCGGGTGCTCACCAAGCACCGACTCGACGTTGGCCGGGAACCGCTGGCCGGGCCTGCTCCCTCCCTGGGACCTTCCACCTGGATCATCGACCTCCTCGATGGAGCGGTGCATGCTCGCTGCTATCTCATGACACTGGGAGGCGACCCTGCGATCGTCGTGAGTGAGTGGTTTCTCCAGACGGTCGCGGAGGCGTTGACCGTGCACGCCGCAGCTCGTGGCGGCCCGAACGACCCACCCTGGCAGTCGACCGACCGGGAAGGTGGAGCGCACTAGGCCGTGTCGTTCCCCGTCCGGGAACCGCCCGGTTCGCTCAAGATCGGCCCTGGCACCATGGATCTCCGACGGACTGGGCCAAGGATCGTGGTTCCCGGCACGCATCGCCACCTGCCCGAAACCAGCGGAATTCGTCCTCGTTGCGAACGTGAGGGTGGAGCCCCACACGACCAGCGCGTTTCCCCAGGTCGCAAGGGTTCGCCGGGTGGACGGGGATCTTCACGAGCCGCGAGGCGTCGGTGTCCACATCCTCCGGGAACCGTGCGGAGACCGACCGGGCATTCGCCATGATCCGTGACGGGGTGGAGAACGGGTGGGGACGGTCGGGTGGAACCTGGAGGAGTTCGAACTCCCCATTGGTGGCTCTTCGGAAATGAGCGGGGTCTGCCAGTCCAGCCCACCGAGTGCTCGCGGTAGTTGCATGCCCCGCAACGGCACTTACACGGGTGATCCGCCCCCTGGACTGACCACCCGAGGAACCTTCCTCGGGTGGAAGTCCAACCAGGAGGTGCGGTGTGCA